>JACDZJ010000192.1_pt1 | contig 25926 bp, 25 predicted proteins | sample 7365721 | NCBI WGS metagenome assembly JACDZJ01 (sample SAMN15143480, study PRJNA637477) | pond metagenome | biome: freshwater wetland ecosystem [ENVO:00000243]; feature: pond [ENVO:00000033]; material: pond water [ENVO:00002228]; isolation source: pond water containing pink berries ... | reverse complement strand
CGAGTGGACACGCCAAAAGTTGGCTGAAATGACGCCGGAGGAGCGGCTGCGGGGGTTGCCGCCGGAGGAGCGGCTGCGGGGGTTGCCGCCGGAGGAGCGGCTGCGGGGGTTGCCGCCGGAGGAGCGGTTGCGGGGGTTGCCGCCGGAGGAGCGGTTGCGGGGGTTGCCGCCGGAGGAGCGGTTGCGGGGGCTGTCGCCGGAGGATCTGGTTCGCAGTCTGTGCCCCGAAGACCGGCTACTCGGACTCAGCAACGAGGAACTTGTCCGGCTCAAAGACCTGCTGGAGCGCCGGACATCCGGCCAGCGCTAACTTCAGTCCGGGTGGGCGGCGCAGAAATAGGGGGACGTAGCACGAAATGCATTGGTTACGGTACTCTCCTCGGGGCCTGACGGGGAATCAAGGACGCGCGGATGTGAATCATGACGTCGGCAATGTGCATGGTCTGCTCCGGGGGTTGGTTGATGGAGACTGCTCCGCAGTCGTGATATATGGACCTATCATTCCATAATTGGTGAAAAAAAATATCAGGCGAGGGACCCGAGCACGACAGCGATGATGCCCTTGAGGGTCTGGGCATCGGCCCCCGCCTTGGCCTGGATCTTCAGCCCGCTCATGCTGCTCACCAGATAGCTGGCCAGGGTCCGCGCGTCACGCTCGGGGGCGATGTCACCCTCGCGCTGGGCGCGCTCCACCGCGGCCTGCAAGATGTCGCGGAAACGCCCGATGCTCTGCGCAATGTCGCGGGCGATTTCGGCCTCGCTCTGTCCGAACTCGCTGGCGGTATTCATCACCAAACAGCCGCGCGGCGCGCCCCCGGCATCCTTCAGCACCGAATGGAGGAAGTCCCTCGGTCAAAGCGACGCTGACCGCGGCCGCTCGGGGAGGTGGGTGAGGCGGTGGTTTCGCAACTGCCTGTGGGCACAAATTTCCAGGCATTGCTCTAGTCGTTCCTCGTCGAGGTTTCGGCGCAACTGGTGCCCGGCGCAACCCGACACTGCGTCTGCGTCGATTGGTCGACGGCTGGGGTGCGATTCTGACCGGGGCGCTCGGTCTTTCGTCAACACCCCCTTCCCAGCGCACGGCCTGCGGGAGCGGGAACGGGTGATCGCGTCGGGCAAGCTCACCACCTCATCGAGTCGGCACCAGTCGACCTCGATGATGGCCGATGCCACCGCCGGCGGGAGCTCGCCGATCACCTGCGCGCTACGCTCCAACGCGGCATCAAGGACCTCGGCGAAGCGTGCGACCTCATCCGGGACCAGGCCGCGGGATTCAACGGCGAGGCCCAGAAACCGCGGGGCAACCCGTTCGACCACCAAATCGAACGTGAGTGCGCGCCCAAACCTGCAGACAAGCAGGCTGGTCGATGGATCATGTTCGCAGGGATCGGCCGAGAGGAAGTCATCGCCACCAGAGATCATCGCCTGAGCACCGATGTCATCACCAAGCCTGATGAACAGGCGACGGCACGCAAAGGCGAAACGAACGCCGTCGTTTCGGCAGAGGCATAGAAGGGTATTGCGAAGGTGATCCGTCATGTCGAGCAATCCTTCATCCAACCAGGCCAAGAGGCTGAAGCGGACATCATCATCGCCCTCACTGAGCAAGGCGTCGGCGATGCGGTCTGCCAGGTCGGGTCCAATCGGGGGGCAGGCGCGACATGACCCGCGGGGAAATTGCACGCTCCCGTCCTCTGTCTCAACAGATTACACCAGGTGTCTGCGTCGGATCCCCACAACGCGCACTGAAAAAAGAAGGTCTCCGCAAAGGAGTCCTCGTTCGATTCGTCCCGCTGAAAGAACACGCAGCGCCAAGAATCGACGATGATCCGTCTCTCCTCCGGCCCCATCACGATCAGATGCGCAAATAGGCGCATCCCCAGCAACTCGCGCGCCGCGCCCCGTCGGTCTGGGAGGCAGCGCACGAGCGAACGTTTCAACTCTGCCATCCGCCTTGGCGCCACTGTGCAAAGGACGGGCTCGATATCCCGGATGCCGAGATCCTCCGAGGTTTGGCCGTCGATATGGCTGGCGACCTGGGAGAGATCGAAGTCGAGCTCTGCCTGCTCCAAGGCATTTGCGAAAGAGGAAGGCCGCGAGTGCGGTCGTAACCTCGTTCCTGGTCGCTTGCCCGGCAAGCCAGGCCGCTGATCGGGTGATCTCCCCATCGGATAAGCCCTTGCCGAAGCGGCGCAGATGATCGCCGACGACCTCCGGAGCCGTGGCCAGCAGCAAGGCCAAAGGGCTCAGCGACGGGTCATTGCCCGCTGCATTGCCGTCTATCGCAAACCACGAGACGCCCAACGCCTGCGCGCCGCGGTCGAGCATGTCGCGATGCTGGGTGCCGAGTCGGCCGGTGGTGACGACGATCCAGAGGTCCGGCGGTAAGGGACCGGTCGCCGCATCGGCCAGCTTGGCCAGGAGTTCATCCGGGGCAGCGGCGTAGAGTCCAGGTAGCGCTTGCACTCCACCGCCAGCCGGTTGCCGGTGCGCGAGTCGCTCGCGAGGTCCTTGCCATCCTGCCGCCCTGAACGCGCAAGCAGGAAGCGCTGGCTGGTCAACCGTTCCAGCAGTCGCGCGACGAGGCCCTCGAAGCCCTCGGGGCCGTCCGGGCGCAGGCCGTGAAGGTCCTTTAGTACCGTCTCGAAGCTCATCGCTGTGCGGGTCCCTGGTATACGTTTTCGTTCTATCGCGCTGCGCAGGTCAAGTGCAGCGCGCTCCGCGGCCAGTACACGGAGTCGGAGCCCGGCAATTGGATCTCAGCGAGCCCGGAAGCGCCCGTCGCGCTCGGGTGCCGATCCCGTCATGGCGCGGACGGCGCGATTCCCTAATCCGAGCGGATGCGCGCGAGCAGGCCCGGCGCAATGCGATAGCCATGCGCGGCCATGCGCTCGATGCAGGCCGACGCGTCACCTATCAGCCCACGTCGCTCTGCCCGGTCGAGCAGCCGGACCGTGCCGACGATGCGCAGGCCACGCTTCAATGCATGACGTCGCGCGATGCGGTCGTCGAGGATCAGCAGTGTCTCCTCGGGGCGCAGCAGCGCGAGGCGAATCGCATCGGCCTCGCCTCTGCCGAGGCTCGTCGGCAAGTTTTCGCATCGGTCACGCCCGGCTTCGACCCGGAGCCATCCGTCGGTAATGGCGGAAATTATCCGCTCGGCGTCGGCACCCGGCTTCGCGGTGCATTCGGCGCGGACGGAGTCCGGGGTCGTCAGCACCCCAAACAGAGCGCGGAGCACGGCCAAGAGGTCGACCGCGGCGAACGCGATGAGCGGGCCGGCATCGGCCACTACGAGCCGAGCCACTGGTCCAGCGACGGGGTATCGAGGTCGGTGGTCTCATCCGGCGCGACGACGTCGATACCGAGCTCACTCAGGTGGCCCAGGAACTCCCCAATGGACAGGCCACTGATCCGGGCGGCGGCGCCCAGCGACAGCACGCTATCCTTGAACAGCGCAGCCGCGAGTGCGGGCTTGAGGTTCGGGTCCGCTGCGAGCATCGCAGCGTTCAAGTGGACCAGCAGCGCATTGGGCTCGTCCCCCTTCAGGACGAGCACCGGCGCCTGCTCGGCCTGACGCAGGGCGGCCGACGGATTCTTCTTCAGGCTGCGAACGTTGACGGCGTGCATAGGTGGGAATTGGCGTGGACTACGTTGGGTAGGTACAGCTTAGGCGGCCCACGGCGGAGGGGCAAGCCGCCCGGCGCGTATCGGCTCGTGGAGGACCCGTTGCGAGGACAGCTTGCTGATGCGACACCCTAGCGGATCGCAGACTCGATCAGGCCGCCCACGGCGCCCAGCGGTTTGCCGATCTCGGCGGGCAGCCCATGGCGCTGCGTGAGATGGTCGGGGCTGTTCCAAGAGTGAGTGCGGGCTCTATGCGGTCACCACGCGCCGTCCCCGCGTCCTGGCTGGGCAAGTGGCGCTTGAGGCGGTCAAACCCGGGGTCTACCGCCTGCCGGTCGTGGGCCGCACTGTGACCCTGATCATATTGCGCGAGGTGGAGCCCTGTCCGCGCAACGCATTGTGGGAGATCTTCAGCTTCGAGGCGGCGAAGGTCTTCGCCGGGGCCGACACTTACCGCTGGCGCCGGGACGACCATGTTCCGATACTTGAGCAAATTTACCAACGCTACCGCGAGGTGGGTATCTCGATGGCCTATACGTTTGAAGATTTTAAGCGCGAGTGGACACGCCAAAAGTTGGCTGAAATGACGCCGGAGGAGCGGTTGCGGGGGCTGTCGCCGGAGGATCTGGTTCGCAGTCTGTGCCCCGAAGACCGGCTACTCGGACTCAGCAACGAGGAACTTGTCCGGCTCAAAGACCTGCTGGAGCGCCGGACATCCGGCCAGCGCTAACTTCAGCCCGGGCGGGCGGCGCAGAAATTGGGGGACGTAGCACGAAACGCATTGGTTACGGTACTCCCCTCGGCGCCTGACGGAGAATCCCGGTGCCTGCTCCGGCGTGGCATTGGCGAATCGCCCTACGGGCATCGGTCCTTCCGGACGGGGCGCACGCCCCATCCGACCTTGGGGATGGTCCAGCGGCTGAATGTGCCTGGGTATCGGGAGCGAAGGGGTTGATGATCGCCCTTGATCGTCGTTCCGGCCGTAGGGTGGACAAGGGCGTCACCCTTGCACTGTCTGCCCGGTTGCCGGTGCGCGAGTCGCTGGCGAGGGCCTTGCCATCCGACACCCTGGTGCTGTCGCGCGATACCGGTGCGACACGCGACTACGACTACGACCGCGTCGTGAGTGGGGCATCGCCGCAATTGGACCGTGCCGCGCAGTATCAGCGGCCGAGGCTAGGTCGCGGCGGATCAGGAAATGATGCTTGCCGCCATCTGGGGCTGGCCAGTCGCTTCGTCAGCGGCGATCCACACACTCCCGGCAGCGCCATCGGCAACGCCGCGACCCTTGCCTGGGCCGAGGTCTACCTGAGTCCTGGACCCGCTAGTGTTTGCGGGATGCCGCATGCCCTGTGTTGGGCAGCGAACAGACGGCGGCGCGTCGTCCCGCCCAGTATACTGATGTGCCGCAGGGGGTGGCCCCCACCTCGTCGCGGGTCCCAGGCGGGTCGATTCCACCCGATTTCAACGTCTTTTAGGAGTCCACCATGTCTATTCAACGCATCGCAGAAGACGACGGCAAGGTGCTGCTCACCGACCATGCCGACCTGGCTGGCCGCCCCGCCCGACGCCCATGAGCGCGCCTGACCCGGATCGCGGCCCGCCGTCCGCCGCTGCATCGGCCAATACCGGCCTGGTGGTTGCGGTGCGCGGCAGCGTCGTGGATGTGCACTTCGCGACCCGGCTACCGGCGATCTATACCGTCCTGCGCGCGGGGCCGCAGCGGCAGATCGTCATCGAGGTGCTGGCCCAGCGCGATGCCCATCAGGTCCGCGGGATCGCCTTGACGCCGACCCAGGGTCTGGCCCGCGGCATGGTGGTGGAGGACACCGGCGGGCCACTGCAGGCGCCGGTGGGCCAAGGCATCCTCGGGCGGATGTTCGACGTCTTCGGCAACGCCATCGACCGCGAGCCGGCGCCGACCGAGGTTCAGTGGCGTTCCGTGCATCGCGCCCCGCCGCCGCTGGCCCGCCGCGCCACCAAGTCCGAGGTCTTTGCCACGGGCATCAAGGTCATCGACGTGCTGATGCCGCTGGAGCGCGGCGGCAAGGCGGGGCTGTTCGGCGGGGCGGGGGTGGGCAAGACGGTGCTCCTGACCGAGATGATCCACAACATGATCGGGCATCAGGACGGCGTCAGCCTCTTTTGCGGCATCGGCGAGCGCTGTCGCGAGGGCGAGGAACTGTACCGCGAGATGCAGGGCGCCGGCGTCCTGCCGCACATGGTCATGGTCTTCGGCCAGATGAACGAGCCGCCGGGCAGCCGCTTCCGCATCGGGCACGCGGCGCTCACCATGGCCGAGTATTTCCGCGACGACCAGCATCGCGACGTCTTGCTGCTCATCGACAATATCTTCCGCTTCATTCAGGCCGGCATGGAGGTCTCCGGGCTGATGGGCCAGATGCCCTCGCGCCTCGGCTATCAGCCCACCATGGGCACTGAACTGGCGGGGTTGGAAGAGCGCATCGCCAACACTGCTACCGGCGCCATCACCTCGATCCAGGCGGTCTATGTGCCGGCGGACGACTTTACCGACCCGGCCGCGGTGCATACCTTCTCCCATCTCTCCGCCTCTATCGTGCTGTCGCGCAAGCGGGCGAGCGAGGGGTTGTTCCCCGCCATCGATCCGCTCCAATCCAGCTCCAAGATGGCCACGCCCGGTATCGTGGGCGAACGGCACTATGCCTTGGCGCGCGACATCCGCCGCACCTTGGCGCAGTACGCGGAGCTCAAAGATATCATTGCGATGCTCGGCCTGGAGCAACTCTCGCCCGCGGACCGCAACCTGGTCGCCCGGGCACGCCGCTTGGAGCGCTTCCTGACTCAGCCCTTTTTTACCACCGAACAATTCACCGGCCTTCCCGGCAAGCTCGTGAGTCTGGAAGACGCGCTGGACGGCTGCGAACGCATCCTGAACGATGAGTTCAAAGACCTGCCGGAGGGCGCGCTGTACCTGATCGGGTCCGTGGCTGAGGCGAAGACGAAGACGCGGGCGACGGCGCCATGAATCTCAAGGTGCTGTTGCCGTTCCAGGTCTTCGCCGATCGGACCGGCGTGACGCGTATCGTCGCGGAGACGCGCGCGGGTGCCTTCGGGCTCTTGCCGCATCGGCTCGATTGCGTCGCGGCGCTGGCGCCCGGCATCCTGACCTACGCCACCGACGCCGATGGCGAGGTCTATCTCGCCGTGGACGAGGGGGTGCTGGTGAAGACCGGTCCGACCGTACTGGTGTCGGTGCGCCGGGCGATCGGCGGCACTGACCTCGGCCAATTGCGCGCGGCGGTCGAGCAGGAGTTTCTGACCCTGGACGCGCAGGAGCAGGGTCTGCGCTCGGTCATGGCAAGACTGGAAACGGGCGTTCTGCGCCGGTTCATGAGCCTTCAACATGAATAATGATGAACCCGTCAGCGCAACCTCGCGCGCCGGTCCGGACCTCGCTGCCGCGGTCGGTGCCAAGGCCGCGCGCAAGCTCAAGGCGCAGCGCAACCCGACGCCGGGGGTCTGGTTCGGCCTCGGCATGATGGGGTTGATCGGTTGGTCGGTGGTCGTGCCGACACTGCTCGGCGCGGCGCTGGGGCTCTGGATCGACAAGCAGTTCCCAGGCAGCCACTCCTGGGCGCTGGCGCTCCTGGTGGCCGGATTGACGCTCGGCTGCTTCAACGCCTGGCATTGGGTGGCCAAAGAGGAGCGGGCCATGCGGGAAGCGCAGGACGAACCGGAGCGGCGCGATGCATGAGCCGCTGGCGCTCGGGCTGGCGGCGGTCGCGGGGCTGCTGCTGGGGGCGGTCTTTTTCGGCGGTCTGTGGTGGACGCTGCGCAAGGGCCTGCAGTCCCCGCGGCCCGTGCGGTGGCTGGTGGGCAGCCTGATGCTGCGCACCGGTGTCGTGCTGACCGGGTTTTATCTGGTCGGCGAGGGTCATTGGGAGCGGCTGCTCGCGTGTCTCATCGGCTTTGTCGCGGCGCGCCGGCTCGTGACGCGACGCGTCGGCCCGCCGGTCGAGGAACCATCCGCCATGCCGGAGACGACCCATGCACCTGAGCCCTGATGAGACGCTCTTCTGGCAGTACGGGTTCATCAAGCTCAATGCCACCATTGCCTTCACCTGGGCCTTGATGTTCGTGCTCGCCGTCGGCTCCAAGCTCATCACGCGCAAGCTGTCCACCGAACTGACCCGCTCGCGCTGGCAGAACCTGCTGGAGATCCTCGTCACCGGCATCGAACGGCAGATCGCGGAGGTCGGGCTGCCCCAACCGCGACAGTATCTCGGCTTTCTCGGCACCCTCTTCCTGTTCGTCGCCGCGGCGGCTCTGGCCACGGTCATCCCCGGCTATGAACCGCCGACGGGTTCGCTCTCGACCACGACGGCATTGGCGCTCTGTGTCCTGGTGGCCGTGCCCGCCTTCGGCATCGCCGACCAGGGACTGGGCGGCTATCTGCAATCCTACCTGGAGCCGACCTTCATGATGCTGCCGTTCAACCTCATCAGCGAGGTCTCACGGACCCTGGCCCTGGCGGTGCGTCTGTTCGGCAACATGATGAGCGGCGCGATGATCATTGCCATCCTGCTCACCATCACGCCCTTCCTCTTCCCGATCCTCATGACCGCGCTGGGGCTGCTCACCGGCATGGTGCAGGCTTATATCTTCAGCATCCTGGCTGCTGTTTACATCGCCGCCGCGACCCGCACGCACAAGCCCGCGCCGTTGGCACCAGCGCCCGGCACTTGAGCCAACTCCGCATCAACCCGAGGACCACCATGGACAGCTTCACCATCATTGCCGTCGCGTCGATCGTCATCGCCGGTCTCACCACCGGCTTCGGCACCATGGGCCCCGCGCTGGCGGAGGGCCGCGCGGTCGCCACCGCGCTGACGGCGCTGGCGCAACAGCCCGATGCCTCCGCCACCATCACCCGGACCCTGTTCGTGGGGCTCGCGATGATCGAGTCCACCGCCATCTACTGCTTCGTGGTCTCGATGATCCTCCTCTTCGCCAACCCCTTCTGGAACCTCGCCGTCGCCCAGGCCGCGGGTCGGTAGGCCATGCTCATCGATTGGTTCACCGTCGGTGCGCAGGCGGTCAATTTTCTCGTCCTGGTGTGGTTGCTGAAGCGTTTCCTCTACCAACCGATCCTCCACGCCATCGATGAACGGGAGCGGCGGATCGCCGCCGAACTGGCGGACGCCGATGCGCAACGGGCGGCGGCGCAGCACGAGCGCGCGACCTTCCAGCACAAGAACGAAGCCTTCGATCAGCAGCGTGCGGCCCTTTTTGCGCATGCGATGGACGAGGCGAAGGCCGAGCGTCAGCGCCTCTTGGAAGAGGCCCGGCAGGCCGCCGATGCCTTGCGGGCCGAACGCCGGGACGCGTTGCGACAGGAGGCCGATCAACTCGATCAGGCACTGCGGCGCCGGACCGTGCAGGAGGTCTTCGCGATTGCGCGCAAGACGCTGGCCGATCTCGCCGGGGCGAGTCTGGAAGAGCGGCTGGTCGCGGTCTTGATCGAGCGCCTGCGGACGATGGACGACGCGGCGCACGCCGTCTTCGCGCAGGCGCTGCGGACGGCGACCGACCCGGCCTGCGTGCGTAGCGCCTTTGAGCTACCCGCGGCGCAACGCGCGGCGCTTCAAGCTGTCATCCATACCGCTTTCGCACCGGCCGTCCCGGTCCGGTTCGAGACCGCGCCGGATTTGGTCAGCGGGATCGTGCTCACCGCAAATGGGCAACAGATCGCCTGGGACATTGCGGATTACCTGCGGTCGCTGGAACGCGGCGTCGGCGAGCTATTGAAGGAGAAGGGGCAGCCGGACGCCGGGGCCGGGCCTGCCCCTTCAGAAACCGCAGCACCACACCCATGACGGCCGCGCCCGACCGCCTGGAGCCGGTCTTCGATCGCGCCTTCGCCGCCATCGGCCAGGCCCGCGAACAGTTCAGTCCGCAACTGACCCCACACGAGGTCGGCACCATCGCGACCGTCTCCACCGGCATCGCCACGGTCTCCGGTTTGCCCGGCGTCGGCTTCGAGGAGTTGCTGGCGTTTCCCGGCGAGGTCTTCGGCATCGCCTTCAACCTGGACGCGGACGCGATCGGTGTCGTGCTGCTCGGGGAGTATTGGCAGTTGCACGCCGGGGATCTGGTCGAGCGCACCGGCCGGGTGATGGACGTGGCCGTCGGTGAAGGCCTGTTGGGGCGCGTCATCGACCCGCTCGGCCGGCCGCTCGATGGTCAGGGGCCGGTGCGCACCGACGCGCGCCTGCCGATCGAACGTCCGGCGGCGGCCATCATGGACCGCGCGCCCGTCACCGTCCCGCTCCAGACCGGGATCAAGGTCATCGATGCGCTCATTCCGATCGGCCGCGGCCAGCGCGAGCTGATCCTCGGCGACCGCCAAACCGGCAAGACCGCCATTGCAATCGACAGTATCCTCAACCAGCGCGGCCAGGATGTCCTGTGTGTCTATTGCGCCATCGGTCAGCGGGCGTCCGCCATCGCCAAGGCGGTGGCCACCTTGCGGGAGCAGGGCGCGCTGGACTATACCGTGGTGGTGGTGACCGAGGGCAATGACGCGCCGGGTCTCGCCTACATCGCCCCCTATGCCGCGACCAGCATCGCCGAGCATTTCATGGAGCGCGGGCGCGACGTGCTGATCGTCTACGACGACCTCACCCACCATGCCCGCGCCTATCGCGAGCTCTCCTTGTTGCTGCGCCGCCCGCCCGGCCGCGAGGCCTTCCCCGGTGATATCTTCTACATCCACTCGCGCCTGCTGGAGCGCGCCACCCACCTGAGTCCGGAGCGCGGCGGGGGCTCGCTCACCGCCCTGCCGATCATCGAGACCGAGGCCGAGAACATCTCGGCCTATATTCCGACCAATCTGATCTCGATCACCGACGGGCAGGTCTATCTGTCGCCCTCGCTGTTCGCCTTGGGGGTGCTGCCGGCGGTCGATGTCGGCAAGTCAGTCTCGCGCGTCGGCGGCAAGGCGCAGCGGGCGGCCTACCGCGCGGTCGCGGGCGACCTCAAGCTTGCCTTTGCGCAGTTCGAGGAATTGGAGACCTTTGCCCGGTTCGGTGCCCGGGTGGATGAACCGACCCGCGCGATCATCGCGCATGGGCAGCGCATCCGCGCCTGCCTCAAGCAGTCGGAGCTCGCCCCGGTGGCGGTGCCGGCGCAACTCGCCATCCTGTTGGCCCTGACCGCGGGGCTCTTCGACACGGTGGACCTCGAGCGGATGACGGCGGCCGAACAAGCGGTGCAGGCGGCCGCGGCGCAGCTCCCGGACGAACTGCGCGAGCGCCTGAGCGGCGCCGCGACCTTGAGCGGCGGGGATCGGCAGGCGCTCATCGACCTGGCCGGCCGGGCGCTCACCGGATTCCAGTCGCCGGCGGTGCCGAGTGCTCCGGGCGGGGCCGCCCGCGCGCCGGACACGGCGGCGCCCGGGCAACCGACCGAAGCAAGTCCGCGATAACGACAAGGTCAAAGCCCATGCTCGCGAAACTGCACTACTGGTGGCAAGCCAAACGCTCCAGCTTCTGGTTCGTCCCGGCCGTGATGGTGCTGGACGCCGTAGCGCTCGCCACCTTGCTGATCACCTTGGACGTGACCGTCGAGCTGCAGGTGGTCGAGCGCTGGCCGCTGCTCTTCGGCGCCGGCGCGGACGGCGCCCGCGGCCTGCTCACCGCGGTCGCCGGCTCGATGATCACGGTCGCCGGAGTGGTGTTCTCCATCACGCTCGTGGCCCTGGCGCTGGCCTCCAGCCAGTATACGTCGCGGGTCATTCGTAACTTTATGCGCGACCGCGTCAACCAGGCGGTGCTCGGCGTCTTCGTCGGTATCTTTGCCTATTGCCTGGTGGTGTTGCGGACGATTCGCGGGGGTGACGAAGGGGGATTCGTCCCGACGCTGGCGGTGCTGGGCGGCCTGCTCCTGGCCTTCGTCCGCCCGGCGTCAACGACACCACGACCGCCGTGATGTGCGTCGATTATCTGACCGCCATCCTGGTCCGGCTGGCCCCCCGGCGGATTGCCGCCGCCCATTGGCTGGATCAGGATGAATTGCGGGTGATGGCCCGCGGTCCGAGCTTTGCGGGCCTGGTGGGCGAGTCCTGCGACCAGATCCGCCAGAATGCCGGCGGCAATGTCGCCGTCCTGTCACGGATGCTCGGCGCGCTTGAAGCCATCGCCAGCCGGACCCTGAACTCCGATCGGCGCCGGGTGCTTGCGCAGACCCTGGACGAGATCGCCGAGGCGGCCGAGCGCACCATCGACGCCCCGCACGATCGGGCACGGTTCGGCAACCGGCTGACGCGGGTGCGCGACGTGCTCGCAACCGAACCGGTGCTATTCGTCCGCGCACACCAAGACTGACCAGAGGCCCGATGAGCGACAGCACCGCCAGCCTGCGCCGCCAGATCAGGAGCGCCGACGATCTCCAATCCGTTGTCCGCACCATGAAGACCCTGGCCGCGTCCAGTATCGGCCAGTACGAGCAGGCGGTGCGCGCTTTGGGCGATTATGCGCGCACGGTGGAACTGGGCCTCGGCGTCTGTTTCCGCGGCAGCGCGGCGGACGTGGCGATGACCGGGGCGCCGGTCGAACCGGATCGGGGTCCGAACACGTGTCGGATCGGTGGCATCGTGTTTGGCTCGGACCAGGGACTGGTGGGCCAATTCAACGATGTGGTGACCGACCATGCGGTGCAGGCCCTGGCTGCCCTGACCGACCGGCCGCTGGTTTGGGCCGTCGGTGAGCGCGTCCATGCGCGGCTGACGGATGCCGGTCTGCCGGTGGTGGGCCGGTTCGCCGTGCCCGGCTCGGTCGCGGCCATCACCCCGCTCATCGGGCAGATCCTGGTCGCGAGCGAGGCTCGCGGGAATCGCGTCGCGCAGCTCCATCTGTACTACAACCGTCCGGCGTCCGGTGCCGTCTATGCGCCCGTCAGCCAGCGGCTGCTGCCGCTGGACGACGCCTGGCAACGCCGGCTCGCCGCGCTCCCCTGGCCGACCGGGAACCTCCCCGAGGTCATGGGTACGGGACCTGCGACCCTGAGCGCCCTCATCCGCGAGTATCTCTTCGTTTCGCTTTTTCGCGCCTGTGCCGAATCGCTGGCGAGCGAGAACGCCAGCCGCCTCGCCGCGATGCAGCGTGCCGACAAGAACATCGACGAACTGCTGGAGGCCCTCAACGGCAAGTTCCACCGCTTGCGCCAGGGCGCGATCGACGAAGAACTGTTCGACGTTATCTCCGGCTTTGAGGCAATGCTGTAGGCGTGTTCGACGCCTATCGGGTAGGCCGCATCGGAGTTGTTCTCTGACAGGATCGACTGTCGTTATCGACCCCCCGTTGACCGCGCGACGCCGGGTGCGCGACGCCTGCCGTACTCTGTGGTCTCGTCTGTGGTCTCGCGATCGGCGGGTCTGTGCGCTGCCGTACGCAGCCGAGCGCGATCCGCTGCCAATGCAGTGACGGCGGTCATCGCCACGTACGGCAGCGCACAGAGGCGATGCCTAGCGAGCGATACCATTAATCGAAGACCGACACACCATCATGCGCTTCGCCGGGAATCGGAAACCGAAGGAATCGCCCGAAACCGGGCGAACCGGCACACACTGGACGGAGCGGCCGTGTCGGTCGTTAGACCAGTCATGCGGCTCAATCACCGATCCGTTGCCGCGCGGAATGGGAGCAGCGAATGAATAGTCAAGCAGCCTTTAGTCTCGACCGTGATGACGACACCCTCACCAAGGAGAATCGCCGGCCACGGGAGACGCCCGATGACACCGCCGGCCCGCGGTCCATTCGATCTCACGTGGTCCGCTGGATGCGGGAAGACTGGCCCTACCTCGCCATGCTGTTGCTGGCGGTCGTGGGCGTCGCCCTCCAGTTGCCTGCCATCTATTGGATATTCGTGATGCCGGTCTACGCCGTCATCTGCATCATCGAGGGGTGGCGCCATTTCACGACGCCGGAGGCCCGGTGGGAATTGGTTACGGTGCAGGCGCTGAACTGGTTTGCACTGATCGTCGCCACCTATATTCTATACAATGCGGGGGTGCAGGGTGTGCTCAACACCAATGCCTCCGGGCTCGTCATGCTGACCCTGTTGGCACTCGGCACCTTCATGGCCGGATTGCAGGCGCGGGTCTGGCGGATCTGCGGGTTGGGCGCCGTGCTGTTCCTTGCCGTGCCTGCCATCGGGTGGCTCGAGCAGTCGATCATGCTCCTGGTGGGCGCCACCCTGGTGATCATCGCCATCGCCGGTCTGACCTGGTGGTTGGGTCAACGGCGTGACGGCGCTTTGCAGACTTGAACGTTTCCGACGCATCGAGACGGGTGACACGCGTGTTGGGTCTGCCAAAATTTCCCGGCGCAGATCTGGTGCATCCAGCCGATTGCGTGGTATCTACCAGGCTTGTCCCTGACCCCGTGGGGGGACACTGCCGAAAGCCTACCACCGACCGGGAGAAACGCGCGTGCTGCCCATCGACCAAGTCTCTTTGATCTGTCCGAGGAACGATCTGGAGAGTGACTGTATCCTCGGCATTGCGGCCCGCTTGCAGGTGGACATCCGGGAGGTTTCCGGGGACTGGGGTGTCACGCTGGACGCGGCCCTGCGCCAACATCCGGACCTGGATTCGCTGCGTCGGCACGTCATCGTGGTCGAGTTGCCGGGCGCCGCCGGGCGGGATCTGCTGACCTTGGCGGGCAAGCAGGTCCATCTCGTCGATCACCATGGACCGGCAAGTGATGGCCCGATGGCAAGCGCTCTGGAGCAGTTTGCGGCACTCGTCGGTTATGAACTGACCACTGCCGAGTACGAGGTCGCCATTGCCGATCGGGACTTCTATCCCGGACTGACGCGCGCCGGCGTGCCGCTCGGCCGTGCCCAGGCGCTGCGACGGCAGGAACACGAAATCCGCGGCACCGCGGACCTGTTGGAGGAGGCGCGTACCTTCGTTGCCGCCAACGCCCGTCAGCTGGGTCATCTGACCCTCTACTTCGCCCCGGAACGCCTGGCCAAGGTTCTCTTGGATGCCGCCCAGGAACCCACGGCGCAGGATTACACCGCGGCCGCGAATCAGCGTCGACCGGTCCCACTGCCCCAGGTCCTCGCCGTGTTCCACGCCGCGCGGGACCCTGCCTGCATCCGCGCCGTCCGCTTTGCCGGCGCGGCCGCCGCCCGCGCCGCCCTGTCCACCCTGCTGACCGACGCCGAGCTGAGCAACAGCCTCAGCCTGTGGCTCGGGGGCGGCGACCTTGGCTGTTTCTTTGGAGCCGAGGCCCGCAAGGACCATCCCGCACCGGCCTTCGATCGGCTGATGTCACGGGTCTTCAGCCTGATCGGCGGGACCTCCCGACCCGTCCTCCATTACGGCTGCACCTTCCTGCTCCCGCTCGATCTGCACGAATCCTCTGAACTCAAGACCAAGCCGACGAAGCGGGCCGAGCGCTTTTTCAAGACCTTGGTGCACAAAGAACAGGCGGGCGACATCCGCCGCCACCGCCTCGCCGTGGTGAGCCCCGGCAGCCTGTCCAAGGACGGTGATCATGAGCGCCGGTGCGAGACCCAGGCCCACCTCTACTTTCTGCCCCTGCTGCGGGACCTCCTGTTCGACGCCCAGTGTGAGCGGCGGCCGACCTCCCCCGGCGACCCGGATACCCCCTCCATCCAGCGCTGGCGCCTTGCGCCGGACGCGCTTGACGGCCTCTCCTGGCGGCTTGACGGCCCCCGCGGTGACACCCCAGGCCCCACGGCCAAGGTCTGCGACGTGTCACTTTATCGCTACTACAACGACCTCTACCTGCTCGCCATCCGGGTCGAGGCCATGGACAACCCCCAGCGGATCGACGGGGCCGAGGCCCTGGTCTGCGACCACGACCGCTGGTGGCGTCCGCTCTTCGACACCCCCGCGGACGTCTTCGCCCGCATCGAGCGGCTGCGGCTCGACCATTGGCTGCGCTTTACCAAACATGCGCGCATCCTCTACCCGAGCTTCATCGAGCAGATCGAGGAGGCGAAGTTCGACGCCCAAACCTTGCTTCGCCATGAAGAAGTAATCGAACAGTTTCCGTTCGGTGCCGATGTCTCGCCGATCGTGCTGTATCTGCTCGGCCAGTTCCTCGCCAATGACCCACAACAGCACGCTGAGGTGCAGCGCCTGGCCCACCTGTTGCGACTCCAAAATCTCTCCGAAGAACGGATGTTCGTCAACGTCGCCTACGGCCTCGCCGGCCCGGCGCCGGGCGCCCCGGTCGACCGGCAGGAAGCCGACCGACTGTTCAGTCTGGCCCTCTATGTCGATCGCGAATCGGACAGCTTTCAATCCGTCGGCGGCTATGCCTATGACCCCGACTACACGCGTGAGCTCGCGCGCACCCAGCGTCTGGACCGCTGGCGCGCCCTCGGCACCTATTTGGGCTTTTGCCCCTATGCCAACGCCTACCTGGGCTTCGGCGGCTTCTTCGCCAACGTGATCGCCGCTGAACACGTCCCCTATCACTATGAGCGGATGCTCATCCTGGCGCTCTTCCACCAGCTCACCCTGCGCAATTACAACCGCCGCATTACCCATGCCACCCGGCTCCTGATCCAGCCGAAGGGGCGCGATCCCGGTTCGGATTTTCGCGAGTTGCGGCGCGATTTTATCGAGTTTACCAACTGCCACTGGTTTCGCGAGGTCACCCTGGCGATTCAAGGTAAAGAGGTCTTCGCCAGGCAGGTGGCGGTCCTGGACATTGCTCCGGAATATGCCGAGGTCAAGGACGAGATGGAGCGGGCGGACGAGTATGTTCAGTCCGTCCGGCAGCATCGGATGGACGAGCGGGTCTTTGCCGCGGCGTGGATTGCCGCGCTGCTTGCCGGACTGGCCCTGGTGCTGCCATCAATTGAATACAATGAGCTGTGGCAGTGGCTTGCGTGGCTGGTACTGATTGTGCCGACGGCGCTGAGCGTTTGGCGAATTTGGCGTCGGCCACCCTCCGGCGAACACCGCAACCGCAAGTGACCCCTCCAACGGAGCCAGCGTCGCGCGACAGCTGAGTGACGCCGATTCTCGGAAATTTGCGCAGGAGCACATCATGGCACAGAAGAAGAAGCAGCGAGCGAAAGACAAAGACCGTGCGGGCAGCCCCGGTGCCCTCGTCCCCAAGCCCGCATCCCCGGCACCCGTGGCGGTCCCCGCCGGGCCGCAGCGACAAGCCGCGGATCCCACGGACTTCTATCTTCGCGTAGAAGGGCTGAACATTAGTGCCGTGACTGCGGATACGGATCAACTCAGCGTCGCGCGCGGGGCGAGCTTCCTGCTGCGTGAAGCCATCACCGATATTCAGTCCCGCAAGCTCCATAAAGGTATCCCGCTGCTGCCGCCGACTTGCAAAGCCGTCTCGACCGGTGCCTCGATCGGTGAATTCCTGCTGCCGGGCATTGCTCGTGCCCAGGCCGACGAGATCGCCGCCCATATTGCCGACTACCTGAGCGCCCCCACCACGCCCTACCGGCACTTGAGTTTCGGTGTATGCGTCGAGGCCTACACCCCGGCCCATGGGGAACTCCAAGTGCGCGAGCGGACCCTGGCACGCATCCGCTTTGCCCAGTTGCGCAGCCCCACCTGCGTGCCGCCGTCGCTGAATACGGACCCCAATCTCGGCCCGTGCGGCTGGGACGGCCGTCGACCCGCCGATGCCGAGCAGCCGATCTCCCGCGAGGGCGAAGAGGACATCCGCGTGAGCACTTCGGTGCGGGAGCGTTGGAGCCATGGGGTCAGGCGCAAACAGGGTTTCTATCGCGATGAGGCCCGTCTGACCCCGGATCACCCGGCCTATCCGTTCCGGTATAGCCGGGATTTGGGCGACCTGGCGCGAGACCAGCGTGCCGACATTCTCAATGGCAAGGTCGCCGTCATCTACGCGGATGGCAACCGCTTCTCTGGGATCCGGGAGGAAACCTGCAAGCACTTCAGGTCACTTGAAAAATTTGACGGGGCGATCAGGGAGCGGCGGCGTGCCTATCTCAATGATCTCTTGCGTTTCATGGCGACTGACGAACGCTTCTTGCTTGCAAGCGGTGAAGGGGCCGGGCGCTTGCGTCTGGAGACCCTGCTCTGGGGCGGCGACGAGCTGCTGCTGGTCGTGCCGGCATGGTGCGGATTCGACGTGCTCCAGCACCTGTTCGCCTCCTTCGCGGGTTGGGCGCATGACGGACGAGCCCTGACTCAGTCCGTGGGACTGGTCTTCTGCCGTGCCAAGACGCCCATTCAGCGCTCCATGACCCTGGCACGACAACTTGCCGACCGGATCAAGGCCCGCCTCAAGGACGAGGCCAACGGGAATAACGACCAGGAGCGGCTGCGTAGCCAGCTTAAGAATCGCTTCGACTACATGGTTTTGGAGTCCGTTGACTTCCCCGTCGAGGACAAATTGGACGACTACTTCAAGGGCCGTTACGGCGCCGCCGCCGCGCTGCGCGAGGTTCTGGCGCCAGCCATCGAGTGGCCGCAAACCCGCCCCCGGCTCGCATCCCTGCTCGGACATTTCCCCAAGGGCCAATCCTATGCGGTCGCGCGCGCGGCGGTTGCCACCAACTGGGCGGAGCCGGTGCGTGAGCCGACTGACGCGGATAAAGAGTTAGCCTACAGTGCGGCCCTACGGCGGATGAGGGAGGTCACGCAGGATCACGAAACCAGTGACCTGCAAGCGGCCCTGACCCGAGTCTTCGGTAGCGCGGCCGAGGTCAAGGTCGGCGGCGAGGTCGTTGCCGACCCCTGGACCTGGATCCACCTGGCCGAACTGTGGGACTACCTGATCCCGTCATTCGATTACGCAACCGAGGCGGCGACAGGACCCGTGAACCCGGACCCGAGAGGCCAACCATGACCACCTATCGCTTCACGGTTTGCATTGCCATTGAGGGTCCGGTACTCAGTCAGGCGGGGGAAAGCCGCGAGATCGGCATCGACACCGCCGCCCGACGCGGCGGCGGCCGACCGGCCCTGCCCGGCAACCTGATCCGCGGCAATCTCCGCCATGCCTGGACGGTCTTCAATTCGATTAAATCTGAAGTCTCCGACCCCGGCGCGGGAGCCCTTGCCTGGGACCCGGACCATTGGCTCGGTTCACCCTCGGCCGAGCATACCGACAACCAACCCATCCGCGCGCTCCTGCGCTTCGACCATGACTGGTTGGCCGCGCCACCCGCAAATAACCGACAGGCGCGCCATCGCATCAGGATCGATCCCAGGACCGGGGCCGTTGCCGGCGGCATGTTGCAGGTCATCGACAGCCCCTTTGCGACCGCAGACCCATCCACCTTCGTGGGACACATTGAGGCGGACCTTGAGTCGCAGGCCCAGGCCGACACCCTGGCGATGCGGATCCGCAAGGGACTGGAATACGCCAGCTCGCTGGGTGCCATGAAGGCGGCCGGCTATGGCCGGATCACCTGCGTTGCCGTCACCGCCATCCCGGTAGAGTACGCCGCACCAGCCTCGAGTTCGGCGCCGGTCCTGGACCAGAACGCGCGGCAGTTGGGCCTGAGCCTGCGCTTCGACCGCCCGCTGTGCGTTGCCCGGCCCCATACCGGGAACAACCGTTACGAGTCCGAGGACCGCATCCCCGGCAGCGTTCTGCGCGGCGCCATCGCCGCGCGCATCTTCGCCGGCGATCGGGAGCAAACCTGCGCCGATGAGCGATTTGCCGCCCTGTGCGAGCACTTCAGCGCCCTGCGGATCACCCAGGCCATCCCGATTGCGGCGTCGGCGGACCCGGCGGCACTCAAGCGGCCCCTGGTCCCGCCGCTGAGCCTGGTCGAGGCCCCGGACCAACCCGACTCCGATGAGAATGCGCTCTACGACTTGGCCCTGATGCGCGAGCCCGCGGGGCTCATCCACGGCCGCGCCCCGGCCTTCTGCATGGATTGGAAGCATGGCGGCATCGGAGACCGCAACAGTGCGCAGGGGTGCGGCGGAGACTCACCCCCGCGGCGGATCGAGGTCCGCACCGCCATCGGGCAAGGACAGGGTGCGGCCAAGGAGGGCGCCCTTTTTGCTAGCGAGGCATTGGTCCCTGACGGTCACCTGTGGCTGGCCCGGATCGACCTCTGCGCGATCCCCGCGACTGCCCGTCCTGCCGTCATCGCGGCACTCTCGGACCTGCTGCGCGAACCCCTGCGCCGGGTCGGCAAGACCAAGGCCAACGCCGCCGCCCGACTGCACTCGCCATTCGATCCGTCGGCCGCTTGCGGTCCCCTGCTGCGTGACGGACTTGCCTGTGTCTGCCTGCAAAGCGCTGCACGGCTGTTGCCCGATCCCTACGAGCTGCCCGGGACGGGCGGGGAGGACGAATTATTTGCACGCTATCAAGCAACCTGGTGCGACCTCTCCGGCGGCCACCTGAGGCTCTTGCGCTTCTTCGCGCAACAGCAACTCGTGGGCGGCGGATATCTGCGCGAACGTTTCTGGAAGGGGCGGGCGGCCTACAACCCGGAACTCCTGACCTGCCCCGGCAGCGTCTTCGTCCTGGAACCGACCGGCGAGTCTGCCGCCGCCGCTGAGGCGGTGCTGGCGCACTGGCGCGATCACGGCCTGGACCAGCCCACGGGAGCCCCGGGCGGCGACGACTGGCGAACCAATCCCTACATCCGCCACAACGGTTACGGGGAGGTCGCGATCAATCTGGACCTGCACTGGGGGCTGACCCCGCCGAAGGAGGCATGGTATGGGCTCGTCTGAAGACCTCGTCTACCCCCGGGTGCGCATCCTGGGCCAGTTGGAATGCCGCTCACCGCTGCATGTGGGGGATGGCACGGATCAGCCATTCACCGGGCGCACGGGCCGCAATGACCCGCGGGGCCTTTACCGCGCCGTCTGTTTGGATGCCGACGGCAAACCCTATATCCCGGCCACCACACTGCGTGGGCACCTGCGCGAGCGCTGCGCCGCGCAACCGACCCTGGCCGAGTGCTTCTTCGGACGGCTGGACCAGGCCGGCCTGGTGCGGGTCTTCGATGCCACCCTGATGAATCCAGCGGCGGGCGCCGAGCGGCGGCCCTATTGGGACCCGGAGCGCACCACCGCCATCCAGCACGGTATCAAGATCGAGCCGGTAACCGGCACGGTGGGCGACCATCTGCTGTTCCGCCATGAGGTCGTCCCGGAGGGGACGCGCTTCAGCCTGACCCTGGAGGCGGACGGTTTGGATCAAGAGGCACTGGCGATTTTGCTCGGCCTGCTTGCAAGTCTGGACGGCGGTCCCGCCGCGGCCATCGGGCGCGGCGCGAGCCGCCTGCAAGGGCGTCTGTGCTGGACCCTGGATCGGGTGGATTACCTTGATGGTGACGCACTCGCCGCCTGGCTGGACGATGACGACACCCGCCTGCTGGACCAAGCCTTTGAAGTCCTGAAGCACATCCCCGCGGCGGCTGCGCCGCCGTGCGCACCCGGCCACCAGATTCGGGTCCGGCTGCGCCCCACGGGTCCGCTGCTCGTCAACGAGCCTGGACTCGTCGCCGAGGACCATCGTGACCCAAGCACCGCGGATGAAGCCGACGAGCGCCACGCCCCGGGCCTGGAGTTCAGCCGCACCCCGGACGGCCATGCCCGAATTCCCGCCTCCTCCCTGCGCGGACTGTTGCGTGGGCGCGCCCGCCGTATCCTGGTCACGCTTGCGGCCGCCCAGTCCCCGACCTGTCCCGCGGGACAGGTCGGAGACCACCTGCTCGGCCGGCTCTTCGGCACCACCGGCCGGCGCGGCCGACTCTGGATCGGTGACGCCATCGCCGCGCAACCCTGCGACGCCATCGAACAGACCTTCGTCGCCATCGACCGCTTTACCGGCGGCGGTGAGCGCCACAAGCTCTATCAGGCCAGGGCCGCCCGCTGCGGTGTCCTCGGCGCGGATATTCGCCTCGACACCAGGCTGACCGACCTGGTGGACTGGGAGAAGGCGCTCCTGCTCCTGCTGGCCCGCGACGCGCTGGAGGGCGACCTCGCCGTGGGCTGGGGCAAGGCGCGCGGCTATGGCGCCTTGGAGGTAGAACTGGAGCTAGCCGGCGCCGCCGCCATCGACGCCTGGACCGACCCCCACGGCAAGGGCCTGCTGGACTGGATCGACGCGCGCTTCAGCCGCGCCACAGCCCAGTCCTGGATCGCGGACCTGCACCGGGAGATCGCCGCCGCCATCGCCGCCCTGCAACCCCAGCCTGCCGACAACCCGCGCTGATCGGAAGAGGACCACGCCATGCCCGAATTCCACAACCCCTATCACTTCGTTCCCGCCACCGGGCGCGTCCAGCGTGACGGGCAGAACCGGGCCGTCGAAACCGAGGACTACGCCGACATCAAGGAAGGCCGCTCGGCCCATTCCGCCCGTCACGACCGCTGGGTGCCCGACACCCATTCCGGGCGCCTCGTCTGTCGGCTCGCGCTGGAGCGTCCCACCCTCGTCGGCGCTGCCCAGACCCCGCCCGCGGATGACCATCCCAACGGCGCCAAGCAGGTCGAACCCTATCTGACCACCTGGCGCGACCCCCAGGGTCAGGACCACACCTGGTCCGGCCTCCCCGGCAGTTCACTGCGCGGCATGGTCGGAGCCGTGGCCGAGGCGATCAGCCAATCCAGCCTGCGGGTCTTGGAGGACCGCGCTTTTTCAGTGCGCGTGAACGTGCGTGAGCAGGAAAAGGCGCTCTCCGCGCTCGGCCGGCTGGTAGAGCGCAAACCGGCCGGGGCCGACGGCCCCCGGTTTGATCTGGTGCCTGTCGGTTTGCCGACCCTCGACACCAAGGGCAACCAGTTCGCGCTCCCCCCGCGCTGGCGCGGGGTCTTCAGCGGCTTTACCTGGGGGCAGGTGTTGACCTCCTACGTGGACGGTTACGAGCCCGTCCCAGTCGCGGGCGGCGGTACGCAGCCACGGGTGCGTGCAGAGACCTTCCTCGCGACCGAGCATCCGCTGAGCTTCGATCTCGGCCATCCCCGTTATTACTATGCTGCACTGGCCCCAAACATGGCTTTTCAGCGGTCCGTGGTCGACGCAATCGACGCCGGGCTTGCACACGGTTTCGATGCGAAGCGGGGAGCCATCAAGGTGAAAGAGACCAATGGTCCGAGCTTTCTCCTCGGACGCCAGTTGGAGCACGTCTGCACGTTGGAGCAGTGGGGCCAGTTGCCGGCGCCTAAGCAAAGGCTCTATGTGCGCGGCTACCTGCGCGTCCTGGGCCTTGATGGGCGCGCCGACGAGATGCCGCCCACCAAGGAGCATGAGATCTTCATCCCGCACCCGGAAGGCAAGCCCGAGCCCCGGCTGCCCGTGCCCCCGCAGGTCGTGGCGACCTTCCACGCCATTGCCGCGGAGCGCGCCCGCGACACCGACAACCGCCACCCCTTCGCCCTGAGCGGTATTGACCACTGGAAGTGTCGGGACGGGGACCTGGTCTATTTCGACGTGGACGAACAGGGGGCGATCAAGGAGATCGCCATCTCCGCCGTTTGGCGCCGCCGGTTGGACAAGTCCGCCTACGACCTTTTCGACGCACAAACCCACAACCACCTGTTGACCCCCTTACGCGCGGAGCCGACGGACCTCAGGCCCCGCTTGGGGCTCACCCCCGCTGAGCTGCTGTTCGGCGTCGTCGAGGATGGCAAGGAAAAGGACGATGCCAGTGCCCGCGCCCTGGCCTCGCGCGTGCGCGTCTGCGATGGCGTCGCCTTCCGGAAACCCAAGACCGCCAGCCATCCGCTCACCCTCAAGACCCTGTCGAGCCCCAAGCCCCCCTCACCGGCGCTCTATTTCCATGACGAGTCCGACCCGCAAACCTACATCCCCAAGGGCCGCCTGGGCAACGACGTCGGCGGGCCGCACCGTCCTAACGGCCGCAAGTTCTATCTACACCACCCGGCGGCAGGCTTCGTCGGCGACAACCCAGACCACTGGACCTGCAAGAGCCGGGCCGGGGATCAACGCGACCACCTGCGGCTCTCCTGTCGGCCACTGGTGCCGGAGCAAGACAACCCCTTCTGGTTTCACCTGGACTTCGACAACCTGAGCGATGCGGAACTGACCCTGCTCGTCGCCGCGCTGCGTCCCAGCGACGCCCACCGGCACAAGCTCGGGCTGGGCAAATCGCTCGGACTCGGCACCGTCCGCGTGGACATTGCCGGCCTGTTTCTGGTGGACCGGCAGCACCGCTACGGACTCAATGCCTTGGCGCAGCCGCGCTATGCCGGCGGTTGGCTGCGCGACCAGCCCGGGGCAAGTGCCCCCGCCTGGGCGGCGCGCTACCCGCGCGAGGCCGCCGCCATCGCGGCGAGCACCGGTTCCGGCGACTGGTCCCGAGACCTGGCCCCCGAGCACCAACCCTGGTGGAATCCGCGGCTGATCGATGAGAACGCGCTCGCCATCCTCGCCACCCTGGGCGACCCGATGAAACTCCAACCAGGCACCCCGGTGCATACCCCACTGACCGAGCAGCAGCGGCAGAGCAATCCAGTCGACCCTGGCCGGACCGAGGATGAGACCTTCAAGTGGTTTGAGGCCAACGCGCAAGCGGACGCCCGGGTCATGCTGTCCCCGATCCAGCCGGGACAGCCCTTGCCGACGCTGCCGTACCTTCGCCTCCGGGAACGCCGCTGACCCCGGAGATAGACACCCACGATGACTGACCCAACCCCCGCCGCCTTCCCCTTCGCCGCGCTGCTGCCCATCCGCGCCCTGGCCGTCACCCTGGAACTGACCGCCGAGGCGCGTTTCAGCTTCTTCCACCAGGCGGCCGTCCATGCCTTGATCCGCCACCTGGCCGGGTCGCCGGAGCCCTTTCATACCCTGATCGCCAGCGACGCCCCCGAAAGCGGGCGCACCGATTACCGCGCCGGGGACGGCTACCGCTTCGCCGTCTATGGCCTGCCCGGCAGCGAGGTCGCGCTCGCCCGGCTGCTGACCGGGCTGCGCGGCCTGCCGGAGTCCGCCCCGCGCACCGCGCCCCAGGTGCCGTTGCGCGACAATCTGCGCCTCATCGCGCTGCACGATTTGTTCTCCGGGGAACCCGTGGCGGCGGTCGCCGACCTGACCCGGTATGATCTGGAGCGACTCGTGGCGGAGACCGCGCTCTGGACCCATGCGCCCGCCGTCCGCCTGCGCTGGCTGAGTCCGGTGCGGCTGGACCAGGGCCGGACGACGGGGGAGGGCGCAGCGCGCACCGCGGCACTCAAGGGCGAGGCCCGCTTCTGCCACTGCGCCGCGGACCTGGCCGACGGCCTGCTGCCGCGCCGCCTCTACGACGCCGCCGCCACCCTGCTGCGTGAGCGCGGCGGCAGCGCCCCGCCGCGCGTGGTCCCGAGCGGGCTGCCGGCGCCCGCCGGGCACCTGTTTTGGGTTGACAGCGAATACCGTGACGCCGCCGGTCAGTCGAGCCCGGTCGGCGGACTCACCGGCGAACTCGACTTGGGCCCGGCCGCCGCCATCCCGCCGGACTGGCTGCGCCTCCTGGTCCTGGGGCAATACCTGGGCCTGGGCGAGCGGCGGGCACTCGGGCTCGGGCGCTATCGGCTGGAGACGCCGGACGGCTGGAGCACCGCGCCCGGCGTGGAGCCCGCCGCCTCGCTCCTGGCCGCCGCCGCCCGCGACGACAACCTCTACGCCGCCTACCGTGTTATCCGCGACAATCAGGTGCGCAAGGCCAACGCCGCCGGCCACGGCGACGCGGGCGCGAGCGCGGGCGAGCCCCAGGGCGCCCCGGACGACAGCTACACCACCTGGGACACCGAGTATCCGGACCTGCCCGACCCGGATGAGGAGGAACAGTTGGCCGACCGCCTGGAGCGCCTGGGCAACCGCCTGCGGGAGGCCGACTATCAGCCCCCGGCCCTGGCCGGCGTGGTCTTTCGCGAACGCGACGGGGACCTGCGCGGGCTCGCCATCCCGCCCTTCTGGGACCGCGTGGTACAACGTGCCCTGGTCCAGCGCATGGCCCCCGCGCTGGAGTCCGTGTTCTCCGCTGCCAGCCATGCCTACCGGCCCGGGCACTCCCGGCACACCGCCGGCAGTGCCATCCAACGCGCCTGGCGGGACGGCTATTGCTGGGTCTACGAGGCCGACATCCAAGGCTTTTTCGACAACCTGGACTGGCAGCGCCTGGGCGAGCGCCTGCGCGCCCTGTACCGGGACGACCCGGCGGTGGAGCTACTGCTCGCCTGGATGGCCGCCCCCGTGGACTACCAGGGGATGCGCATCGAGCGCATCCGCGGCCTGCCGCAGGGGGCGCCGCTCACGCCTCGGACGCAAAAGGTAATCTTGGTCCCCGCAGGGACCTCGACCC
>JACDZJ010000191.1_pt1 | contig 25931 bp, 19 predicted proteins | sample 7365721 | NCBI WGS metagenome assembly JACDZJ01 (sample SAMN15143480, study PRJNA637477) | pond metagenome | biome: freshwater wetland ecosystem [ENVO:00000243]; feature: pond [ENVO:00000033]; material: pond water [ENVO:00002228]; isolation source: pond water containing pink berries ... | reverse complement strand
TCCCGGACTTGGCCGGGTGGCGACGCGAACGCTTGCCGAAGTTGCCGAAGGCGCAACACCGGGCGATGGTGGTCCCGGATTGGGTGTGCGAAATGCTCTCGCCCTCGGCCGAGAGTAAGGACCGTCAGGTCAAGATGCCGATCTACGCGCAGTACGGCGTCCCTCACGCCTGGCTGATTGACCCCATCGCGCACACGCTGGAAGCCTACGTCTTGGAAGCGGGCGCCTGGGTGGAGATCGGGCGCTTTGCCGGCGCGATGCGGGTGTTGGTCCCGCCTTTTGAGGCGGTGTCGATCAATCTGGACGATCTTTGGGCGCCAACGGAGTAGCGGGGGACTGTCCCGGTCTCTGCTTTTCTTGGCGGCTCTGGCCGTTCGAGCTTCCAACGTGGATGGCGGAATTCGGGGGCGGGAAGGGGTTATCGGTGAAATGTGGGCGCTGTGCTGGTCGCGGGTTACCGTCCTTGGCACTGGGTCCCGGCATCCATGCCGGGACGACAGGTGATGCGGTATGCTGGGCGGATGCGTGATCTCACCCCCTGGCATCGACTCTTTGGCATCGCCTTGACCGACCTGTTCACCGGCCGGCCGTGGCGCGTGGAGCTGGAAAAAGAGTTGGCGCTCAAGAGCCAACGGCTGGATGTGCTGATCATCGAACGGCTGCCCGGCGCGGCGGCGGTCACGGAGGCGGCGGCGCTGGCGGACCTCCCCGACGGGCTGGAGAGCCTCACCGCCCACAATGTGCTCAGCTTTAAATCCAAACAGGAGGCGCTGGATGGCTGGGCGATGGAAGAACTGATCGGCCATTACGTCACGTACCGCAAACTCGCCTCCATTCAGGCACGCAGCGGCCCGCCCGCGGCCGAGCCTCCCGCCGACCCGGGGGAACCGGTGCCCGCCGCCGAGCGGCTGTTGCCGGAGGCGGCCTTTCGCCTCTATGCGGTTGCCACCCGCCATCCCACCAAACTGTTCGCTCAACTGGCGCCGGGGACCCAGCACCCCACGGCCTGGCCCGGCGTCTACGATCTCGACTGGGGCAGTCGCCGCATCCGCGTGATCGTTCTGAACGCCCTGGCCAAGCACCCACGCAACGCCCCGTGGGAACTGTTCGCCAGCCGGCTGGATCGAATCCGCTATGGGTTGGCGCACTATCGGCCACGCAACCTGGCGGCACACCTGCTGCGCTATCATCTGGCGAACGTCCATCAACTGGAGCTGCCCGACATGGCTTATACGCTCGAAGACTTCAAACTTGAAACGTATCGAATGCTCATCGACGATTTTCACGCGCTCAGCCTGGAAGATCGCCAAGCGCTGCTGGAGCGGATGGATGTTGAGGACCGTTTGCGTGGGTTGGACACGGAGGAGATCTTGCGTAGGTTGGACCCGGAGGAGCGTTTGCGTGGGTTGGACCCCGAACAGGTCAAAGCGTGGCTGAAGCGTACGGGGCATTGACCGGTCGAGGGTGCATGCGCTTCGGTCCGGGCGGCCGTCATGCCGGCGGGAGGCCGGAATCCAGGGCTGGGCAGGGGTGATCGGTCAAACGTGGGCGCTGTGCTGGCTGCGGGTTACCGTCCGTGGCACTGGGTCCCGGCATCATGCCGGGACGACGGACATCCCGGTTGATCGCGTGGTCTGTCATTCCGGCATGGATGCCGGAATCCAGGGCCGGGTAGGGCTGTCGTGCATCGTTGTCGGCCGGAACCCTGCGCGTGGCGCGCGCGCCTAACCTGGCAGCGGTGGGGATGGATTGCGATCCGGGTTCGCAGTAGGCTGACCGTTGGTGCGCGTGGAGTCGAGGCCAGATGAAAACCGACCCGTCGATTTATGAATTTCTTGCGACGGGTGCCGAGGCGTTTCGCGTGCTGAGCGGCGGGGTGATTTTGCAAGGAGCTTACCGCTTCAACTCGCTGACCATCAAAGGCATCGAGCGACGCTTGGACGGCATCTATGAACCCGAAGGCCACGACGGACCGGTCTATGTCATCGAGTTTCAGGCGCAGTACGCGGCGGGTGCCTGGTATAACCTGCTGACCAAGCTGGGGCTGTACGGGCAGGAGCACCCGCGCCGAACGGTCCAGGGCCTGCTGATCTTCTTGCACACGGGGGATGATCCCGGTGCGCCGCCGGGTGCGGTGCCGCCCTTGTGCACTGCTGCCTATCTGGACGAGTTGCTGCCGCGGTGGTTGGAGCGCGAGCCCGACAACCCCTTTGTGGTGGTGTTTGCCCCGCTGATCATTGCGCGTGATGACGCGCTGCGCGCCTGTGCGCCGCGGGCATTACGCACGATCCGCGAGGCGCCGTTGGCACCTACCACCCGTGAGACGCTGGAACGGATGCTGGAGTTCTGGCTGATCGAACGGTTTCCCTTACTCAGCAGCGAGGAGTTACGAACCATGTTGAACGTTTTGGTCCCGCTGGAGCAGACCCGGGTTTATCAGGAGATTTTTGCCAAGGGTAAGGCTGATGGTAAGACCGAGGGTGAGGCCGAGGGAGAGGCAAAGGGCAAGGCTGATAGTCTGAAACGGTTACTGACGCGTCGCTTCGGTGTGTTGCCCCGATGGGTGGTGCAGCGCCTGGATGCGGCGGCGATCACGCAATTGGACGGTTGGCTGGAGGGAGTGCTTGATGCACAGAGCCTGGAGCAATTGATCGGACCGAAGCCGCGGCGGGCGGCGCGAAAGGGGCCCTGAGGGGCGCTTTCCGAAACACGTCGTACCACTCCGGCGCGACCTTCGGCGACCAGGACGATTCGACCGGAGGCCGACGCTTTAGCGGGCGGCGGCGCCGCCGCCGCGTCCGGCTGACGCCTCGACCGGTCTGTTGTGCAGGTAGACAGTGATCCGGACGTCACCTTGACTGCTGCGCTGTCGCGATCAGCGTAGTGCGTCATTCCGGCATGGATGCCGGAATCCAGTGCCAGGCAGGGCCAGCGCGCAAACGTGAGCGACGTGTTGGCTGAGGGTTACCGTCCTTGGCACTGGGTCCCGGCATCCTGCCGGGACGACGGAGGTCGCGGTTCGCTGCTTTTCTTGGCTTGTTCAGCGGTTTCAAGGCGACCGCTGTCTTCGGAATTTCACTTTATCTGAGCTGTACCGTGAAACAAATCTTACAAAACCTTAAGGATGGCCGTACCGAGTTGGCCGAGGTGCCGTGCCCGCGCGTGGGCCGCGGGGCCTTGCTGCTGCGAACGACCCGCTCGCTGATTTCGGCTGGGACCGAACGGATGCTGGTGGATTTCGGCAAAGCCAATCCGCTCGCGAAGGCGCGCCAGCAGCCGGATAAGGTGCGGCAGGTGCTGGAAAAGGTGCGAACTGACGGTCTGGTGCCGACCCTGGAGGCGGTGCGCAATAAGCTGGAGCAGCCGCTGCCGCTGGGTTATTGCAACGTGGGGGTGGTGGCGGAACTGGGCGCGGGCGCGGCGGGCTTCGCGGTGGGCGATCGGGTGGCTTCCAACGGCCGGCATGCCGAGATGGCGAGTGTGCCGGTGAACCTGTGTGCCCGGATTCCGGATGACGTGACGGACGAGGCGGCGGCCTTTACCGTGATCGGGGCCATTGCCTTGCAGGGTATCCGCCTGGTGGCGCCGACCCTGGGGGAAGCCGTGGTGGTGACCGGGCTCGGGTTGATCGGGTTGATGGCGGTGCAACTGCTGCGTGCCCATGGCTGCCGGGTGTTGGGCATTGACCTGGATCCGGCCAAGCTGGCCTTGGCACGCCAATTCGGTGCCGAGACGGTGGATCTGGCTGCAGGGCAGGACCCGGTGGCGGTGGCCGCGACCTTCGCACGTGGGCGCGGGGTAGATGCGGTGATCATCACGGCGGCGACGCGCAGCAATGAGCCGGTGCATCAGGCGGCGCTGATGTGCCGCCGGCGCGGGCGGATCGTGTTGGTGGGCGTGGTCGGGCTGGAGCTGTCGCGGGCGGATTTCTACGAGAAGGAGTTGAGCTTTCAGGTCTCCTGCTCCTATGGGCCGGGGCGCTATGACCCGCTCTATGAGGAGCAGGGGCAGGATTATCCGATCGGCTTCGTGCGCTGGACCGAGCAGCGCAATTTCGAGGCGGTGTTGGATATGCTGGCCGACGGGCGGCTGGATGTCGCGCCGCTGGTGTCCCACCGATTTGCGCTGGAGGACGCCGAGCGCGCCTATACGGTGGTCGGCGGCGCCGAGCCGTCACTGGGGATCGTGCTTGAGTACCCAGGTGGCGAACAGCAGCGCTTGCGGGAACAGACCATTGCGGTCGCCGCGTCACTGTCTGGCGCCGGTGTGGGAATAGGTGTCGACGTTTCAACGTCGCGTGCCGCGGCGGTGAGTTTTATCGGTGCCGGAAATTACGCCACCGGGGTGCTGATCCCGGCTTTCAAGGCGGCCGGAGCGCGGCTGGTGGCGGTGGCTTCCAGCGGCGGGGTGAGCGGGGTCCATGCGGGGCGGAAGTTTGGCTTTGCACGGACGACCACGGATACCGATGCCTTGTTTACCGATCCGCGGTCAACCGCGCTGGTGATCACGACGCGGCATGACAGTCATGCGCGGATGGTGTTGCAGGCATTGGCCGCGGGGAAGGCGGTGTTTGTGGAGAAGCCGCTGTGTCTGACGCTCGATGAGTTGGCGGAGATCCGGGATATCCTGGTTCCCAGGCCGCGTTTGGGCGTGCCGCCCGAGGGGCTGGAGTCTGGAAGCCAGCATGGACCGGGCGGGCAGGAGGGTGCCCCCGCACCCTTGTTGATGGTGGGTTTCAACCGCCGCTTTGCGCCTCAGGTACAGAAGATCAAGTCGTTGCTGGCCGGCGTGACGGGGCCGAAGGCGTTGGTGATGACGGTGAATGCTGGGGCGATCCCGGCGGAGCACTGGACGCAGGACCCGGCGGTGGGCGGCGGGCGCATCATTGGCGAGGCGTGCCATTTCATCGATCTGCTGCGGTTCCTGGTCGGGGCGCCGATCGCGCGGGCGGAGGCGCTGGCGATGGACACGGCCACGGGGGATTCGGTGAGCATCAGCCTGGGTTTCGCCGACGGCTCGCTCGGGACCGTCCATTACTTGGCCAACGGCAGCAAGGCGTTCCCGAAGGAGCGGCTCGAGGTCTTCGCCGCCGGGCGGGTGCTGCAACTGGACAATTTCCGCCGCCTGACCGGTTTCGGCTGGCCGGGCTTCAAGACGCTGAATCTGTGGCGTCAGGACAAAGGCCAGCGCGCCTGTGCCGCCGCCTTCGTCGAAGCGCTGCGCAGCGGCGGGCCGGCGCCGATTCCGCTGGAGGAGATTCTGGAAGTGAGCCGGGTGACCATCGAGGTATCGCAGTCATGCTGATCGACATCATCGCGGGCGCGCGCCCGAATTTCATGAAAATCGCGCCCATCATCCGGGCGCTGCAGGCGCGAGCGGCGGCAGGCGGACCCTTGCGGTACCGCCTGGTGCACACCGGCCAGCACTATGACGCCCGCCTGTCGGGCGATTTTTTTGTCCAGTTGGGCATTCCGGCGCCGGATGTGAATCTGGAGGTGGGATCGGGCACCCAGGCCGAGCAAACGGCGGCGATCATGATCGGCTATGAGCGGCTGCTGCTGGCGGCGCCGTCCCGGCTGTGTCTGGTGGTGGGGGACGTGACCTCGACCATGGCCTGTGCCATCGCGGCGCAGAAGCTGTGCGTGCCGGTCGCCCACGTGGAGGGCGGCATTCGCTCCGGCGACTGGACCATGCCGGAGGAGATCAATCGGATGGTGACGGACGCCATCACCAATTGGTTCTTCACCACCAGCGCCTTTGCCAATGCTAACCTGCGTAAGGCGGGAGTCGGGGAGGAGCGGATTTTCTTCGTCGGCAACACCATGATCGACTCCTTGCTGGCCAACCTGGACCGGCTGCAACCGCCATCGTTTTGGGATGCGTTGGGATTGCAGCCGGGTGCGTACTTCGTCGTCACCCTGCATCGGCCGGCCAACGTCGACGGCACCGGTTCCCTGGCACGGCTGCTGGCGGCGATCGGCGCGGGCACGCGGGGCCTGCCGGTGATCTTCCCGGTGCACCCGCGCACGGCCAAGACGCTGCGCGAGCTGGCCGATCTGCTGGCGCACCTGCACCTGGTCGAACCGCAGCCCTATCTGGAATTCAACTATCTGGTCAAGCACGCCAAGGCCGTGATCACTGACTCCGGTGGCATCACGGAAGAGACCACGGTGATGGGCGTGCCCTGCATGACCCTGCGCGACAGCACCGAGCGGCCGGAGACGGTGAGTATCGGCACCAATGCGCTGATCGGCACCGATCCGGCGAAGCTGGCGCCGGCGCTCGATCGGCTGTTTGCCGGGGACTGGCAGCGCGGGGCGATACCCGAGTTGTGGGATGGGCGGGCGGGGGAGCGGATTGTGGTGGGGCTGGAGCGGGTGTTGGGTGTGCGGGTTTGAGTCTTGCTGCTTCGTCCGTCATTTCGGCATGGATGCCGGAATCCAGGGCCAGGAATGGCAACAGCGCCGGTCCGCTTGAGTGAAAACCATGATCAATGAACGAAAGCTGATGATTTCAAAGGAATCTTTGTGCGCATTTTGTTTCTGAGCGATAACTTTTCGCCGGAGGTGAACGCGCCGGCCTCGCGTACCTTCGAACATTGCCGGGAGTGGGTGCGGGCGGGGCATCGCGTGACGGTGATTACCGGTGCGCCGAATTTTCCGTCCGGTAAGGTCTTTCCGGGCTACCGCAACCGGCTGTGGCAGCGCGAGATGATGGATGGTATCGAGGTGGTGCGGGTCTGGACCTACATCACGGCGAACGCGGGTTTCGCCAAGCGGACGCTCGATTATCTGTCGTTTATGGTGACCGGATTTCTGGCCGGGTTGGTGCAGCACCGGCCGGATGTGATCGTGGGTACTTCGCCACAGTTCTTCACCAATTGCGCGGCCTGGATGCTCTCGGTTTTCCGCCGGCGGCCGTTCGTGTTCGAGTTGCGCGATCTCTGGCCGGAGTCGATCAAGACGGTGGGGGCGATGTCGGATTCCGCGGCGCTGCGGTTGATGGAGCGGCTGGAGCTGTTTCTCTACCGGCGGGCGACGGCGGTGGTGGCGGTGACCGAGTCGTTCCGGCGCAATCTGGTCGCGCGCGGGATCGATGGTGACAAGATTCATGTCGTCACCAACGGCGTTGACCTGACCCGCTTTGCTCCAATGGTTCGCGATCCGGAGTTGGCCGAACGGCTCGGACTGGCGGATAAGTTCGTCGCGGGTTATATCGGCACGCATGGAATGGCGCACGCATTGGAGACGGTGTTGGAGACGGCGGCGCTGATGCGTGCGCATCCGGAGGGTGCCAGGGTGCGCTTCGTGCTCTTGGGGGATGGTGCGCGCAAGCAGGCGTTGAAGGTGATCGCCGAGCAAGAGGGTCTGGACAACGTGTTATTTCTGGACACGGTGCCGAAGTCTGAGGTGCCGCACTATTGGTCGTTGCTGGATGTCTCGATCATCCATCTGAAGAAGTGCGACAACTTTACTCAGGTGATTCCCTCGAAGCTGTTCGAATGTATGGCCATGGGTATCCCGGTGCTGCACGGCGTGGCGGGTGAGTCCGCTGACATCGTAGAACGTGACAACGTGGGCCCGGTCTTCGAGCCGGAGAATGCCGAGGCCCTGTGCGCGGGTGTGCTGCGCCTGGCCCAGGATCAAGCCCTCTACCAACAGCTGCGCGCGCATTGCCTGGAGGCCGCGCCGCGCTATGACCGTACGGCGTTGGCGCGGGGGATGTTGGGGGTGCTGGAGGGTATTGCCGGATCGCGGCGACAGGTGTCCAACCCATTAAAACTTAAAGCCTGACTGCAAAATGCGCGTTCTGAGATATTGGCACACGCTGCGCCATCTGCGCCCGGTGCAGTTCTATGGTCGGCTGTGGTTTCGGCTGCCGCGACCGCGCCCGGTCGAGCGCCCGGCCCCAGCGCTGCGGCGGCCGGAGCCAAATTGGGTTGCGCCGGTGGTGCGGCCGATGTCGATGCTGGGGCCGGAGTGCTTCCGCTTTCTGAATGTCACACGGACGGTGGTTGGCCCTGGGGCTTGGAACGATCCGGCCTGCGACAAGCTCTGGCTGTATAACCTGCACTATTTTGACGATCTGAATGCGGCGGATGCGGCGGCACGAACCGATCGGCAGCGGGCGTTGCTGCGGCGCTGGGTGGCGGAGAATCCGCCGGGTGTCGGCAACGGCTGGGAGCCTTATCCGACGTCGCTGCGCATCGTCAACTGGATCAAGTGGGCGCTGGCAGGCAATGCGCTGCCGCCCGAGTGCCTGCAGAGCCTGGCGATGCAGGCCGGCTGGCTGCGTCGGCGTCTGGAGTATCATCTGCTCGGCAATCATTTGTTCGCCAATGCCAAGGCCCTGGTTTTTGCCGGGGCCTTTTTCGTTGGGCCGACGGCCGGGACCTGGGGTGCCTTGGGGCGGCTGCTGGTGCGGGAGTTGCGCGAGCAGATTCTGCCGGATGGCGGGCACTTTGAACGCAGTCCCATGTATCACGCCATCCTGTACGAGGACGTGCTGGATCTGATCAATCTGGCGGGTGCCTATCCGGAGACGGCAGCGCCTGAGTTGTCGGCGTTCTATCGTGACTGTGCGCAGGCGATGGCGCACTGGCTTAGGGTCATGTGCCACCCCGATGGTGAAATCAGTTTCTTCAACGATGCCGCGATGGGGATTGCGCCGACACTGGCGCAGTTGGTCGATTATGGCGGGCGGTTGGGTCTCGAGATCGCCGCGACTTCAAGTGCGCCCAGGTTGCGGCGCGCTCGGGCTCCCGTGGCCTGGCTCAGTCATTCCGGCTATGTCCGTCTGGAAGCGGGTTCCGCGGTGGCGCTGCTGGATGTGGCGCCGATTGGCCCGGACTATCTGCCGGGGCATGCGCACGCCGATTCGCTGTCGTTCGAGTTGTCGCTGTTCGGGCAGCGGGTGATCGTCAATGGCGGGACCTCGTGTTACGGCAGCGGTCCGGAGCGGCTGGCCGAGCGGGGCACCGCGGCGCACAGCACGGTGCAGCTCGACGGTGCGGATTCGAGCGAGGTCTGGGGCGGTTTTCGCGTCGCACGGCGGGCGCGGCCATTGGATGTGCGGGTGGAGCCGGTGCCCGCGTGCGATCTCGGGGCCTCGCGCGGGCGGGACCCGCGGGCGGACCAGGGCGCGGGAGCCGGCGCATGTCCGTTGGTGGTGGATGGTCCGCTGCGGGTCACGGCCGCACACGACGGCTATCGCCGCCTGCCGGGGCGGCCGATCCATCGGCGCACCTGGGAGCTGACGTCTGGTCGGTTCGCGGTGACCGATGTGATCGAGGGTGTGTTTGGCGCGGCCATTGCCCGCTTTCATCTGCATCCTGAGATTGCGGCCGAGATCGGGGGTGAGGGTGGGCGGGGACGCTTGCACCTGCCGGGCGGGCAGGTTGTTCGCTGGTCGCTCGGCGGCGGCCAGGCCCGTCTGGTGCCGACTGTCTGGCATCCGGGGTTTGGGTGCGCTGTGCCGACCCACTGTCTGGAGTTAACGCTCATCGGGGTTGGGTGCCGTTTGGAGCTGGATTGGAGTGCAGCGGACGGAGCAGGTCAGTGACGGAGACTCATGCGGACCTGGAACGGTTTTCTGGCTTGGATGGCGGAATCCAGGGCCGGGCAGGGGTGATCGGTCAAACGCGGGCATGGTGCTGGCTGAGGGTTACCGTCCGTGGCACTGGGCCCCGGCATCCATGCCGGGACGACGGAGCGCGCGCTTGACCGCTTGGTTCGGCACTTTAGCTTGGATGCCGGAGTTTCGGCCCAGGCTGGGTCGGCGTTACGCACGGTTTATGCTTCTCAGGTAAAGTGAACTACGCTGCGTAGGGCCAAAACCAATGGAACCTAAACCCGCCGTCTACATCCTTGCGAGCAAACGCAATGGTACCCTTTACCTCGGGGTTACGAGCAATCTCCCGAAGCGAGTCTGGGAGCACAAACACGATTTGGTCGAGGGCTTCACGCGGCGCTATGTACGATGACTTTGCGGCAGGGGACTGACTCCAGCAGTGGTGCGTAATCGTCATTCCTGCTCCACTCTGACCCTGGGTTCCGGCGGCAACGCCGGTTCAGGGCCTGACCTGATCGAAACCGAGCCCCTGCTCGGTTTTCTTGTTTTTTGGCTTGTGGATGGCGGTCGGCGTTTATGAAGATTTCGATTATCACGGCAACCTGGAACTGCGCCGGGACGGTGGGCGACTGCCTGGCCTCGGTGGCCGGCCAGTCGCACGCGGCACGCGAACACATTCTGATCGATGGCGGCAGCACGGACGGGACCTTGGCGGTGATCGAGGCCCAGCGGGCGGGGCTCGCGGTGTTGGTGAGCGAGCCGGACGGCGGGATCTACGATGCGCTGAACAAGGGGATTGCGCGGGCCAGTGGAGCGGTGGTGGGGTTGTTGCACGCCGACGATCTCTATGCGAATCCGGAGGTGCTGGCGCGGATTGCCGCGGCCTTTGCCGATCCGGCGGTGGATGCGGTGTATGGGGATTTGGTGTATGTGGCCAAGGCGGATACGCAACGGGTGATCCGCCATTGGCGCGCGGGTGCCTATCGGCCGGAGCGGCTGCGGCTGGGTTGGATGCCGCCGCATCCGACGCTGTATCTGCGCCGCGCGCTGTATGAGCGTTATGGGGTTTTCGATACGCGCTATCAGATTGCGGCGGATTATGACCTGATGCTGCGGGTGCTCAGCCGGCTGACGGGGCGGGTGGAGTATCTGCCGCAGGTGCTGGTGCGCATGCGGGTGGGCGGGGCGAGCAACCGTTCGCTGCGGCATATCCTGCGCAAATCGTGGGAGGATTATCAGGCGCTGCGGGTGAATGGGATGGGTGGGGTGGGCGCCTTGGCGTGGAAGAATTTGTCGAAGGTGCCGCAGTTTTGGCAGGGGAAATGCCACGGATGAGGCGTAGGGGGCGGCGTGGCGGCGGTTTATCGCTCGATCGGTCTGAGCCCCGCGTTTTTGGCGACCGCAATGGCGTTCGGCAAGGTGCCGCTGCGGTGTTGAGCGGCGGCGCTGATCCCGCCGTTAGCCTGACGTGGGAGGCCGCGGCCATGCGTCGGCTGTTGAGCGCGTTCGGGGTGCCGGAGCGCGCGATGGTGCTGGAAGCGCAGAGCCGCAATACGCGGGAAAACGCACGCTGTTCCGGTGCCCTGTTGCGCGAGCGGGGCATTGACTCGATGGTGTTGGTGTGGGAACCAGAGAACCCCAGCCGTCCATGCTGGTACACTATCGGCCGCAGCGCCATCAGCCCGGTGTGCCTGCGGGTCCGCGCCCAACACGTGATCGCCACTCGATCGAATCCCTTGGAGCCTCACCATGCATCAGCCGTCTCGCTGGCTTGTCGCCCTGGCCCTGGCTGTCCTGCCCCTGGGTCTGACCTCCGCGGCCCAGGCGGATACCCTCGCGGATGTGAAGCAGCGCGGGGTGTTGCGCTGCGGCGTCAACGGCGAGTTGCCGGGGCTCTCCTACAAGGACGCGAATGGCGTCTGGAGCGGACTGGACGTGGATTTTTGCCGGGCGGTGGCGGCGGCTGTGCTCGGTCACAAAGACAAGGTGGACCTGGTGCCGATCTCGACCGCCAATCGGTTCGACGTGCTGAACGAGGGCGAGATCGACTTGCTCTCGCGCAACACGACCTGGACGCTGTCGCGCGATCTCGATCTGGAGATCGTCTTCGTCGCGACGCTCTATTACGATGGTCAGGGCTTCATGGTCCACCGCGACACCAACACCCTGAGTGCGTTGGAACTAAACAAGAAGTCGATCTGCGCCCTGGCGGATACCACCGGGCCTGACGCCGCGCGCGCCTATTTCAGTTTCCATAACAAGGAATTGGACATCAAGCAGTTCCCGGACATCAAGACCGCGACCAAGGCCTACCTGGACGGGACCTGCTACGCGCTGACCGCCGATCACTCCCAGCTCCATGCGGTGCGTGCCGCGCTGGGCAATGAGAGTGCCCACCGCATCCTGCCCGAGGTGATCTCCAAGGAGCCGCTGGCACCCGCGGTGCGGCGCGATGACGCCCGTTGGTTCGATATTGTGCGCTGGACCCTGTTCACGCTGATCAACGCGGAGGAGGCCGGCATCGACTCCAAGAACGTGGATCAGGTGCGCGCCCGCGCCCAATCCGCCGACCTGCGTCTGTTGCTCGATGTGGACGGCGCCAGCGGTAAGCTGCTTGGGCTGGATCACGGCTGGAGCTACCGGATCATCGAACAGGTGGGCAATTATGCCGAGGTCTTCGAGCGTAACCTGGGTGAGGGGTCGGCGCTCAAGATGCAGCGCGGCTTGAATGCCTTATGGTTGAACGGGGGTATCCTGTATGCTCCGCCTGCCCGTTAGGGCGGTCGCGGGCTGACCTGCCGGGGCCGCGATCTGCTCCAGCCGGTTGGATGGTGGTGAAACCTGTTTCGTGACGACCAATAGCCGAGTTTCCGTCATGTCGCTGATCAAGCCTTTTGCCGGTTTGCGCCCGGCCCCCGGCCGTGCCCTCGAGGTCGCTGCCCCGCCTTATGACGTGATGAACGCCGACGAGGCGCGCACCATGGTCAGGGGCCGGCCCTGGAGCTTTCTGCATGTGTCGCGTCCGGAGGTCGATCTGCCGCCGGATACCGATCCTTACACGCCAGCGGTCTATGCCAAGGCGCGCGAGAACCTGGACGGGATGCTCGCGGCGGGGGTGCTGGTGCGCGATCCGGCGCCGCGCTATTACTGCTATCGCCTGACCATGGGCAGTCAGGTGCAGACCGGTCTGGTGGCCGCCGCCTCGGTGGCCGCCTATGACGCGGAGCGGATCAAGAAGCACGAGTTCACCCGCCCGGTGAAGGAGGATGACCGGGTCCGACAGATCGACGTGCTCAATGCCCAGACCGGTCCGGTGTTCCTGGTCTATCGGGCCACGCCGACCATCGATACGGTGCTCGCGTGGGTGAGCGCCGCCGTCCCGGACGTGGATATCGTCGCCGGCGACGGGGTGCGCCACGAACTCTGGCCCATCGCCGACCCGGCAGCGATCGACGGGCTGACCGCCGCCTTCGAGGCGCTGGACGCACTCTACGTGGCGGATGGGCATCACCGCTCCGCTGCCGCCTCGCGGGTCGCCGCCGCGCGCCGCGCCGCCAATCCGCATCACACCGGGGCCGAGTCCTACAATTACTTCCTCTCGGTACTCTTCCCCCATGATCAAATGCAGATTCTGGCCTATAACCGCCTGGTGCGTGAGCTGCACGGCTTGACTCCGGAGGCCCTGATGGAGCGTCTGGCGGTGCCTTTCGCTGTCGAGGGAGCCATCGGGCCGGTGCAGCCGGAGTGTCCGGGTGTGTTTGGCATGTATCTGGGAGGTCATTGGTACCGGCTCGCGCTGGACCCCGCCCGCATCCCGTACGATGATCCGGTTGGTCGGCTGGACGTCAGTCTGCTGCAGGACAATCTGATCGAGCCTCTGCTGGGCATCGTCGATCCCCGGCGCGACGAGCGGATCGACTTCGTCGGTGGTATCCGCGGCCTGGCGCCGCTGCGTGCGCGGGTGGACGCGGGCGAAATGGCTGTTGCGTTCGCGCTGCATCCGACCCGCATGGAGGATCTGATGGCGGTCGCCGACTCCGGAGAGGTGATGCCGCCCAAGTCCACCTGGTTCGAGCCCAAGCTGGCGGACGGGCTGGTCAGTCACGTCCTGGACTGAGGTCATTTGAGACAATGGCAAATGGCGGCTGGCAACTGGAGGCTTCCCCATGGTCAAACCCGTCTACAACCTGCCCGCGCCGGACATCGGCGATGATGACGCGATCCGCCATTGGCTGGACAACCTCGCGTGCAACTACGGAACTGAAGAGCTCAAGCTGATCGCCGGGGCCTGCACGGCCCTGACCCGCTGTCGCGGCGACCGCCGGATCGAGACCGGCGAGACCCATGTCCGCCATGTGCTGTCCACCGCGGACATCCTGGCGCGGTTGCGCATGGACCACGAGACAGTGATCGCCGCCTTGCTCAACGGCTGTATGGATCAGGGGGACTTGACCGAGGCCAAGCTTGCGGACCGTTTCGGTGCGGGGATCGCCCGTATGGTCGGCGATCTGGCGCGGATCGACCAGATTGCCAATGTCGAGTCGATCATCGCCGCCAAGGATCAACAGGAGCACGAGGAGAACCTGCGGCGCCTGCTGCTCGGCATCGCCGAGGACGTGCGGGTGGTGTTGGTGGTGCTGGCAGAACGGCTGCACCTGATGCGCGCCATCAAAGATTTGGAGCCCGAGCGGCGCGCCCGGATCAGCCGCGACACCCAGCGCATCTATGCCCCGCTGGCCAACCGGCTGGGCATGTGGCAGGTCAAGTGGGAACTCGAAGATCTAGCCCTGCGCTATCTGGAGCCGGCGGAGTATGCGGCCCTGGTCCGCGCCATCGCCGAGCGGCGCGAGGAGCGCCAGCAATACATTCGGGACATCATCGCCGCCCTGCAACAGACCTTCGCGGAGGCCGGGATCAAGGCGGAAGTCACCGGTCGGGCGAAACATATCTATAGCATCTGGCGCAAGATGCAGCGCAAGGGTGTTGATCTGGCGGAAATTTTCGATCTGCGTGCCGTCCGCGTGCTGGTGGATACGGTCGCCGACTGCTATGCCGCCCTGGGGCTGGTTCACGGACTCTGGCGGCACATTCCCAAGGAGTTCGACGACTACATCGCCAGCCCCAAGGGCAACCTGTATCAGTCGCTGCACACCGCGGTCATCGGCCCCGGCGACAAGCCGCTGGAGATCCAGATCCGCACCCATGAGATGCACCGTCATGCCGAACTAGGGGTGGCGGCCCACTGGGCCTACAAAGAGGCCAAGAAGGGTCACGACGCGGAGTTTCAGCGCCGCATCGTCTGGATGCGCAACTTCCTGGAACTCAAGAGCGAGGGCGAGGACGCCACCGATATCCTGGAACGTTTCAAGTCCGAGTTCGAGCCGGTCCATATCTATGTGCTCACCCCCCAGGCCAAGGTGATCGAACTGCCAAAGGGCGCCACGCCGCTGGATTTCGCCTATGCCGTGCACTCGGAGATTGGCCACCGCTGCCGCGGCGCCAGGGTCAACGGGCGGATCGTCCCGCTGAGCTACACACTCAACAGCGGCGAGACGGTCGAGATCCTCACCCAGAAGAATGCGACCCCCAGTCGGGACTGGCTGAGCCCCCACCAGGGGTATCTAACGACCGCCCGGGCCCGCAACCGGGTGCGCCAGTGGTTCAAGCAGCAAGACCACGATCTGCACGTCCAGCTTGGGCGCAGTGCCCTGGAAAAGGAATTGATGCGTTTGGGCATCGTCGAGAAGCTCCAGATCGATCAACTCGCCGTCCGTAACAACTTCAAGCGCGGTGACGATGTCCTGGCCGCCCTGGGGCGAGGCGATCTGGCGGTGGGTGTGGTCGCGCGCCAGGTGGGCGAGCCGCGCCTTCAGGAAGGCCGGGAGTCGCGGGAGGGCCGGGGGGAGGTCCGCGAACCGGAGTCGCGCACGCGCGCGACCGCCAAGTCGGGCGCCGGTGCCGGGGACGTCGTGGTCGAGGGGGTGGGCGACCTGCTGACGCAGATCGCCAATTGCTGCAAGCCGGTGCCCTATGACGCCATCGTCGGTTTCATCACCCGCGGGCGCGGCGTCACCATCCATCGGCGGGACTGCTCCAACGTCCGCCACCTCCCGGCGAACGAGGCCGACCGACTGGTGCGGGTGCGCTGGGCCCACCAGCCCGCGGACGCCGCCTATCCGGTCGACATCCTGGTCATCGCGGCGGACCGCAAGGGGCTGCTGCGTGACGTGTCATCGGTCTTTGCCGATGCGGACGTCGACGTGATCGGCGTCAACACCCACTCCGAGCGCACCACCGACACCGCGGCCATGCGGTTCACCGTCGAGGTGCGTGATATGGAACACCTGGAGTGTCTGCTCGCCAAGCTGGCGCAGACGCCGGATGTGCTGGACGTCCGGCGGTCCTATTGATCTTGTAGGGGCGACTTCAGTCGCCCCTTTACGCCTTAAACGTGCCGTCAACGGATATGGCTTGGCTCATCCGCGGTCAGGTAGGCTTCTTCTTCCGGCGTCAGATCGACCTCATCGAAGCCCGTCAACATCGGGGCCACATGCGCCGCGAACGAGTGTCCGATGGTCAGCATGTACACATGAATGACGACGAACGTGAGGATCGCATAGGCCGTGGCGGTGTGGATCAGGGCCACCCACTCCAGTCCGGCGGCGGCGAAGCGGACGTCGCCCCAGGCGAAGTAGAAGAGATAGATCAGCCCCGAGATCCAGATGGCCGGGAACAGCACCAGCTTGAGCGCCAGGTACGCGATGGCCTGCAGCGGGTTGTGCTTGCGCCAATAGGCTTTCCGGTAGGGATGACGTTCGCCCTGGAAGATCCCGTAGGAATAGAAGCGCAGCACCTGCCCCAGCCCCTCCGCGGTGGGCACGTAGTGCTTCCAGTTTCCGGTCGTGAACAACCAGAAGGTGGAAAGAATCCACAGGGCCAGCAGCGCCAAGGCGGCCAGCGTATGCAGCGTCACGGCGGTGTCGAAAGGCATCGATACGTAAAGCCCGTGGATGGCAAACCCGGTGACCAGCATGGTCATGATCAGGGACATCTGGGTCCAGTGCCAGAAACGCTCGAATATCGTAAAAATCAGAACGCGGCGGGTGGCCATCAGTGATTCTCCCCCTTGTGGTGTTTGCGAAGCAGGTGGCGCATCAGGCCGTGAGCCAAGGTTCCGCCGACGGTGCCCGACACCAGTAAGACGCCGAACAGATCCAGCCAATAGGAGCGGTCCCGTCCCGGCAGGTAGACGCCTTCCACCGCGGCCAGGCGGCCGTCCTGGGAATGGCACTCGCGACAGGCCAGGGCCTCCTCTTTGGGGGCGACCATGTGGGTGATGGGCCAGTAGGAAATGGTCTCCAAGAACCCGAATTGGCCGGAGTAGGGCAGTCCGAAATCTCTCATGCCGCGGGCGATCGACTTACCCATGTCGTAGTTGCCCCAGTACGACTCGTTGTCGTCGCCCCACAGGTGCGTATAGACCAGGGTGCCGTTGCCGGTATCGAAGGGCATCCAGGTGTGCATCCGCTTGAAGGGCCAGATGCGCGAGCGGATGTCGTCACGACTGCCGTCGAAGGCATTGATGGCGATCGGCTGCTGGTTGGTATCGAAGCGGGTGTCGATGGTGGTGTAGTGCATCTGGCCGTTGAACCAGGCGTACTCGGGGACGACGTTCTCGGCGTAGGTGAAGTTGCCCTTGATCGACTTGTAGGTATAGCGCTCCTCGCCGTTGCCCTGGAGGTAGCCCTCCTCATGGTAGCCCTCGCCGTTCTTGGTCTTGCCCGCGGTGCGCCAGTCCCAGTCCACCATGGTGGCCACGCCGCCGCGGGCAAAGGCCGGGATATGGCAGGTCTGGCAGGCGACCGAGGCGACATGATGGTTGAGTTTGCGGTGTTCGATCGAGCCGCTCTGATGCGGAGTGGTGCCGTGGCAGGATTCACAGGTGGCCACGTCGCGCCGCTGACCGGGCTTGCCCTGGCCCTCTTCATCCTTGGCGATGACGTCGTAGCGGCTGCCGGCCCACACATGATCTTTGGTGACATGGCAGGCGGTGCAGGCGAAATTCAGGCCCTGGGGCGACATGTGGATATCCAGGTCGCGGGGTGGGCTCTTGAGGGCGGACGAGAGATCGCCGTGCTTCACGTTGTCGCCGCCGCCGCCGTTGAAATGACAGCCGCCGCAATTGGCGCGCTTCGGCAGTTCCACGCGCTGCGCGACAAAGCTGAGATCGATGACCGGTTTACCCTCGAACATCACCGAGCAGGCCGGATTACCGGTACTGTTCGGCGTCTTGTAATAGGTGCCGGTGCTGTCGTGGCAAACCAGGCAGTCGATGTTACCCTCGTTGGTGAAATCGAAGCTCTCGTCTTTCCAACCGTAGCCGGCGTGGCATTGGGCGCACATGCCCTCGTTGCCGCGGGCATTGGTGCAGAAGTTGTTGATCAGATACTTCTTGCCCAGTTGCTGGTTGGTCACCGGGTCCTTGTAGTCCCAGGTCCAGTGAATATTCTTCATGAAGTGCTTACCGGTCTCGGTATGGCAACTCAAGCACGCCTTGGTGACATCCGGACCGGAGGCGAACGGCTTCTGCAAGATTTCAAACTTACGGTGGTCGGCGGTGCCGCCGGTCAGCGGACCGGACACCTGGGGGTTGGTGTCGACTACGACGGGCGGCGTTGGCCAGTTCGTACGGGCCTGGGCAGGCGCGAGCGCGACGGACATCAGTGCCAGGCTGAGCAAGATGCCGGGTAGAACATGCATGGTGGTTCTCCTCGTCTTATGGTTCGGTGTCCGGCAGCGCGCCCCGGATCACGGGTGTGCGCAGTGTCGGAGCGACGGCGTGATGATGCAACGAATTCTTCACGGATTCACTGATCTTGAGCAAGCAGACGGGGCATACTTGTCTTGCGGTGTGGTGCATCCGCATGTTTCGTCTGGAACCCCGCGAAAAAAGGGCGCGTTCTTCGGAAATCGCCTTCGCAGTGGGATGGCGCGAATCACGCGCCTATGGTTGGATTGCGGAGCACGATCGTTACGTGTTTCGCTGTAGCACCCGCGAAGGGCTCCGGGCAGAGGCACGTTGACGCCCCTGGCGACGACAGGGAAACTAGCGGCTGTCCTGGCCATCCCGCCGACAGCACCCGATTGCCGGGCGGGGCGCGCATTGAAACCTGTGGAGCCGCTTACCGTGGAACGTCTGGTCGAACGCTTGTTGTATGGCAGCCGCTGGCTGCTCGCCCCGATCTATCTGGGGCTGTCGCTGACCCTGTTGGTTCTCGGCGTGAAGTTTTTCCAGGAGCTCTGGCACCTGCTCAGTCACATTCTGGAAACGTCCGAAGAGAACATGATCCTGGTCGTACTGGCCTTGATCGACTTGAGCCTGGTCGCGAGTCTGGTGGTGATGGTGATGTTCTCGGGCTACGAGAATTTCGTGTCACGCCTGAACGTCCAAGAGGGCGACGACAAGCTGGACTGGCTGGGCAAGCTCGACGCCGGGACGCTGAAGCTGAAGGTGGCCGCGTCCATCGTGGCGATCTCGTCGATTCATCTGTTGCAGGCGTTCGTCAATATCCCGCAGATTCCAAACGATAAGTTGATGTGGTACGTGATCATCCATCTGACCTTCGTGGTGTCGGCGGTGATGATGGGGGTGCTGGATAAGATGGCCTTCGCCTCGCATCGCGGGTCCGGCGGGGCGGACGAAAAGCACTGAGGATCGTCATCGGCGAGCGCGCGATCATCAGGCGCTCGCCGGGGCGGGGCCGTAGCGCCTTTTACGCGGCTGAGCCGCGGTCAGACCGGCAACTCCGCCTGGTGCCCACGGATCCACTCCAGCGCCGCCTCCTCCCCGGACAGCACTCGGCCGTCACGGATCCAGATTTCACGTTTGAACTGTTCGATCCGACAGACCTGCTCCACCACCCGGTGCCGACTCTGATCCCGGCCCGCGAAGCGGACTCCGACCTCGAAGCCGTCGGAGGCCGGGTGACACCAGGCGACAATGCCGTCGGTCTCGAAGACCGGTTTCACGATTGGGATTTCGATGTGGATGGTGGCGCCGGCGTCGATGGGGATCGTCGAGATGAAACACAGACCGCCGCGGCTGATGTTGCGCAGGTACTCGCGGTCGCGGACGACATCGCTCAGGCGGATGTCGACTGGACAATCGGTCGGATGGCGGAGATAGCGACGCATGATGGCCTCCGGCCGGGGTTGGGGTGTTCAGTTGCCGGTTTCCATGGTCCCATGATCGGCGATCGATGGGCACTCGGGTTGATCGCCGGCCGATCGCCGACGCGGCTTGGCCGGGATGAGTCATTGTCTGGGGACGCGCTTGTCTGTTAACTAGCCCATCAATCGTCCGACGCGTTCTGTCAATCCGCACCATGAGCACCGTTGTCATCGCCGAGAAGCCCAGCGTGGCGCGGGATATCGCCCGGGTGTTGGGCGCCACCCGCAAAGGCCAGGGTTTTCTGGAGGGCAACGGCTACTGCGTGACCTGGGCGCTGGGACATCTGGTGCATCTGGCGGAGCCGGACGATTATGGTCCGCCGTGGCAAGGGCGCTGGTCCGCGGGCCAACTGCCGATGATCCCGGAGCACTGGCGGCTCAAGCTCGCGCCCAAGACAGCGGATCAGTTCAAGATCGTCAAGGGGCTGATCAACGACCCGGCCACTGCGCGTCTGGTGTGCGCCACGGATGCCGGCCGCGAGGGCGAGCATATCTTCCGGCTGATCTATGAGCACGCGCGGTGCCGTAAGCCCTTCGATCGGTTGTGGGTGTCCAGCCTGACCGATGAGGCGATCCGCGCGGGCCTGCGGTCACTGCGGCCCGGCAGCGCCTATGACGATCTGGCGCGCGCGGCGCGGGCCCGGTCGCAGGCCGACTGGCTGATGGGGATGAATCTGACCCGGGCCTACACGGTGCACAACCGGGTGTTGTGCACCATCGGCCGGGTCCAGACTCCGACCTTGGCGATGATCTGCGCGCGGGACGCCGAGATCGCGCGCTTTCAGAAGGTCTTTTTCTACGAGCTGGTCGCCCACCTGGCCGAGGGATTCCGCGCCCGCTACAGCAAGGACGGACAGACGCGGATCGACAAGAAGGATGAGGCGGAACGGTTGCATCGCGAGCTGGCGCCGCACCGCACGGGGACGGTGGTTGAACTGGAGCAGCAGATCCAGCACAACCGTCCGCCGCCGCTCTATGACCTGACCACGCTCCAGCGGGATGCCAACCGACGTTTCGGGTTCACTGCCGCGCAGGTCCTGGAACTCGCCCAGGCGCTTTATGAGACGCACAAGCTGATCAGCTATCCGCGGACCGAGAGTCGCCACATCGGCGAGGACCTGGTGGATCAACTGCCGGGTATCCTGCAGGGGCTCGACCACCCCCAGGCCCCGGCCGCGCTCGCCAGACTGAAGGCCGGTCACCGGCTGAGCCGCGCCTACGTGGATCAGACCAAGCTGACCGATCACCACGCCATCTTGCCCACCGGCCGGCGGGTGCCCGCGGGCTTGGACGGTCCGCTGCGGCGGGTCTACGATCTGGTGCAGACGCGGTTCGTCTGTGTCTTTCTGCCTGATCAAGTGGTGGAGGAGACCCGCGTCCGGCTCGACATTGGCGGAGCCGATTTTGTGGCCCGCGGGGCGCGGGTGATGGACCCTGGTTGGACGGTCGCCGTCGGTGCGGGTGGGCCGGCCGCGGGGGCGGTCGCCGGATCGGGTCCGGCCAAGGCCGGCGAGGAGGGCGCCGCGGAGGAGCCGGTCGAGGACCAGACCTTGCCGCCGCTCGCGGTCGGTCAGACGGTGCATGTGGATCGGCTCGAAGTCTGCGAGCGCGAAACCACCCCGCCCCGACCCTACACCGACGCGACCCTGCTGGCGGCCATGAAGAATGCCGGGCGGACCATCGAGGATCGGGAGCTGGCGCAGGCGATGAAGGCGTCCGGGCTCGGCACCCCGGCGACCCGCGCCGAAATGATCGAGAAGCTCATCCGTACCGGCTATGTGGAGCGTCAGCGCAAGCAGTTGCGCGCGACCGAGAAGGGCCGGGTGCTGATCGAGCGGGTCGCCCTGCCGCTCAAGAGTCCGGAGTTGACCGCGGCCTGGGAGCAGCAGTTGCGCGAGGTGGAGGAAGGCAGTCGGCCGGTGGCCGCGTTCTATCAGGGCATCGTCGCGCTGGTGCGCGACCTGATCCCCAAGGTCTGGGCGGGGCCGGCCTTCAGTCCGGAGCAGGTGGCCACGGCGCAGGCGGCCAAGGCCCAGGGCACGCGGCCGGGCGCCGCCGCCCGCCGCGGCGCCAAGTCTGCCGCGCCGCGGGCGGCCGGGCTGGGGTCTTGCCCGCTGTGCAAGCAGGGCGAGATCCAAGAGACCACGCGCGCCTTCGGGTGCAGCCGCTATCGGGAGGGTTGCACCTTCACGGTATGGAAGACCATCGCCGGCTTGAAGCTCACCAAGGAGCAGGTACGCCAGTTGGTGGCGGGAGCCCGGGTCGGCCCGCTGGACGGCTTTCAATCCAAGGCCGGCAAAGCCTTCAGCGCCGCGCTGCGGCTGGGTGACGACGGCAAAGTTGTGTTCGAGTTCGGGCCGGCAGCGCCCTCGACTCCGGTTGCCGAGGCCCCTGCGCAAACGCAAGCGCAACCGCATTCGAGCGGGAGCGATGCCGCGGTGCCGGCCCCGATCGGGCTGGTCTGCCCCAAATGCGGTCAGGGTCGGATCATCCAGGGCCACCGGGGCTTTGGATGCGACCGCTATCGGGTCGGCTGTGACTTCGCGGTGCTGCGCGAGGTCTCCGGCAAGCGGCTGACCGACTTACAGATCGCCGCGTTGATCCGCGACCGGCGCACGCGTCTGATCAAAGGTTTCAGCGACGATCAGGGTCAGCGGTTCGATGCGTGGCTCGAATTGGATGACGCGTTCAAGATCCGGTCGCGGCGAACGGCAACGGAGGACTCTCCCCCGGACCCCGCGACCTGAGGTGCTTGCGTGGGAGCGGCCCGCGGCGATGACCGGGAATAAAGGCCCCGACAGCGCACGCCTGTAAGCCCCGTAGAAATCCAGGAGCGACTGTAGGGGCGACTTTAGTCGCCCCTAAACGCCGGTCAACCCCTTCCCGGAAATCACCTAAGTCGTCGCCGCCGACCCCGGCGTGCCGAGTCGAACTCGGTAACCGGAGTCCCTACGCCGGAGGCATTCCATGGCGTTTCTATGGTCCGGGAATTTAGCCAAACTTTAACACATGAGATTATTTTTTATTTAATCTCAACCGCTTGCGGCGGTCAAAATGGCTGAGTGGCACTACAAACTTGCCAATCTTTGAAATTTCCGGGCTCAGATACCCATCAACGTGTCTCTCCGGCCGTGGTTTCCAGACCCCCAAGTCTCAAGGACCTGTGTGGGGGTGTTCTCGCTCCGAGCCGATGGCTTTTCGCGGGATGTATATCGAAGACGCTACAACGTCTCACGTGCAGGGTCCAGCCCCCCCCCCGAAAGATAAATTGGCACTACATTGAGGGTTCGGGATACCGTGTACTTATCAATCATTGTTTTAGGGTTCAGTTGAACGGCTAAAACAATGGGGCTATGTTAAAGATGGGCTAAGCCTTCTCCGCGACTTCCGTGTCGACCCGGGCGTAGTCGTACCCCTTGTCCAAGCACAGATGTTGGGGGTGTTCGGTGGTCGGTGCGGGCGGCGGCAACACATCCAATGCCAACGTCGAGGACACCAACCGACTGTCATGCACGTTTGCGCCGACCAACTCGACCGCCAAGGGGACCCCCTGTTGCTCGACATGGAGATGGAGTTTGCTGCCGCTGCGCCCCCGGTCCGTCGGATTTCGCCCCAGCCCTTCCTCGGCCAGACACACCGGTTGGCCACGGACGGGGGCTTGCAGCAAGGTGCCGTCCATCGCCTGCCACTCCCACTGAATGCCCTTCAGTGCGTGATACTCCTGAGCATACAAGCGGAAAATCTCCGCAAACACGCCGGCGTGCGCCCAGCGCTGAAAGTGCTCGTGGACGGCACTTTTTGAACCATAGTACGGCGGCAAAAAATGCCACTGGCAGCCCGTTTTAAGGACGTAGAAGATGCCGTTCAAGATGCTGCGGAAATCACGGGGCGGACTGCCACCGGATTTTGTTCGCTTAAAGGGGGCCAACAAGGGTTCAACCTTGCGTCAGAATTCATCCGAAATTTCATGGATTATCATCGTCTCCTCCGTGGTTGGATTGACAGCCCTCAAAATTTTCAACTACTTACAGTATAGGGTATAAGCATCTGTTGTGCCGGATATTCTCTAAGCCGATGTACAACAACGTCCGCGCTGATGACGATGACCAAATTGCAAACCTTGACGGCTGAACTCCCGATAGCGGGACGACCCTCGCCAGTCGAGTCAGCGGCGAACATTGCCGATGAGGCCGGATTTTTTTCGGCACTCAAAGGCTTCGAGCAGGGCCGCATGTCCTCGGGCAAGGCTGGCCGCTCGTCCGGCATGGGCCACGTTGAATTTCTGTTGAAGGCCAGCCGCGCCGGGGTCCCGGTAGTCGACTTGGAGGGCGAAGATCTCGCGGACGAGTTCGTCTGATACCGCCGGAACGCGCCATGCTCAACGCCGGTCCGCGGGTCGGCCTCGCATTGACGGGACGGCCGGGTGCGACACTGAGGCGCGGACCCGCTAGCCAAGCCCGCGGCGTCACGGGTATCATGAATCGAACACGTACGCGCGCGTTGATGAGGACGCCGGCCACCTGGAGGTGATCTTTGGCGGTTCCGCTGGAATGGCAGTCAGTGACCGGGTCGCGACACCCAGCCGGAACGGGCGAGCCGCGTGGCGTGGCGGGGCATCCACGCGACCTCGCCGAACTCCCGCTTCAACTCACCTACCGCACCGGTCGCGACGACCTGGTGCGCGGCTTCTTTGTTCCCTGTCTCGAAACCGCCGTGCTCTACCGCCGGGCCGCCGGGTACTTCACCAGTGCCGGCCTGGCGCTGGCTGCCCGCGGCGTCGCCAGCCTGGCGCTACGCCGCGGACACCTGCGCCTGGTCGTCTCCCCGCATCTGGAGCCCGACGACTGCGCTGCCCTGGAACGTGCACGCGACACCCCGGCCGCGGTGCTGCGCACCATCGCCGCCCGCAGTCTGGCCGAGATCGAAGACGCCCTGCTCAAGGACCGGCTCAACGCCCTGGCCTGGCTCAGCGCCGCCGGTCTGCTGGAGATCAAGCTCGCCCTGCGCGTCACCGCCCAAGGCGGCTACGCGCGCGGACTGTTTCATGCCAAGACCGGCATCTTCTCCGACGATACCGGCCATCACGTCAGCTTTTCGGGCTCCGCCAACGAGACCGCCGGCGGTCTGGTCGAAAACTTCGAGCACCTGGACGTGTTCCGCTCCTGGCAGGACCCGGAAGGCCGGGTCCAGGCCGCCATCGACGACTTCGAGTCCCTGTGGGCCGGCCAAGTCCCCGGTCTGCACATCATCGACTTCAGCCAGGCCAGCCGCGCGCTGCTGGAGCGCTACCGCAACCCAGACCAACCCCCGCCCGGCATCGACCCCAATCAAGTCCGCGAGCCCGGCCCCGGCGCCACCTTGGCCCCGCCCGTCGGACTGGATCTGCGCCCCTACCAGAAGGACGCCATCCGCGCCTGGAGCAAGGCCGGCGGGCGCGGCGTCTTCGCCATGGCGACCGGCTCTGGCAAGACCATCACCGCATTGGTCCTTGCGAGCAAGGTTGCCGAACGCAACCACCCACTGGCGCTGCTCATCGTCTGCCCCTTCATCAACCTGTGTCGGCAATGGATGCGGGAGATCGCCGCGTTCGGCGTCGTCGCCATCCCCTGCTTCGAGGGCCGCCACCGCTGGCAGGCGCAACTGGAAGAGGGCTACCAACGCCTCACCGCCGGGCTTGATCAGGTCCAGGCCATTGTCACCACCAATGCGACCTTCCAAAGCGAAGCCTGTAGCCTGGGTTGAGTGTCGCGAGCAGGGAGGCGCGACATTCCGCCCGGTGATGTGCCAGCCCGGAGCCACCAGACCCATCGGCAGCCACGGCCCAGCGACACGAAACCCGGGGTCGCGCCCGCGGGTCGCGGCCGGCAACGTCCACCATCTCTTGATTGCCGACGAGGTGCACAACCTTGGCGCCGAGAACGCGCGCAACGCGCTCCCGGACGGCATCGCCCTGCGCTTGGGCTTTCCGCCCCCTGCGCCGTTTCGACACCGCCGGGACTGCCGCGGTACTGGACTACTTCGGCCCGATCATGTACCAATACAGCTTAACGCTTGAGTGCTCCGAGTGTCTCGCTCAGCTTAATTCTACTTCGTCACATTGGCAGTGTTTAGCCCGATCGCTCACGCCGTTG
>JACDZJ010000190.1_pt1 | contig 26030 bp, 15 predicted proteins | sample 7365721 | NCBI WGS metagenome assembly JACDZJ01 (sample SAMN15143480, study PRJNA637477) | pond metagenome | biome: freshwater wetland ecosystem [ENVO:00000243]; feature: pond [ENVO:00000033]; material: pond water [ENVO:00002228]; isolation source: pond water containing pink berries ... | reverse complement strand
CCACTCGACTACGCGCCCTTGCCGGGACGCACCACAGCGGACCCTACAGGTCACGGTGTTACCGTAGGGTCCGCTTTGCGGACGGTCCGCGGCTGAGACCAGCGGAAGGATGCCCCGCAAAGGCGATTTCCGAAAACTCGACCTCCGGTCTGTGGTCGCAAGAGGGCCGCAGGCATCGGCCTTATTCCATCGCACCGTCATTCCCGCTAGACTTAGTCCGAGCACTTAGTCCATCAGGAGTCGCCAATGACGCTGACTGTCAACGTCCACGAGGCCAAGACCCATCTCTCCAAGCTTCTGGAGCAGGCCCATGCCGGTCAGGAGATCATCCTGGCCAAAGCCGGCAAGCCCTACGCACGCCTGATGCCCTTGGCACCCGCACCCGCACGGCGTCAACCGGGGCGCCTGGAGGGTCGCGTGACCGACGCCTTTTTCGAGCCTCTACCCCCGGAAGAACTCGACGCCTGGGAAGGCCGCTGATGCGGCTGCTGCTCGATACCCATGCGCTGCTGTGGTGGTTCACCGCCGACCCACAACTGTCCGCCAAGGCTGAAGCCGCCATCACCGATGAGGCCAACGCGGTCCATGTCAGCGCGGCGACTGCCTGGGAGATCGCGACCAAGCAGCGGCTGGGCAGGCTCGATGAAGTCCCCCAAGCGGCCGAGCGGTTCGCGGAACTGGTCGCCGCTGACGGCTTCACCCATCTGCCGGTCAGCTACCTCCACGGCTTGCGCGCGGGAGGCTACGCCCTGGCCCATCGCGATCCCTTCGATCGCATGTTGGCGGCTCAGAGTGAGTTGGAATCCATGGTCTTGGTGACCCGGGACCCGGCGTTCGCCGCGTTTCCGGTCGCGACCCTGTGGTGAGGGGATAGGCGACCGCCAGTCCCGTGTTCGGCGCCACTGTTGGAGCCGTTATCGCTAGGAGAAACAGTATCGACCATTCAGTTCACAACAAGATCGTCGGCTTCATCTGGTCGATTGCCGATGACTGTCTGAGGGATGTCTTCGTGCGCGGCAAGTACCGCGACGTGATCCTGCCGATGTTCGTCCTGCGCCGCCTGGACTGCCTGCTGGAGCCGACCAAGAAGTCGGTGCTGGACGAGGTCCGTTTCCAGCGTGAAGAGGCCCATATGGCCGATCTCGACCCCTTCGGTCTCCAGGAAGCCTCCGACTACGTCTTCTACAACACCTCCAGATTCACCCTGAAATCACTGCTGGGCAATCCGTCCCAGTTGGAGCCGAACCTCAAGAACTATCTCGACGGCTTCTCCGACAATGTGAAGGAGATCATCGACAAGTTCGACTTGCGTAACCAGATTCGCAAGATGGCGCAGTCGGATGTGCTGCACGATGTCATTGAGAAGTTCGTTTCCGATGAAATCAACCTGACCCCCTTCGACCGCAAAGGCCCGGACGGACGCATCCAGCCGGGACTGTCCAATTTGGGTATGGGCTACGCCTTCGAGGAACTGATCCGCAAGTTTAACGAGGAGAATAACGAAGAGGCCGGCGAGCATTTCACCCCCCGTGAAGTCATCAAGCTCATAACCTTCCTGCTCTTCATCCCGATCAAAGACCGCCTGCCCAATCCCCTGACGCTCTACGATCCCGCCATCGGCAGCGGCGGTATGCTCACCGAGTCCGAGAACTTCATCAGCGATCCCGAGGGCGAGGTTCGCGCTAAAGTCGGGCTTTTTCTTTATGGCAAGGAGGTCAATCCTGAGACCTATGCCATTTGCAAGTCGGACATGATGATCAAGGCCAACGACCCGGAGAACATCAAATTCGGTTCGACGCTGGCCACCGATGAATTCGCCGGTATCCACTTCGACGTCATGGCGACGAACGCGCCTTACGGCAAGTCCTGGAAGAGCGACCAGGGCAGTATCCTGGATGGCAAGGAGGTGGTCGATCACCGGTTCCTGGTCCGCCTGTCCGATTACACCGGCCGGCACTTCGACACTTATCCCGCCATTCCACGCTCCTCCGACGGGCAGCTCTTGTTTCTCATGGAAATGGTGGACAAGATGAAGCCGCCGGCAGTGAGCCCCGTGGGTTCGCGCATCGCTTCGGTCCATAACGGCTCTGCACTCTTCACCGGCGATGCCGGCAGCGGTGAAAGCAACATCCGCCGTCACATCATCGAGAATGACTATCTCGAAGCCATCATCCAGTTGCCCAACAACCTGTTCTACAACACCGGCATTACGACCTATGTCTGGCTCTTGTCGAACAACAAGGCCGAGCCGCGGCGCGGCAAGGTCCAACTCATCGACGCCAGCAACCTCTACCGGAAACTGCGCAAGAACCTGGGCGAGAAGAACTGCGAGTTCAGTGACGAACATATCCGCGAGATCACCCGGCTCTACCTGGAAATGGCCGATGAGGGACTGGCCAAGCTCTTCAACAACCGTGACTTCGGGTATTACAAGGTCACGGTCGAGCGCCCCTTGCGTCTGGCCGCGCAATTCTCCCCGGAACGGATTGCCACACTGCGCTTCACCCCAGGGTTGCAGGAGATCATGGAGTGGGCCTACGGCAAGTATGGTGAGGCGGTCTATGAGGACCTGAGTGCCCATGCCGAGGCCATCGAGAACCATCTGGAGCGCGAGGAGATCGGTCTGTCGGCCAAGAACCGCAAGATCCTGCTTGCCGAATCCACATGGCGCGCCCAGCGGGAAATCATGGAGATCGCGAAACAGCTTGCGCTCAAGATTGGCACCGATGAATTCCTCGACTTCAACCACCTCAAGGGGCTCGTCGATGCGGCCGGCAAGACGCTCGATCCGACGCCGTCCGCCGCACAGATCAAGCAGATCGTGAATGCAGTGAGTTGGCGCGACGAGCGGGCCGCCAAGGTCATCAAGCAGGTCGTCAAGCTCACCGGCAAGCGGCTGGGCGAGTTGCTTGCCCAATTGGGTACCACCCGTGAGCGGTTGGGCGATTATGGCTACTGGCCGACCGCGACGGGCGAGTATGTCGAGTACGAGCCGGACAGCGAGCTGCGTGATACGGAGAACGTCCCGCTGGCACTGGATCCAGGGCTCGCGGCATCCAACGTCATCCATGACTACTTCATCCGGGAGGTTCGCCCCCATGTCGATGAGGCATGGCTCGCCATCGATAAGACGGTGATCGGCTATGAGATCAGCTTCAACAAATATTTCTATCAGCACCAGCCGCTGCGCAACCTGGAGGACGTCACGGCCGAGATCCTGGCACTGGAGGCCGAGACAGATGGGCTGCTCAAACAACTGGTCAGCTTTGTCGGAGTCGCAAAGTGATGGAGCGGTATGAGAGCTATAAACCGAGCGGTGCGGAGTGGATCGGTGATATCCCTTCCAGTTGGTCTTCTCTTAGAGCGAAGTACATATTCCGCGAAATTGATGATCGCTCTCTTGCCGGCGATGAAGAATTGCTATCCGTTTCGCACCTCACCGGAGTTACGCCCCGCAGCGAGAAGAATATTACCATGTTCATGGCGGAAGACTATACCGGAGCGAAACTTTGCCGGGAGGGTGATCTTGTCATCAACACCATGTGGGCATGGATGGGGGCGCTCGGTGTGTCTAAGTTGCCGGGTATCGTCAGCCCTGCTTATGGCGTTTACCGGCAGCAATCCGATTGCCTTATCCCCCAATATGCCGACTGGTTACTTCGGACTCCGAACTACATTGCCGAATACACACGGCGATCTACGGGCGTCAACTCTTCACGATTACGGTTGTATCCAGATCGGTTTCTGGATATGCCGATCTTGATACCCCCAAGAAGCGATCAAGAGCGTATCGTCACATTCCTCAAGCGGAAAACCGCCGAGGTCGATGCCGCGATATCCAAGAAAGAGCGACTAATAGACTTGCTGCTACAGCAGAAAACTATCCTAATCAATCGTGTGGTCACGCAGGGCATCGGCTTTTGCGGGCGATTACGAGATTGTGGCATTGGATGGATTGGAAAAATACCGCTTCATTGGTCACTAGCACCAGCATACACGAAATTTGATATTCAATTGGGGAAGATGCTTGATAGTAAGAAGATCACCGGACGCCATCTACGTCGTTACCTTAGGAATACGGACATTCAATGGGAGCAAATAAATTCGGAAAATTTGCCTGAAATGGATATTCGTCCAAATGAAACAGAAAGGTACACCGTTAGAAATGGGGATTTACTCGTTTGCGAAGGGGGCGATATTGGCCGCTGTGCGATTTGGTGTGGACCGTCCCACGAAATAGGATTTCAAAAAGCGCTACATCGTGTTCGTCCAATAGCAGATCTCCAGGTGGAGTATTTTCGCTTGTTCATGCTAACAGCTTCTGCCGCTGGCGCCCTTGCGTCAGGCGCAAACACTAATACAATCTCACACTTGACAGCCGAAACGTTCCGGAGAATGCGCGTTCTCTGCCCGCCAGTCAAAGAGCAAGCCGCGATAGCATTATATGCCAGACAAGTAGAGATGGATACGAACGACATTATTGATAGAACAAAACATGAGATTACCTCTCTTCGGGAATTTCAGTCCGCCTTAATAGCGAATGTTGTCACTGGACAGATCAGAACCTAGAAAGATTTAAATGGTCACCCAAACCAACGAAGCCGCCCTCGAATCCTACATCGAGAAGGCACTCACCAGAGACGGTTACCATATCGGCGACCCCGCCGACTTCGACCGCGAGTTCGCCATCGACCGCAAGTTTTTCTGGGGCTTCCTGGAAGAGACCCAGCCAAACGAGTTGGCCAAGCTCAAAGACCGGCCCAACTGGCAACGGCTGCTGTTGGAGCGCCTGAACAAGAAGATCAAGAAGACCAGCGTCATCACGGTCCTGAAAAAGGGTCTCGACATCGACGACGCCCATTTCGATCTGCTGTACCGCCTGCCCTATAACGATTTGAACCCGGAGGTCAGGGCCAGGTTCGAGGCCAACCGGTTCAGTGTCACCCGCCAGGTCCACTACAGCGCCACCGACAGTGCCAGGTCGATCGACATGGTGCTCTTCCTCAACGGCCTGTCCCTGGGCACGCTGGAATTGAAGAATCAGTGGACCTATCAGACTGTACAGGACGCGATCAAGCAATACCGTACCCAGCGCGACCCGGCGGAGCCCCTGTTCGAGTTCGGCCGCTGCCTGGTTCACTTTGCGGTCGACCCGGACGAGATTTTCATGTGTACCCGCCTGGCGGGCGAGGACAGCAACTTTCTGCCGTTCAACAAGGGGTGCAACTCCGGCAGAGGCAATCCGGTCAACAGCACGGGTCCCAAGACCGATTATCTCTGGCTGGATATCCTGAGACGCCATAGCCTCGCGAACATCATCGAGCAGTTCGCGAAGTTTACCGTTGAGAAGGACAAGCGGACGGGAAAGGAGCGGTATGTTCTCTACTTTCCGCGCTACCAGCAACTCGATGTCGTGCGCCAGATCCTGGCCCACGCCAGGCACCACGGCGTCGGTCAGACCTATCTGATTCAGCACTCGGCGGGTTCCGGCAAGTCACACTCGATCACCTGGCTCGCCTATCAACTGATGGAGCTATACGACCCTGCCGGCACCACCAATGTGTTCGGCTCGGTGGTCGTGGTGACGGATCGGCGCGTACTCGATACCCAGATCAGGAACAACATCAGGCTCTTTTCCGAGACCAAGAATATCGTCGCCCACGCCGGAAGCAGTGCCGAACTCAAGGCGCATCTGGAACTGGGCAAGAAGATCATCATCACCACGGTGCAGAAGTTCCCGTACATCGTGGACGGCATCGCGGACCTGAGCGACCGCCGCTTTGCGGTCATCATCGACGAGGCCCATTCCTCCCAGTCCGGCACGGCCGCCGACGGGATCAACACCTCGCTCGGCGGTGTGGACGAGGAGGAGCCGGAAGACCTGCAAGACAAGATCCTCAAGGCCATGGAGGGCCGCAAGATGAGCAGCAACGCAAGCTTCTTCGCCTTCACCGCGACGCCGAAGGCGGCCACCCTGGAGAAGTTCGGGTGCCAGGCCGCGGACGGCAGCTTTCATCCCTTCCACCTCTACTCCATGAGGCAGGCGATCGAGGAGTCGTTTATCCACGACGTGCTGGAGAAATACACCACCTACAAGAGCTACTACGAGGTCCAGAAGTCGATCGAGGAGAATCCGCTCTTCAACTCGGTGAAAGCCCAGAAGAGGCTCAAGGCCGCCGTGGAGGCCAGCCCGGAATCGATCGAGGTGAAGGCCAGGATCATGGTCGATCACTTCATGAGTTGCGTCTGGAAAGCCAAGAAACTCAAGGGCAAGGCCAAGGCGATGGTGGTGACGCATGATATCGAATCCGCGATACGCTATTTTTTCGCCATCCGCGCCGCTCTGACGGCGGTGAATGCGCCCTTCAAGGCCCTGGTCGCCTTCTCCGGCGACAAGACGGTGGACGGCAACAGGTACACCGAGGAGGCCATCAATGGGTTCTCCGCGCGGGTCCTGCCCGACCAGTTCGCGCTGGATGAGTACCGGATACTGGTCGTCGCCAACAAGTATCTCACCGGCTTCGATGAGCCGATGCTCCACACCATGTACGTGGACAAGCGGCTGCAAGGGGTGGTTGCCGTGCAGGCCCTCTCCCGTCTCAACCGCTGCAACTGGAAACTGGGCAAGATCGACACCTTCGTGCTCGACTTCTACAACTCGGTGGAGGACATCAAGGCGGCCTTCGATCCCTTCTACACGGCTACCAGTCTGAGCGAGCCCACGGACGTCAATGTCCTGCACGATCTCAAGGAGGCCCTGGACGGCTTCGGCATCTACGAGTGGTCCGAGGTCACGGCCTTCAACGAGAAGTTCTTTGGCGGGGCCGAGGCCGCGGAACTGCACCCGCTCATCGACGCCGTCGTGGCGCGCTTCGATGCCGACTTGGACGACGAGCAGCGCATCGACTTCAAGATCAAGGCCAAGCAGTTCGTGAAGATCTACGCCCAGGTGGCGGCCATCATCCCGTTCAACAATGTGCACTGGGAGATGCTGCACTGGTTCCTGAAGCTCCTGATTCCCAAACTCAAGGTCAAGGACGCGGAGCGGGATAAGCTCGATGCGCTGCTCGACAGCGTCGATTTTTCCACCTACGGCCTGGAGCGCTCGCGGCTTGGGGTGAAGATCGACTTGGACGATGCGCCGGGCGTGCTCGATCCCCAGAACCCGAATCTTCGAGGTGCGCATCCTGAGCCGGAAGACAAGGACCCGCTCGATGAGATCGTCCGCGCCTTCAACGAACGGCATTTCGCCGGCTGGGAAGCGACGCCGGAGGAGCAGCGGGTGAAGTTCATCAACATCGCGAGCCGCGTGATGAAGCACAGCGACTACCAGGCGCAAGTCGAAGGTAACCCGGATACACAAAACCGTCAGCTGGCCCTGGAGCGATTGATTCAACTGGCGATCAGCAGCGAGCGCCGCAAAGAACTGGACCTCTACAAGCGCTACTCATCCGATCCCGATTTCAAGCTGGCATTCGATGCGAGCATTGCCAGGCTTCTCAGCTCTTCCGGCAGTGCCTCAATCCCAGGCCCTGGTCTGGGAATGTGATTTTGCGCAAGGGCTTACCAGGGAGGCCAAGCAGCGCGGCTGGCCGATGAGGTTAGGTTGGGCAAGACACTGTCTCTCGGGACCGCGGCCCTGGCCCTTTACCTCTTATCCGAGCGGACGGCGCGCCGTCGCAAGCCCATCATGATCTTTGCCTCGGCCACCCTGTGTGAACAGTGGCAAACGGAGATGATCGACAAACTCGGGATTCCCTGTGCCGGCTGGCACTCCAATCGCAAGCTGTGGCTCGACCCCGAAGAACGGGTGATCTCCCCGAGTGGACCGGTCTGGACAACCTGATGCGACAGGGTTGGGGAAATTGTTAGTCTCACAAGAATGTCAATTCTTTTTCACGGAGGCACGGAAGAAAGAGAAGAAAGCCTCTCACAAAGACACAAAGACACAAAGGCACAAAGAAGAGAAGACTTTCATTGTTTCTTTTCTTCTTCGTGTCTTTGTGTCTTTGTGTCTTTGTGTCTTTGTGAGCGAATCTTCTTTCTCAGTGAGAGAATCTTCTTTCTTGTCTCTCTTTTCCGTGCCTCCGTGAGAGATCAATAACCGAGGCGCCCCCGAATGGACTTGTGTGGTTTATGCGTGAACGGCTCCTAAGCCTGCAACACGCACAAAGGCACCAGCAGTTCAGTCGCACTCAAGCCGCCATGTTGGCCGATGAGTGCACGGGGTTCTTCATAGGGGAGCAGTTGGCGCAGGATGCGGTGGTCCCGCGGCAGCAGGCAATAGTCGCCGATGCGCTCGGCAAAGCGCGGGTGGGGGCGGCCCCGACCAAAATAGCCGGCGGCGACCAGTTCGGCGCTTGGGCAGACGTCCACCAGGGTGCCGAGCGGCCCCCGGCAGTAATCCAGAAAGGCCGATTCGCGCCCGGCGCGCAGGTAGCAGAAGGCGGCCCGGGGTTCGCCGCACAGCGGCAGCATCAGGCACTCGGCGAGGTCCGGATGGTCCGCCAGGTCGATCAAGTCCGCGGGGCCGGTGTCCATCTGGCCGTGATCGGCGGTGACCAGGATCAGGGTATCGGTGCCGGCGGCGGCCGCCAGGAAATCGGTGAGTGCCTGCTCGATCTCCCGCAGGTGAATGGCGGCGGTCGGGCTGTTCATGCCCTGATGATGGCCGATGGAGTCCAGTTCCGGCCAGTAGCAATAGAGATACTTGCGCCCCCGATCGCGCCGCAGGACCCGTGCGGTCTGGCGGAACAGGTCGGGCAGATCCGCGTAGCCCAGCACATGGGCCGGCCCGCTGTGCGCCTGATTGAAATCCGATCCGGCAATGCGCTTGGGGGTGACGATCAGCGACCGGGTGCGGATGCGCTCGGTCAGGGGGCGGCTCCAGAACAGCCGCCGCGGGTCGAGGCCGGCGCGTCGGTAGGGGACACCGCCATAGCGCGGTGTTCCGGGCAGCACCGTCATCACGCAGGCGAGTTCCGCAAACCAGGTATACCAGCCGGTCAGACCATGCTGGAGCGGGCCATCGCCGGTGAGAAAGCTGGGGATGGCGGTGGCCGTGGTGCTGGGAAAGGTCGAGGTGAGTGCGCCGCGCCGGTGGCGGCTGAGCAGCCCCTCCGGCGACCGATGCCGCAGCCAGGCATCGCCGAGCCCGTCGATCACCAGCAGCATGAGGTTGGTGGCCCCGGCCAGGTCCGAGGCGGGCAGCAGGGCCGCGCCCGGATAGGCGCTGCGCCCGCCGAGTGCGCCGATGATGGAAGCCATCAGGTTGACGATGCCGCCGCCGGCATAATCCGGCTTCAGGCCGGGGACCGGGTTGGTCTGGACGTTCTGGATCATAGGACGTTCAAAATTTCGACGCTCAATCCGGTGGCATGGGAACCGTTCACTCATGCGCTGAACAAGTCCATTGCGGGTTGCGTAGTCAGGGCTTCCAGCCCTGACTGTTCCAGCCCCGACGCCGCCAGGCCAGGATGGCCTGACTACGCACTTTCAAGGTAAAGCTAACCCTCGACTTAGCACTGCTCCGGGTGTTCCGGTCCATCGCCCCGTTCCAGCCCGGTCTTCGGCTCGGCGGTACGCCAGAGCACCGGTCGGGAGCAACTGTCCCAGCCCCAGCGCAGCCAGCGTAATAGACGTAAGGCCAGCCAGAGGGCCCAACCGAGCATGAGGCCGCGATACACCCACATGGGGACGCTCACCACCGAGATCTCGGGTAGCGCACCGCTGGTGCGGTCCTGGTACCAGTTCAGCAGCGTGCCGGTGGAGCCGTTGCCCATGATCTGCATCGCCGGCCGACCCAGCAGCCCCTGGGAGACGGCGCCGACCAGGCCGATCAGGGCGGCGAGCGTCAGCACGGCCAGGGCGGCCTGCGTCAGGTTATAGCGCCAGCGCCGCACGGCGCCGCCATCGCGGCGGCGCAGACCCAGGGCGAACAGCCAGCCGACCACCAGTACCAGCACCCAGATTTCCGCCAGGCTGAGGCCGATGCCGAGCAGCAGCCAGTCATGCGTCTTGAGCGGCGTCAACCGGGTGCGCCCGAGTGCGAATGCGAACCCGGTCAGCACGACCAGTACACCCCAGAACACCACCACCGGCCCGATCCGCGGGCCGCTGGTCCAGAGCACCCAGCGCTCCGGCGGCACGCGCAGCGCCAGATGGAGATTGACCGCCGGTTGCCCCAGGTCCGGCAAGACCGGTGCGACTCGCGGGCCGGTCCCCTCGGGCACCCGCCAGTGCACCGCGACCGCCTGCCGGCCGGGTGACAGGGGGATTTCCAGGGGCGCCCCGACACGCGGCAGCGGCAAGTCCAGGCCGTTGCTGGTCAGGCGGGTCGGCTCGGCTCCTTCCGGCAAGGTCAGAGGAAAGGTCCCGCCCTGGGTGCCGCGCAGCCGCAGCGTCAGTTCATGCTCGCTGGCGCGGCGTCCCAGGGTCACCAGCAGATTCACCCGGTCCAGCGTCAGGGTTCGGCCCGGCCCGGCCACGGGGCGGCTCAGGGTCAGTGTCAGGACCTCGCCCGGCAGTGGCCGCCAGGTGGGCAGCCAACGCTCGGCGGGGCTGACCTGATTGATCGGGGCCGGACCGCTCCACTGCAGGTGCCAGCGAGGGCTGAGGTCGAGAGTCCAGGATTCGCTGAGTCGCGGGTCGACGCCGGCCTGGAGTCGCAAGGTGGCGGCGCCCGGTTCGAGGGTCGAGGTCCAGCCGGCTGTCGTCTCGCCGGGCGCCAGATTCACCAGGATTTGGCCGTCCTGAACCGGGACGCCCGCGGTCTGGACCGACTCGCCGGGCAGCAGCGCCACCGGCAGCGAGACCGGCGAGCCCGCGGGGGACAGGCGCTGGATCAGTGTCTCCACCCGCCAGTCGAGCGCGATCCGCAGGGTGCGCTCCACCCGCAGCAAGGGGGGGAGTGCGCCCTGATCCAGCGGGCGCTGATCCGGGTCGCCGGTCGACGCGGCGCGGACCAGGCGCAGCAAGGCGCCGGGCCGGCCGGTCGGGTCCAGACCCTCCAGGGTCCAGCCGGTCAGGGTCGAGCGCAGTTGGCGGGGCGGCAGGGGCAGGGGCAGGGGGATCTCGAGTTGCGCGGCGTCCGGCAGGGGGCCGCTGAGGTCCAGGCGATGGCGCCCGGCCGGCACCGCGACCAGGAGTTGGTCATCCGCCCCGCGGCGCAGCCCGTCCAGCGGAGCGCCGTCCAGTTCAACCGCTTGCGGCAGCCAGCCGCCGGGTCCGCCCGGCACCGGGGCCGCCGTCGGCACGGCGGCGTCCAGGATCAGGGTCAGGTGCAATTGCTCCGGGTCCGCCGCCAGCGACAGCTCGGCCAGGTCGACACAGTGCGGCAGGCAGTCCGGGGGGGCGAGCAGGCGGGCGCGCAGTTCCGTCAGCAGCGCCTCGTCGGGCAGCTCAGCGGCGCCGGCCGGCGCGGCACCGGGGCCGGTCAGCGCGGCGGCGCCCAGCACGGCGACCAGGAGCAGCGCGGCGGGTCCGGCCTGATTGGTTTCGGCCCCCGCTCGGCTGAATGGGCGTGGGGGCGGTGATGTCGGGTCGTCCGGCGTCCCGGCGGCCGGGGGGCGCCCGATCAGACCGGCCATGCGCAGCCCCAGGAGCACCGTGAGCAAGGCGCCGAGCAGCGACCACACCAGGTGCCAGCCGGGCCGCAACACCCACAGGTCGACGGTTTCGGCCGGCGCCACCGGCCCGTTCCAGACCAGATCGAACCGGTTCCACTGCCAGTCCGGAATCCCCATCCCGCTCTGCACCAGGGCGTCCGGGTCCGGGCGATCGGGCGGCGGGGCGGCGGGCGCTCGCTTGGCGACGGTGGTGTAGGACTTCATCCGGCTCATGATCCCGTCGTCCGCGGCGTCGCGCATGACTGACTCATCCGCGGTCGGCGCGGGTGCGGCGTCCAGCGCGGATGCCGCCTCGAACCGAGGCTCGATCCGCTGTTCGAACTCGCCGACGAGTCCACCGTTGGGACCGGAGTCGGCATCCTGACCCGCCCCCAGACCGACCGCTGGACGCTCGAGATGAGGATAGAGTCCGGTGCGGACCTGACCGGCGATGAAGGGCAAGCCGATCAACACCAGGGATAAGAGACTCAGGCGGAAAGTCCAGTTGACCGGTCCGCGCAGCCGCGCGGTCGCCGTGCCCGGCGGGCCGACCGGCAGCAATTGCAGCAAGGCGGCGCCGATCAGTACCGCAATCCAGACCAGCCGCGGGGCGTCCGCGACCTGCCAGGTGAGGGCCAGCGCGGTCAGGGCCAGCAGACCCCAGGCGATGCCCCACAGCCGACCCACGCCCAGACTCAGGATCAACACCAGAAACAGATCGAGCAGAGTCCAGCGGCCGATCCAACTGTTCGGCAGGTTGTCGGTTCCGGACGTCGCCAGCAGGTCCCAGCCCGGCGGCAGGTACAGTCGGGTCTGGATGCTGTTGAAGTCGAGCCCCCAGCCGGAAGCCGGCAGCGACCGCGGGTTCGTCTCCTCTCCGGCCTCGATCCGGCTGTCGGCGACCAGGTCCAGCCGGTCGCGGCGGACCTCCACGCCGGGCGCCTCCTGCTCGGTGAGGCGCGTGATCAACCGCGGTGTGCCGTCCACCTGGACCTGCCCCAGGGTCAGGGGCGCCGTCGCGGTCAGCCGCCAACTGCGGGTGAGAGTGCCCGAGATGTGGTCGCGTAGGCTGTAGCCGTCGCCGTTCAGGTCCAGCCACAGGTCCCGCTCCAGGCGCAGCCGATCCGGCCCCGGATCCGGATTGCCGCGGCGCCGCTCCTCCAGTGTCAGTGTCTGCCCGGCGGCCAGACGATAGGCCGGCAGCTCCAGCCAGTCCGCCGGGACGCCGGACTGACGCGGGTCCACCGCCGGCGGCCCGCCCGCCGTCACCTGCCGCAGGTCGGGCCGGGCGGCGAAGGACCAGATCTCGAATTCCGGCCAGGGGACCCCGGAGTCCGGTCCGGCGGCGGGGCGGGCCAGAGACTCAACGGACCCCGCGACCTGGGACTCCAACTCCAGCACCCAGTGCCCCGGCCGCACCTGGACCCGCAGCGTTTCGCCATCGACCCGGGCGGGCAGGGGGCTCTGCACGCGCAGCGGGATCGCCCCCGGCAGCAGCACCGGGCCGATGCCGACCTGGCGGGCGCCGCCCGCGACATCCAGTTCCAGGCGGGTGGTCACCCGTAACGGCAGATCATCATCGATCCGCCGATACACCGTGAGCCCCAGCCGGTCACCCTCCTCGAACGCGTTTGCGGTTGGGGCCGGGGTCGGATCGGCCAGCCAGAGCCGACCGTCGCGATCCACTCGGGGGAAGGGCACCGGCTGTCCGTCGCGGACCAAGGATAGCAGTCCGACCAGCGCCGGCAGCGTCAGCCCGTCCGGCGGGCTGGTCCAGACGAACCGGCCGTTCAGGTCATGAGCCCCCGCCGCCAGCCAGGTCGCGGGCGCCCCATCGCGCAGCAGCACCGGCAGGGCCTGATCGCCGTCACGCACCTCCTGGGGCCAGGTCTGCGTATCGCCCGGCAGCGGCACCCAGCTCGGCGCAGCCACTTGCCAATGCTGCGTAAAGGTTCCGCCTTGCGCGCCCAGATCGAGCGCCAGCCGGCCCGGCCAGGCGCAGATGCGCGTGCCGTTCGGAGCGGCGCCCAACGGGCAGTCGCGCTGATCCTGTGGATGCAGCACCCAGGGAATCCAGTCGTACAGGGCCGGCGGGACCGCCGGCTCGGCCGCGCCGGCCGGAGCGGGGAGCAGGACGAACAGTGCAAGCAGGGAGGGCAGAATCAGGTGCATGGCCGGACTCGCGGTGGGGTGGGGGAAACCTGTGCTTGAGCTTAGCCGATCAGACTAAAGTGGACCCCATGTCCAAGGCGGTTTTCCCCTGAACTTAAGCTGCACTGCCGATCTCGACCGCAGCGGTTTGGTGCCGCCCTGGATTGACACTGGTTTGCAGGGAAATATATCACGTGATATAAAGCCTTTAGTAAATCATGCGATGTTTACCATGAGCCCCGAGCAGATCCGCCAATTGCGCCAATCTCTGCGGCTGACACAACAGCAATTTGCTGATCAGCTTGGAGTTTCATTCGTCACCCTGAACCGCTGGGAGAACGGTCAGACCCGCCCGTCCGCCTTGGGCGTGGAGAAGCTGCGCCAAGCAGCGGCTGGAGTGCCCGCCGATGCCGGCCGGTCGGCGTTGCCGGATCTCGCGACGGCGTCGCCGCCCGCGCAACTTGAGCGCCTGGACTTCCTCGGGGACGCCAACGCATTGCGCGTTCTGGTTGAGGGCGAGCGGTTGTCCTACGGCCACCTGTTCAACCCAGCCTTCGCGACTGAGATCAGCCGCATCGATCCCCTCCCGCACCAACGGATCGCGGTATACGACAGGATGCTGCCGCAACCGCGGTTGCGCTTCCTGCTGGCCGACGATGCCGGTGCCGGCAAGACCATCATGACCGGTCTGTACGTGCGCGAGAGCCTGACCCGCCGCACCTTGCGGCGCGTGCTGGTCGTGGCGCCGGCCGGCCTGGTCGGTAACTGGCAGCGCGAGTTACATCGGCTGTTCCGCCTGGAGCTGCGCATCGTGACCAGCGCCGATGCCAAACAGGGCAACCCCTTCATTGGCGACGGCAGCGACTTGGTCGTGGTCAGCATCGACAGCCTGCGCAGTGCGCGGCTGTTCGCCGCCCTGCGGGACCCGACGGTGACGGCCTATGACCTGGTGGTCTTCGACGAGGCGCATAAACTCGCGTGCCACCGCGATCCCGACGGCGCGATTCGCCCCACCGAGCGGTATCGTCTGGCCGAGGCGCTGGCCGGCGTGCGCGACCTCCCGGATCCCTACCGTCTTCCCTGGTCCGCGCATCACCTGCTGTTGCTGACGGCGACCCCGCACATGGGCAAGCCCTATCCGTACTATGCGCTGTGGCGGTTGCTGGAGCCCGAGTTGCTCAGCACGCCGACCGCCTTCGAGCACTTTCCGTCCGCGTCCCGGCAGCGCTGCTTCATCCGCCGGGTCAAGGAGGAGATGGTCGACCTGCGCGGCAACCCCCTGTATCCGGTGCGTCGGTGCGACACCCACAGTTACGACCTTGGCCAAGGCGAGATCAGCGAGCAGACGCTCTACAACCAGCCTGGAGGCCGTCGACGCTCAGACCAAGCAGCACCGCTCGACCGAAGAGCAGCGTTATCTCGCCGCCTACCCCTTCCATCCGGACCTGCTGGAGGCGCTCTACGGGAAGTGGACCCAGTTGGAGGGCTTCCAGCAAACCCGCGGCATCTTGAAGACCTTGGCCTCGGCGCTGCGCGATGCGGTGGCCTGGGACAAGCAGCCGCTCATCGGTGCCCAGGTCTTCCTGGCTGGCCCCACTGCCGAGGGTCTGAGCACCGCGGCGAACGAACTCGCCAACATCGCCCAGGTGGAGCAGTACGACGGTCGCAAACAGAACTGGCCGGCCATCCTGAGCGCGGAGCTGGGGCACGCGGCCGAGGCGCAGGAGGGACTGCCGGGGGTGGCGGGGCGCGAGATCGAGCAGGCCGTGATGGCGACCTTCCTGCATTCCCAGCCGATCGGCCAGCAGGCGAAGACGCGCGACCTGAAGCTCCTGGTCGGTATCGCTGCGCCCGACCCGATCAATCTCGATCAGGGGCTCGCCGCCTGGGCCGACAACTCCTGGTACCTGGATGACCTCTTCACCGGCGAGCGCGAGGGCGGGTTGCCCAAAGTCTGGCGCTTGGGCTCCAAGCCGAATCTGAAACAGATGCACGCGGCAGCGCGGGCCGGCGTCAGTGACTCCTTGGTGGATGTGGTGCTGGAGAAGGCGATCCAGGACGCCGGTAGACTCACGGAGGGTGCACGGGCGGCCGGCGCGAAGGTGCACAAGCTGCCCGCCAAGCCGGCCGACATCGACGACGATGGGTTGTTTCACTACGCCGTGCTGGGTCCGGCGGCGGCTGGCGATGCCGGCAAGCCGAGCGCCTACGCACGACGCTTTCTCGACGAGACCACGGGGCCGGACAAGCCGCGCGCACTCAACCGCAACGCGGTCGTGCTCGCGGTGCCGGCGCGCGACGCCTTGGCGGCGGCCCGCGACAAGGTGCGCGATTTGTTCGGTTGGGAGGAGGTGCAGCGCCTGCTCAAAGAGCGCGATGATCTCGACACGGTCACGACGACGCGGCTTGGCGCCAACCTCAAGAACGCGCGTGCCGAGGTGGTCTCAGCGGTGGTGCTGGCCTACTGCATCGCGGTGACGGTGAATGAGTCCAACACCGTCGCCGCCTACCGGATCAACGTCGATAACGAACCGCTGTTCACGAAGTTGATCGCGGACAAGCGGCTGCGCATCGAGACCAGCGCCGTCAACGCCGAGGCGCTGCTGCCCGGTGGACCCTACGACCTGTGGGCTGACGGCGACACGGCGCGCTTCGTCAAGGACCTGGTCGGCGCCTTCGCGGCGACGGCGAGCCTGCCGAAGATGCTCAACCGCGAGGCGATCCTGGAGACCCTGCTACAGGGCTGCGAGGCCGGCCGGTTCGTCCTGCGCAGCACCCGCGCGGACCAGTCGCAACGCACCTTCTGGCTGACGCGGCCGGATGCGACCGCCACCGCGGAGCCGACACTCGAAGTCGTGCTGCCGGACGCGGCGCTGCTGACCGAGATCGACCCGGCCACGCTGGCGCCCAAGGTCCTGCCTGGACTCTGGGACAACAACGCAGTCTCGTGGCCTGGGTTAACCGACTACTTCTCCGGTAAGCATCTGGTCAGCGAGGACAAAGGGGGCTGGAGCGAGACGCTGCTGGTACCGGCCGCCGCGGCGGATGCGCTCAAGGCGGCGGTTGGGGCGGCGGTGAAGAAGGGCACGGTGTGGCTCATCAATGGCACCGCGAGTCTGCTTGAAGACGAGGTGCCGGCCGGCTGTATCAATGAGCACGCGCGGTTGCTGCCTCCGCCCGTGCCCCTGACCGCCACCGACCTGCTGCCGGAACGCCTCCCCGCGGCCTGGAAAGGGACCGAGACGGCCGCCGACCACCTCCGCACCGCGCTGTCGGCCGACCTGGGCAAGGCACTGCCGTGGATCACCGTCCGTCGGGCACTCGATCAGGGATTCAAGTTGGGGCTCTTCGAGCGCACCCTCGACTCCGGCCCCTGGCCCTGCGATCTGGGCGGTGCCCCGGCGGTGCGGCTGCGCTTCGTGCAGGGCACCAAGGAGCCCGGCGGGGCGGGCGACCAGGACGCGGCGGACCTCAACGATTCGGCCAAGATCGCAACGGCCACGCTGGATGCCCATGATCTGGTGGACCTTGCGGAGGTCATCGACACGGTGCTCGCCGCCGCCATCGGCCATGATCTGCAATGGCGCGTCACGGTGACACTGGAGCGCGACGGTGGGGTATCCGCTGAGGCGATCGAGGGCATCAACGCAGTGTTGGCGAAGGTGAAGAAAGGCTGGATGTTGCAGTAGTGCCAAAGCGGCGGGCGCAATGGATGAAGTAGCGCCCCCGCATCAAGCCTTGGACTCCAGGTCGCTGGCCGGAACACTGGACCTATTTGTTTGAGGGCTGATTCGGGTCCGGCTGGCGGCCGCGTTGCTCGACCTGGTAGGCGATGGAGTGGATGATGTCAGAGGCCAGGTTTCTGACCAGGGCCTTCCATGGTCGTTAGCCGGTCGACATCGCGTCTTCGTGGCCCTCGTCCGGTGCACGACGCCCGGGCTCTGGCCGGAACGATGATCAACGCTGAAAAATCGTGGCAGCGTTTCGCGAACGCGAGAAGATTTCAGAGCGTCCGGTATTTATTCCCGGACCGAAGGACATTCTGGGAAATCCAGCCTAATAGTAGGGGACATCGGTCTGGCTCGCTTTTGCTCGCCGCGGATAAAGGGCTTATGCTTGCCTGACCCTTGCCGTCGCCCGCGGCAATCTTCCTATTCAGAGGCTCTCGCGATTTTCGGACCTGTCCTGGAGTCGTGTTTTCATGTAATCGCAGTATCCTGCTGTTCTTAAGGATGTATGCTCCCTGCCGAGCGGCCAGAGAGCCCTTGAATACTCTCTATCTATATGATCAAAAAACACATTTCATGTGGGTGCCTCAGGGTCTGTGCCCGGTTTTCAGCGCCGCTACCGGTCCGCCGGCGAGCCTGGGCGTGCGCAGCAAGTCCGCGCTGGCGGTGAACCGACCTGCCCGCGCGCTTGTTCGGCAAGTGCACGCTGATGTGCGCGTAAGCCGGCGCGCCGCCGCGAACCGGACCAGTCCTGCGGGGCCTGCTAGGTGGATTATCGCTTGGGCACTTGCGGTTGTGCTGATGGCGGCCGGCGCGGTGCCGGCGCAGCAGCCTGCGCAGCGCACTACGTTGGCGGTGTCCGGTGCCGACACGGCGGCGTCGGCACCTGCCGCGGTGCCTGCAGAGTCGCCAGTCCCGCCGGCCAGCGCCGCGCCACCCCAGGTCAGTAGCGCCGGCCAGCGGATCTACGAGAACACCCGGCTGCTTGTGCTGCAGGTGCGCACGCTGCTGAAGACGCAGGACAGCCAAGCGGCGGTCGGCTCGGGTTTTTTGGTCGGCGAGCGGGCTGCTGCTGACCGACTACCATGTCGTCAGCCAGTACGCGCTCCAGCCGGGCCGTTTCAGGCTGGTCTACGCCGGCATCGACGGGCGCGAGGGCGCGCTGGAACTGCTGGCCATTGATGTCGTCAACGACCTCGCGCTGCTGCGCCCGGCTGACGCGGCCCCGCTCGCCGGCCGCGGCGCCCGGCCGACGCGCCCTTGCCGCGCGGTGCGCGCATCTTCGCGCTGGGCAATCCGCTGGACGTCGGCTTCGCGGTTTCGGAGGGCAACTACAACGGCTTTGTCGAGCGCAGCTTCCTGCCCAAGCTCTTCTTCGGCGGCTCGCTGAGCTCGGGCATGAGCGGCGGCCCGGCGCTCGACGAGCAGGGCCAGCTGATCGGCGTCAACGTCGAGGTGCGCCGCGACGGTGAGCAGATCAGCTTCCTGGTGCCCGCCGCAGAGGTGCGCGCGCTGCTGGCGCGCGGCGCCGGCGGCGAGCCGATCACCGCCGCGGCATGGGCCGAGATCGCGCGCCAGCTCATGGCCCACCAGGCCGAGCTGACCGAGCGCTTCGTGGCCTTGCCCTGGCGCAGCGCCTGAAAACCGCGGCCCAGTGCGTTGAAAACCTGGTCGCGCAGGCCGGCCTGCCGCTCAAGGCCGTGATCTGCCTGCGCGCCTACAAGAAGCTGCCGGGCCTGCTCGACTTGAGCGTGCTGGTGGCCACGCTGGATGGTGGCAGCCCGTTCGCAGCACCCGTTCGCAGACCCGGGCGTCGAGCGGTTCCCCCATGAAATGGCGGGTGCCCGCGATGAAGCGGTCGCGGTGTGTCTGCCGCCAGGCCGCTGTCTTCCCGGGGTCCGGCCACGGCAGGCCCGCGTCCGGGTCGAGCCCGACATCCGTGTCTTCCGGGTCGTCGGTTGGCCCCGCTCCGACCCCGTCGGGCCGGTCGCCTGCCAACCCTTGCTCCCCCAGGTCCGCTCCGGTGATCAGGGTAAAGGCCTCGCCTGCCAGCCGGGCGACCGCGCCCTCGGACATCCGCTCGATGAGCCAGGGCAGGGCGCGGGGATCACCGATCAGGCCGGTCCCGATCACGAGCAGCCGGCGGCGCCGCGGGTCTCCCTGGAGGCTGCGCAGGAACCGATACGCCCGCGGCAGTTCGCTGGCCCGCAGTAGGAGCCGGGCCGCGTCGTCGGCGCCGGGGGCCGCGGTGTTTGCGTACGCCTCCAAAGCGGCCAGGGCGCGCTGCCGTTCCCCCAGGATCAGGGCGGCAGAAGCCGCATGCAGCCGTACCCCGGGGTCCGGGTCGGCGCGTGCCGCCAGACAACTGTCGAGCAGGTCGCGCCGGCCGAGCTCGCCGGCTGCCCGCAAGGCGCGGGCGCGCAGGCGCGGCTCCGCGGCGTGGCAAGCGCCCCCCAAGCGTTCGCCGGGATCGACCCGATGCAGAGCACAGGCGGCGATGCCCAGGGACCGTTGGGCGGGTTCTGCCGCGGACAGCAGGTCTGCCACGATGCCGTGCAGTTGCCGCCCCGACACCCAGCCGAATGCCGAGATCAGACCGGGTTCGACACTCGGCCGCCGGGCAACGAGCGCGATCAGTTGTGCGAGCCCCTCCGGATCGCGGTCTTCGAGCGCGCGCACGGCCGCGCAGAAGACCTCCCCGACGCCGGGTACCGCCGATGCGCTCAGGCACTGCCGGGTCCCGAGGTCACCCGCAACGGCCAGCCCATCAAGGCCGCGGCCACGCACATGGGCTCACCCGCCCGGTCGACCAGGTAGGGATGCTCGCCGAAGCCGCTGATGCCCCCGCGGACGGCCGCGGCACTCGACCAGGGGTCGCGGCCGATGGGGGTGGCGGCCCCCAGGGCGCAGATGAACACGGATTCATCCATCCGCTGAACCCGGCTCCCGGCCGCCGCCATCCGCTCCAGGGGACCCGTACGGGTCGCTCTTGAGCGTAATCAATGTCCGTTCGAGCTTCTGGACCTTGAAGTGGCAGGGCAGGGCGGTGTGCCAGACCAGCGAGACCCGCGGATGATCGGGCTCGATGATGACGGTATGGAGCCGCCGCTGGCGGTGCTGCTCCCGGCTGCTGTCATAGAAGCGAGTCTCGAAGCCGAGATGCAGGCGTGGCAGAGCGAAGCGCAGCAGGCCCGCGGGCGTGAGATTGAACACGCTGACGGCCTCACCGCCGCGCAGAAACGCTGGCGTCTGAAGCCAACGTCGAGTACGGCGACGGGTTCGTCGCCCCGGGCGCAGGCGTGGGCGTGCAGCACGACATCGGTCGTCCGCTTTTCGAGCAGCAGATCGGCGTCGTATTTCATGCTGCTGTGCGCCGGATCACCGAAATACTCGGGGACGTGCAGCACCGGCGGCTGTTCGGCGGCCGGTGTCGTGGTGCCGTCCGGCAGGATACTGAACGTGGCCTTGACCGCGACCAGCCACAGCTCGGCGCCGCGCCGGTCGCGCACCCATCCGGAGTCGGCGGCGAAGGGCGTGCGGTTATCGATCTGCCACATCAGTTCAATTCTATCGCCGCGCCCTTGAGCTTGTTGTAGCCGCGGGAGCGGCTGACGACATAGTTGCCCTGGATGATGACGCTCGGCGAGATCGAAGCCATACAGACGCGCCGTCGTCACGCTGCCGCCGAGGGCGAGCGCGGTCGGCCGGGCGTCCGCGGGCCTGGGTAAGGTCTCCTGGGGTGCCGCGGGTGCGTCCGGCGTCAGGAACGGGTCTGTCATCGAACCCATGATTGCGCGCTCCTAGTTGATGCCCACTTTACTGCCCTTGACCACGACATTGCCGGAAGCCTTGATATTGATCTTGCCGCTGCTGGTCAGGGTAATGTCCTTGCCCTGGATCGTGATGGTGCCGTCTTTTTTCATGGTGATGCTGGAATCGCCCGTCGTCAGCGTGATGGCATCGGCGGCGCTCACCTGCAGGCTCTTGCCGATCGTGACGATCTGTGCAAGGCCGACCGTCACCAGGCGTGCCCCGCCGACGCTGACCTCCTGGGCCGCCCCGACATTGAGCATGTCGTTGATACCGACACTGTGGGTGCGGGTCATGGCGACGGTGACGACCTCGTGGGCACCGACGTTTTCGCTGCGGGTGGTGCCGATGGTGATGGTTTCATTACGCCCCACGATCTCGGTGCGGTTGCTCCCGATCGCAATACTCTCGTCGTGGCCGACGGTCTCGGTGCGGTCATGGCCGACCCAATGCGTTTCGTCGTTCTCGACCTCGAGGTCCTGGTCCTTTTCGGCGTGGATCCAGAGTTGCTCGGCGCCTTTCTTGTCCTCCATGCGGATGGCATTGGCATTGGCCGGCCCGGCGCCCTTGCTGGAGCGGCTGAGGATGCCGCTCTGGGTGGCGTTGACCGGCAGGTCCCAGGGCGCCGTCTGCTCGCCGTTATAGACCCGCCCGGTGATGATCGGCTGATCGGGGTCGCCCTCCAGGAAGTCGACGATGACCTCTTGGTCGATCCGCGGGATGGAAATGGCCCCCCAGTGCTTGCCGGCCCAGGGGTGGGAGACACGCACCCAGCAGGAGCTGTTCTCATCGGCCTGGCCGTAGCGGTCCCAGTGAAACTGCACCTTGACCCGGCCGTGCTGGTCGGTCCAAATCTCCTCGCCGACCTTGCCGACGACGCGGGCGGTCTGCGGGCCCTGGACCACGGGCTTGGGGGTGCGCCGCGGGGAGCGGTAGTTGACCCGGGCATCGAGGCAGTCGAGGGCGACACGAAAGACCGCTTCGCCCGCTCCCCCGCCCGCATCGGAACGAAAGGCGTCGCCGTGCAGGCGGTAGTCGGCACCGATAATGAGATATTCGCGATTCTGGTCCGCGCGGGGGTGTTCGGTGAGGCTGAACACCGCCCCGCAGGTCAGCCCGCGGGCGTCGCCCGTGGCCTGGGCGACGGCATGGTTGCTCTGCTGTTCTTCAAGCCGCACGCGCGCCAGTGTCTCGCCCTGGCCCGCATCGGTGTAATCGCCCTGGAAGTCGAAGACCTCCAGATCGGCATGCGCGTGGGACTTGGGGGCGCGGCGGCGGGCAAGCAGGGATTTGCGCGGGGCGGTGAAATCGTAAGAGGTCTGCTCGAAAGCCCCCGGGCGGATCTGACTGACCAGTCCCCAGTCGTCGAGGTGATCATCGGTATGCAGGCTCCGGCTCGGATGGCGGTAGGGCACCCGGTCATAGCCCTGAACACTGTCGTGAGCACTGCGTCCGTCGGCAAGGATGAGCAGGTGCTTGCCGTCGCTGTGTTCGTAGAAGGAATAAATGCCCTCGTGCTCGAGCAGGCGGGTGGTGAAGTTGAGATCGCTCTCGCGGTACTGGACACAATAGGCCCGGGGGCGATAGCTTTCGCTGAGCCGCAGTTCGAAATCGGTGAAGCCGCGCGCATTGAACACCGCCGCGACGATGTCGGGAACGCTCTGGTCCTGGAAGATGCTATTTTCACTAAAATTTCAACGTATTAGAAAATCGCAAACTATTTCTATTTAGAGCATATGTAGTAAGGAATTATTGTGTCCTCGCTGCTCTTAAATAATGAATCTAACATTCTACAATCACTTGTCAGAATAAAATAATTGGGCGCAAGTCTTATCAGAGAATTGTCAGTAATTCCAAATTTCAAGAACAAGTCAGACTCACAGTCTTTGTCTATGTCAATATCTGCTTTTTTGAATAAAGAAAAAAGAGTTTTCGCAACCTGATATGCGAGCATCCTGGCGTACCCATCCAAGTCAATAAGATTGGATACTTCCGTTGCTATATACGGCGTTATAAAGACTTCGTCGTGGTCGCGCATTATCTTCAAGATATTATCATAATCAGTGATATTGAACGCATTCAGCCGTTTCGAGTTACGAATATGTCTTCCTTCTTCAACTGCTCCAATAACTAGTAGTAAGAGGAGGTTAGTATCTATTATCAGACGCTTTGGCATTGTCATCAGCTGTATTTTTGGTTTCTAAATCCTCTGAATTCTCCGCTCTTACCGTCAACTAAGAAGGTCTTATATTGTTTTCGGTAACCCATAATTTTTACAAGTTGAGACAATCCGCTACCAACAGTTCCGTCGTTGTCTTGCCTGACATCAAAAGGATCTTTTCCTTGAAGATCATAACTTAAAGAAACTTCATATAATTTTTTATCGTCGGATATCAAGACGCCCTCAAGAACGATATTTCGTGAATTTTCGATTAAAGACTTTGCATTTTTAGTTGCGACTTCAATAGCCTGCTCAAAACTGATCATTTATGACTCTCCGAATGTATTTTTCCACGAATTTTTCATCTAACCCACAGGCCTAACGAATAAGGGTTTGTTGGACTCATCCGATCCCGGCACGGTGCCCGCTGCGGGCATGGTCTTCTTTAGAGAGAGGGAATTGTATCCCCGAGCCCAGGGTCGCCGACCGGTGCCGGGCGGTCTCTGAGCAGGTGGGCAACGCTCGGAGCAGCGCAAAGCGGGCATCCGAGGGGGCCGCGAGGCTGACACGGGGCGATTTTTGGTTGATTGTAGACCATTTTCCAGCGTGGGGGCGAGCGCGAGCGCAGGCCGCGCGCGGCCTGTCCAACGTGACGGGTGAGCCCTGATGCTTAGGCTGGGACAGGCGCGTTCATCACGCCCTGACCGCGCCGCCGCGGGGCCAGGTGCTGGGTCACATGCAGCCGTCCCGTCCGGCAGGTGGGACACGGATAGCCGTCAAAGGGTGCGGGGCCTTGGTCATAAACCCGGCCATCGCGCGATCTGCACGGTCGTCGGTCCGCACAGCGGACCCTACAGGTCACGGTGTTACCGTAGGGTCCGCTGTGCGGACCGTCCGCGGCCGGCCGGAACGATGATCAAGGCCGCGCGCGCTTTGAATCGGTTGCCGCCATGCAGCAGTATCTCGGTATTGCACCGGTCACGGAGCGCAGAGCGGCAAGTCGTCGTGGGTGCATTGGCGGTATGCCGCGCCGAGCTTCCTGCGACAGAGCATCGTGGAATGGGCAGGCATGTCTATTCGGTACTCTTATTGGGCGCAAGCCTATTACCGGCAGCAGCGCGAAAAGGGCAAGAAGCATCACGTCGCCGTGCGCGCGCTGGCCTTCAAATGGCTGCGGATACTGTACCGCTGCTGGACTGACCGCAAGCCCTACGATGAGACCAAATACCTCTTCGCACTGAAGCGCCGAGCGGTCGCGTAGGGCACGTAAGCACCGCTGACCAGGCTCGGCTGATTCGCGCAGTCACTGGCAAGGCCAACCGATAGCCGGTGGATAACCTGTGCGCTACCTGTGGGCGCGCAGTGACTGAATTTTGCCGTTACCCTTGACAGACCGACTCAGGGCGTATGTTAGGCGTCTTTGCTTTCCATACGGGACGGTTCGACGAAGCCTGACGACGTGCTGCATCCTCGGCAATTGCGGTGACGTTTCCACCAAACCGCTCCGAGATTTTCTCGCGAGTCCGGTGAATTTCCTCGATTACTGAGTCAGTCGCATTCTGTATCATCGCCCAACAACTCCTCGGGGGTGCAGATAATGGGTATAGGGATGACTAATCGAGCAAAGAGATCGTGAATGCTGGGAAGTATCTTGGCATTCGCAATATGTTTGCAGTTCCATGTCAGTAAATATTGAATTCGATGATGTGCTACCATTGCGATATGAAGGGCATCGACTTGCGCCTTTTCCGGTAACACGCCGAGTGACATAATTTCGTTAGCGAGCGTTATGACCTCGGGTGCATGAGGGAGCAATTGAATACCGTCAAGTGACTCGAGTCTGGCTTCTGCGAGACTAGGGTTTCCGGCTGCCGCTTCATCAATTACATACTGTGAGACAACAAGCTGATAATGCTTCCGTTCGTGATCCCACCAGCGTTGCGTAAGTAGTTGTCGTGCTGCGGCTACGATCTGCGGGCTTGGCCTCTGACGCAGATAACTCACGATTGATGTTTCAATGTAAACCGTGTTCATATCGACGGTTCGCTTCGGCTTCGCCTGCGGTTTCAAAGAGAAGGTTAGGCTCATTTTTGGCACAAGTCAAGACTGTAACCCATCCTCCACATCTATGCTTTCGCAGGCATCATGCCCGTTGGCATGCTTTTCAGATCCGCGTGCAAAGCCAACTTCTCGGAAGCTTCTTTTTCGTCAACCGGTTCGGCTGACACCATTATAATGGAACAATATTCGTGATGGATAAAGTCGATAGTTGAATAAAGCCCATAGGTTCTTTCAAGTTTGCCGCCCAATGGCTTTTTCAATCTGATGAAAGCCGTTTCTTCCAGTTCAACGTTTAGCGTTAACCGGCGCCCGGCCCAGCGCTCGCAGCCACTCCGACACGAGCGTCAGAGCGCGAACCGTGCCGTCGCCGCCGACCTTTCGGGCGCCGTGTTGAACGCGTGGTTGGACGTGGGGCATCACCGAAGTCTAAGTCAGGCGTGACACCCTGTCTATGGCGGTTGAGTGGCTGGGGAACGGCCGGTTGGGGCCGGAAGGCGCGCGCTGACGCGGGGT
>JACDZJ010000189.1_pt1 | contig 26121 bp, 14 predicted proteins | sample 7365721 | NCBI WGS metagenome assembly JACDZJ01 (sample SAMN15143480, study PRJNA637477) | pond metagenome | biome: freshwater wetland ecosystem [ENVO:00000243]; feature: pond [ENVO:00000033]; material: pond water [ENVO:00002228]; isolation source: pond water containing pink berries ... | reverse complement strand
TGCCGTGGCAAATAACGATTGATCCTTTTCTAGGGGTGCTGAGTAGTTACTTCATAACACGTGCAGGTGTAATCTAAATTTATTAATTAAGATTTCAAAATTTTAACTCTGAATTAATTTAATCAAAAATCTCAGTTTAAATAGTTAATTAAAAAAAATATTTATGTCAAAATCGATTTCTTTATTTTTTGTGTGCGGATTACTATCTATAGGCTTACTAACTGCCGAAAATCCAATTTATTTGAATAAAAAATATTCGGTTGAAAAAAGGGTAAATGACCTAATGAATCGAATGACCCTTGAAGAAAAAGTGGGTCAGATGTGTCAATATGTTGGTAATCAACATATTAGAGCTACCGAAAATAACATGACAAGTGAAGAAATGCAAAAAAGCGATACCTATGCTTTTTACCCCGGACTTCATTCTTCTGATATTGAAGCCTTGGCTGCAAAAGGATTAATAAGTTCATTTACAAAAGTACTTACTGCCGAAGAATCAAATTATCTTCAGGCAATTGTTCAAAAATCGCGTTTAAAAATTCCGTTTTTAAATGCACGTGGAGGTATGCATGGCGATGCTCAAGCTTTCGGAACAACTGTATATCCTACGCCAATTACTTTGGCAAGTAGTTGGGATACTACTATTGTTTACAAAATTGCCAAAGAAACTGCCAAAGAAATGCGGGTGAATGGTTGTGTCTGGAATTTTGCGCCTAATTTTGATGTATCAACCGATGCACGTTGGGGCAGAATTGGTGAAACCTTTGGAGAAGATCCTTTTTTGGTTACCCAATTGGGATTGAAAATGTTAAAAGCCTATCAGGAACCTGCCGATGGTAATGCAATAAATATGATTGCCAATGCCAAACATTTTATTGGCGGAGGAAAATCGGTGAATGGTACAAATGCAGCACCTGTTTCGATTGACGAAAGAACACTTCGTGAAATTTATTTACCGCCATTCAAAGCCGCTATTGAGGCGGGTGTTTCTTCTATTATGGCGGCACACAACGAATTAAATGGTGTTCCCTGCCATGCAAATAAGTTATTGCTTACAGATATTGCTCGCTCTGAATACGGTTTTAATGGTATATACGTGAGCGACTGGATGGATATTGAATATGTTGAGAGCAAGCATCATGTTGCAGAAAACATGAAAGAAGCAAGCTATCAGGCAATTATGGCCGGTATGGATATGCACATGCATGGTCCCGGTTTTTTTGAACCTGTGCTGGAGTTAGTCAAAGAAAAAAGGATTTCGGAAATGCGAATAGATGAAAGTGTACGACGAATACTAACTGCTAAATTTAAGCTTGGATTATTTGAACAAGGAGTACTCGATACTAAAGTGAGAGACTCAGTATTGTTTCATAAAAATCATCAACAAACAGCATTGGAAGCTGCCCGCAAATCCATCGTATTACTTAAAAACGAAAAAAACATATTACCTTTAGTGAAAGGAAAATACAAAAACATTTTGATAACCGGGCCAAATGCCAATAATCAGGCAATTAATGGTGACTTTGCCGACAAACAACCCGATGAAAATGTAACAACCATTGTTGAAGGATTGAAACAAATTGACCCTACTTGTAATTTCGACTATTTCAATGTGGGCGATATTCCTCATAAACTAAACAGTGAGTTAATTGCTGAAGCCAAAGAACGGGCAACAAAAGCCGAATTGGCGATTGTTGTGGTGGGGGAAGTCTCTTCGCGCTGGGATTGGAAAAACCGTACTTGTGGCGAAAGTGCCGACAGAGCAGAAATAAATCTGTTCGGACTTCAACCGCAATTAGTTTCGGCAATTGCCGAAAGCGGCACGCCGGTAATTCTGGTGTTGGTAAACGGACGACCCAATTCGGTAGAGGAAATTCAGAAAAAAATACCTGCTATTATCGAAGCATGGGAACCCGGTTGTAAAGGAGGAATAGCAGTTGCCGAAATTATATTCGGAGATGTAAATCCTTCCGGTAAACTGCCAATTACGATTCCACGCAGTTCATCTCAAATTTCGATTACATACAATCACAAACCCACACATTTCTGGCATCCATATCTCGATATACCTGCCTCAACACCCTTATATCCGTTTGGATTCGGGTTGAGTTATTCAACATTTAAATACGAAAATTTACAGTTAAATAAAAAGGAAATTAACGCCAACGAAAACGTTACAGCAAGTATTGACATTACGAATACAAGCAATATTACCGGTGATGAAATTGTACAACTATACTTGCGCGACAAGGTAAGTTCGGCATCGCGTCCTGTAAAAGAGTTGAAAGGTTTTCAGCGTATTTCGTTAGAAGCGGGCGAAAAGAAAACTGTTCGTTTCGAAATTAAGCCCGAAATGCTCAAGTTTTATGATGTAAATATGAAATGGACTTCCGAACCCGGCGAATTTGTGGTCATGGTTGGTAAATCGTCGAACGATAAGGATTTGAAAACGTTGAATTTTACTTTAAAATAAATTCAATTAGCAATTATCCAAAAATTGGGAAAAATTTAAAATCAAGTAATGTGAAAGATATAGTATTGTTATTTTGAACGCTAAGAACGCTAAGTAAGAAAGCCGCTAAGATAAAATTTACGTTGCGACTTAATGTCTTAGCAACTTTGCGTTTAAAAAAATTTGAGTTTAGCAAATACGACATAAAATTAATAATTCTACTTAAAAGCAACTCAAATACTGATTCAACAAAAAATTAAAATATGATTAAATCTATTTCATTATTAATCCTTTGTGGAATATTTTCTCTAAACATACTCAATGCTGAAAATCCGGTTTATTTGAATAAAAAATATCCGGTTGAAAAACGTGTAAACGATTTATTGAAGCGTATGACTTTGGAAGAAAAAATAGGTCAAATATGTCAATATATTGGTCCGGGTCACATTCGTACTACCGAAAAGAATTTAACGATAGAACAAGTTCGAAAAAGAACTTCAAACACGCTTTATCCGGGGGTTCATTCTTCCGATATTGAAGCATTGAATGAACAAGGACTAATCGGCTCATGTACTAAAGTTCTTACTGCCGAAGAAACGAATTATCTGAATTCGCTTATACAAAAATCACGTTTAAAAATACCAATATTAAATGCCCGTGGTGGTGTACATGGCGATGGACAGGGTGTTGGCACAACATTTTATACTACACCCATTAGTCTTGCAAGTAGTTGGGATACAGCATTAATTTATCGAATTGCAAAAGAAACTTCCATGGAAATGCGTGCAAATGGTTGTTCGTGGAATTTTGCTCCAAATATTGATGTAGTAACCGAACCACGATGGGGTAGAGTAGGCGAAACTTATGGTGAAGACCCTTTTTTGGTAACCCAAATGGGTTTGAATATGATTAAAGGTTTGCAGGAGCAGGCAAACGGAAATTCGATGAATATGATTGCTTGCGCCAAGCATTTTATTGGTGGAGGACAATCGGTAAATGGAACGAATGGAGCACCTTCTTTTATTGACGAAAGGTCGCTTCGCGAAGTGTTTTTACCACCTTACAAGGCTGCCATCGGTGCAGGAGTAGCCACCATGATGGGTGCTCACAACGAATTGAATGGTGTTCCTTGTCATGCCAATAAAGGATTATTGACTGATTTGGTCAGAACCGAAAATGGTTTTAAAGGTTTTTATGTGAGCGATTGGTTGGATATTGAATACCTTGTATCCAAACAGCATGTTGCCGAAAATATGAAAGAAGCCAGTTTTCAGGCTATCGATGCAGGTATGGATATGCACATGCACGGTCCCGGATTTTTTGAGCCGGTTGTTGAATTAGTGAAAGAAAAACGTATTTCGGAAATGCGGATTGACGAAAGTGTTCGTCGAATTCTGGAGGCTAAATTCCGACTTGGCTTATTTGATGAGCCCGAATACGACCTGAAAGTCAGAGATTCAATTGTGTTTAACAAAGCACATCAAAAAACGGCTTTAGAAGCCGCACGGAAATCGATTGTTTTGCTTAAAAACGAAAAAAACATTTTGCCATTAACGAAAGGAAAATACAAAAACATAATGATTACAGGGCACAGTGCTAATAGTCAGGCAATTAATGGCGACTGGTACGACAAACAGCCTGATGATAATATCGTAACAATTCTGGAAGGTTTAAAACAGATTGATCCTGATTGCTCGTTTGACCATTTTGATGTTGGAAACATTCTACAGAAACTTACCGAAACAATGATAACTGATGCAAAAGAACGTGCATCCAAAGCCGAATTGGCGATAGTTGTAGTTGGTGAGTTTTCGCTACGTTGGGATTGGGAAAATCGCATCTGCGGCGAAGAGGCTGACAGGGCTGAAATTAATTTGTATGGTCTTCAATCTCAATTAGTAGCTTCAATTGCCGAAAGCGGTACACCGGTTATTTTAGTGATTGTAAACGGACGACCCAATTCGGTTGAAGAATTGGAGAAAAAAATACCGGCTATTATTGAAGCCTGGGAGCCGGGTTGCAAAGGTGGAACAGCACTTGCCGAAATTATTTAAGGCGATGTTAATCCTACTGCGAAACTACCGATAACAATTCCGCGAAGTTCGGCTCACTTGTTAATGCCTTATAATCACAAGCCTACACAATACTGGCGTCCGTATATTGATAAACCTTATACTCCATTGTATCCGTTTGGTTTTGGCTTAAGTTATTCTACTTATAAATACGAGAATCTGCGCTTGAGTAAAAATGAAATTTCCAATACTGAAAGTTTGATCGCCAGTGTAGATGTAAACAATACAAGCAAAATTGCAGGTGAAGAAATTGTTCAATTCTATCTGAATGATAAAATACGCTCTGTTAAACAGCCTGTTAAAGAATTAAAAGGGTTTAAACGTATTACATTGAAGGCGGGCGAAAAACAAACCGTTACTTTTAATATTGAGCCCAAAATGTTGAAATTTTACGATAGAAAAATGAATTGGTCTTCGGAACCTGGTGAATTTTTGGTATTGATTGGAAAATCGTCCGATGACAAAGATTTAAAGAAAATAAGTTTTCAATTAAAATAAAAATGATATGAAGAAATTAATCGTTTTAGCTGTATTTATTAGTTTAGTGATAGTAACTTTTTCTCAAAAGAAAACGCTTAAAAAGGAACTTAATATTCCCTATTACAATGTATCAGTAACAAAATCGGACAATTACATTGCCGAAAAATGTAAGTTGGATGTTTATTATCCTGATTCAATAAAAGGTTTCTCTACCATTGTATGGTTTCACGGCGGGGGCTTATCAGGTGGAAACAAAGAACTACCAGTACAACTTATTCAAAATGAGGTTGCTATAGTTAGTGTTGGTTATCGGTTAAACCCCAAGGTTAAGTGCCCGAAATATATCGAAGATGCTGCAGCCGCTGTTGCTTGGACATTTAATAATATTGAAAAATATGGAGGAGATAAAAAGAAGATATTTGTGTGCGGACATTCGGCTGGTGCCTATCTTACTACCATGATTGGATTGGAAAAAAAGTGGTTGGCAGCTAATAATATCGATGCCAATCAAATTGCCGGACTTTTTTCACTTAGTGGAAACGGTATTACGCATCCAACAATACGAAAAGAAAATGGAATTTCTGATAAAGTTCCTATTATCGACCAATTTGCACCGCTTTATCATGTACGGGCGGATGCTCCTCCATTGATATTAATGACCGGTGACCGTGAAAAAGAATTCTATGGCAGATACGAGGAAAATGCGTATATGGCTCGTATGATGAAATTAACCGGACATAAGGAAACGGTTTTATATGAATTTGATGGTTACGGTCATGGCATGCGAGTACCCGGATTTCCACTTGTTTTTAAACACATCACAATTATTACTGATAAAATGAATAAAAGCAGTAAGTAGTTTATAGTAAGTAGTTTATAGTAAGTAGTTTATAGTAAATAGTTTATAGTTTATAGTAGATAGCTGATATTTTTTGTGGTTTTTCAGAAAAAAATAATGAATTATGTTTTATAACATATTTTTTAGTGTCCACAAAAATCAGTTAATTGTATTTATTATAAATAACTTATTATTCAAAATGAGAAATAATATTGTTCTATTAATATTTTTAGCAATTGCATGAATCACACATGCGTATTTATTTATCCAACTTGAATATATTTTATTTCGTTAGAATAAATTATTAAATGTTACAAAATTACAAATATGCCAAATTAATATTTATTATGTGTTTTATCAAAAAAAAACTATGTAAATTGCAAACTATATGAGATTATTCCCACACATGATAAATAAATCTCTCAATTTTATATATGTGATTCATTATTAACAATTTAAATTTAAAAAAGATGAAAATTTTTACAAAAAAAATGGCTATTGCTCTATTCATGAGTGTCTTTTTCGTGTCTTTTACTTTTGCTGCTGAGTATTCAATTAATGTAAGCCCAAATGCTCCCGATTCTACGAGTTTGATAAAGGGACTTAAAGGATTATTAAAAGTTACTACCCTGGCAGATGGAGATATTATTAATGTGAATGTGCTTGAGGGTGAATTATTGGAGCCAATAAGTGCGTTTGTACAGGCCAATCCTGCTCAAATAAATCTGCAAGGTAAGACAAATTTAACTATTAATATTATTGGTCGTGGTGCCGACAAATCAGCTTTGAAAGGTAACTATCCTACTCAACTAAGCAGACTATGGCAGCAAAATGATGCAACTCTAACTGGTGTTACATTTAATTTTAAGAACCTTACATTTAAGAACTTTGGTTCAAATGTAAATAGTAGTGGTGGAAACGGTGTAATATTTAATTTGTCTGTTGGTTCAGGAAATTATAATTTCGAAAATGTAGTGTTTACAAATAATACGGGCAGATCGTTGTTTAGTGTAGGTAATTCTACATTTAGTATGAAGTTTAATAATTGCTTGTTCAAAGAAAATCACTTAATACCAACAACAAATCCGAATACAATGAATGGTATAATTAATAATTCCAATACTGCACCTACCAATGGTGGAGCAGCTAATTTGGAAGTTAAAAACTGTACATTTATGTCGAACGATTTTAAAGCATTGTCAACTACCGGAACACAGGCTTCGGCACAAGGAGCTTTAGTATATGTTGGACCTGGTAAAGCTGGGGGTACTGCTACAACCATCGAAAATTGCGTGGCTATAAACAACCGTTTTATCGAAGGTTTGACTGATGCAGTTTCGAGTATGATTTATATAAATTCAAATACTGCTACAAGTCCTCTTTCCACATTGACATTGAATAATAACTTATTTATCGACAATGCTCGTGCTGCAAGTATGGATAAAGATATATTTATAAACAATCCGGCAAATATTGATATCACTTCCGATAAAAACATTACCCAATCGGCTATTCAAATTGATGGTGCTATCGCAGAACCTGTAACCTATAAAAATTTAAATTTTACAGGTTTGAAAATTTCTGCCGACTATACTTATACCGACCCACGCATTGCCTTTACCATGGATGGTGCATTGCCACTACTTACTGCCGATGCCTATGGTGTAGGTAAAGTTACTTATACCGGCAATGGTGGCACTCCAACACCTCAAGGTTTAAAATCGGTAAATTCGAGCAATATCAAATTCTTGGCTTCGCCTAAATCATTGGTTGTAGAGGGTGCTGAGATAGGTTTGCAAATCGAAGTTTATTCCATGTCCGGTTCATTGGTTTCCAGAACTTTAAATGCTACTTATCGTACTCCAATTGCTATCAAACAAGGTTTATATCTTGTAAAGGTAGGCAACTTTGCTCAAAAAGTTCAAATAAACTAAATAAATTTTAGTATATATAATTTGACACCTCAACCCCTGTTTGGAGGTTGAGGGGTCAAAAATATAAAAATCAGATACTTTTTCTTTGTTAAGTAATAGGAATTGTTCATTATTAATATGTTGTTGAACATTATTTTTGACGGAACACATTTTGTAGAACAAAGGGACTTATAGTATTGATTTGAATTTTACGAGTCGTAAAATTACGATTCAAACCTGGTTAATAACCTAATTTAAACAATTAATAACCAATTAATATATATTTATTATAATTCTAATACAAAAAAAAATCATGACAAAAAAGTACTTTCTTTTAATTGCGATTATTGTAGCAATAAGCGTAGTTGTGAATGCTGCTGTTCGCCGGGTAATCCCCGGTACTGATGCAACAGCAGGAGATGGATCCAACTGGACAACCCAGGCCTATGGTGGAACTGCCGGTTTAAAGGCAGCAATTGCAGCTTCATCTGCTAACGATGAAGTTTGGGTGAAAACCGGAACATATTTAACCGGAGCCACTCGTGCTGATTATTTTTCATTTGTAAGTGGCGTAAAAATTTATGGAGGATTTGACGGAACAGAAACGCTGCTTTCAGAAAGAAATTGGGCTAACAATGTAACTATTTTAAGTGGTGATATTGATAACAATGATACAGGAGGTATACCTACAAATACCAATAGTTACCATGTAATTTACAATGCTGCCGATCTTGCAATGGCTCCTGTTTTAGACGGGTTTACCGTTTCGGGTGGTTATGCAAATAACGGTACAGCAAATGACATTAAGGGAGGTGGTATCTTTTTAAATAATCTTACCAACGGAGCTATAATCGAAAATTGTACAATAAAAGATAACGTTGCTGTTAATAATAATGCTCAAGGTGGTGGTATATATGTCAGCACTTGTTCTTCAATAGCTGTTACTAATTGTATGATTAAAAACAATGCTTCAAGCGGTGGCAATACGGCAAACGGTGGAGGTGTATGGATGGTAAATGTAGGATGTACATTCAATAATTGCAAGATTCAAAATAATTATTCTTGTTTGGATTATTTTGCTACTCCAAAAACCTATGGAACAAGTGGTTTTGGTGGTGGTTTATATATAAATTTAAACGCTTCGGGTGGTGGGAAAAACGCTACATTTAACAATTGCCTAATTAGTAATAATTTTGGTGCTAAAGGGGGTGGTATTTATGTTAACACCGGTAATACTCCTGGATCTGCTGTAACAATTACCTTTAATAATCTTACAGCTGCTAATAACTGGGCTCTTACAAATGCCGGCGGATTTTTAGCTACAACTATTAATTCTCCTGCAGCTTTAAATATTAATAATAGTATTTTCTATGGAAATACATGTAGTCAAGCCGCGACTAATAATGGGCAAGCTACTATTGCTACAATTGCGATGAAGAATTCGGTAATTCCGGCAAGTTTTAATTCCGTTTTATCTGTAAAAACTGCCTGTATTGACAGCGACCCTTTGTTTGTAGATGCTAATGCTAATGATTTCAAACTTCAGAACACATCACCCTGTATCAATGCTGGTGATAATACACTTAATATAACTACCACCGATATACGTGCCGCAGGATACCCCCGCAAGAATGGTACCATCGATATGGGTGCATACGAAACTACAGGTTTTGATAATGAGTGGGTTGGAACATCCACAGATTGGGCTACAGGGTCGAACTGGAGTTTGGGTACTGTACCCGGAAATACCGAATTGATTTTTGTAAAAGCTGCTACTAGCAATCCGGTTATCAGTACAGCTGTTACTTGCGGAAGTTTAATTATTGGTTCGGGTGCAACATTAACAGTGGCAAAAAACGGAAAATTGGATGTTACAGGTTCATTATCCAACAGAGTGGGAAATACAGGTTTAGTAATAGAATCTGATGCCACAGGCACAAGTACAGGCTCACTTAAACACACTACAGCGGGTGTAGCTGCCACAGTCAGTCAGCGTCTCAGTGCTGCGCGTAATTGGTATATTTCGTCTCCTATCAGTAATGCCAATGTACCAGTGGGTAAAACTTATTATAAATACATCGAGGCAGGAACTAATCCTAATCCTGTTGCTCCTGCTACTGCATATTGGGCAGCTGTAGGCGAAGCTGTTTCGATGACAGCAGGTGTTGGCTATATAGCACAACCAACCGAAGCATCTACCCTTACTTATGCAGGTACATTAAATACCGGTAATGTGGTTGTTACATTGACGGTTGATGGTGTAGCTTTTACCGGATACAACCTGGTTGGAAATCCATATCCTTCTCATATTGCATTTACCGATGCTGTTGCAACTGCGGTTAATATAGAACCTACCATCTGGTATCGCACTAAAGTAGATGCTAACCCTTACTCTTTTATCACCTACAATGCACCTTCGGGAGTGAGTGTGCCGGCAGGAGGTTCCGATGGCTATATTCCACCTATGCAGGCATTTTGGGTAAAAGCAAAGGCAGCGGGTACACTTCAGTTTACCAATGCCATGCGGGTACAAAGTGCAGATGCTACAACTGTACTGAGAGCTCCCAAAATAAACAATACTAAAATTGTACGTATTCAGATTTCTAACGGTACTATAAGTGATGAAGCAGCCATTTATTTTAATGAAAATGCTACGGATGCTTATGATCGCTACGATTCACCAAAATTCAGCAATACAAATCCGGTTGTTGAGATTTTTTCTCCTGTTGAAACAAAACACTTAGTTATCAATGGTTTAAACGAAATGAGGTACGATACCGAAATTCCAATTGGCTTTATGAGTAATTCGGCAAGCAATTTAAGTATTTCAGCTACCGAAATGTCAAACTTTGAATTCGGTACACGCCTTATTCTGAAAAATAACCGTACACTTGCTGAAAATGAGCTTTCAGTTGGCACAACTATTAATTTTAGTACACAAGATGCAACTATTTCAACTGATCTTTATAGCCTTATTTTCCGTGCTCCAGGAAATTCAACTGATATTGAAAAAGCAGCAACTCATAACACACAAGTGTATGTAAATGCGGCTAATCAAATTACGGTTAAGTTCAACCAGGATTCAGAAAACGCTGTAGTTAAAGTATATAGTGCCATAGGTCAGTTAATAACCCATAAAGTCATTACTCAATCCAGCACATTGTTGAATAATATTTCTGAAGCTGGTGTATATTTTGTTAGCATTTTCCAAAATGGTAATGCTATAACTAAAAAAGTAATTTTAAATTAAAAAAATAGGTATAGCCATGAAAAAAATAACAAATAAAACACAAAAATTTCCTTACGTTCAACCATGTATAAAATGCGTAAAACTCGATAACGAAATTTCATTACAATTGGAATCGGAAATACCACCTTTTGGACCAAATGAAACTTACAATCTAAATAAACCGGAGTTTTTTAATACTACTCCTTTTCAAGATAGATCATGTTAGTTTAATTGATATGTAGTTTTTTAATTTAAATTTATCCTGTTGAAGTCAACCCCCGCTGTTAAGTTTATAGCGCGGGGGGTTGTTTTTTTTATTTTTTATGTTTTATAACATAAATTTTGCTGTCCACAAAAATCATGAAATGTCCTTTAGTTTTTAAATGGTATCCAAAAAACCGTGCTTATGTATAAAACGAACATTTAATATTATGTTTTTTTTAAACAACAGAATTAAAATAAATACAAAGTAGTAACAAGTATTTAGTTTCGCGTTACAAAACTGTTTAGCTGGACATTAATTACATAAAACATATCAATAATTATTACATATTACTTATATACTACATTCTTAAGTAGAAAGAACAATATACGTCATCATCTAAATATTTAAATTCCATGAATTGAATGTTTATATCTGCGTTCCATTTCTTTCAATTAAGAAATACGACATTATTTACTTTATATTACTTACATTAGAAAATATTAGAATTAATAACAAAAAAATCTTTATTTTTAAAAATCTATTTTATGAAAGAAAAAACCACTAGAATCTCACATCGCGGCAAAGGCTCAGGGAGTTTATTGTTAGCGATGCTGCGATTGACACTATTAATTTCTTTATTAATAGGCATTGCGAATCCATTTTTTGCACAGACAAGAAATGAAGCCCAACGGAATGTAACAACTCAAAAGAAAATTGCCAAAGGTAAGGTTGTCGATGAGAGTGGATTACCTATTCCGGGTGTTACAGTTAAAATTAAAGAAGGTTCGGTAGGTACCATCACCGATATAAATGGTAATTTTGAGTTGACAGTACCTGCACAGGGGAAAACTATTGTATTTTCGTCCATTGGAATGAAAACAGTGGAACAAAATGCGAACAATGGTAATTACAGCATTGTGCTCCAAGAAAATGCTATCAGCATGGACGAAGTGGTGGTAGTAGCCTATGGCAAGCAAAACAAGGTTTCGGTAACAGGCGCTATCAGTAGTATCGACACCAAGGAGATGATAAAATCACCTACCACTTCGGTTCAAAATGCTTTAGCCGGTCGTTCGCCGGGTTTAACCATCGTACAAAAGAGTGGTGCTCCGGGGCAAGACTTTGCCGATATTTACATTCGTGGAAAAGCCACTTATGGCAACTCCAATCCACTGATTTTGGTGGATGGTATTGAACGTGATATAACCACCATCGACGCAAACGAAATTGAGTCCATCAATATCCTGAAAGATGCTTCGGCTACAGCAGTTTATGGTGTTCGTGGAGCCAATGGTGTAATTGTGGTTACAACCAAGGTCGGCAGCTCATCATCCACACCAAATGTTACTTTTACAGCCAATTATGGTGTTTCGAATCCTACCAGAATGCCACGCTTTTTAAATGCCGGTGAGTATGCCCGAATGACCAATGCAGCAGATTTGAACGATCAAAGAACTCCATCTTCGCCAAATGGTCCAACAACGTATTCCCCCATTTTTTCACAAACGGATATCGAATTATTCGATAATGGTGCTGACCCAATTTTTCATCCTAATATCGACTGGACAGAAACACTTTTGAAAGAAAATGCCCCCCAGCAAAATTATAATGTGAATGTGACCGGAGGTACTTCCAAAGTCAAGTATTTTGTAAGTTTAGGCTATTTCAATCAGGTAGGCAACTTTGGTGGTATGCAAGTATTCAAGGAAGTTCCATCGAATGGTTATATTAACCGTTATAATATCCGTTCGAATACAGACTTTCAATGGACAAAAAAGTTTTCGACTTCACTTAAATTTTCGAGTCAGATTTCGGATGGAACAAATGCCGACTGGGTGGCAGGTAGCGAAGATGTTTTACATGCAGCCTGGTCACAAAGCCCTATAAAGGGATTGCCTATTTACGACAATAAAATTATTATCAATATCCCCGAAATAGACAATTACTCCAATGGTGATAATCCTATATATTTGTATAACCGAAGTTACACTAAACAGTATCAATCGCGTACTACAATAGATTTATCGGCAACCTATAAATTGGATAATATTACCAAAGGGCTTTCTGTCAATGCCAAATTTGCTTATGATAATTATTACAAGCATAATGCCACATACAATCGCACGAACGATTTGTATGAGATACGTCGGACTGCACCTGGTTATGAGGGTGATTATTTCACATTGGTACAAACCGAATTCGAGACACCTTTTACAAGTACACAAAAATTATCATCCAACTATCGTTTGTATTCCGAAGCATCGTTGAACTACGGTCGAACATTTGCCAAAAAACATGCTGTGAATGCCTTGGTATTGGGAACAATGGAACGGTGGTACAAAGGCGGTACACCTGCTTTGCCTTACAACTATATGGGTATAGTTGGGCGTGCCACGTACGATTACAAGAAAAAGTATTTAGGAGAGTTCAATATGGGATTCAATGGTTCGGAAAACTTTGCCGTAGGCAAACAATTCGGATTTTTCCCTGCTTATTCTTTGGGTTATGTAGTATCTGAAGAAGATTTTTTCCCTAAAGATTTTGTAATCTCTTTCCTGAAAATCAGGGGTTCGCAGGGTAAGGTTGGAAATGATAAAGTTGGTAGCGGACGTTTCCTATTTACACCGAGTTCTTATACTTCTGTTGTACCAAATGCTACAAATTCGAATGGTTCAATTCGTTTTGGTGAAGCCAATGCTTTTGCAAGTGGATTCTATAGTGAAGCCAAAATTGGAAATCCTAATATAACCTGGGAAGTTGCCATTAAAACAAATATCGGCTTTGATATGAAAATGTTCGATAATAAATTATCCATAGGTGCCGATTTATTTAAGGAACGTCGTGAAGGAATTCTTGGAAACTATAACAATGTACCTTATACTTTTGGCGATTTATCTATCTTACCATCGTACAACTTGGGTATTGTAGAAAATAATGGTTACGAAATTGAGATTGGTTACCGTAGTTCTAACCGCAAGAAATTTCAGTATTGGATAAACGGTAATTATTCTTTTGCCCGAAATAAAATTGTTTACAACGATGAAATTAAACCCGCTCATGACAATCTTATTCGTACCGGTAAGCCTATAGGTCAGCCATTTATGTTGCTGTCAGATGGATTTTACAATTCCTGGGATGAGGTAAATGACCCAAATCGCATTCCAACAAAATGGGACAATAATGTGCAGCCAGGCGATTTGAAATTTAAAGATTTAACTGGTGATAATTATGTGGATGAAAACGATGTAACTGCAGTGGGCTATGGTTCAATACCCGAAATTACTTATGGTGTTAACTTTGGATTACGTTGGGTGAATTTCGATTTCTCAGCTTTGATTCAGGGAGCTGGTCACATGTCGAATTATTACAATACGCCTATATTTATGAACATTAAATGGTCCGCACGTACGGAAGCAGATTATGATGCATGGACAGCCGAAAAATATGCCGCCGGTGATAAGATTTTATACCCTCGTTTGAGTAATGGTTTAACAAACGCCAATAGCCAACAAAATTCATTTTTGAATATTGATGCCAGTTATGTTCGTTTAAAGAATTTGGAAATAGGCTATACCTTAAGTACCAAGTTCACCAAGAAATTCGGTTGCGAATCGTTAAGGGTATATTCCAGCGGTCAGAATTTGGCGTTGTTGTCGAAAATGAAGTATTGGGATCCGGAATCGGTTCGTAACACCGACAGGCAGTATCCGGTAACTATAGTTATCAATTTTGGATTAAAAGCAAATTTTTAAGTAAATACTATGTATAAAACATTTAAAGTAATAAATATGAAATTCACCAATATTAATCGAAAACTTATACCAATTGTGCTATTATCAGCATTGATTGGTATGAGCTCCTGTCAGGATTTTCTGGAGCAACCCACCGATTCCATTACCACGCTCGATTCGGTTTTTGCCAATCCTGATAATGCTATGTTCGCATTTTACAATGCTTACAATGTATCTCTTACTTGGAACAGAGGTCTCAGACAATACCCTAATACAGGAAATCAATTAGCTTATGGCTACCCTCTGAATCCTACAGGAGGAACTCTTTTCGGAAATGGGGGTAACGCTCAAACTATGTTTTATAGCGATGAAGCATCACAGGAATTGTTATCTGGAAACACAGCCATTTTATTTATATTTGGGAACTGGGGTCCATCTGGCAATTATCAACGTGAGTTTCCTACTGTGGGAGTAATGAGTGCAATCAGAGCTTGTAATATTTTTATCGAAAATGCTCCTAACGTTCCACTTATGACAACTCCCAAATGGGTATGGAATGAAGCATTTCGGAATCAGGTGATAGCCGAGGTACGTATTTTACGTGCATTTTTGCATTTCGAGAATTTCAGACGTTTTGGCGGTATGCCTATTTTGGATAAGGTGTCAAAATTTGAAGAAACACCAGGTCAGCTGGTTGTTACTCCTTCAAGTGAACGTCGCTCTTTGAAATCGACCATTGATTTTGTTGTCAAAGAATGCGAAGAAGCTATGCCTTATCTGAAGCAACCCGAAGAGTTTTCGAATGCGGAAACAGGACGTATTCATTTTGGTGTTGCACTGGCTTTAAAAGCTAGAGCTTTGCTTTATGCTGCCAGTCCGCTCTATAACGAAACGAGTGCCGAACTGCCTGAAAGATGCGAAAATGGCAGGGATAGTTTATTGTGCTATGGAAATTTTGATGCCAACCGTTGGAAATTAGCCGCCGATGCTTATCAACTTGCCATCGACTGGGCTGAATCAAAAGGCAAAGTACTATTGGATGACCCTACATTGGGAAAAACTGACAGTTATGTGTTGGGTTCAGAATCACCCCGTGCTTTGTCGCCTAAAAATAATGAATCTATTTATTATATCTCACACGGACCGGATGATTTAGATGCACGTACTTATCGTACAGGAGGTCCATTGTTGTTTGCCGGTGGTTGGGGAACGATTGCTGGAGCAGGGTTTAAATTTATCAAAGATAATTATCGCGATGTAAATGGCAATCCACTGAATATCCCTGAAACCGGAACATTTTCAGAGTTGAAAAGTATATTCCGCAAAGCAGAACCGCGTTTTCATGCCTCCATCTGGATGCCCGGGTTTAAGTATTCAACAATAGACCAAACATCTCAGATTACAAAATTTGGTACAGCCGATACCGCTTTGTTTAAGTACCGTTCGCTAACCAATGAATTAAAAGATGCTTCCTCTAGTACTGTTGTTATACAAACCGAACAGCCAGGTTTCTTTTATACAAAAAAATGGCGTCAAATATACACATCATCACCTTATTTTGTTACCTGGACAGAATTTCGATTGTCAGAATTTTACTTGAGTTATGCCGAGGCAATGAACGAGTTTAACCCCAACGACCCACAAATACTTTATTATTTGAATAAGTTACGTGTGCGCGGTGGTATTCCCGAAATTCAGACAAGCGACCAACGTTTTGGAAACAAAGAATCCATGCGCGCCGAAATCCGCAGGGAACGTGCTGTGGAGTTATATGGCGATGAGCATCGTTATTTCGATGTACGACGTTGGAAAATAGCCGACCAAACTATGGGTGGTGATTGGTATAAGGTTGTTCTTTATCAAAATTCAGCCACTGCATATGTAAATCCAACCACTTCCATGACTCCTGCACAGCGTTTGGCGAATGATGCTACTATATCGTACCGTTTTGAAAAGCTTAGTACACATGTTTGGGCACCCAAGATGTATTTTTATCCATTTTATCAACCAGAGGTTGATAAAGGTGTGATTGTTCAAAATCCAGGTTGGTAATAATTTAAAAAAATTAAATACAATGAGAAATCAAATTAAAACAATATTGTTAATCAGTGTTTTTTTCGCCACATTAGGATTCAGCTCAGTAGCGCAAGAGATCAGGGCGAAAAAAGACAGTACCGGATATTTCTGGCACAAACAGTTTTTGAACAGCGAGGTAGTTTCGGCTTTTGGCAAATCTGTTGAAAGGAAATACTCCACCTCAGCCACCTCTTCGGTATCTGGTGAAGACATACGTAGCATGCGTCAAAGCATCAGCAATTCCATAAGCGGCAAGTTATCGGGTTTGACCTCAGGCAGTGGTGGTAATGGCGAGATGCAAATACGGGGTGTACAAACTTTCTTGGGTGGCGCTGAAGGCATCAAAGTGGTGGTCGATGGTTTCGAGACCGACTACAACACCCTATTGCCCGATGAGATAGAGAGCATCACTTTGCTCAAGGATGCAGCCGCTTTGGCTGTTTACGGTATTTCGGGCGGTAACGGTGTTTTGTATATCAAGACCAAGCGCGGCAAAGTGTCAGACAGAGCCCGTATAACCTTCAACAGCCGTGTATCCATGCAACAGGCAGCAGTAAATCCCACCTTTGTGAATAATGGACGTTATGCCGAATTGTACAATATCGCTATGGTTTCGGACGGTAAGGACATCAGTCAGGGAATTTTCGGAACTCAGAAGATTGTTGACTATTACAAAACCGGCAAATTTCCACTCATGTACCCCGATGTAGATTGGAAAAATGAGATAGTCAAGCAAAGCTCGTATGGACATGATTATACCCTATCCATAAACGGAGGTGATCAGAGCACCAAATACAATGTAGTTTTGGGTTATTCGAATACTCCGGGACTTTACAAAGGTTTGGACGGTTTCAACAATTCGAATTTGTTGTACGAAAAATATGTAGCCCGTGTGAACTTAGATGCGCGCATTAACAGTTGGTTGCGCTCGTCAATAAACACGCGTGCTGTCATTTCATCGGACAAATCGCCCAACGTAGGCAATGGAGTCATTTACAGTGCAATGTCAAGTTTTCTACCTTATAATGTAAAAACGACATCAGGCAAGTGGGGGGGTAAGGAAGGTTATTTAAGCAATCCGGTAGCACAGTTACAACAGCAAGGCTATGAACTATTGAATACGCGTACCGTAGATGCCGACATCAAGATAATAGCCGACATACCCTTTATAAAAGGTTTAAGTATCTTTGGTCAGGTAGTTTTCAGCAACAACTACTATTCCACATACCAAAAGACCCGTGGTTTCAGTTACGAAGAGTTATCTCCCATAACGGACAGTACCTATACGGCATTGCCTGTAAAAGGGAATACGAATCCGAATTTCAGTTATTCCCAACCCGCAGGAAAGCAATGGAACCGTTACAACATGGTTGCCGGTGGCGAGTATAGCAAAACCTTGAACAATGGCAAGTTATATGCTTCCGCCATGTACAATCAGGAGGTATATACATCCGATTTGGTTGCCGATACTGTTCCTTGGGCAAAAGAAAACATTTTTGGTCGTATAAACTATACCCATGCCAAGAAGTATGTTGCCGAGTTTGCTTATTCGTACAGTGGAACCGACAATTATAAGCCAGGCAACCGTTTTGGCTTTTTCCCCACCGTATCTGGGGCATGGATAGTTAGCAATGAAGAATTTTTAGCACATAACAAGGTAGTTACTTTCCTTAAGCTAAGAGCCTCAACTGGATTGTTGGGAAATGACCAGATAGGAACATTAGCGCGTTTTATGTTTATCGAGAATTATGGTAGTCCAAATGGTTCTTACCGTTTGGGGACAGGTCTGAATACTTCCGCCAACACGCGTGAGCGTCTGCAGTTTGACAACCCGAACAGCACCTGGGAGAAAGCCTACAAAACCAATTTTGGTATCGATGCGCAATTGTTTGACCGGTTAAGTATGTCGGTTGATTATTATTTTGAGAATCGCAAAGACATTTATGTTAACCCTTCCAATTACTTGTCTGTACTTATCGGAGGGCGTTACAATTATGCTAACTTAGGCAAATCTAAGAATTCGGGCATTGATTTAGAACTTTTGTTCAACGACAAAGTAGGGGCATTAAACTATCACATTATGCTCAGAGGTTCATATGCCACTTCCGAGATTGTGGATATGAAAGAGCAACCACGTGCCGAGACCTATTTGTACCGTAAGGGCAATTCCATAGGTCAACCATTTGTGTACGAAGCCATTGGGTTTTTCAAAGATGCTACCGATATTGCCAACAGTCCATTCCAGACCTTCGGTGCCGTTGTTCCGGGTGATGTAAAGTACAAGGATCAGAACGGAGATAATATCATTGACGAAAACGATATGAAGCCCATTGGTTATAGCTCGACACCCAATATCGTGGGTTCGTTGGAAGCAGGTATTGAATATCACGGTTTCGACTTGTCAGTTTTTCTGCAAGGTGTAACCCAGCGTACTGTATCGATAGGAGCTATGCTGACTCCATTTTTGACCAACGGTCGTAAGCCCTCTGAGTGGGTTGCCGATAATTACTGGACACCTGAGAGAGGCGATGCCGCTTTGTATCCTCGCTTAACCACACAGAGTAACAACAACAACTATAAGAACAACTCCACGCTTTTTCAGCGTGATGGTTCGTACCTTCGCATAAAGAATATCGAGATGGGTTATAGTTTTAACTTCAAGAAAGGATTTGGTGTTGAAAGTCTACGTGCTTACGTGAATGCGGTTAATCCATTCGTATTCTCTTATATCAAAGAGATGGATGTAGATCCTGAAGCCTTATCTCCTTATTCTTATCCTGTTATGAAGTCGTACAACATTGGTCTTACATTTAAATTCTGATAAAAACATTGTTGTTAAGTAACAATAAAAAAATAAATATGATATGAAAAACATTAAAAAGATATTGATAGTATTGGTTGCATTTGCTGGTTTTGCTTGTGAGGATAGTGTGCTGGACACCTATATAAAAACCAGGCAGGATTTGGACGATGTACTTTACAATGGTTCAGCGGGCATAATAGGAAATGGTGTAGCAGCTTATGCTTACCTTCGTGACTGGACCGACCTTGGAAGCAATGCCATGTTAGCTTCGGCCTGTGATGAAGCTGACTTTGCCGTTCGCGGTGCTACGGTTCAGCAGTTCAATACCGGAGGTTGGAATAAGTTCAACAATCCGGATGAGGTTATGGCACTTTACTACCGTGGTATTGTACAGACCTTTAATTTTTTGGAGAACAGCAAAAATTATGAAAAGCTGATAGCCATCGACACCTTAACAGTTCAGTCCAAACGAACGTATATAAAAGACTGCGATGATATTTTCCGTTTACGGGCGGAGAATCGATTTCTGCGTGCTTATTTTTACTTTGAGTTGGTAAAACGTTACGGGGGCGTACCTATTTTGGATAGGGTATTACCAATTGATGCCACCAATTTGCCCCCTCGCAACAGTACCGAGGAATGTTTTGCTTATATTATAAGCGAACTGGATGCCGCTTATCCCGATTTAGCCGATTCGTGGTTTGGTTATGATATTCCGGCAGTTAATCCAACCATTGGTTCAGGTAAGGGAGGGGTTACACCCGCCGAAACCTCTCGTTTGGGCAGAGCCGAAAAAGTAGCCGCTAAAGCATTGAAGTTGCGTGTATTGCTTTATGCCGCGAGTCCGTTGTTCAATCCCACTAACAATATAAGCAAGTGGGATGCCGCTGCAGCTGCGGGTCACGATTTCTTAATCGATGCCACCCTTGAGCCCTGGCGTTATTTATGGACATCGTATCAGGGATTGTTCTATCAGACTGATACAAAGCTTTTGACATCTCAAGCTGGTAGCAAATCGGGTATTATATTTAGCAAGCCTGCCCCTAATTACAAGACCAACACTTTTGAGAAGTGGAATTATCCAATAGGCATACCGGGAGGTGGAACAGCCATAACAGCTCCTTCGCAAAACTTAGTGGATGCTTATGAAATGAAGACCAGCGGATTACTTCCTTACAATGCTGATGGAACAGTTAACACAACCTCGGGTTACAATGTAGATGCACCTTATGATAACCGCGACCCTCGTTTGAAATTAACAATAGGTGTGAATGGTGATATTTACGGTAAGGCAGTAGGCGGAGTCGACCGCAAGATTCAGTGTTACGTAGGTGGTGCCGATGCTATAGGTGTAAAACTTGGAGCTACCACCACGGGTTACCATTTAAAGAAGATGATGGCTACCAACTTTGATATTTCGGCAGCTACAACCGCCGTGCGTTCGTTGGTTTTGATGCGTTATGCGGAGGTGTTGCTCAACTATGCCGAGGCAATGAATGAAGCTTACGGACCTACAGCAAAACCAACTATCAATTCTAATCCTACAAAATACTCGGCTGTAGAGGCAGTTAATTTGGTGAGGGCACGTACAGGCGTTGCCATGCCTGCCATTGCCTTTACTGTATCGCAAGCCGAAATGAGAACCCGCATTCAGAACGAGCGCAGGGTGGAAATGGCATTTGAAGAACAACGTTTCTTTGATGTACGCCGTTGGAAAATAGCTGAAATTACCGAAAATGTGCCACTCATGGGTATGTTGGCAACACCAACAGATGCAACGAACACCGCTTTTACCTACACAAAATTCAAAGTAGAAGACCGCGTTTTCGACAAAAACAAAATGTATTTATATCCTATTCCTGAAAGCCAGATTTCTATCAACGGATGGATACAGAATGAGGGTTGGTAATCAACTAATTTAAAGAGATGAGATTGATGTGGGCTATTGCCGATGTCGGTCTCATTTTTTTATTATCATAGTAATCTATTTCCAATTTCCAATCAACTAATTACCAATTAACTAAAATGTTATAGTCTTATCAATCTTACGAAACGAACATATTCAAAAAACTATCGTATGAATGCAAAAAATACATTGTCTAATTACTCTCAAAAAGCCGGAATTTCAGTTGTTTGTACCCTTGCTTTAATTCCCAATTTAAAAGCTGAAAAAAAAGAAGCAACACCCAATATTTTATGGATAACGATAGAGGATACTTCCCCTGAATTTATTGGTTTCTATGGTAATAAACAGGTAAAAACACCCAATATAGATAAATTAGCACGCGAAGGTGTTATTTTTAATAATGCTTTTTCTGCTAATCCGGTTTCGTCGGCAAGTAGAGGTTGTATTTTTACGGGTATAAATAACGGACAGTTAGGAACAGGAAATCACAGAAGCAATTATTCAATTCCAAAATTCATAAAAGGATTTCCGGAATATCTTCGAATTGCCGGGGTTTACACAACAAATAATGTTAAGACAGATTACAATATTGCCAACGATATGCAACTAATTGCAACATCGTGGAATGAATCGAGCAAGCAGGCTGGTTGGTGGAACAGATCCGATAATCAAAACTTTTTTAGCGTATTTAATTTCGAGGATAGTCATCAATCACGTACAATGACAAATCCATACGATTGGTACATTGAATTTGTACTAAACAAACTGAAACCGGAGAAAATAACCAAAGCAGAAGATATTGAAATACCACCAATCTATCGCAAATCAGACGAAATGTACAAAAATTTTAATCGGGTTTATAATTCAAAAAACCTGATGGATCAGAATGTTGGTGAACTGTTGGAGCGATTAAAAAAGGATGGATTAATGCAAAATACCATTATAGTTTTTTTTGGCGATCATGGCGAAGCAATTCCACGTGGAAAATCCAGTTCAATCGGATTAAGTTATCATGTACCTTTCTTTATATGGTTCCCCGAGAAATATAAAAAAATATCGCCTTGGAAAACCGGTACATCTACAAATGAGTTGATAAATCTGGAGGATATGCCTCCTTCGATGTTAAGCTTACTGGATATCAAAGTACCGGACTATATGACAGGAAGACCAATTATAGGAAAACAGCGTAAAGCTCCTGAAAAATATATTTTTGGTTCGCGAAATCGAATAGACGAGTCTGCAGATTTAGTACGTACAGCTACCGATGGTAGATTCTTTTACACCCGTGAGTTTTTACAATCTCAACCGCAATTAGCACATCAAAAATATGCCGATGTTTCAGATATTGTACGCTCCATCCGTAAAGATTATAGAGAAGGTGTTCTGAACAAAAATCAGTCTTTAATGTGTGTTCGAAGAGAGGTAGAGCATTTGTACAACATTAAAAATGACAACTGGGAGTTGCATAATCTGGCAACAAATCCAAAGTATAAAAAACAATTGGAAGCCATGCGTAAGGCTACATATCAAAACCTAATTACGGATAAAGATGCCCATTTTTTACCGGAATATGAAATCTTTAATATTTCGAAAAAAACAACTGTTTATGACTATATCAGGGCCAATACCATTAATATCAACGAAATAATTGATGCAGCATATATCGCAACTAATCCACATACAAGCATTGAAAAGCTTATTGAATTATCAAAAAGTGCAAATCAGTTTATACGGTATTGGGCTATGGTTGGTATTTTTAACCGTGTTGATAATAAGCAATTTACTGAAGAGATGCTTATTCCAACACTTAATGATATGTATCCACCTGTAGCAATCGAAACAGCTGCTATTGCATGGGAAAATTTTAAAAACAATCAAGCAAAAGAAATTATTAAAACCAATTTATTAAGTAACCATCTTTTTGCTTCGATGCAATGTTTGCAATTGATGGAATATTTACCTGAAATATCGATAGATATGATTGATACTGTGGTGGAATTAAACAAAAGAGTAAAAGAAAAAACAACGGGATATCCTACCGATCATAACCATACATGTGGCATAGACTATGTGCTTTATAAACACAACGGAAATGCACTTTTCTTAGATAATATGCAAAAATGGACTAATTCAGCTTATCTTCAAAATAAATAATTTCAAAAAAATGAAAAACTTTCAAATTACAACTACTTGTATGATGGCATTAACTATCACAAGTGTTTTTGCAGAAAAAAATAAAAAGGCTAAAATTCCCAATGTAATATTAATTAATGCCGACGATCTTGGTTATGGAGATATTGCTTGTAATGGTTCAAAAACCATCCATACTCCGAATATTGATCTATTGGCAAAAAAAGGAATTCGTTTTTCCAATTTCCATTGCACAGCTTCTACGTCTACACCTTCACGTTATTCCATGCTAACCGGTGAATATTCGTGGCGAAAACAAGGAACTGGTATTGCTACTGGAGATGCAGGTTCAATTATTCGTCCTGAACGTTTTACTCTTGCGGATGTTTTCAAAAATGCGGGTTATAAAACTGGTGTTATTGGTAAATGGCATCTCGGTTTAGGTGACAAAACAGGTACGCAGGACTGGAACGGACACATAACACCCGGACCTTCGGACATAGGATTCGACTATTCATTTATTTTAGCAGCTACTGGCGATAGAGTTCCCTGTGTGTATGTCGAAAATGAGCGAATTGTTAATCTCGACCATTCCGACCCAATCTCGGTAAGTTACGAAAAAAATTTCCACGGAGAACCTACCGGCGCCTCAAATCCTGAGTTACTAAAACTTCTCCCAAGTCACAAACATGATTTCTCCATTGTGAATGGAATTTCACGCATTGGATACATGAAAGGTGGTAAAAAAGCTTTATGGGTGGACGAAGATATGGCTGATGTAATTACAGGAAAAGCTGTGAATTATATTAATGAAAACAAAGAAAACACATTCTTCCTCTATTTTGCCACGCAGGATATCCATGTGCCACGTGTTCCACATTCGCGTTTTGTGGGTACTTCGGGTATGGGAGCTCGAGGCGATGCCATTATGGAATTCGATTGGAGCGTAGGTGAAATAATGAAAACCATCAAAAAACTTGGTTTGGAGAAAAATACCATTATTATACTTACCAGTGATAATGGACCCGTCATTGACGATGGATATCAAGATAAAGCTGTAGAATTATTAGGTGAACACAAACCATCTGGTCCACTTAGGGCAGGTAAATATGGTAGTTTCGAAGGTGGTTCACGTGTGCCAGGTATAATTAGTTGGCCTTCGAAAATAAAACCCGGCGTTTCGAACGAAATTGTTTCCCAAATTGATTTATTGCGAAGTTTTGCGAACTTTTTACAAGTTCAAGTGCCTCAAGGTGCTGCTCCTGATAGCGAAGATCATTTCAATAGCTTTATAAACGGAAGCAAAGGGCGTGAATATTTAGTTACGGTGAATATTAATATGAATCTATCTATACAAAACAGCGATTGGAAAATGATAAATGAAGGAAAAGGAGGAACAAAGATTGTTGAGACTAATTTAGAACTAGGCAATGCACCTTATGACCAACTTTTTAATTTAAAAACTGATTTGGGTGAAAAGAATAATGTCGCTGATAAATATCCGGAAATTGTTAAGCAAATGAAAGATAAATTGTTGCAAATAAAAGAATTAAAGAAATTGTAAGAATCTACATTACTAAATAGATTTATGATTTATTTAGTATTTTTTACTTTAAACCCTAATTGTATAGTATTTAGATGCATTTAGGGGTTTTTGTATGTTATTTAACATTTTTTTTTGTTATCCACAAAAACATATAAATTGTACTTAACCCATTATACAGCTATACATCCATAAAATAATAATTTTCAACCACTTCATTTTTTAAAATTTGTGGTTTGGGCACTACAGATTTTTTCCGGATAAAGGGAGCATATTTGTATTTTAAAGCATTATAAATACCCTTTACTTTATCTTCCGGTTCAGAGCACTTGTTTTTGCTTATCCATTTTTCCCTGGTGTTTTGGACAACTGTTGTAACACATTTTTGAGTGTTCAACTGTCGTACTATTTCTCGCCACTGGGATTTTATATCCTTTTGCTGCAATTTGTATCGAACCGTATTTACAACCCAGTATGCTAATAATCCCAAATGTAGATGCGCCTGGGTTGCATCATCTGATTTTGTGAAAACGGGGCGCAAATCCAAATCTGTTTTCAGTGTTCTGAAACTTCATTCTATGTTTCTTATGCAATTATATATATTTAGGGTCTGCTGTTAAACTCAGACTACGTTTATATATAAAATTTGACGAGAATCTTCTGTTTGTTTTATAATTTCTATTTGTCTAAAAATCATTGTTGTCCGCTAAAAGCGGTATTTAAAAATTTATTGTTGTTATAAG
>JACDZJ010000188.1_pt1 | contig 26195 bp, 24 predicted proteins | sample 7365721 | NCBI WGS metagenome assembly JACDZJ01 (sample SAMN15143480, study PRJNA637477) | pond metagenome | biome: freshwater wetland ecosystem [ENVO:00000243]; feature: pond [ENVO:00000033]; material: pond water [ENVO:00002228]; isolation source: pond water containing pink berries ... | reverse complement strand
CGACCAGTTTGGGGCTGAGTGCTTCGGTTAGGCACATTATTTGGAGGCCGCACCCCGTCGCAGGGATGGAATATCAACCTGTCATTCGATGCGGGCGGAAATCTGGTTGAATTGGTTGTCCTGGAAGCGCGGGAAGCCGGGTTGTTGCCGGCGCTGCTGGACACCAGAAAAGCCGCCTGAGAGCGAACCGCGCCCGCTGAGTAAAGAAACTTGGTCGCCGGGTTACTGCGCCCTTCCGACCGCCGCCGCGTTGCGTCAAGTCTAGGTTTGGCCGCCGAAAAGTCGGGCACCTTCACCGGCCTGACTTCCCGATGGTGAAGGCGATCAGCGAGCCGCCGACATAGACGACTAGGAACTGCGGCACCAGCATTTCCCCGAGCGGACGTGTGGCCGGCGCGTTGAAGAGCAGTGCGGGCAACGCGAAGCGCAGCACATGGCGAGGGCACCCTCGCGGGGCATCCAGTCGGCTCTGACGGCGACGAATCCCAGGGCGATCAGGAGGAAGATCGGGGCGGTGATGGAGACGACGGCGGCCAAATGGACAAGTTCCTATAGCAGTGCGCTGGTTCTGGGTGTGAGCATACTCGTATGATGTTGGAAGAAAGCCGATGCATTTCCCGCACACGCGTGCGGGCGATGCGCCTGCGACCTTGCTGAAGGCCGACCGACAGGAACCGTTCCGTCAAACTGACACATTCATGAGCAAACATGAACAAAGTTGACTTCCTGCTTCACGGGGGCCGGTTTCACGCGCGTCTTGCGACGCGCGCCAGCGCCTTCCCCTCCACAGGCAGACACCGCGGAACTCGCGGCGTACTTGGCGAGGTTAATCGCCGCATTCAGGTCGCGGCTGATCACGGCGCCGCAGTCGCAGCGCAGCGTATCGACGCCGAGGATCATTTCGGGATGATGTTGATCGCATCGCGAACAGGTCTTGCTGGAAGGAAACCAGCGGTCGGCCACCACGACGCTACCGCCACGCATGGCGGTCTTATAGTCGAGTTGACGGCGGAACTCGAAAAAGCCCATATCCGCGACGGCGCGTGCCAGGTGCCGGTTTTGCACCATGCCGCTGACGTTCAAGTCTTCGATGCCGATGGTATGGAAGCGCCGCGCCAAATCGGACGTGAGTTTGTGCGTGGCGTCTTGGCGCACGTTGGCAATGCGGGCATGAAGGCGTGCCAGCTTGGCCTTTGCCTTACGCCAGTTGCGCGAGAATTTCACCTTGCGCTCGATCCGTTTCAATGCCGCTTGATGGGCCTTCGGGCCGGGCACGGGTTCGCCAGTGGAGAGCGTCGCCAACGTCGTCACACCCAGATCGACACCCACCACGCCTTGGTTTTCGGCGGGACGGGTGAGGGTCTGATCGGTATCCATGACGATGGCGACAAACCAGCGGTCAGCCGTGCGAGAAATCGTTGCCGACAGAATTTTTCCAGTGAAGCGCAACGTCTCGCGTATCCGCACCCAACCCAGATGGGGGAGACGAATACGCGAACCGTTGAGGTTGAACTGCCCATTGTCCAGGGCGAAACTGTCGTTGATGCCCTTCTTGTGGAAACGCGGGTACTTGGCGTGCCCAGCGAAGAAATTCTTAAAGGCATCGCCCAACTGCATGATCGCTTGCTGGGGTGCGCACTTGGTTACTTCGAGCATCCAGGGGAAGTGCTCCCGTTTGATGGAATTCAATTGGCGCCGCAGTGCCGCCTCATTGGGCTTTGCCAAGAGCGGGTTGTCTTTCCACGCCTGGTACTGCGCTTGCCATTCGGCCAAGCCCCAGTTGTAGGCAAAACGCGCGGTTCCGGCGGCCTTCGCAAAGTAGGTGCGCTGGGTGCTGTTAGGATCAAGGGCAATCTTGTGGGCCAGGATCATGGTTGAGAATGACAACCTTCACTTGTTTCGCCTCACAAATGGCAAAGACCAGTTCAGCGCCGAAGCGTAGCAGGCGGTCCTTATGAGCAATCACCAAGCGCCCGATATCGCCCGCGATGAGGTCGCGCAGCAATTGTTTCAGGCCCCTCTTGTGATCGTTCATGCCGGAGCCCAGATCAGCAACGACGCTGAACGTCCATCCCTGTTTCGCGCAGTACAGTTCGAGCGCTTGCTGTTGACGTTCCAGGTCGGCGGATTGATCATGCGACGCGACACGGGCATAGGCGACGGTACGTCGCGTTGGCGAGTCGATGCTGAACTTATCGGGCAGCAGTGCCGACAGGTCGTAGCGTCGTTGTCCGCCCGGGGTTCGCTCGGCCGTGATCTTGCCGCTGATCTCCCGGTCGCTGGCGAAACTCCAAGAGCTTCTGCCGCTTCGCCTATCCGTACTTTGTAGTACTTTTCTGCCCATGATCGGCAGTAGTACAGATTTAATCGCAATAGTTCAAGCCCCATGACCGACCAGACCCCCGTCCCGCTGACTGACTTCACCCGCCGCGCCTCGGCCGCCCGCGCCCTGATCGAATCGATGCTCACCGACCTGATCGGGCCGGTGGCCTTGAAGTACGACTTTTTCCGCGAGTGGAGCGGGTGCTGGAAGGTGCTGGTGGAGATCACCGGCGCGGCGACCGGCAAGCTGGAGTTCACCCTGCTGGAGACGGCCGGCGGCGGACTGCTGGCACTGCCCCGTCCGCTGCCGGAGCGCTGGCGGCTCCAGACCGGCATTCCCGCCGACGACGGAACCCGCTGGACGCTCGACGCCAAGGGTCTGCTCGTGCCGTTTCCGCCGCCCGCTTGAGACCGCGTGTCGCTTCAGTTCGCGACGACGCGCTGACTTCCGTGAGCTATTTTTCGTGTGACTGGTTTGTGAGGAATGATGATGCAAATTACACCGCTTGGCGGCTGTGACCACGCCACCTGGGTCCTGTTGCCGACACTCTTGTCGCTTGTCTTGACGGGTTGCGGCCCCGGCGGCTTTGCCCGTGATGCCTTGGTGGAAGACCCGGGCGCGGACGCGTTCCTGAATCGGATCCAGCAGAATTGCGGCAAACTGTCGGTCGGCAATCAGCCATTGAACTGGCTGCTGAGCACCGCCAGCAACGATGTGACCTTCGTCGACATGACCAGCAAGTATTTCCTTGGCCAGTTTTCGGCGAAGGACTACACCGACGGCATCAACGCCTTCTACCCGACCGGCACCAATCAGCCGGCACTGGATTGCATCTTCAAACAGCGTTGAGTAACGCGTCGGAAACAAGCTGACTATCGATATACTCGTTGTCGTTGTCGTTGTCGTAATCGGAGAAGCGATTCAAATTCGATTACGACAACGACAACGACGGAGGTGCCGAAGGCGTTCCCTTATGGACTTGTTTAACCTATGACCGAACGGTTTCTAAGCGGGTTGGCCGCTGTACCCGCACGCGCGCGCCACGGCGGCGCGGGGTGCGGCTCAGGCGTTGCCTTCGGTCTTGGCGGCGGCGGCCTCCATCAAAGTCTTGAGTTCGCCGCTGGCGTGCAGTTCCAGGGTGATGTCGCAGCCGCCGACCAACTCGCCGTCGATGTAGATCTGCGGAAAGGTCGGCCAGTCGGCATAGCGCGGCAGGTTTTCAAAGATCTCCGGGTCTTGCAATACGTTGACATAGGCGAAGGGAACACCGCACTCCTGAAGCGCCGCCGAGGCCCTCATGGAGAAGCCGCATTGGGGGAACTGGGGCGTTCCCTTCATGTAGATGACGACGGCGTTACTCTTGACCTGCTCGCCGATTCGCTCCAAAACGTCCATTCGATACCTCTGGTAGTGTGGTTGGCAGACATCGGGTAAGTCGGGACCAGGCGAAGGTTTTCAACGGGCGAGCGCCTAGTCGCGTCCATCCACGTTGCGCTGCAGCCAGAGTTCCAGCAGGGCCAGGTGCCAGAGCTTGTTGCCCATGATACGGGTGTGGTGCAGGTCCGGAGCGGCGAGCAGCATGCCCAGATAGCCCTGGGCGTAGAGGCCCCGTCGGCGGCTGGCGTCTGAACCGAGGACGTCACGCATCATCTCCAGGAATGCGCCGCGGACGTATTTGAGGGCCGGCATGGGGAAGTAGCCCTTGGGCCGGTCGATCACGGCGTCGGGCAGCAGGCCGCGGGCCATCGCCTTGAGCGGGTACTTGCCGCCCTGGCGCAGTTTCAGTTCCGGCGGGCAGCGGGCGGCCAGCTCGACGAGCTGGTGATCGAGGAATGGCACCCGCGCCTCCAGCCCCCAGGCCATGGTCATGTTGTCGACCCGCTTGACCGGATCGTCGACGATGAGCGTGGTCACATCGAGCCGCAGGATGGCGTCCAGCAGCTCGTCGGCGCCGTCCTCTTCCAAGAGCCCCGCGATCAGGGCCGAGGTGTGGTCCGCCCCGGCATAGGCGGGCTGCACGAGGCGCAGGTACTCGTCATGATCGCGGTCGAAATAATGCTTGGCCAGCCGTTCCACGCGCGTGCCGGTCGCCTCGGCCGCAATGCGCGGATACCAGAAATAGCCGCCGAAGACCTCGTCCGCCCCCTGTCCGGACTGCACCACCTTGATCTCGCGCGAGACCTGTTCGGCGAGCAGATAGAAGGCCACCGCGTCCTGACCGAACATGGGTTCGGTCATGGCATCGATCGCTTCCGGCAGGCGCTGCAGGACCTGGTCGTTGGGCACCCGGAACTTGCGGTGGCGGGTGCCGTAGCGCGCCACTACCTGATCCGAGAACTCGAACTCGCTGCCGGCCTCCTCCGGAGTGTCATCGAAGCCCACCGAGAAGGTGCGCAGGTCCGATACCCCGGCCTCGGCCAGCAGGGCGACCAGCAGACTGGAGTCCAGACCGCCGGAGAGCAGCACCCCGACCGGGACATCGGCCACTTCGCTGCGCTTCTTGACCGCCTGGCGCAGGGACTCATGGATGGCCGTCAGCCAGTCGTCATCGGTCAGCGGCTGCTCCGGACGGGTGGCGTCCAGGTGCCAGTAACGCCCCTCGGTGGTGGTGCCGTCGGCATCCACCTGCATCCAATGCGCCGGGGGGAGCTTGCGTACCCCGGTGAGGACGGTGCGCGGTGCCGGCACCACGGCGTGCAGTGTAAACAGATGATGCAAGGCCACCGGGTCGATACGGGTGTCCACGCCGCCGGCGGCCAGCAGCGCCTGGGTGGTGGAGGCGAAGCGGAACACCTGTCCCTGCCGGTTCCAGTACAGCGGCTTGACGCCGAAACGGTCACGGGCCATGAACAGTACCCGCCGGTTCGCGTCCCAGAGCGCGAAGGCGAACATGCCGTGCAATCGTTCCGGGCAAGCGTTGCCCCAGGCGTGATAGGCCTTGAGGATGACCTCGGTGTCGCCGTCGGAGAAAAAGTGGTAGCCCTTGGCTTCCAGCTCGGCGCGCAGCGCCCGGTAGTTGTAGATGGTCCCGTTGAAGACCAGGGCCAGCCCCAGGTGTGCGTCCACCATGGGTTGGTTGGAGCGCACCGAGAGGTCGATGATCGCCAGCCGCCGATGACCGAACCCGAGTGCCCCGTCGCTATAGCTGCCGCCATGATCCGGCCCGCGCCGGGTCAGTTCAGCCATCATGCGCTGGATGACATCCAGGTTCGCCGGGGCGCCGTCGAGACGCAATTCACCACAGATACCGCACATTCGATCCTACTCCGAACACCTTGATGATGATCTCATTCGCCTGAATCTTGCTCAGCGCCCCAGCCCCCGCCGCCCGGCGTCTCGAGGCGCAGCCGATCACCCGCGGCGACCGTCAGCGTCACCTTGCCCGGCAGGTTCCGGCCATTGAGCCGGTTGACACCGGCCGCCCCGTCGGCACCGCCGTCGCTGCCCCAGGGCGCGCGACGGCGGCGTTCGGTGAGCAGGGTCACTTGGGCCGGGGCCAGGAACGCGATCTCCCGGATCAGCCCATCGCCGCCGGGCCGCTGTCCGGCGCCGCCTGAGCCGCGCCGCAGACCATACCGGGTGACGCGCAGCGGATAGCGCGACTCCAGCACTTCGATGGGCGTGTTGAGCGTGTTGGTCATGTGTGTCTGGACCCCGGACCAGCCGCCGCCCGCGGGGCCGGCCCCCATGCCGCCGCCGATGGTCTCGTAATAGTCCCAGGGGGCGGCCGGGTCGGTGCTGCCCATGGCCAGATTGTTCATGCTGCCGTGGCTGGCTGCCGGAATCCGCTCCGGGACGGCCTGGGCCAGGGCGCCCAGCACCACATCCACCACCCGCGTGCTGGTTTCCACATTGCCGGCGGCCACCGCGGCCGGCCGCCGCGCATTGAGCAGGCAGCCGACCGGGGCGGTCAGCGTGATCGGCCGGAAGGTCCCGGCGCAGGCTGGGGTCTGGGGCGGCATCAGGCAACGGAAACAGTAGAGGACGGCGGCCGCCGCCACCGACAGGGGGCAGTTGATGTTGCCCGGGACCTGGGGCGCGGTGCCGCTGAAATCCAGGTGTACGCCGCCGGCGGAAACGGTCATTGCCACCCGAATCGGGATGTCGCTGGTGCCCTGGCCGTCGTCGTCCATCCAGTCCTCATAGCGGTAGATGCCCGGCGGCAGTTCCGCCAGAGCGGCGCGCGCCAGGCGTTCTCCGTAGTCGTTGAGGTCGTCCAGCGCGCCGCGGTAGGCCGCCGCCCCCATCCCGTCCACCAGGGTGCCCAGGCGGGCGAGTCCGGCGCGGTTGGCGCCGATCTGGGCGAAGAAGTCGCCGCGGGCATCGCCGGGGTTGCGGGTGGCGCCGAGGATCCCCTCCAGGAACTCGGTCTGTAGGACGCCGCCGCGGATCAGGTGGGTCGGCGGCAGGATCAGACCCTCCTCGGCCAGGGTGCGTGCCAAGGGCATCGAGCCGGGGCTGCTCGCGCCGATGTCCGCGTGATGGGCCCGGTTCACCAGGAAGGCGATGGGCGCTCCGTCCTGAGCGGATCGGCCCCGGGCCCGGGCCGCGGCATACAGCGGCGCGATCAGGGTCACATCGGGCAGGTGGGTGCCGCCCAGATAGGGGTCATTGAGGACCACCATGTCTCCAGGGGCCCAGTCGAGCGCGGCCACCACATCGGCCATGGCATAGGCCATGCTCCCCAAATGCACCGGGATATGGGCGGCCTGGGCGCACAAGCCGCCCTGGCCGTCGAAGACGGCACAGGAGAAATCCAGCCGATCGCGAATATTGGGCGAGAAGGCGGCAGTGCGCAGCACCGCGCCCATTTCGTCGCACAGCGCGCTCAGCCGGCCGGCAAAGAGACCGAGGTCGATGGGGTCGAGGGGCATAGGCGGCAACTCGGTGTCTTGGTGGTCAGGTTGCAAAGCCGCCGACGCGGCCATAATTCGCGAACCAGTGGCGCGGCCGCGGAGCGGCCGCCGGTATCAGGTCTCGGGCCGCGCCTTGGTGCGGGCCTGGGCTTGAGTCTGACTTCACTCGCACCTCACTCACCCTTGGAGACCTCCGATCATGGCACATCAACTGCCCGCGCTGCCCTACGAGAAGAATGCCCTGGAGCCCGTGATCTCCGCCGAGACCATCGATTACCACTACGGCAAGCATCATCAGGCCTATGTCACCAACCTGAATAACCTGATTCCGGGGACCGAATTCGAGTCCATGTCCCTGGAAGACATCATCAAGAAGTCCTCCGGCGGGGTCTTCAACAACGCCGCTCAGGTCTGGAACCACAGCTTCTACTGGAACTGTCTGAGCCCCACCGGCGGCGGCGCCCCGACCGGTGCCCTGGCGGACGCGATCAACGCCAAGTTCGGCTCATTCGACGAATTCAAGAAGCAGTTCAGCCAGTCCGCGGTCACCAACTTCGGCTCCGGCTGGACCTGGCTGGTGAAGAACGCCGACGGCTCCATCGAGATATTCAACACCGCCAACGCCGGTTGCCCGCTGACCTCCGGCAAGCAGGCCCTGCTCACCGTCGATGTCTGGGAGCACGCCTACTACATCGATTATCGCAACGCCCGTCCCAAGTATCTGGAAACCATCTGGGACAAGATCAATTGGGCCTTCGTCGCGGCCAATTACGCGGCCTGATCGGCCTTGATCGTAATCCCGGCCAGCGGGGTGCGTAGTCAGGGCTTCCAGCCCTGACGGTGTCAGGCCAGGATGGCCTGACTACGCACCCGGCGAGCCCAAGTGGCCGGAAGCTTGATCGAGGCCGCCTGATCCACGCGTGGGGGTCGGGTCGGTCCGCACCGCCCCGGCCTCCCGCACCTAATGATACGCGCGCATCTGTCCAACCAGCACACCCTGAATCGCGACCTCCTCAGGCGCATACACCACTGGTGACAAGCCCCGGTTGGCGGGAACCAGGGTGACCCGCCCCGGCTCCTGGACGATCCGCTTGAGAGTCGTCTCCTCCCCGCGGATCAGAGCCGCCACGATCTCGCCGTTGCGGGCGGTCTCGCGCCGCTCGATAACGACAAAATCCCCATCCAGAATCCCGGCCTCGGCCATCGAATCGCCCGTCACCTGTAATACATAGCAGGGCCTGGAGGTGCGCAGTCGCGGCGGGATTTCGATCGTGTCCGACTGAGGCAGGGCCTCGATCGGCCGTCCGGCGGCGATCTTGCCGAGCAGGGGCAGGGTATTTTCGTCCGTTGACTGCGTGACCAGATGGATGCCGCGGTGATGCCCGTTGAGCGGCTCGACCAGACCCTCGGCGATCAGCGCCTGCACATGCTTGTGGAGCGACCCGCGCGAGCGCAGGCCGAGCAGCCGGCAGAGCCCGTCGAGGGTGGGCGCCCGGCCGAAGTCCGCGGCGTGCTGCCGCAGGCAATCCAGGACCTGTTGTTGGCGAGGGGTGAGCGGCATGGCGCCTTCTTCTCTTTTTGTGCGGATAGTCTATGCTTGTCTGGAGGAGAACGAATCGAGAACGATCCGCCCCCGCCACGAGGTACACCCGATGCGTCCGAGCCTTGCCTACATCCTGCCGAAGCGCCGTCACACGACCTGGAACCCCGCCCTGGAGCCCCTGCGTCTCGGCCGCGAGCCGGGTGTCGAGATCCCGCTGCTCGGGTATGTCACCGCCGGGCAGCCGGTCGACATCCCGGAGGACCGCGCCACCGTTTCCGTACCGCGGCACATGGTACGCAAGAACAGCTATGCCTTGCGCGTGCGCGGTCACTCGATGATCGACGACTCCATCCAGGACGGCGACATCATCATCATCGAAAAGCGCGAGACCGCCGCCAACGGTGAGTCGGTCGTCGCCATGATCAACGGCGAGCGCGTGACCCTCAAGCGCTTTTTCATCGAAACCGACGGCATCCGGCTGCAACCCGCCAATCCGGCCATGGAACCCATCTACTTGCGGCACGAGGAGCTGGAGATTCTCGGGATCGTGTCGGGGGTGATTCGCTGCGGGGCGTCCTGACCGGAGCGAGCCGCCTTGCCCGTGCCCGGCCGGTGATGCATTGATCATGATCAGCACTCCGGCCACAGCGCTCACCCGGATTTATCCACAGATGTCACAGATGTTCACAGATGAAGAAAAACATCTGTGTTCATCTGTGACATCTGTGGACGAAATTTCCGGCCTTGATCACGGCTCCGGCCAGCGATGCACATTTAGAGTCCAAGCGACAACGATTGTCTTCGTGTTTAGCTTGTGCGCCACGCGGGATTTACCCTTCGCACGCGACCAATATCACCCCACCCTGATCGTCTCCCCATATCCGGTCATCTCCAGATAGCCGCGTCCGATTTCCCGGCCGTCTTCCGACACCCGCACCGCCCCTTCCCAATAGACAGCGCCGGTGGAGCGCCGGCTGTCCAGTTCCTGGTCGTCCATGAGTGGTTGCAGATCGAGCAACCGCCCGCCGATGCCCACCTGCCAGGCGACCGGGTAGGTGATGTCGGTGCGTGGCGAGCGCCAGTGGCGCCGGGGGGTGAAGGTCACGGCGTCCGGCGGCAGCGCCCGCGCGCTGCCCCCGGCCGACCGGACGGTGGCGGCTGACCAGAGGGCGCGGCCGTCGACACCGCGCATCCGGAAGGCCATCAGGGCGCTGCCGTTATCGAGATTCAGGCCGATCCAGTCCCAGCCGGCCGCGCCTTGCGGCAGGTATTCGCTCGACCATTCGTGATCCAGCCAGGCCTGACCGGTCACGGCCTGGGTGCGGCCATCCAGCGTCACCGTGCCGGTGACCGCGAGGTGCGGGCGGCTGTAGTAATAGCTGGCATGGCGCGGATCCGCGGCCTTGGTGCTGAACCCGGCAGCGCCGTTGAGCAGCGGCGGGCCGTCCGGCACCAGCGACAGGCTGTAGGCGAGTTCTTCGCCGCGGACCTCCGCCTGATAGCGGTCGTCGGTCTGCGCGAATCGCCAGTCGTCGATCCAGACCTGGGTGCGCCCGGTCTCGGAACCGGCCCGGCCGAATCCGCTTCGGGCCGCGCGTTGATCGTGGCGCAGCCGGCCCAGCCGCGGGTCGGCGATGGCGGCGTGGGCAATGATCAACTGACGCGGCGCGAACGCGCTCGGATTTTGCTCTCCGAGACCGGTTCGCACCCGGAAAAAAGTGGTCTGGAAGCCGAGCGGGCTGCCGTCCGGCAGATTCAGCGAGCCGGTGGCATACCACCACTCGGTCCGAAACGCCGGGTGGGCGCCGTGATCGTCGGGAAAGACCAGGGTCCGGTCGGGGAGCACTGGGGCAAAGGTGACTGCCGGCACCTCGGTCTGGTCGGGCTCCGCTGACTGGCCCGCGGCGCTGCGCCAGACCGACAGGCTCGCCAAGGCGAGGAGACAGGTACGTCGATTCATTCCGATATCACCAATCTTCACGGACCGCCAGCACCGCGTCCTGCCGCATGGCCTGCCGTCCGGCGAGAACGGCCGCGGCGGCCGCCAAGGCGATCAGCGCACCCGCGAACAAGGCCAGTGACCCCCAGGGGACGTGCACATCCATACTCCAGTGGAAACTCTGCCGGTTGACCACCTCGATCAGCACCAGCCCGATGGCCCCGCCCGCCAGCAGTCCGCCGAGCACCCCGACCCCGGCCGCCAATGCCCCCTCTTGGGCGAGCATCCAGCCGATCTGGCGGCGCGTCAGCCCCAGATGGCGCAGCATCCCGAATTCACGCCGCCGCGCCGCCGCCAGCGCGGCGAAGCTGGCCGCCACCCCGGCCAGACCAATGGCGACCGCGACCGCTTCCAGCAGATAGGTCACGGCAAAGGTGCGGTCGAAGACGCGCAGGCTGATGGCGCGGATTTCGCCCGGATAGGCCAATTCCAGCGCGCCCGGGTCGCCGAGGGCCGTAAGCGCGGCGGCCACCTGCGACGCCGCCGCACTGGGGGCGAGCCAGATGGCCGCGTCGTTGGCCAGCGGGTCACCGGTCAGGCGGCGGTAATCGGCCAGGTCGATCATCAGCGCACCGGTCTGGCGGGCATAATCCCGCCAGATACCGGCCACGCGCAGCGGCACCGGCTGTCCGGCGAGCGGCACCTCCACGCGCTGGCCGGTCCGCCAGCCGTAGAGGTCCTGCATCGCCTCGGAAACCCAGATCGCCGTTTCACCCGGGCCAGGCGGTTGCGCGGCGCCGACCAGCGGCAAATCCCGGCCGTCGGCCGCCACCGGCCGGGCAATCAAGCCCACCGGCGCCTGACCGGCGGCGAGACGCAAACTCTCGTGGCGCGTGAAGTTGACGCGGCCAACGCCGGGCACGGCGCTGATGCGGGCTTGCAGCGCGGCGTCCAGCAGACTGCCGCTCTGGATCGTGCCGACCCGCAGATAGAGGTCGGCGGGCAGGAGTTCGCTCAGCCATTCGTCGACCGACTCCCGGAAGGACGCGACCATGATCGCCATCGCCGCCGCCAGGGCGACGCTGGTCAGGACCCCGGCCGCCGCCACGACGGCATGTCCGGGGGCGGCGCCCAGCCGGGCCGCGGCGAGACGGGCCGGCACCGGACCGCGTTGCGGCAGCAGCCAGGCGACGGCGGAGGCGACGGCCGGCAGCAACAGGACACTCCCGGCCAGCAGCCCGGCGACGGCCAGATAACCGCCCATCGGCAGCCCGTTCACGGGCGGAATCCAGCAGACCGGCAGGCTGGCGGCGAGCACGGCGATCCCCAGCCGCGGATGCCCACGCCCGCCGAGCAGCGCCGCGTCGTCGCCGGCTTTCAGCGCCTGCGCCGGGGACACCGTGGCCGCCTCGCGGGCCGGCAGCCAGGCGCCGGCCACGCCGGCCAGTACGCCCAGCGCTACATAGACCGCCGTCACGCCCGGCTGGAACTGGAGTTGCGGCGTCAGCCCGGCGAAATACCCGGCGCCCAGATCGCCGCCGAGCAGAGTCAGCATGGCCCAGGCCAACCCGTGCCCCAGGGCCACGCCGACCAGGCCGCCGGCCAGTCCGACCAGCGCGCCCTCGGCCAGCAGCCAGGTGAACAGGTCGCGGCGGGCGAGCCCGATGGCGCGCACAAAGGCGAACTCGGTGCGGCGGCGCACCACCGAGAGTGCCTGGGCGGAGAAAACGAGAAACCCGCCGGTCAAGAGCGCGATGGCCGCCAGCATGGTCAAATTCACCCGGTAGGCGCGCGACAGATTGGCCGCCTGATCCTCCGCGGCCTCGGGTGCCTCGATCAGTACCCCGGCGGGCAGCATGGCCTGCAAGCTAAGCCGCGCCGCCTCTGGGGCCACACCCTCGGCCAGCCGCAGATCGATCCGGGTGAGCCGCCCGAGCTTGGCGAAGCGGGCCTGCACCGCGGCGATATCCATCACGGCCAGGCGGCGGTTCTGCGCGGCACCCGGCAGGTCGCCGGCCACCCGCAAGTCCAGCGTGTGATCGCCCGCGCGCAGCCGCAGCCGGTCGCCGGACTTGAGCCCGAGCGCGGACTGCGCCGCCGCGCTGAGAAAAACGGTGTCCTCGGCCAGGATCGCGAAGCGGTCAGGGCGCTGCGATGTGTCGGCAGCGTCCTGCGCCGGGCGCGGCAGCAGGGCCGGCGTCACGCGGGGCAGGGTGAAGACATCGACCCCCAGCAATTGCAGGGTCTCGTCGCGCCCGGTGACCTGAGTCTCGACCTCGACCACCGGACTCGCCGCGGCCACCTCCGGGCGGGCGGCGAGCAGGGCATAGAGACCCTCGTCAAAGCCGCCCCGCGGCCCCTTGACTTGCAGGTCGGCTTCGCCGGCCATGGAGCGCAGACCGCGTCCGAACTCGGTGAGCGCCGCCTCATGGATCGCGTGCACCGCCATGCCCAAGGCCACGCCCAGACAAATCGCCGCCATGGAAAACAGCGTCGCGGTCCGCCGCCGGGCGAGTGAACCGAGAAAGACGGGCGCCAGACTCACCCCAGCAGCCCCTCGGTGGTGAGATGCAGCACCCGGTCCGCCGTCTTGGCGCCCTCCAGCGAATGCGTCACCAGGATCCCGATTGCGCCGACCCCGCGAATGCGCTCGGCCAATAGCGCGAGCACCCTGGCGCCGTTGGCCGGGTCCAGGTTACCGGTCGGCTCGTCGGCCAGCACCAGCCGCGGAGAATGGACCAGCGCGCGGGCAATCGCCACCCGCTGCAACTCGCCGCCGGACAGTTCCCGCGGCCAACTCGCGGCGCGCTCGCCCAAGCCCACGGCCGTCAGCAGTTGCCGCGCCGGCTCCTCCGCCGCCGCACCGGCCAAGCCCTTGAGCCACAGCGGCAGGGCCACGTTCTGCAGCACCGTGAGATGGGGCAGCACATGGAACGCCTGGAACACGAAGCCCAACTGATCCCGCCGCAGTCTTGTCAGCGCGTCCTCATCCAAAGCCGCATAGTCGCTGCCGTCGAGCGCCAGGCGCCCGGCGTCGGGCCGGTCCAATCCGGCGATCAGATTGAGCAGGGTAGACTTGCCGACGCCGGATTCGCCTACGATGGCGACGTACTCGCCCGGTTGCAGCCGCAGTGAGATGTCCCGCAGGACCGGGCGGCCGTTGAACTGGCGGAAGAGGTTGGCGATGTCGAGCATGGGGCGGGGGGTACGCGGGTTCCGGTTGGGTACAGTTGCGCGGAGATGGGGGCGATTGGGGGCGCTGGGAAGCGTTGCCGTTCATGCCCGCCTGCGGCAGCGGGGGTCTTAACGGTGACGATTTCGAGTGCTCCGGCGGGTTGTCTGGCTCCACCGAGGGTGCGATCATCAAGCTACTGCGCCACCGTGCGCAACACGTCGATAGTGCGCTGAAACGGCACCTGGTGGTCTCGGGTCAGGTACACCGCCAGCGCCGACTACATCGATCAGCGCCGCCTGCGGCGTCACTTGGACCGCCGGATGCGTCAACTCGGCGTCTTTTTTCTTCCTCAGAGAGCGTTGGGGGGCGACGCCCCCGGCCAAATGAATAGAACCACGGATAGCCCTTTGGCCTGCAACGGGTCATTGAATGGTTGCACTATTTTTTTCGGTAATTGCTGCTTGACTGCGCGCGAGATAAGCCCTAACATTTTACTCGGGCAAACGTAGTGCGCCCAGAACAGAACGTTGCGTGCGGTTGCGGCAGTACGCCAAATGCCAAACAGGCATCTGCGCATCGCGTTCGTCTCGGCCTGCGACGACCAGGCTAGAACCTGTGATGACAATCGAGGTGACGGCGATGGACAAAGACGTTGACGTAAAGAAGTTGTCGGTGAGGGCGCACGAAGCGGCAAGCCAAGCAGCCCGTTGTGCGGCGACCGCGGCGAATTGCGCGGCGAATCTCGCCAAGTGTGCGGCGGCCTATCATGCGACCCTGGGTCGCGCCGCTGCGGCGAAGTGCGCGGCGAATGCCGCCATGTGCGCGGCAACCGCGGCGAGGTGCGCGGCAAACGCCGCCAAGTGCGCGGCCAACTGAAGTTCAAAGTCGCAATCACCGTTCCGGGGCGGTCGGTTAGGGCCGCTGCTCCGGGTCGCCCCTAGCGCTGACCACCGAGATTCATAATGAGAGTTCCGCGGCTTGGCGTCGGACTTCAGTTCAACCCGGCACTGATTGGCTGGTTCCCTTTCTTCGAGCAGTCGCTTGACGCCATTGAGGTGCTGTTCGACAGCGTGATGGCGCCTCTCGATGGCCCGGGTCTGATGTTGCCATCAGTGACCGACATGATCCGCGAAGTCGCAACTCGCTTCCCGATCACCGGCCACTCCAACTACGGTGGGGATTTCGGCTTCGATGACCTGGCGAGCACCGCCGCAGTGCGGCGTCACGTACCGCTTGCCAAGAGGTTGCGCGTCCCCTGGGTGTCAAACCATTGCTTTTATAGTGATACCTCCTGGAGCAACGTGTGGAGCAGCCCATTGCAGTTCTCGCGCGCGGAAGTCGAGCGCCTCGCCTTACGAGCCCGCGCGCTGCAGACCTTCTACGGTGTGCCGCTCGCCCACGAAAATGCGGCGTACTACCGCACCTGCCCTGGCAGCGGGATGCCGGAAGAGGAATTTCTCGCGCGCCTTCTCGAACGCTCGGGCACCTACCTGCATCTCGATCTGCATAACCTCTACGCGAACGCCCAGAACCACCATCGCAGCGGTTACTCAATCGCGCGCTTCCTCGATACCATCCCGCTCGACCGCGTCATCTGCGTTCACATGGCTGGCGGTCGCTGGATCAACGAGCAGTACCACGATCTGCATGACACCCAGGTCCCGGAGGCGGTGTGGGACCTGCTTGACGACGTGTTGTCGCGTGCCAACCCTGGGGCAGTGATCCTGGAGTATGAGGCCGAGGCGCTACGTTGCGGCAGCGAGACGCTCGACACCGCGCGCACCATTGACGGCATCCTCGCCGACCTCGATCGTGGGCGCACGGCCTGGGATCGCGCTTATGGTCATGCGAGCAGGCGAACGATCCAGGAAGAGGCGGCGTGATGGATGCCCGACTGGTGTGGGACACGTGGCGCCGGGTCCTCACTGACGACGGTCTCGTCGAGTTGGTCACCAAAGCAGGGCGCGCCGAGGCCGCTGGCCTAGGCCCCGCCGAGACGGCCGTTCTCGCCGAATATGCGCGGACTCCGCAGCAGACAGACACCAACATTGGTATGTATCGGCGCGGCCTCGTGCGGAACGCGCTCGGCGCGCTGAGCCACGCACCGCTCAGCCAGCGGCTTCTCTACATGAGCGGGCTGGACGTCGAAGCGGTCGCGGCGGACTTCGCGCGCACCCATGGCTATGCCGATGACGGCCCAAACTTCTGGCGCCTCGCTGGGGCCTTGATCGACTACCTCGCGGCACGCCCGGAGTTCGCGGCGCCCGCGCACCAGGATGTTCTGGCGCTTGATGGCGCCTTAGTCGCGCTCGCCCGGCGCCTCGGTGAGACGGCGGTCGACTGCTGGCCGGAGACGGCCGCCGAGGCAGTCCGAGACCTTCGATCAGTTCCGCCGTCAACACGCTTCGTCGCCACGCGCGCCGCGAGCATCGCTGCGTCGCGTCACGACCTGACGCCCTGGATCGAAGACCCGAGGGGCTACGATCCGGCCGCAGCGCTGGCACCGACGCCGCGGCACTGGCTTGTTTACTTCCCGACCGCGGAGAGCGCGCCTGACTACGCGGAGCTGTCCGAGCGTGCGGCCCACACCTTCGACCTGCTGGCAACACCGATGACCGCGGACGACGTGGCGCGGGCGCTGGGCACCGGGTCCGCGGCCGACACGCTGAAGGTAATCGCCAGCCTCGCCAAGCTGGGTGTCGTTGTTGACGACAGACAGGTCACGCCCGTCAGGGCGCTGCCGTTGCGAAGGACCCAGCCATCACACGCGTTCGTGCTGCCGAGCGACGCATTCGTCGTCCTGGACCCCTCGGTGGAACTCCTGGGAGTGGAGGTCGCCGGCCATCGACTGCTGTGCCACGGCCATCTCGAAGTCGGTATGGCGGTGCCGCCAGGCGACGGCCTGATGGATTTCGTGACTGCGCTGGCGGGTGAGCCGGTCAACGTCGGTGCTTTGCGCAAGGGCTTCGATGACCAGCGGCTGATCGACACGATGCTTGCCACGCTGCGGCAGCATGGGTTCCTACACCTAACGTCGCAGGCGGCACCATCAGCCGATGAGCTGACGCAGTTGCGGCGGGTGGCCGACGGCTGGCGCCAGGCGACCGTGTGCCGCACCGTCGCCGTCGACTTGGATGCCCTGTCGGTGGATATACTTCGCGCCCGGCTCGACGTGGTCGCGACCGCACCGGATCTCCAACTGCGTTGCGCGCGGGTCGCGGACCATGCCGCGACGCTGGCCCAACTCGCGCGACTGCGTCAAGCAGGCACGCTGCGGCTACATCACGCGACGATCCAAACCGGCGATCTGACCGATGTTGCTGACGTCGTCCAGTCGGTGCGTCGGCTTGGTGCGGCGGTGATCGTCGACGGCGTACCCTGGTCGGCGCCGGATGGGCCGATCGCTGGTCTCGACATCCTCACGCGCGCCGGTGTGCCGGTCCTCGCGCTACTGGTGCCAGGTCCGTCTTTCCTTGACCCCATCGCGCGCGCCCGTGCCTTAGCTTGGTCTGAATCCGTTTTCCTCACCGGCCTGTGTCTCGACCTCGACGCCGACATGCTATGGCCGGCGACGGCGCCGACGATGGACGACTTCGTCGCCGTCTTTGCGGCCGCGCACGCGCTTGAAGACGTCATCGGCGATTTGCGCATTGTCAACCTGCCGAGCGACGAGGTCCTGCTCGGCAACGCCGCCACGCCTGATAGCACCGCGGTGCGGTCCGCCACTGCCCAGCGCTTTCGCTCCGCCTATTTGCGCTGGCGCCTGCCGCTGCTCATGGCGGCCGAAGGCGACAACACCTTCAGCCAGACGCCAGATGCGGAAGAAAAGCTCGTTCGCCTGCAGGAAGACCTGCTGCCCAACCACCCTGAGCTGCTGGGGGCGGGGCCGGGGAGCATCATCGTCGACGTCTGCGGCGGCAACGGCCGCGTCGCGCGCCGGCTGTCACCGCTCGTCGGGCCCGACGGCCTCGTCATCTCGATCGAGATGCTGCGGTGCGTGACGGATCGCGCGCGGCGTTTTGCCTGTGAGCTCGGCTTCACGAACGTGCAATTCCGTAGCGGCCTGGCTCAGCGTATTCCTTTGCCCGACGGGGCCGCCGACGCTGCCGTCAACGAGTGGACTGGCGCAATCTGGCAGTTGGGGCTCGGGGAGGCGATGGTCACTGAGATGGCCCGTGTCGTACGTCCAGGTGGCCGCATCGCCGTCACTCACCGGCTGGTGCGCCTGTCGCTCGAGCGGCTCGGCCAGCCATGGGTCCAGTTCGACGACATCTATGCCTTAATGCGGTCCGCCTTCGCGAGACCGGAGCTCGCAATCGTCGCCGAGCGCGTGTGGGGCCAGACGGTGTCGACGCTGGTTGGTGAGAAGGCGGCCGCGTGGCGCAAGCACTACCTTCCGCGCGTCGTCAACCCATTCGATGTGACATACAGCCATGAAGAGGCCCCGGGGCCGCACGCCGACGTATGCCTCACTATCATCGCGGAGCGTCGCTGATGCGCGCGAGTACGCCCGCAGCCGTGAGAACGATGCGTTCGCAAGCGCTGGCCCTCGACGCAGCGTCGGCGTCGTTGGGCCGGCTCGGCGTCCCGCAGGTGTTGCCGGCGCTGCATGCGGCCGGGTTGAGCATCAGCCGTACCGTGCTCGGCGGCTCCCATTCGGTAGCAATCTACCCGCCGATCGATTCCTTGACGCCGGTTGACCCGACCGACGTAATGGATACGATCTGCTTCGGATGCGACACCAGCCTTTACGTGCATATACCGTTCTGTGAGACGCGCTGCACGTTCTGCCACTACACCGTGCAACATTACCCGGGTAAAGGCAGCGCCACCGCGCTTCGAGAGCGCGAGGTGGTGCGCTATCTTAATGCGCTTGAGCGAGATCTCGCGTCGTGGGGCGGTAGGCTTGCACAATCGAACACGGCCCTTTCATCGATCTACATCGGCGGCGGCACGCCGCTCTTGCTCGGGAAGGAGGCGTTGCGTGACCTTATTCGCGCCATCAAGAACCACTACGCGATCTTGCCCGACGCCGAGGTGTGCATTGAGGGCAGCCCCCTCACGATCACGGCGGCCGACGGCGACGACAAGCTGCGCTTTCTCGCGGAGCAGGGCGTTACGCGCCTGAGCTTCGGCGTGCAGTCTTTTGACGACACCGTGCTCAAGTACTCCGCGCGCGGCTATCAGCGCGACATCGCCATCGGCGCCGCCCGGATCGCGAGCGAGATCTTCGAGAACTGGAACATTGATCTCATCCAAGGGCTTTACAAGGGCTCACCGACCGAAACCTGGGAGAACCTCGAAGTGATCGCGGACCTGCGGCCAGCGCATCTGACTTGGTATCACGGCCGCTTTGCTGATCGGCCTCAGGGCGACTGGTACCGATCCACAGACCGACGCGATTCTTTTGAGGACGAGCGGAGCACACTACTTGGGCGCATGCTGATCTGGCAAGGGCTGGCGGCCCTCGGCTACCAGCAGACCGACGGCAACCGCTTCGTGCGCGATACGCACTACACCGATCCGTTCAAGGGGGTTCGCACTTCGTCGTCGTACGACCTGCTCGGCGTCGGCGTCGCCTCCTACTCGCACGTCGGCGCGGGGCCGTCGGCGCACAATCACTACGGATACGTGTTCCGCAACGATGCCAGCATCGGCGGTTATGCCGACCGCGTGCTGGCCGGGGACGTGCCGATCGCCAGCGGTCGTGCCATTGATGACGAGGAACTGCTGGCGATGTCCTACGCCACCGGTCTGCGGAGCGGGCGCATTGAGGATGTCCGGCTGCGGGCACTCGGCGCGCGCCAGTCGCGGCTCTCGGAGCACTACCGGGCACTGGTCGGCAGGCTGCTCGACCTCGGCATCCTCGAACCATATGCCAACGACGCGGGGGAGGAGGGCTTGCGTTTGACCGATCTCGGCCGCCTGCTAGAAGACGAGACGCTGGCGCTGTTCTTCAGCCCCGCCGTCGAGCGCGCCCTAAGGGGGCAGCCCGATGCAGCCTCATCGCTGGTGACGATCAGCCGCGCACCCGGGGTAAGTCGCCTCCCGACACCCGGTCAAGAGCGACTCCGGCCGGGACCGACCGAGCGGCCACGCGCAGACGGCGAGTCCCGCGGGGGAGCCGCCGAGTTCGCCGAGCACGGGGTCCCTTGACGGAGGCGACCGAACCCAGCCTCCTGGGCGACTTCGTCCTGTTGTCGGACGACCGCCGCGTCCGGTCCGACGAAGCCCGACCGAATCGCTGGATGGAGTCGAGCAGTTGCGCGCACTCGGGCGGAGCGCCGACCTGCGCCTAGGCGTCGTCCCCGCTCGGTTCGACCTGGTACACGGGGACGCCTTCCAAGTGCAGGACGGCTTCCTGCATCACCGTCCTGATAAGGAGTGTGCAGTCGTGAGTGAAAAGCCTGCGAACGAGCTTGCCATCGTCGGCGACAACATCGCGGCGCCCAACGCGTCCTGGTCATTTGGCGTCGACGTGCCCGAGACCTTTGTCAACCATGTCCGGCGCTCGGTGCCATTCTATGATGCCGGTCACGAATTGGTCTGTGAGGTGAGCGACTTTTTCGTTAGGGACGACTCGGTTTGCTATGAGATCGGCGTGTCGACAGGCGAACTGCTGGGGAAGCTGGCGCACCACCACACCCGGAAGGGTGCGCAGTGGATCGGGATCGATGTTGAGCAAGGCATGATCACCAAGGCCGCCAAGCACCTCGCCAGCCTCCCCAACGTCGAAGTCCACGTCGGTGACGCGACCACCTGGGACTTCCGCAAGACCGACTTCGTCGTCTCGTACTACTGCCTCCAGTTCGTCCCACCCAAGGCGCGCCAGATCGCGATCAACGCGATCTACGAGCAGTTGAACTGGGGCGGCGGCTTCCTCCTCTTTGAGAAAGTGCGCGCGTGCGATGCCCGATTCCAAGACATGATGATGCAGTTGTATCAGGAGTTTAAGCTGCGCCAGGAGTTCACCTCATCGGAGATCATTGCCAAGGCGCGTAGCCTCAAAGGCGTGCTTGAACCGTTCTCGACACAGGGCAACCTCGACCTGCTGAAGCGGGCCGGCTTTGTCGATGTCATCTCGATCATGAAGTACGTTTGCTTTGAGGGTTTCCTCGCCATCAAGTAACTGTCCATCAATTACTTCCCGCTTTGAGCGCCAATGTCGGCCAACAATCGGGAAGTAGAAAATGGACACTTTCCAAGTGAGAGCGCCATGAAGATCGAAGAGGTCCCATTCACGGTCGTCGATTGGAGCGCGGTAGCGCCGGTCGAGTATCCCGGGGAGCGCGGCGCGGCGACTTGGCGCACCATCGAGGTCGGGAACCTGCGGGTGCGGAAGGTCGAGTACAGCCCGGGCTACCTGGCCGACCACTGGTGTACCCGCGGGCATGTGATCCTCGTGCTCGAGGGCGAACTATCCACCGAGCTGCGCGACGGTCGGCAGTTCCGGCTGACCGCGGGCATGAGCTACCACGTGGCGGACGGGGCCGAGCCGCATCGGTCATCGACCACCGAAGGCGCAAAGTTGTTTATCGTGGACTGAGGGGTCGGTTACCGCTGCTATAGCGCAACAGCGCGTCTTCCAGCGCCTCGCGGAACTTGCGGCTGCGCACCAGGTTGCTGCGTTCAGTGCTGCGGATTTGATCGTTCAACAGCTTGCGCAGTGTTTCCAGGGCCAGGTTCTTCTGTTCCAGGGCGGTCACGCGCATAAGAAACGCATCGCTCAGGATGTCCAACCGCGCCTCGTCCAGCCCGGCCACCGCGAACAGATCGATCACGTCGTCCGCATCCACCGCCCCGCCGATCACCTGCCGCATCGCGGCGTCGATGTCGCGCTGCCGGGCGCGGCTGTCCGGGCGATCGCCGTCGTCCGCCAGGCGTTTGCGGATCATCGCCGTCGTCGGCGTTGACGACGTACGCCACCTCGTCCTCGGCCACCCGCGCGCCGTCCTCGTCCACCCTGAGTTTGACGATGCGCGACTCGTAATACAGCGGTCGGGTGGCGCCGTCCTCCACCGCTTGGCGGATATCGTAGACATCCGCGTAATCGCCGAAGACATGGATGGTGTTCTTGTCGTCGCGCTCCAGCGGCGTGCCGGTGAAGCCGACAAAGGTCGCGTTCGGCAGAGCCGCGCGCATCCAGCGCGCACCGCCCTCGACGAAGCCGTACTGGCTGCGGTGCGCCTCGTCCGCCAGCACCACGATGTTGGCCCGTTCCGAGAGCACGCCCTGGGCCTCGGCGAACTTCTGGATGGTCGTGAACACCACGCCGCCCGCGGCGCGGTCCAGCAGTTGCCGCAGGTGATCGCGGCTCTGGGCCTGCACCGGGTCCTGGCGCAGCAGCGCGCGACCGGCTGCGAAGGTGTCGAAGAGCTGGTCGTCCAGGTCGTTGCGGTCGGTGATCACAAAGCCATTCAGCGTCATCTTGAGCAGGTCTTGACGCTTGCGGCTGTCGAGCTTGCACCCGCTCTGCTCCAGATCTCCGATCGTATAACCATCGTCGGTCAGCGTGAAGCCGCCATTTGAGCGCTGCGCGTAGATCTGCACGTAGTCGTTGTGGCGGTCCAGATAGGGCGTCGTGATCTCCACCCAGTCGTCGATCTGGCGCAACGTCGATTTATCACGAAGCCAAGCATGGTATGCATCTGTCAGGGATTGGATATCTTGGATCATGTGACTAACCCTCGCGCAATGTGCGGCGGTCGCGTGATGTTGCAGTACCGCAGGAAATCCTCGAACGTCGTCCAGACGTCGCTCGAATTGCGGAAGTGCTCGGCGGGGACTGGAATTGCCCACTTGTCGCCGTAACCCTCCCGATAGACGTGCAGATGCGGCACCGGGACCTCCTCGTCGTCTGGATTGCGGTGCGGGGCGCCGCCCAGATCGAGTCGGACCAGTACCACCACCTGCCGGCCGCGGGTCTGCATCTTGACCTTGCGCAGGTCGATGCGCCCGCGACTCAAGTCCAGCACGAACTGCTCGCGGCGGTCCGCGGATTCAAGCGGCAGCGAGAGGACCCCACCGCCCATCGGGAAGTCGCTGCGAGCCTCGCTCGTGCGCTGCAATAGCAGCTTCTGGTGTTGGCACGGCAACTCGGAGGTGCTCCATGGAAGTCGGCGCAACACGCTGTCGTCCGCTGGTGCCGGTCATGTTCTGGATCGCGAAGTCGCGAAACTCATCCGTTCGTGCCAAGCAGTATGCGAGTATCGGTGGCAGAGGTGGCTTGGGTCGTAGCACGATGTACTCGGTCGAACCCCAGGCAATTTCGCCATCGTGCAGGAAATCCACGAAAGCGGTCTTGCCGTTTTCCAAACACGGCGTAATGCGGGCAACGAGTGTGTCGCCGTTCATAAAGCGCATGCCAGAGCCGAATGAGCGCGCGATCCATGACGCGGGCGCGTGTCCTTGTGTCGGCATATTTTTCATATCGAGGTAAGGCGCAATCGCCCCCTTCCGCAGTGCGCGAGTTGGATTGACATGGAACGCGGTTGAAATCGTCTTGACCTTCCATCCATCCGGTATGGGGCCGATCTCGGAATCGACGAGGCAGGTAGGTAGGCAGGGCGTCAAAGGCGGGTTGGGGCATGGACGGGAAGGAGATCGCGCCCGCGGCCTTGGCCTTCACCGGCTCGAAATCCACGAACCACGCACGGAAGATCGCCCGCGCCAGCCGTTCCAGCGCTTGGGCCGTCCGCCGGTTCTGCTCGATCTTGTCGTCGATGGCGCCGAGAACGGCAGCGATGGCGCGTTGCTCCCATATATCAGTCGGGAACTCAATAGGAAAGCCCGGCATCTTGATCAATGGAATGCGGTTAACAGTGCTTCCATGGATCGTCCGTGCGCGGAGGGTCTCTTGGAAGGTAGGACCCAGATAGGCATAAAGCAGGAACCGCGCGTCGATTATTCCTGACTTGGCTCTTAGCAGTCCCATCCTTCGACCGAGACAACAGCGGAGCCAGGCGGGATGATCGCCGCCTCGCCGAGGCGCGTCTCGTAGGAAAAAACCACATCTCCGGCGCGCGGTTCAATACGTCTTGTCCAACGCGAGTAATCCTTCTCAGCAATTCCAAATTTGGGTGGCCGCCGCCAACAGCGTGTCGGCAGCGAGGCCGATGGTGGATGCGCTGCGCTTATCCACCCTACGAAACCGGCTCCGTTGTAGGGTGGATAAGGCGCGCCGCTCGGTGTCGGGGACCCGGCACGGCGGTCGCGCGCGCCGCATCCACCAGAGGTCGCGCGGTGCCGCCCAAATTTGGAATTGCTGGACCGGACCTGGAGGCGTTGCGTGATGATCCAGTCCGCACTCCGTTTGCCGGTCGAAGACCGGGCGGTACTGGCCGAACGACTCCTTTTGAGAGAGCCTGAGAGCCTCGATGCCCTTGACGAGCGCGCGTCCGATCCCTCCCTTGGGGATGGTTTGAGAGCGGCGACGCACTTGAAGTCGCTGCGGTCCAATACCATATTGATCCTGTGCAACTGTGAGACTGTGGATGCGCAATGAAAAATATCACCCTATCTGTCGATGAAGAGACCTACCGTCGCGCGCGGATTGCCGCCGCCGAACGCAACACCACGGTGAGTGCCCTAGTGCGCGATTACCTGCGCACCTTTGCCCGCGCCGCCGATGCTGACCCGGACCCGGCCGCGGCGCTCTTCGCAGCCCTGGACTGTGCCCAGGGCTTCCGGGCGGCCGACCGGTTGACCCGCGAGGAGGCCCATGCGCGTTGATGCCTTCATCGACACCAATGTCCTGCTCTACGCGGTCTCGACCGACGCGGCCGAGGCCGCCAAGCGGGCGCAGGCTCGGGAGATCCTAAGCGGACTTGGCTGGGGGCTGTCGGTGCAGGTCCTTCAGGAGTTTTACGTCAACGTGGTGCGGCCACCGCGCGGTGCCATGACCCACGCCGACGCCGCGGCGGCGATCCGCCAGTTCCTCCGGCATCCGACGGTCGCATCGGATGCCGGCCTACTCCTGGATGCGCTGCGGCTGAAGGAGCGCTTCCAGATCGCCTATTGGGATGCGGCGATCATCGCCGCCGCTCGTGTCCTGGGCGCCTCGGTGCTGTATTCGGAGGACCTGAACCATGGCCAGGACTACGACGGGGTGAAGGTGACCAATCCCTTCCTGGCGCACTGAGGTGGTCCGACGCGTCCGCCCCGTGTCCACCTGGCGCCGGAACTCAAGGGCCGGCCGCGCACCCTGCTGGGTGCGATAGAAACGGATGAGGTAGCTTAAAATATAGCGGTATCCGTCTACACACCCGCGGACCGCCCAAGGCCGGGTTCGACCCGGACTTGGTGGTCACGAGTACGGACGATGTTCGCCCCACGGAACGCTCGCCTGGGGGTTAGAATGCAGTCATCCGCTGGGCGTCTTCCGACTGCGATGCAAGACCACCGCGCGCACCCGGCTTAGCGCGTAGCCCCCGCGCCGGCTCCACTACCCATCCGAGGTCTTCGCCATGCCGGAACCCGTCCCGACGCTGCGCGATATCCGCAAGGCCTGCGAACTCGGGCCTCTGCGGGGTCCTGCACTCAACGAATTCTGGGTCGACACCGACGCCGCACGCGACCCGCACCGCTTCGTGCGGCACAGCCTGCGCGAGCTGCTCGGGGACCGCGACGACTGCAAGATACTCTTCTACGGCCATAGCGGTTCGGGCAAGTCCACCGAGCTCAATAAGCTGGTCAACGAGTTGGGTCCCGACTGGTTCGTCGTCGGATTCTCGGTCCGCGACGAGATGAGCTTGACCGAGATCAACGGCGAGGACATCGTGCTGGTGCTGATGGAGCGTCTCGCCGCGGCGGCGCTGGAGGCCGGCATCACTATCGATCGGGAGGCGCTCGGCGCCGTCCACCACTGGTTTGATTCGGTGAGCCACGAGCGGCAGGAGACCAATGCCCGCGCCGCGCGTATCGAGACGGGGGTCCAGGCACGCACCCCTTCATTGCTGGACATCGTCAAGCTCTTCGCGAGCTTCAAGGCCGAGGTGCGGTATGAGGCGAACAATAAAGAGACCCGGGTGGAACGTATTCGCCGCCGCCCCGGGGAATTGCTCGCCTATTCCAATCAACTGGTTAATGCCGTGCGCACCGGACTCGCGGGCCGCCACCTGCTGTTGATCGTCGAGGACCTGGACAAGCTCGATATCGCCACGGCCCGACAGGTTTTCTTCCTGCGGCCGACCATGCTGACCGGGCTTGACGCCAGCATCGTCTATACCATTCCCATCTTTACCTTCCATTCACCCGAGGCCGGTCTACTGCGGACCCAATTCCACCGCGTGGTGTCGCTCCCGATGAGTAACAATCCCCCGGCAAAGCCGGGGGCTTTCGATCGTGAGCCGCTCAAAGCG
>JACDZJ010000187.1_pt1 | contig 26414 bp, 14 predicted proteins | sample 7365721 | NCBI WGS metagenome assembly JACDZJ01 (sample SAMN15143480, study PRJNA637477) | pond metagenome | biome: freshwater wetland ecosystem [ENVO:00000243]; feature: pond [ENVO:00000033]; material: pond water [ENVO:00002228]; isolation source: pond water containing pink berries ... | reverse complement strand
AAAACTACAAAATTTCAATTCTTTGACCCCCTGTCCCGATAGCTATCGGGAGAGTCAGGTGCTACTAACCAACTGAGCTATAGGCCCCACTATTATAAAACTACAAAATTTCAATTCTTTGACCCCCTGTCCCGATAGCTATCGGGAGAGTTAGGTGCTACTAACCAACTGAGCTATATACCTCAGATTTACAAAGCATTTTAGGAAAATTTCTATTATCTTTGCAAACCGAATGCAAAAGTAGTAAATTTTGTGTTACTGCAAAAATTATCCATCACTTTTTTGATTGAAATGAAACATTACTCCGGTATTACAACACTAATTTTCGATTTTGGTGGTGTGATTATTAATTTGGATATCGATAAATGTATATTGAATTTGAAGCAATTAGGTGTTGAAAATGCTGAACAATATTTAAGTAACTTCGGACATAAGGATTTCTTTTTACAATTTGAAAAAGGTCAGATTGGCGTTGAAGAATTTCGGAACGAAATAAGAAATCTTGTCGCCAAACCACTTACCGATAGGCAAATAGACGAAGCATGGTGTTCGTTTCTGTGCGATATTCCGCTTAAAAAACTCGAAATAATTTTGGCACTAAAGAAAAAATTCAGGATATTGCTCCTTAGCAATACAAATCCGTTGCATATAGAGGTAAGTGCGGCCGGTGAATTTGCCAAAATTGGAAAAGAAATGTCTGAATATTTCCATAGGTGTTACCTGTCGTACGAAATGAAAATGGCAAAACCCAATGCAGATATTTTTCAGGCATTATTGGTCAATGAACAAGTCGCATCCCATCAATGTTTGTTTTTGGATGATGGATCTAAAAATATTGAACAAGCAGAAAAGCTGGGATTTCAAACCTATTTGGTAGATGTGAACGAAGATTTGAGTTTTCTGTTGACAAATGTAAAAGGTGTAGTTTGAAATTGTAAATGAATTATAAGTCAATGATTTTATGCAAGTTATTTATCAACATGAAATTGAAAATATAAGTCCTTGTGTTGCTACGGTAGGGTTTTTCGATGGGGTTCATGCCGGACACCGGTTTTTGATAGAAAAGTTAAAAACAATTGCTCGTGCTCAAAACCAGAAAAGTGTAGTTCTTACTTTTTCCGTACATCCACGTACAGTTCTAAATACAGATTATCAGCCTGAATTATTAACTACCTTGTCCGAAAAACTGATTCAACTGGAATACATCGGAATTGATATATGTTTAGTGTTGGATTTTTCCACTTCTATGGCACAACTTACGGCTTATGAATTTTTGAAAACAGTATTATTGGAGCAATTTAATGTACATACTTTATTGGTAGGACACGATCATCGCTTTGGTCACAACCGCTCCGACGGATTCCCTGAATATCAACACTATGGCGAAGCAATGGGCATGAAAGTAATTCAAGCCCAACGATTTACAACAGACGAAGATAATCATATCAGTTCATCCGAAATACGAAATGCACTACAAATAGGCGGCATTGAACATGCCAATCGCTTGCTAACCTATCAATATCGTATTAGTGGTAAAGTGATAGATGGATTTAAAGTTGGACGTAAAATCGGGTTTCCAACTGCAAATATTTCTTTAGGAAATTCCAATAAACTTATTCCAGGTTTGGGTGTATATGCCGTGCGGGTTATTTGGGATAATAAAATGTACATAGGTATGTTGAATATCGGTTACCGACCCACGCTGAATGGCACGAAAGTGAGTATTGAAGTACATATTATTGATTTCGACGAAGATATTTATAATCAGATAATTGAAGTTGTTTTTATTCGTAAAATCCGAGACGAACACAAATTTAATGATGTAAATGAACTGATTACTCAATTGCAAAAAGATAAGCAGAACGTGATGGGTATGGATTGATACACTTGTAGATTTATTCGGAATTAACAAGAAAATAACCGGTATAATTATATACAAAAAACAGTATCTTTGTGGCGTAAATATTATGTTTCATCAAATACAATATTCAAAATGAAAAAAACAGTATTAACTCTAATGATTGGATTACTCCTTATGGGATTTACAAAACAAGACAATCCGTTTTTCGAAACGTACAAAAACAAATATGGTGCTCCGCCTTTCGATAAAATTAAAAAGGAGCATTATATGCCTGCATTTAAAGAAGGCATTAAACAACATCAAGCCGAAATTGATGCTATTGATAATAACGCCGAAGCTCCTACTTTCGACAATACCATTGCTGCAATGGATTACAACGGCGATTTGTTGAAAAAAGTCTCATCTGTATTCTTTAATTTATATTCATCCGATACTAATGAAGAAATGGAAAAAATTGCCAAAGAAATTACACCAGTTCTTACTAATCATAACGACAATATTTATTTAAATGAAAAGCTTTTTGCACGTATCAAAACGTTGTACGACAATCGTTCGAAACTTGGTTTAAACGATGAACAACTTCGGTTGTTAGAAAAATATCACCGCAATTTTATACGCAGCGGTGCAGCTTTGAGTGTAGATCAAAAAGCCACCCTACGTGAAATAAATAAAGAACTTGGATTAGCCCAGTTGGCATTTGGACAAAATGTACTGGATGAAACAAATTCATATCATAAGGTAATAGATAAAAAAACTGATTTGGCTGGGCTCCCTGAAAGTGTATTACAGGCAGCTTCCGAAGCCGCAACTGAAGCTAAAATGCACGGAAAATGGCTGTTTACTACCCACAAAGCAAGCTTTATTCCTGTACTACAATATAGCGAAAACCGTGATTTGCGCAAGGAATTGTTGTTGGCATATACTACCCGCGCCAATCACGATAATGAAAAAGACAATAAAGCCGTAATCAATAAAATCATGAAATTGCGGACACAAAAAGCCCAATTACTTGGATTTGCAACTTCGGCTGATTTTATTCTGGACGATACCATGGCAAAAACACCCAAAGCGGTTTACGATTTTCTGTCAACAGTTTGGACTCCTGCACTGGCAAAAGCAAAAGAAGAAGCAGCCGAACTTCAAAAATTGATGGATGCCGAAGGTAAAGGCGAAAAACTGGAAGCCTGGGACTGGTGGTATTACTCTGAAAAATTGCGCAAAGCAAAATTCAATCTTGATGAAGAAGCTTTGAAACCTTATTTCAAGTTAGAAAATGTGCGTCAGGGTGTGTTCGATTTAGCGTCTAAATTGTACGGTTTAAAATTCAATAAACTGAATGATATGCCGATTTATAATCCTGATGTGGAGGTGTTTGAGGTGACGGATGCTGATGGTTCATTGATTGGAATTTTATATACCGATTATTTTCCACGAGCCGGAAAACGTGCCGGTGCATGGATGAACAATATTGCTGATCAATACAAAAAAGAGGGTGTGAATCATCGTCCCATCATTTGTAATGTTGGAAATTTCACCAAACCTACTACCGATAAACCATCGTTATTGAATATGGACGAAGTTGAAACACTTTTCCATGAATTTGGACATGCCCTACACGGACTATTGACTCAGTGTACCTACCCAAGTCTTTCGGGAACAAACGTTTCGCGCGATTTTGTGGAGCTTCCCTCGCAGGTGATGGAAAACTGGTGTTGGGAGCCTCAAGTAATGCAAACTTATGCCAAACATTATAAAACAGGCGAAGTAATGCCAAAAGAATTGATGGATAAAATTCAAATGGCCGGAACATTTAATCAGGGTTTTATAAATACCGAATTGCTTGCTGCATCCTTGCTGGATATGGATTATCACAGCATAAAGGATACTACCAAATTTGATGTAACAACTTTTGAAAATGCTTCACTGGCACGCATGGGTATGATTCCACAAATTATTGTTCGGTATCGAAGCTCCTATTTCAATCACATTTTCAGTGGTGACTATTATGCCGGTTATTATAGCTATACTTGGGCAGCCGTATTGGATGCGGATGCTTTTCAGGCGTTTAAAGAAACAGGAGATATTTATAATCCAAAAGTAGCAACTGCATTTCGTAAAAAATTATTAGAACGGGGCGATTCCAAAGATCCAATGAAACTTTATCATGATTTTCGTGGAGCAAATCCTAATCCTGATGCGTTATTGAAGAAAAGGGGATTGAAATAGTTGCTCATACCAATAACAAATGGGATGTCCCGAAAAATCGGAATGTTCCATTTGTTACTATTCGCGATTGTTTATTATTTCTATAATTTTTTTATGAGGATTTCCTTAAAGAATATCGTAATACCAAGTATACCATTAGCAACATTATTGGTATTGTTGGCTTGTGCTTTATGGATGTCAACCCTTGTAGGATATCACCTTGTCATTCCTTCCCCAGAGAATTCACCATTCGTCCAAAGTTTACAATGGTTATTAATCCCAAATTCGGTTTTATCTAATTTCGTTGGCATTGCTTTTACACTATTAAATACGCTTTTAATCGGTCAAATTAACAACCGGTTTACAATTATACGTACACGTACATTTTTGCCGGTTTTTATTTTTTTAATGTTAATGGGATCGTGGAATGAAACTCATTTGGTAAATGGGTCTCATTTAGCACTTACATTATTTCTTTCTGCATTGTTCTATATCTTTGGTGTTTTCCGTGATAAAAAAGCTTCTGAACATGCTTTTATGGGGAGTTTTTTGATTGCTTGTAGTAGTATAATTATTAATCCGTTGATTTTTCTAATACCGATTTGTTGGTTGGGTTTTATCATGTTTCAAAGTTTTTCGTTGAGAACCTTTATAGCATCTGTTTTTGGGACATTGAGTCCATGTATTCTTTATGTAGCAATACTCTTTTTAATTCAACTTGAATTTAAAATTGAACATTCGTTTTATCTGAATTTTGACAATATATTCGAATTAAATGCGCTATCATTAACCTCTATCTCTTATATTGCATCTCTTGTTATAATTCTGTTAATTGGATTATATGGAATGTATTCAAATTTTCATAGTGAAGCTATTCAAAGTCGTGCTAATTTAAATTTTATTTTGTTGTTACTTGTTTTTGTAATTATCATTAGCTTAGTGTTTTATAATCAATACTCTTTGTTCCTACCATTTATTGCAATTTTATTTTCTTTTTTAGTTTCTCACCCGTTTTCGTTGAAACAAAACAAATTTTTCGGCATTGTTTTTATCATTTTTTGTGTTTTAAATATCGCATTTATCATTTCCAACTTTATATTTATTTAAATGTTAGAACTCACCGAACTTGGCTTATTCGGACTTTTTCTAGCATCATTTTTGGCTGCAACCGTTGTGCCCTTTAGTTCCGAAGTTGTTTTTTCTGCCATGGTTTTTGGTGGTATCGATGCATGGAGATGTGTTTTTGTAGCCACTTTGGGGAATTGGATGGGCGGTATGACTTGTTATTATCTGGGGCTTTTGGGTAAAATGGAATGGATAGAAAGGTACTTTCGGATAAAAAAAGAAAAAATTGAAAGATTTACAGATCAAATTCATAAATATGGCGATTGGTTTGCCTTTTTCTCTTTTTTACCAGGGATTGGCGACATTATAGCTGTAGCATCGGGGGTTTTTCGATGTAAATGGTGGTTAGTTGCCATTTCGATGTTATTTGGTAAATTTATTCGATACATTGTTTGGATGTATTTCAACGGTCTGTTTATGTGAAAAATTGATGGATAATGAATGGCATCTTTATTCTTTCACAGAAATTTTAATTTACTTTCCCAGAAAACCTAGAAGCATCTAGATTTTAACAAATAAAATAACTATATGGAGGTAAATTTCTGCTGTTCATAGTATAGTTCTCTATTCGATAGATACAATCAAAATCCTCTCAGTAAAATGTTGGAATCATTTATTTATAAATGTTTTCTCAGTATTTATATTTCCTTACTAGATTTAAATTCGTCAGAGTTTTCTCTTGATAATCAATTTAATCTTTATCTGTGGGAATAAAAACAATGAGTAAATTTTTTTTGCTTATTTTTGTTGATCAAATAATTCAAATTAGTCATTAAACAAAAAAAAGATCCTCATTTCATATTTATTTAATGAAATGTCTGAATTAAGCTGAATTTTAAATTCAAATCAAATAAACACTTATAATACTATTATTCAATATAATATATTTAGTTGTTATAAATATATAGGGTTAAAATGGGGTTGTTTTTTTTGAGTATTTTAAATTGTAGGGTTCTTATTGGGTCATAAAGTTTGTTTAGTAGCTATTACTGCTTTTACTTTGCATTGTATTTAACACAGAAAAAATCATACACTAAATGTTAAGGAATTTAATCTTTACATACATTGCGGCTCTAATTATGTCCGCGTGTGGTGTGTCAGGAAGTTCAGATGCCGAATCGAGAATCAATCAAAAAGTTGATTCAGTAATGAAGTTGATGACACTGGACGAAAAAATCGGCCAAATGGTTTTATATTCCAGTGGTTGGGCTTTAACCGGTCCTACTATTAAAAGCGGTTATTTAGATGATATTCGCAAAGGACAATGCGGCAATATATTCAATGCAAATACAGCTGCTTATACCCGTAAACTCCAAAAAATAGCTGTAGAAGAATCAAGATTAGGTATACCATTATTGTTTGGCTATGATGTAATTCATGGACATACAACTATTTTTCCAATTTCATTGGGAGAATCAGCTTCGTGGGATTTGAAAGCGATAGAAAAATCAGCTCGGGTTTCAGCTATCGAAGCTGCTGCCTCCGGTATTAATTGGACTTTTGCTCCAATGTGTGATATATCGGTAGAACCACGCTGGGGAAGAGTTTCAGAGGGTGCTGGTGAAGATCCATTTTTGGGTTCAAAAATTTCAGCAGCACGTGTTCGTGGATTTCAAGGAAATAATTTAGCTGATACACTCACTATTATGGCTTGTGTTAAGCACTTTGCCGCTTATGGTGCTCCACTTGCCGGAAGAGATTACAATACAGTTGATATGTCGGAAAGGGTTTTTCAAGATGTATATCTTCCTCCATACAAAGCCGCTATCGATGCCGGTGCCATGAGTGTTATGTCTTCCTTCAATGAATACGATGGTATTCCTGCCAGCGGAAGTAAATATTTACTTACCGATATTTTACGCAAGAAGATTGGATTTAAAGGACTCGTTGTTACTGATTATACTTCTATCAACGAAATGGTAAATCATGGCATAGTTGCCAATGAAGCAGAGGCCGGGTTGTTATCTGTAAAAGCCGGAGTTGACATGGATATGCAAGGTGAAGTTTTTTTTAAATACCTAAAAAAACAGGTCGAAAGTGGAGAAGTTTCACAAAAAACAATAAACGATGCTGTTGCAAGAATTATACGCATAAAATTTATGCTAGGATTATTCGATGATCCATACCGATATTGTAACGAAGCCCGCGAAAAACGGTTGGTTTATGCACCAGCACATTTGGAGGCATCTTTCGATGTTGCCAAGCGGTCAATGGTTCTACTTAAAAATAGCAATAAGGTTTTACCACTCAAAAAAGGCGAAAAAATTGCAGTCATTGGAGAATTAGCATCTTCCAAACAGGACCTTCTTGGATCATGGGCAGCAGTTGGGAATATTAACTATATGAACTCAATATTGGATGAAATTAAAATTTACAATGGTGATGCAAATGTGCTATATGCAGAGGGATGTAAAAAAATGGGTGAAGACAGAAGTGGATTTGCAGCTGCATTGTCAGTAAGCAGACGGGCTGATAAAATTGTGATGGTGCTAGGTGAAGATAGTGAATGGAGTGGTGAGGCAGCAAGTAGAACCAGTATTAATATTCCGGGTGTTCAAACTGAATTGCTTGAAAAATTGAAAATTTTGAATAAACCAATCATCTTGGTTTTGTTGAATGGGCGTCCGCTTGATTTGTCTAAAGAAAATGATTTGGTTGATGCTATGTTGGAATCTTGGTTTCCTGGAACTATGGGCGGAAAAGCAGTTACCCACGTACTTTTTGGTGAATATAATCCTTCGGGCAAACTTACTATGACTTTTCCGCGTAATTTGGGACAAGTACCAATTTTTTATTACGAAAAAAATACAGGTCGCCCACTTTATTTACCTAATCCTAAATATAAATCACGATATATCGACTGTCCAAACGATCCTCTTTTCCCATTTGGTTTTGGTCTGAGTTACACCACATTTGCATATTCTGATATAAAACTTTCGACAGATAAACTTACAGAAAACGGGGAATTGAAGGTATCGGTAAATGTAGTAAATACAGGTGGAGTTTTGGGAGAAGAAGTGGTACAATGTTATGTACGTGATTTAGTGGGAAGTGTAACGCGTCCGGTTATGGAATTAAAAGGATTTCAGAAAATTTCATTGAAAGTGGGTGAAAGTAAAGTGGTTAATTTTACTATTAAACCCGAAATGTTGGCTTTTCATCGTGCTGATATGAGCTATGGAACCGAACCAGGAGATTACAAGTTATTTGTAGGCGGAAATTCAAGAGATTTAAAATTAGCTGGATTTAAATTGAAATGAACGATATGAGTATTATAGTTGTTTCATTGAAATTAAGGATTTGATAATTTGATATTCAGATTCACATAAGTTAACCAAAAAAAAGTACAATATCATGAGAAAGAAGATTATTTTATTTCTAGTTGTTGCATTCAGTTTTGCAACTTCTTTTTTTGCTCAAAATGTAAACATTAAGGGTGTGATTGTTGATAAAAAGACAAATGAAGCTCTTATTGGTGCAACAGTTCAACAAAAAGGAACAACCAATGGAACTATTACCGACATTGATGGTAATTTTTCAATTTCGGTTCCCAAACAATCTACATTAACTATAACTTATTTAGGTTATTCAGCTCAGGAATTCGTATTGAATGGCGAAACTGTACTGAAGATTTTTATGGTTTCAAATGTCGAAAGTTTGGATGAGGTAGTTGTAGTAGGTTACGGAACTGCCCGTAAGCGCGACTTGACCGGTTCTATTGTTTCAATTAGTGGTGAAGCCCTCAAAACTTCGCCCGATTATAATCCTGTAAAATCTTTACAAGGAAAAGTTGCAGGTTTATCAATGACCAATGATGGAACAGCTGGAGCAAGTCCTAAAATCCGAATAAGAGGTGTTGCAACATTAAATGCGAAAACAGATCCGCTTTTTATTGTTGATGGTATTTTTACTGATAATATTGATTTTTTAAATCCCACTGATATTTCATCGATAGAAGTGTTGAAAGATGCTTCTTCTTTGGCAATATTTGGTATACAGGGAGCCAATGGTGTAATTATAATCACAACTAAGCGTGCCGACAAAGGCAAATTAATGGTTACTTATGATGGCTATGCAGGTGTGCAAACTTTAAGCTCAAGAGACCAGCTGCAACTTACGAATGCTGATGATTTCACCATGCTTTATAACGAACAACTGAAAAATATGAATCCTACAGCCGCCAATTGGACTGGAGATTTATTGGGAGGTGGCACCGATTGGCAATCATTGATTTTCCGCTCTGCAATGATAACCAATCATGGGATTACGATTTCACAATCTAGCGAAAAAGCAAGCAGTGTACTTTCTTTGGGTTATTTCAAGCAAGATGGTATCGTAAAACACAATTCGTACCAACGTTTTAATGGACGATGGGCTGGTGATTATATTGTTAGCAAGCATTTAAAAATTGGAGGAAATGCTACATTAAGCCGTTGGGATTTAGATCCTAAATCTGTAGATGTTTCGAATGCTGCTCAGGCAATACCTACTTATTCACCTTATTCACCTGTCGAAAATCATAATCCTTCAAACTTAGGTTCATATTATACCCCTTCACCCGGTATACAAAAAGATGTTGCCAATCCAGTAGCAGCCATGGAATTAAAGAAAGGAAATGAATCAAGTTATGGTTACAGAACTGTAGGAAATGTTTATGCCGAAATTTCATTTTTAAAAGATTTTACTTTTCGGGCAACAGGTTATGGTGACATAGGAATTAGCTTAGGCAGTAAATATACTCCACGTTATAGTGTAAACAATGCGACTTCAAATTCATCGCAGATTAGCAATAGTACTACTTTCAATAGAAACGCCGATGAATATAAAAAATTACAGTCGGATTTTATTTTAAATTATAATAAAAAAATTGATAAACATAGAATTGGTGCAATGGCTGGTTTTACAGCACGTGTATTTGAAAACCAAATACTTAAAGCGGGAGCCGATTCATTAGTAGATGGAAAGTTATGGAATGTGGCTCCTAATTACTGGATGTTGAACACTGGATCTAAACTTACTAAAACAAATGAAGATACTTATGAATCACAAGCATTTAATTCATACTTAGGACGGTTAAATTATGCGTATGCTGATAAGTATTTGCTTACTGCCACTTTTCGTGCTGATGCCACTTCTCAATATACCAAAGCCAATAGGTGGGGATATTTTCCCTCAATAGGCTTAGGATGGATAGCATCAGAAGAAAAATTCATGGAAGATTTGAAAGATAAAATTAGTTTTTTGAAATTTAAAGCATCGTGGGGAAAAAGTGGAAATGACAAATTTGAAACTTACTTGGCTTATCCCAAAATAGATTTAAAAGGACAACAATTAGTGGTTGATGGAAAAACTATCTATTTACCCACTCAAAAGTATTTAGTTGATAAAAATTTACATTGGGAAGTAATTACCGGTATAGATGCTGGATTTGAAAGCCGATTGTTCGACAGTCGCCTATCATTAGAAATAGGATATTACAATAAAACCACAAATGATTTATTGGTAACTTATGTGCCAAGTGCTTCGGTTGGTGCTGGTTATGGTATAACTAATGCTGGTTCAATCAGGAATAGTGGTATAGAATATATGATTTCCTGGCAGGATAAAATTGGAGATTTTACTTACGGAGTTGGTGCCAATGGGGCAACTTTGAAAAATGAAGTGCTAACTTTAGGTACCGATAATGCTGATATTATCAATGCTCCATATCATCGCACATCTGTCGGTCATTCAATTGGAGCTATTTATGGTTATACTCAGGATGGTATTTTCCAAAATCAAGCGGAAATTGATAGTTATTATCCTGCTTCATGGACTTCACAACCCGGCGATATTCGATATAAAGATTTGAATGGTGACGGTATTATTTCAGACAAAGACCGTACATTTATTGGCAGTACAATTCCAACATTTACTTATGGCTTTAGCCTAAATGCTGGATATAAAAATTTTGATTTTAGTGTAGAATTCAATGGAGTTTATGGAAATAGTATAATTAATAAGAAGAAAGTTCCATCTTATGCACAATTTAATTTTTACTCTACAGCACTGAATCGTTGGCATGGTGAAGGGACATCAACAGTAGAACCAATATTAAATACTTCAAGAGGTAATAACTTTGAGTCTTCTACCAATTTATTAGAAAGTGGTTCCTACCTACGTATTCGCGCCATTCAATTGGGGTATTCTTTACCAAAAAGTATATTAAAAGCCATTGGGTGTAATAAGTTTAGGATATTTATCAACACGCAAAACCCGATTACTTTTAAGAAAAACAGTGGATTTACCCCAGAAATAGGTGGAGATATACTAAATGGTGGAGTTGATGATGGAAATACCTATCCACTTCCTTCGGTTTATACAGCAGGTTTATCAGTTAACTTTTAATTCAATACAAAAATGAAAAAGATAATATTATTTTTTAGTATAGTGCTATTAGGCATTGCTTGTTCGGATACTTTTTTGGAACGCTATCCAAAAGGATACAATTATACTCCTGCTGAAATGGACAATAGTGTTTTGGTACAGGCAAAATTAGCGCAGGCTTATGCCAGTTTAAGAAATTGGGGATTTCTGTGGGGAGGTCTTGCAATGAATAATTATACTACACCTGATGTAGAAAAAGGAAGTACACCCAGTGATGGTGGTGAAATTAGTCAGTTTAAAACGTTAAGTTACACAGCTGCCAGTGCTCAGGTTAAAGACTATTATGCAAGTTGTTACAGTAGTATTTATCTTACTAACGAAGCAATTGGATTTATTGCTGCTCAGTCTGATACAGTTCCTACAAAAAATATAAACACAGGTGAAGCCTTGTTTCTGCGTTCAGTCATGTATTTCAGGTTGGCTCAGGCTTTTGGTGGTGTTCCTTGGGTAAATAAAATATTAGCTCAAACTGATAAAACACCTTCACGTTCTACAAGAGATGAAATTTGGAGTTATATTGAAAAAGATTTGAAGTATGCAATTCCACTTTTACCATCACGTGTATCCCTAATGGCAAGTGGTAATTCGGGACGTGCTACTCAAAATGCTGCTCGTGCTCTTTTGGCAAAAGTATATCTTTATCAGAAAAAATGGTCGGAAGCATTAGCTCAAACTACAGCCATTATAGGTTCGGGAGACAATGATTTAACAACGGCTTACGACCAGATTTTTAATGAAGCCAACGAATATGGACCCGAATCGGTGTTTGAAGTAAATTGTGATGTGAAACCAGTGGATAAGATAGATATAGGTAGTCAGTTCGCTCAAATTCAGGGAATCCGAGGTTTTCCAAATTTAGGCTGGGGATTCAATGCACCAAGTCAGGTGTTGATGGATGCTTATGAAACCGGTGACCCACGTAAAGCCGCATCGGTAATTGCCAATGGAGATGTATTAGAAGGTAAAAAGGTAATAGCTGATCAAGCTGGCTATCAGTTTTTCAATAAAAAGGTGTATACAAAACTTTCAGAAAGAGCACCAAATTATAGTAGAAACATTGGTGCACAAGGTGAATGGGTTAATATTCGTATCATTCGTTATGCTGATGTGGTGTTGATGTATGCCGAAGCAGCATGTGAACTTGGAAATACTACCGAAGCATTGGCCAAATTAGAAATGGTTCGTGTCCGTGCCCGTGGTGCAAATACTACAGTTTTGCCTGCAATTACAACTACCGACCAAACTCAATTACGAGCAAAAATTCATCAGGAACGTAGAATAGAACTGGCTATGGAATTTGAACGTTTTTATGATTTGGTTCGTTGGGGTGAAGCAAAAACCGCAATTGGTGCAAATTTCATTGTGGGTAAACACGAACTTTTCCCAATTCCACAATCTGAAATTGATAAATCCGGTGGTTTAATAAAGCAAAATCCGGGATATTAAATTTTAAATCAACTTCCTGCAAGTATAACTTTGCAGGAAGTTAATTTAAGCTATAATTCAAGTACTTACATGATTAAAGGAAAATACATACAGGATAAAAACAACCACTTTGCTCCGCAATTAATTGCGCATACAGGAGAAGGATGGGTTTCTTTTGTTCTTTCTCAGGGGTTAGTAGCTATTGTGTTATTTTTTTTCTTCTTTATTACTTCATGTCAGGATACGGTCATACCAACAATTGTTGTTGTTAAAAAGGATACTACAATAGTCGCAAAGAATGATACTACTTATTTACCTGCTAAAGTTCGTCCGGTACTCCACGAATGGCAACACAAGACCTTTAACTATTTTTACGAAGGCGCCAGTTCAACTGGAATGACTTTGGAGGGGAATGAACGTGGTGATGTAGTCACCATTGGTGGAAGTGGATTTGGTTTAATGGCTTTGATAGTGGGTTCGGAACGTGGCTGGATTAGCCGAGCACAAGCAGCAGCACAGACACAGAAAATTGTACGATTTCTTGGAAAGGCTGAAAGGTTTAAGGGTATGTGGTCGCATTGGTACAAACCCGATGGAACATCAGAGCCTTTTGGCGATCAGATAAAAACAGGAGACATTGTTGAAAGTGCTTATATGGCAGCGGGTTTACTTACTTCATTGGAATATTTTACAGCCAATTCTGCCATTGAAACAGAAATTAGAGATTCGGTTGATTCGTTTTGGAAAACCATGGATTGGAACTTTTATACAGGAAAAACAAATAAATTAAACTGGCATTGGTATTCACTAACTAATACTTTGAAAATGGATGTCAGAGGTTGGAATGAGACTTGGATTACTTATATCATGGCTTTAGGAGCACCAAGTCCGCATAATATATCGCAGGATGTTTACACGCAAGGTTGGTTGAGCAATGGCGGCATATATCATACCAACAGATCATTCTATGGATATGATTTGCCTTTAGGTGAAGATAAAGGTGGTCCATTGTTTTTTGCACATTATTCATTTTTAGGGCTCAACCCCCGAAAAATTGAAGACCAGTATGTAAATTATTGGAAACAAAACGTAGCTCACACCATGATTAATAGACATTATTGTATAGTGGACGCACCACCAGCTTATAAATATGATGATAAAAATTGGGGGCTTACAGCCTGTTACGGTGCTAAACCGCCAAACTGGAATTATAATGCACGTTCACCATTAAACGATGATGGTGTAATAGCACCTACTGCGGCTTTAAGTTCGTATCCATACACACCGTTTTATAGCACACAGGTGTTGTTTCAATTAGCTGCCAACTCACTGGTAAATGGTATTTATGGTTTTGCAGATGCTTATTGTCCTCAAACCAGTACTTCTGAAAGGAAACATTTGGCTATTGATCAGGGACCAATCGTGGTGATGATGGAGAATTACAGATCAGGACTTATTTGGAATTTACTGATGAAGAATGAACATGTGAATGCCGGTTTGTTGTTAGCAGGTATTAAAGAAAAACCGGTTTATTCACAAGGGTTTCATTTGGCTACAATAAACACCATAACCAATGAATATGATATGATGCGTCATCCCGACAGAGAACTTTATGAATTGGATTATGATGTAATCACTGAAGGAAATACAACATTTAAAATTATAAATGCTGATAATAAAGTAATTAGGGATACCACCATAAATGCCGTATTAGGTGAAAATTTATGGTCATTCAACAATAAAGATATTATTAACGGAAAACAATATACCATTACCATGTGTGCTCCCGACGGCAGGGAACACAATATGGTGGTAAGATTGCGATAAAAACAAAAACAATTTAATTTTTACTAACAATTTAATTTTTAACATCATGAAGAAGTTACTCTTTACTTTCGCATTGACACTTATGGTAAGTGCCTCTGCATTAGCACTTGACAACATTGTGCTAGACAATTTTGAAAACGGATTAGTGAATTTTACTACCACAGTGAACGTTAATCCCGCTGCATCAATGAACTACACAGTTGTGGATAATCCTGTTAAAGCAGGGATTAACACCAGCAATAAAGTGTGGAAATTTGAACGCAATGACATTGCTCCAAACAATGTAACTTGGGCAGGATTTTGGGCAAGTTTAAAAACCCCAGTTATTAAAGGTTATCACCGTGTTGAAGTGAAATACTTACGTACCAACGCTACTTCGCAATTGAGGATGAAAATCGAAGGGACAGTTAATAAAGAATTTGATCCGTTAAGACCAGCTTCAAAAACCAACGAATGGGAAACCTTGGTATTTGACATTTATGCCAATGGACTCAAAAACATTAATGTGTTGAGTTTATTCCCTGATAACTATACACCGGTGGATTTAAATGCTGTTGTATATATTGATGATATCACCGTTATTTTCGATCCAACTATTGTTCCACCACCACCACCAACATCGGATACCTTGTTTATCAAAAGTGCTGATAATCGTTTTTATGATCAAAGCATAGTTGGTCAGACTGCTCCAAGTACAGTTGTTGCTGAAAGTTGGGATAATAAGCCTACAACTACCAAAGACAAATTACCTGTAGTTACAACTCCAGTAAAAAGTGGTATTAACGCCTTGAAATTACAATGGAAATCAGCTACTGGCGGCGACTGGTGGTCTTTGGTTGCTAGTATCGGATGGAAACCTTTCGATTTAACAACTATGACTCATGTTAAGTTTTGGATTAATTCACCGGTTGCTTTAGCAAAAACGGCTTTGCCAAAAATTAAATTAGAAGCATATTCTGGCACTCCAAAAGCTACAGGAACAGTAAATATTGCAAGTTATTTAGCTAGTGATTTGGCAGCGAATACTTGGACTGAAGTTTCTGTTCCTCTGTCTGATTTATGGGCAACTAATGCAGCATTTGTTGCAAAAGATGTTATAAAAGGAGTCATGTTCTTGCAAAATGCTATCGATAACGTAGAACACACTTTTTATTTAAACGAATTTATATTTAAAAATCTTTCTACAGGTTTATTCACGCCTACAGTTCAAAAAACAATTTCTGCTTATTATACCAATGGTGAAGTTCGTATTACAAATTACGTTGGTAACGTAAGCATATTCGATGTTACAGGTAAAATGGTAGCTTCTGGAAAAGTATCTGAAGGTAAATTCAATCTAAATATTCAAAAAGGTATTTATATTGTAAATACAACTAAAGGAATCGCTAAAATTGCAGTGAAATAATTTAATAACCCTTGTGCAATGCCGATGTTCAAGGGGAAAATCATTTATATTGTTTGTGATTAGTATTATTACCAACACTAAAAAATAAATGACTGTTTTCTATCAAAAATTAAGGATGGTTGAACTTATCAACCATCCTTTTTTGTCTGTTGTGCATTGAATTAAGCTTGAGGAATGAAAGTTCCTCTATGTTCCGAACTGATCGCAAACATTAACGCTCGAATAAGGAATTGTGGGGATTGGAAATCTGAATAAAGTCATTAACAAATCTGAAGTTTTCAAGAACAGAAATTTAATAATAGGCTTCTCTTGAGATGGTAACAGAGCTATGGTTTGATAATGCCCAAAATATAACCGTAACTCAAAGTTAGTAAACCAATCAAAACACAGTGGAAGTTTAGTGTTTTATCCCGAGAGGGGTGGTGATGAAAACACGCATAAATTTAATAATTGTTGTCTGGTAAAAAAAAATATTTTGAATGCAATAATTTATATCTCACACTTAGTTCAAGATGACCTTAAATTAGCTAGGTTTATGGTTGGCGGCAAAGCTTCCAACCAAATACCAATAGTCCGAATTCATCGTAAGGCATTGTCTTTCTGAAAGGAGTGAAGAATATAATATTTTATACCAACAAAAATGTGTCTAATCTTTGAGGTTTGAGGCAATATTATTCTATTATTTTAAATGTAAGCCCTCTCACATTATGAAAATAGAGAATTTTGATTATTCAATTTATTTTCCTTGATTGGTACATCCATAAAAAAAATTATAGTTTTATTGTTTGTTATGTAAATAAAAGGAGTTATTTTTACGCGATTTAATTACTGGAATAGCTGTGTGAAGATGACTTTCAACAATAGTGATAGTTAATAACGTGACGCGATTATTTAGCAATAAAAGAAAAAAAATTTAAGAAAATGACAAGAATACTTAGAATTACACTGATATTGGCAATTTTTACACAAAATTTTAAATTAGCTGTATCGCAAGTTACCAAGTCAATTCAATTAATTGACGAACAAACAATACAACCTATCGTTGGTGCAAATTTTAATTACGAAAATCAAATTGGGGTTTCAGACAACTATGGTAAAATTCAGATTGAGTTCAGCCCAAATGCTACATTAAAACTATCGCATATAAATTATGGACAATGGATACTTTCTACCACAGAAATAAGTACTGCATTAAGTACCGGAAAAATTTACAGGGAAAACATTACCGTTAATCTTAAACCTTTTTCCATTATTGCTTATCATACAAATAATCAAACAAATAGAATTGATTTAAACAGTCAGGAAAAATTAAATCACGATGCTGGTGCAGTTTTAAATACCGATGTATCAATAAATAGCATAAAAAAAAGTGGTGTTTATGGTTTTGACCCAGTACTTCGAGGGTTTAAATATGAACAATTAAACATTATAATCAATGGCTCTTGCGCTGCTACGGCAGCCTGTCCGAACAGAATGGACCCAATAACAAGCCAAATTCCACTTAATACCATTCAAACTATACAAATTTTGAAAGGACCTTATTCGTTACGGTTTGGAAATTCATTTGGTGGAAGTATCAATTTTTTGACAGCAAATCCTATTTTCACTGATACAATAAAAACCATAAGCCGATTATCAACAACTTACGAAAACAATGGAAACGTTTTCCGTAGCGAGGGTATGTTTGGCTTGCATAACAAGCGAATAGATTTAAAGATTGTTGGATCGTGGTCGCAAGGTATAGACTACAATGCTGGAAATCAAACCTTAGTTCAATCCGATTTTTTAAGAGCGAGTTTTGGTTCCGATTTAGCAATAAAACTAACCAATAATCAAATCATTAATTTAATAATCAATCGTAATTTAGGAAGAAACATAGATTTTCCAAGTTTACCAATGGATTTGATTCATGATGATACATGGATGTTCTCTGCGGAACATGGTTTGATTTTAAAACAACGAAAACTTAATTCGTGGAAAACATTGATTTATGCTACACATGTTAATCACTTAATGGATAATTCACTAAAAGTATTAAATCCAAGAACTATGAATGCCAAATCGCCGACACAAACCTTAAACTATGGCGGTAGAACCGAAACAACGTGGAATTTTGGAAATACAACAACGTTTGCAGGAATAGATTTAAAAACTGAAAATGCAGAAGGAAGTAGAACCAGAGAAATACTAACCGGATCAAATGCTGGAAAATTATTTACTGATAATATCTGGCAAAATAGCACAATTGTTCGCAATGGATATTTTGCTGAAACGAATATCGTTTCGTCGAATTTTCTTTATGTGATTGCAGGAAGATTAGAAATAAACAATGCGAAAGCAAACGAAGTTGCACCCGAATTTTCAGTAATTAATTCTGAAACCAATATTACACAATTAAATTCAAGCATAAGTTTAGGTATCATTAAAAATTTTGCAAAATTTTATTCCATCAAATTTTGGGCAGGAACTTCGCAAAGAAGCGGTGGTTTAACCGAAAAATATATCAATTATTTTTCAGTAGGTCGCGATGCCTACGAACTAGTTGGCAATCCTGCTATTAAACCTGAAAGAAATAATCAAACCGATTTAATCCTTGAAATAAAAACAGTTAAAATATTTTTAAATGTAAATCTATTTGCCTCATATATAACTGATTATATAACTTCAATTAAAAATATCGATTTGAAACCACGTATTGCGACAAGTCCGGGTGTGCGACAATTCACAAATACAGATAATGTTTTTAAAACTGGTTTTGAAATTAATTGGAAACAGTATTTGTTTTACAGTATTCAACAACAAGCAGGAATTGCGTACACATATGCTAAAAATACTGAAAATAACGAGCCATTATCCGAAATTGCACCTTTTGAATTACGATATTTACTTGCCGGCAAATACTTCAACAATAAATTAAATTTTGAAATTTTGTTACGACATGTACTAAAACAAAATAGGATTTCGGTTGAATTTGGTGAAAAAGAAACACCTTCATTTACTACACTTGATTTTGGAATTTCATATAAAATGCTTAAATTTATGAGTATAGCCTCTGGTGTTCAAAATATTTTTAATAAAACTCATTACGAACATTTAAACCGATCTATAAGTGGAAGTACAACCGATTATATATTTAACAGAGGAAGAAGTTTATATTTTACATTGGTGGTTGATTTTAAATAAATGCGACACCTAAAGGAAAATATTATCCATTCATAATTTAGTTTTATCATTGTGCTTCAATTTAAAAAATCAAAAGAGAATTCAAACATTTTACAAATAAAATTAGACAATCATATTGGTTTTAGATATTCAAGTTTCCATCAGATTGTATTTCACACGAAAAGTGGTAGAACGAAAAAAATACAATCAGAAAATCCATCAAATATTGAAAAAGCTTAGAATATGATAAATGAAGCTATGAAGCTTGTTATTAGTGAATTAAATATTGGTGCGTAAATAAAAAATATCAATTTTATTTACGTTTTGGAATGGTAAAAACATATTAATCATTTTGTTTATGACCATACAAGTAAAAGCATCTTCACATTTAAAAATTAACAAATATGGAAAAATACTTAATAGAAACACCAATCTTAAACTATTCAGATAGTTCAATTCAGTCCTTGGTAAAAAATAAAAAGTGGCTAACAATGGATACAATTGAAAGAGTAAAAGCAATATATTACTATGTTAGAGATGACATTGAATTTGGTTACAATATATCGGATGATATAACCGCTAAACAAGTATTAAAAGATGGTTATGGTCAATGTAATACAAAAGCAACCTTGTTAATGGCACTTTTACGTGCAGGTGGAATACCGAACAGAATACATGGATTTACCATTGACAAAGCGTTACAAAAGGGAGCAATTACGGGAATTTGGTATAAACTCTCGCCAAAAAAAATTTTACATAGTTGGGTGGAAATTTATGTTAACGACAAATGGTATTTTCTTGAAGGTGTAATACTTGACAAAGAATATTTAACACGTTTACAAGAAAAAAATAAAAACAGTAAAACTACATTTTGTGGATATGGTGCTTATACTGACAATTTTGCAAACCCACCAATTGTATGGAATTTAAATAATACCTTCATTCAAGACAAAGGAATAAACCAAGATTTTGGTCTGTTTGACACACCAGATGAATTTTATAAAAAACACCAACAGAAACTTGGAGCGTTTAAGAAATTTATTTTTCTTTATATTGTACGACATAAAATGAATAAAAACGTTGAAAAAATAAGAACCGGCAGGTAACAACAGTGTAAAAATAAATTAAATACAAACTCTAAACGTTAATACAAAGCTGATTTAAAATGAAAAAAATCTTTATTATTTTAGCTTTTTCCTTTATTAATCTACATTTTCTAACCGCTCAGGTAAAAAACATAAAAATGGAAAAATTGGTATCACATTCTCTTCATTAGGTGATAATGTTGTTATTAGATTTGATGAATTACAAGGTGCAATGTTTGGCTGAATTGCTCCTTATTTAATTAAAACTATTTTTAAACCATTAATTATCAATGAGTAATCAAATATCGAAAAAAGGGCAATGAGAAAATCCATCAAATATAGAAAAAGCATATTCTATGAAAATTGAAGCAATGTAGCTTGTTATTCGTGAATGAAATATTGCTACATAAAATAAAAAAATGTGAATTTTTTTTACGTTTTGGAATAATAAAAAAAATGAAATCATTGACAAAAAATGAAGAAAACAGATATACTTCCCTAAGCATGAAAAAAATAATTACTCTTCTCAGTCTTTACTTTAGTTTCATTCCTTTTACACAAGCTTCTAATGAAATTACAGTAACAACTAAAGCTATTACCAATATTAGTTCTACAACCGCTATTGGAAATGGAACTTTAATCATTTTAGGAGATGTAAATCCGACACAATATGGGGTTGTATGGAGTACATATCACAATCCTGACATATCACTTACTACCAAAACCACACAAGGCGTAATTACTTCTACCAGAGATTTCACTTCCGATATTTCTGGTTTACTACCAAATACCACCTATTATCTTCGTGCTTATGCAACCAACAGTGTTGGCACTAGTTATGGTAATGAAGTTTCATTTAATACACTCACATTGCAAACCATTTCTTTTGGAAATCTTGACACAAAAACCTATGGTGATGCTGCATTTAATCTTACAGCATCAACCACAGCTACTGGATTAACGATAACTTATTTAAGCGATAATGAGGCTGTTGCCAAGATCTCTGGGAATACTCTTTCTATAATAGGAGTAGGCGAAGCTAACATTACTGCTATACAAGCTGGAAATAACATTTATTTAGCTGCAACTGATGTAACTCAAAAAATTATTGTTAATAAGCGTCCAATTACCATAACAGTTGATGCAGTTTCAAAAACCTATGGTGATAATGACCCATTTTTTACGACCAAAATAACTTCTGGTACAATAATAACAGGAGATAACAGCACAGGTTATTTGACACGTAATGTTGGCGAAAATGTAGGTTTTTATTTAATAAACAAAGGAACATATAGTTTTGGTGATAATTACGACGAAACTTTTGTTACTAATGTTTTAAGTATTACAAAACGACCCATTACAATTACTGTTGATGCTGTTTCAAAAATCTATGGTGATAATGACCCAATTTTTACTACTCAAATAACTTCCGGAACAACAATTCCAGGAGATAACAGCACTGGTTCTTTGACTCGGGCAGTTGGCGAAACCGTAGGGGATTACCCAATAAGCAGAGGTACATACACCTTTGACACTAATTATGATGAAACCTTTGTCGGAACAAATCTGATTATTACAAAACGTCCCATTACCATTACTGTTGATGCAGTTTCAAAAACCTATGGTGAAACAGACCCAATTTTTACAACGCAAATGACTTCCGGAACAATAATAACAGGAGATAACAGCACAGGTTCTTTGACTCGGGCATATGGCGAAACCATAGGGAATTACCCAATAAGCAAAGGTACATACACCTATGGCTCAAATTATGATGAAAACTTTGTAGGAACAAATCTGAATATAAGCAAACGTCCTATCACCATTACTGTTGATGCTGTTTCAAAAACTTATGGTGATACAGACCCCTTTTTTGTTTCAATAGTAACTTCAGGAACTATTGTGTCAGGAGATAATACCACAGGTTCAATGAATCGTGAAGTAGGCGAAAATGTTGGTTTCTATGCTATCAATAAAGGAACATACTCTTATGGTGATAATTACAGCGAAACATTTGAGAGTAATGATTTAAGTATTACAAAACGTCCCATCACCATTACAGTTGATGCGGTTTCAAAAATCTTTGGTGATATAGATCCAATCTTTACCACACAAATAACTTTAGGAACAATAGTCAATGGAAATTCTCCATTTGGTGCACTAACAAGAGATATTGGCGAAAATGCAGGAAATTATGCTATCAATAAAAATTCTTACACTTTTGGTGATAATTACTACGAAACTTTTATTAGTAAAGAACTAAGCATTACAAAGCGTCCAATCACTATTGCAATTGATGCTGTATCAAAAATCTATGGTGATTCAGATCCAATTTTTTCTCCTCAAGTAATTATTGGGGAAATTGTAAACGAAAATACAGCAACTGGTAAATTGAGTCGTATGGCAGGCGAAAATGTTGGCTATTATCTGATTAAAAAAGGAACTTACACTTTTGGCGATAATTACGACGAAACTTTTATCAACAATGTTTTAAACATTACAAAACGTCCAATTATTATTACGGTGGATGCTGTTTCAAAAACTTATGGTGATAGAGACCCAGATTTAAACCCACATGTAATTTCAGGAACAATATTAATAGGAGATATCGGCACAGGTTCATTGACTCGCGCAGTAGGCGAAACGGTGGGTTCTTATGCAATCAACAAAGGGACTTACACATTTGGCGATAATTATGACGAAATGTTTATCAGCAAAGATTTAATCATTACAAAACGTGCAATCACAATTACTGTTGGAGCTATTTCAAAAACCTATGGTGACATTGATCCGATTTTTACCACACAAATAACTTCCGGAACAATTGTAAACGGCAATACAGCAATTGGGACTTTGAGTCGTGAAATAGGCGAATCGGTGGGTTATTATGCCATCAACAAAGGAACTTACACTTTTGGAGATAATTACGATGAAGGTTTTGAAATTGATTACCTGAAAATTGAAAAACGAAAAATTACCGTTACCGCTGTTATAGATTCCAAAACTTATGATGGAACCAATAATTCAACATTAATTCCAACTTTCGGGACACTAGTCAATGGTGATTTGGTAAATACAACACCGATACAAGCATTCAACAATGCAAATGTTGGTACAAATCATGTGCTGACAGCTTCGGGATTTACCATCAAAAACGGAAGTAATGATGCCACTGCTAATTATAATATCAGTTATGTTTCTTCAGCACCTACCGCAATCATTCACCCTAAGCAAGTTCTTGTTACTGAACCAACAATATCAACCAGTAAAGTATACGATGGGAGTGATATTGCAAGTGTTACCGCAGGCTTAATGTCTGGAGTAGCTGCCATGGATATTGGGAACGTGTCAATAACAGCTAAAGCAACATATTCAGATGCTAGCGTAGGTACAGGAAAGATTATTACTGTTAAATATACTTTAAGTGGGTCTGCAATGGCAAATTACATAGCTCCCCCCGACTACATATACTCAGTTTCAGAAGTTGAAATTATTCGTAAACAATTGACCATAACCGAACCAACAGTCATAAAAAATAAAATGTTCGATGGTAATAGTTCAGCATATATTTCTAAAATTGGAAATTTACAAGGTGTGGAAATTATAGATGTAAACAATGTGGGTGTAGTAGCTACAGCAACTTATAACAGTAATTCAGAAGGACAAAATAAAACGATTACAGTTGTTTACCAATTGACTGGTAGTACCAAAAATAATTACTTTGTTCCTGTAAATTCAATTTTTACAGGAGCAAAAATATCAGGGAATATTACATTAGAAACCTTGGCAACTTCAACTCAAGGCTGCGAAAACTCAAATCTGGAATTAGACTATGTTGTATTAACAGGTACGCCTACTCTGTACAAAATTACATTTAATACAGATGCTTTAAATGCTGGTATTAAGAATGTAGTTTATACTAATTTGCCAACAACTCAAAATAATGGAATTTTATCAATTCCAATTCCAAAGGGAACACACGATGGAACATATCAGGGAACTTTACAAGTTATGAACGAATTAGGTATTGAAAGTTCAGCATATACTTTCCAATTTACTATTAATGTATCATCCGATATTATTATAACTAAGTTTACCGATGTTGTATTGTGCGACAATAGTAGTAAACGTTTCACGGCTTTTCAATGGAATAAAAATGGTGAGGCTATAAATGGTGCTATAAACCAGTTCTATTGCGATCCGGATGGCTTGATAGGGAATTATTCACTGAAATTGACAACAACTGAAGGGCAAACCCTCTATACTTGTCAGAAGGTATTGAACATCCCATTGTCAATAAAAGTCACATCATATCCAAGTCCCGTAAGAGCCAGTCAGACTTGTACGGTTAAAATCTCAGGTATTGAAAATTATGAATTAGAAGGCGCTGAACTATCTGTTTTCAACGTACAGGGTATTCGTGTGTTTTATACCGACAAAGTTGAAAAGTTAAATCTGGTGAGTTTGCCAACAGTTTCGGGAGTTTATATCGGACACTTAAAAACAATTTCTGTTGTTGATTATACATTTAAAATATTTGTAGAGAAATGATAACCGAGTTAATAGGGATAAACAAGAAATCGGTGAACTCAGTATTCGGTTTTAATTTATCACTTTAATTAAATTTCAAACAAAAAAAATAATGAAGAAACTAATCATAATGGGATGGGGATTGGTGATTTTTAGTGCCATTCAATCACAAGAAAAGGGAAATTTTCTTCACTTCAATGTTGGAGGTGGATTGAACAACATATCCTATAATTTGAAGGATGGAACTGAAAAAGGTCAATTCGGTTACACTCTAAATGCGGCTTTCAGCTATTTTTTAACGTCTCAATTGGGCATTCAAAGTGGTATCGGACTTCAATCATTTAATTCATTATCCACCATTAATCTGAAGTCAGCAAGTTCGGAGATTGATACTGATGGGCATACTTATGAATTTTGGACAAACTATAAAAACTGGCAGGAAATACAACAAATTCTTTCGCTGGATATTCCAATTATGGGGCAGTTTAAACGATTTTTAGACAGAAAGTTTGGAATTTTAGTAGCCATGGGTGGAAAAATTTCTATCCCAATTTATTCTAATTATAAAACCTCTGCCGGTCAAATTGTAACAACAGGATATTATAATCAGTGGAATGTAGAGTTGACTGAAATGCCGCAGCATGGATTTACAACGTATACCAATAGTTATTCCGGTAATTTAACCCTAAAACCTTCATTTATGGCAGTTGCAGAACTAGGCGGACTTTACAAAATTTCCAGAAAAACAGAATTATATATTGGCGGATATTTTAACTATGGATTTAACAATATATTAAATCCCGACTCAAAATTAATACTCCAACCAAATGCAATTTACAATGGCGTTTTTTCGTCCAGCCAAACAATTAAAGTTGTACCAATTTCTATTGGTATAAAAATTGGATTGTATTGGCAGTTTGGAAAGATATTCCCTTTTAGGTAATGTTTGAATACTTTCAGATTTCCTGACCTCTCGCAATTTAGTTTGTCGATAATTTATAGATGAGCTGAAGTTCCGTACCTGGATAATTTGGCTCTGAGTCTGTTAGTAGTTCACATAATTTGTCGAGAGCAGAGATGTCTCTTGGTGTTGATTGGTTATAGAGTTTTATCGTTAAATTTGTTTATTGTGATACAAAATTATAATTTATTTATAAAGCTGAAATCTTTCTGATTGTTTATTCTAGTTGTGCGCTATCCTTCCTCTTACATTTTGAATAAATAGCTTATCTTTGCATTACAAAAAATTATCAATGCAGTATTATTAAAGTTATACAATATGAAACTCAGCAAACTTTTTTTCTCATTTTCTTTTTCCTGACTTTGACAGTTTTCGAGCCTTCATTTTGTAAAAAGCTGTATT
>JACDZJ010000186.1_pt1 | contig 26556 bp, 25 predicted proteins | sample 7365721 | NCBI WGS metagenome assembly JACDZJ01 (sample SAMN15143480, study PRJNA637477) | pond metagenome | biome: freshwater wetland ecosystem [ENVO:00000243]; feature: pond [ENVO:00000033]; material: pond water [ENVO:00002228]; isolation source: pond water containing pink berries ... | reverse complement strand
CTCCTATGATACAACTTTTTGACACACTTTCTTATCCCGAACTCAGGTTAATAATAAAGGCTCTCCTCTTTTTTATATTGGCACGGATTGCAAATCTGCGTCAGCGGAGGGGGAAAACTATAAAGTGTTGAAAATAAATAATCTACAATCTCAGTAATTGATTTTGATAAAATAAAAAACGCTGTAAACTTATTCGTTTCCAGCGTTTTATGCTTGTTTCTGTTTCAGTAATCATGGCTATTAACCATGATATTACTAATTTATTTTCTTAATCAATCCCATTCCAATTTGAATGGCTTTTTCGTTTACCGGGATTAAATGATGGTGACGATCGGGAAGTGATTTTTTTAAACCTTTAAGCACATTTTCTACCTGAACGATGGGTCTAACTTTGAGCAAACCTCCCAAAATAATCATATTCATTGTTCTTGATGCATTGTTAGCATAAGCATATTCGGTAGCATCAATACGGTAAATGTTGATATCAGTACGTGTTGGGAATTTCTTGAATCCATTACTATCAAAAATTAAAGTTCCACCTGGTTTTATTTTGCTTTCAAATCTGTCTAACGATGGTTGATTCAGGACAATGGCTGTATCATACGAATTTAGTACCGGAGAACTGATGCGTTCGTCGCTCAGTATGACAGTAACATTTGCTGTTCCGCCACGTTGCTCGGGTCCATAAGAAGGCATCCAACTTACTTCCTGCCCTTGCATTAATCCCGAATAGGCTAAAATTTTCCCCATCGATAGTACGCCTTGTCCACCAAATCCGGCTATTATAATTTCTTCTTTCATTCTTAAATTGTAAATTGTAAATGAATAAATACTAAATACTTATAGGTCTTTCAAATCACCAATTGGGTAAGCCGGAAACATATTTTTTACCATCCAATCGTTAGAGTCGGCAGGTGATAATTTCCAACCGGAGTTACAAGTTGAAACAATTTCGACTACTGAAGTTCCTTTGTTTTGCATTGAGTTTTCAAAAGCTTTTTGAATGGCTTTTTTTGTCCGACGAACGGTCGCTACATTGTGCACACTTTGACGTGTTACATAACAAGTTCCTTCTAATTGTGCCAATAATTTGGTAATATCCAGCGGATTTCCATTTAACGGAATTGTTCGTCCATTGGGTGATGTGGACGATTTCATCCCAACCAAAGTTGTTGGTGCCATTTGACCACCAGTCATACCATAAATACCATTATTAATAAAAATAATCGCAATATTTTCGCCTCTGTTGGCAGCATGAATAGTTTCTGCTGTACCAATGGCTGCTAAGTCGCCATCGCCCTGATAAGTAAATACTAACCGATCGGGTAGTAAACGTTTTACAGCTGTTGCCAAAGCAGGTGCACGGCCATGTGCAGCTTGTTGCCAATCGATATCGAGATATTTATATGCGAATACAGCACAACCAACCGGAGCTATGCCAATTGTTTTATTCTGAATATCCATTTCTTCAATTATTTCGGCAATAAGCTTGTGTACAACACCATGACTACATCCGGGGCAATAATGCATGGGTACATCATTCATCACTTTGGTTTTGGTATAAACCAAATTATCAGGATTAATTATATCGTTTATTGTCATAAATTTATTTTTTTTCATCCCGTACGTTTTCGGGGATTGTTTACTATTTAGTTACAGAATTCTGTAACTATTTTATTAATTTGCTTTTCAAAGCTTCCAAAACTTCATCGGGGGATGGAACAATTCCACCCATTCTACCATAAAATTCAACAGGAACTCTGCCATTTACTGCTAATTTTACATCGTCGACCATTTGTCCCGCATTCATTTCTACAGTAAGAATTCCTTTAATTTTTTCTGCCAATTCTCTTATAATTCTACTAGGATATGGAAATAAAGTGATAGGTCGTAGTAATCCGGCTTTAATACCTTCTGTACGAGCCATTTCTACTGCTTTTTGGCATACACGAGCTGTTGTTCCAAAAGCAATAATCAGATATTCTGCGTCATCGCACGAAAACTCTTCGTAAAATACTTCGGTTTTTTCAATTTCACGATAACGACATTGTAACCGTAGATTAATTTCTTCCATTTCCTCCGAAAGTAATGCCAGGGAAGTTATAATATTTGGTTTGCGGTTTGCGGGTTTACCTAAGGTAGCCCAAGGACATTTTTCACGTATTTCAACTTCAGTCAATCGTGGTTGAAATGGTGGTAATATGACTTTCTCCATCATCTGACCAATAACACCATCTGCCAAAATCATGGTAGGTGTAAGGTATTTAAAAGCTAAATCGAATGCCAATACTGTATGATCGGCCATTTCTTGCACAGACGCAGGTGCAAGAGTTATCATTTTATAATCGCCATGACCACCACCTTTAACAGTTTGATAATAATCAGCTTGACTAGGTTGAATGGTTCCCAAACCAGGACCGCCACGCATAACATTTACAATTACACAAGGTAATTCTGCTCCGGCAAGATAGGAAATTCCTTCTTGCATCAAACTTACTCCGGGACTCGATGAACTGGTCATTGATTTTTTACCACAACTTGCAGCACCGTAAACCATATTTATCGAAGCCACTTCACTTTCAGCCTGAAGTACTACCATTCCGGTTGTATTCCATGGTTCAAGTTCCATTAGTGTTTCCAATATTTCGGACTGAGGAGTAATAGGATAGCCAAAATAACCATCACATCCACTTCGGATAGCAGCATGGGCAATAGCCTCATTCCCTTTCATGAGCCTTACTTCTTCATTATGTTGATTTTTTAAATTGTTCATAATATTGATTTATAAAAGATGAGTACTAATTAAACTATTAAAGCTTAACTTTATAAACCGTAATGCAAGCATCTGGACAAACATACGCACAGGCAGAACAACCGACACAAGCATCAGGGAAAGCCATATAAGAATAATTATAACCTTTAGAATTTGCTTCATTATTTAATGATAATACCTTTGAAGGACAAGCTACTACGCATAAATTACATCCTTTACAACGTTCTATATTTACAACTATTGCTCCTTTAATTTTTGCCATTATATTTTTTTTTAAAATTGCCCACAAATGTAGGTAAATTATCCTAAAAATCACATTTTTAAACTACCTTTTTTAGTTTTTTTTCAGTGTTTTAATTACCTCCAATAACTATTTTTTTTGTTGAGCTAACAACTGCATTAAAAAGTCAGGTTTGGCAAATGCCGAAGTCCATCTATTGTGACCAACTCCCGGAAATTCAATGAGTTCAACCTTTTATGAGCCATTTGCTTCCAATTCAATAAAAACATTTCGTGAATATTCAAGAGATTCCACATTATCACTTCCACCATTATAGATTCTAATCGGCATTTTGAGTACTTTTTTCAATCCTTTCACATTAACTCCACAACAGATTGGTATGGCAGCTGCAAATTTCTTAGTATAACTGCAAATAAAATCGAAAGTCCCCATACCTCCTAAGGATAAACCAAGGATGTAAATTCGTTTTGAGTCTATAACATCAGCTTTTTGAAAGTAGTCAACTAATTTCTTAGTTAATTCGAGCTACTTAGTTGCATTTTTTAGTATCAATAATATCAAATTTATCGTTGGTTTTTTAATTCATATTTACCCAAGAACCATTAATAAAACATTGATGAAAAAATTTCGATACTATGATATTTTACCAGATTTAAAGAATTTATAAATAGAGAAGCACCATTTGTAAACTCTTTTTCATTGTAGTTTCCACATTCACCAATTTCGTGCAGAAAAATAACCAAAGGAAAGGATTTTGTTTTATAATAATTCATGGAATACAAAACGCAATAAAGTAAGATTTAGCCTTTTTAGAAAAATTCTTTTTTTATAAAAAATTCATTTTGTGAATTAGTTAACATTCTCACAGTTATTAGTATAAAAAATATGAGAATATTTTTTTTCATTTGATATTTAATAATATTGAAAAAATTCCATCAAAAAATGGATTAAAATTGATTTCCTAGTCATTTGCAAAGTAAACCTTCAAATTCCATATTTCCAAAAGTATGTGAGAAAAAGCCTTTTATTGTTGTTATACCTTAGTATTTGGGATTAAATTTAAAAATAATGGGATAAAAATTTCAAGTAAATTTCAATTCTCATTAAATTTGTCAATAATTATTGTACTCAATAACGTTTATTATGTATAAATAGTTGAATCGGGTATCAAATTTTAATTGTTTTTTATAGTTTGAGGCTTTAGAAATCTTTTAATAATCTGTTACAAACCCCGTTATAAGGGCAATATTGACATATTTTATTATTTTCCGTTTGAACGAAAGGAACCTGAGAATCAAAAATTTCTTCCAAACAAGATGTCAAATGCATGTTAAATTCTGTTTCGTAAATACTAAAATCAGATACGATTTCGTTTACGGTTTTTTCAGGTTTGTAATGTAATTCAGTATCAAAACCTTCTTTAAAAACATCACGCATATAATAAATACCAGGTATCATAGTTTTTCCTTTGGCTTTTTCTTTGTACAGAATGCCATATAAAAAAGTTTGCAACACAAATTTAGCTCGTTTATCTTTATTGTGTTCAAAAACCTCATCCAAATTTTTAAAGTCCAGTGAACCACTTCCGGTTTTATAATCTAGTATGCGTAACCTGCCTTCTTTCTCATCAATTCGGTCGATAAAACCCTTTAAATTTATATGTAAAGCACCTTTAAGGATAGGAAACTGAATATAACATCTTTCTTCGGAATTGATATAACGAAAAGGTGCATATTGTTTATCTGTTTTTAAAACCTGTAAGATATATTTTCGAATAACGTTGGCTATCAATAAGTTATTTCCTTCAAGTTGAACAATCACATTGTTTTTTTTCTTAAAATATTTCTCCGAAAATGCAAGTGCAATTTGTTGGTCAATATAGTTTGGATTTCCCATTAAGTTATCAAAATCATCGGTTTGCATGATTTTTCCTTCGAATGGTTTATATATGTTTTCCATAACTGTATGAAACAAAGTACCAAACATATCAGCTTCAACCGTTTCTTTTACTTCTTCGGCTTGCTCTACTTCTTCCACCTTGGTAAGGTAAAACTGCAAAGGACAATCGATATAAGTATTGATAGAACTTGCCGATAGTGCAGGTTGATTTTCACCACCTAAGGTAAAACGTTGTAATTTTGACATTACAGCTTGTGTTTTTTCAATTTTTATGGCTTGAGGACTTCCAAAACCAATATCGAACGAAATAGTTTTTCGTTGAATGTTTACACCATAGTGGTAATACAATTGATGCATAAATCGGCTTACTTCGCCGGTTTGTCCTGCTTCGTTGCGAGAATCGTACAACAGGAAAATGCGTTTGGTACGGTGAATGAGTCGATAAAAATTATATGCTGTGATTGCATCTTGATGTTCGTAAGTGGGCAAGTCGAATCCACGACGCAGGTTGTATGGAATAAAACTATTTGAACTGCTTTTTTGAGGATATATACCTTCGTTGAATGATGTAATGATCAGATTATCAAAGTCTAAGCCACGTGTTTCGAGAACTCCCATTACTTGTAGTCCATCCAGTGGTTCACCCACAAATGGAATGGTAATACCGGCAGTTAATTGTCGTGTGAGACGTACCAAAGTATCAATCGTCATATCCACTTCCACAGGTTTGACCTTCATAATATCGGACATTCGATTGATGGTAATATAATATTGATAAAGAAAATCACATTCTAACTCGTAGTTGTGTGTATCATCTGAAGCTTGTTGCCAGCCGGCATGTATACTTTTTAGAATTTGAAGCAAATATGGTAAAAAATTATGTGTATTGGTTTGTGAAACGAAAATAGCTGCTAACAAATCATTCTGTTTTAATTCTTCAGCATCAATATAAATCCAATTGTTTTCTGCCATTTTGAATTTAATTCTATCGACTTCTTCGCCGCAAAGCATGGCAATGTATTGATGATTAAGGATATTTGAAACATTAAGATGATAAAATGAAACACGATTTTCCGAAACTCTCATTCGTTTTTGTAAATCGAAAATATGTTCATTCAATCCCGACGCCGGAGTGGCATTCAGCGGAAAACCCATAGTAACGTTTACCTTTTCAATTTGTGAGGGTAAAGAATGGAGTAGTGGAACTAACAAACTCTCATCGGGCAAAACGACCGCTGTTTTTATCCAACTTTGATTTGGGGTATGTGATGGAAATAGCTGGTTTAGTATCCTGAATGTTTGTTTGGCTTGACCCACAGCCGATGGCACAGCAATGAGTTCAATATCTTTATCTTGCAGCGATTCGACAATTGGTTTTATTACATATTTTGATGGAAAAACATGAATATTTTCGACATAAAAGAGTGATGCCTGATTATCTGAGTCGCGCAATTCAACGGCTTCATAATCCCAATAAAAATCGGCTTGTCCGAGTTTTTGTAATTCAGCAAAAAGGGTTCTTTCACAAGGATTTAAAGCGTTAAAACCGATAAACACAAATTGTTTATTTTCAAATTCCGGAATTAATTCTTTAGTGCAAAGGCGGTCTACAACTTCTCGGCAAATCATACCTTCAGTAGCAGTATTCTCTGCTGTCAGCTCCAAACGGAATTGTTCATAAATTGGAAATAAAATTTTCCAGGTTGCAATAAAATTTTCCTGCGATTTACCTTCCACTACCGGAACGAAATTACTCCAAAATTGACGAATTGCATCCACTTGACGCTCTGAGAAAACATTAAAAAGTTGGTCAATCTGCTTTAGTTCAGTGATATTTGTAAACAATTGTTTGGCATCCACACGATATTTATCTACATCTTCAAAGTCGGAAAGTAACATCTCGCCCCAAAACACAAAAGAATCAAAGGTTTCGTCGTTATTAATTTGCGATTTATAGATGCGATACAACTGGAACAACATACTCAACCGATCAGCTGTTTGCCAATGTGAAGCTTGACTGAAACAATCGTTAATGGTGATTATTTCGGGTGAGAAAATGGGTTTGGCGGCAATTTCTGATAGATATTTTTGAAAGAAAAGACCTGCACGACGATTTGGAAAAACGAATGTAAAATCGCTTACACCAGCATCATGATGTGAATAAAAAGCTTGTGCTATGCGGTAAAGAAAAGAATTCATTTTGGTTTTGTTCTGCCGAGACGGACTCGATTTTGGGACTGCTAAATTACAATTTATTTTGAATTTAAACAATTGAACTCCAAATATTAATTAAAATAATTCTTTAATTAATAAGTTTTTAATAGTACAAAATCAAATTTAATTATAAATTTGATTCTCAAATAATTAGCTTTCAATTAGCAATTCAATCAAAATTTTCTTACTTTTGCACAATTCAATTTTAGAATTTCAATCCCGAAAGCAATAGGGACTCAATTTCAGTTATAAATATGATAGGAACACTTGTAAACACAGCAGCCGTGATAGATGGAGGAACGTTTGGTATATTGCTTAAAAAAAATATGCCAGAGCGATTAAAAACCATTTATTTTCAAGCAATAGGTTTATTTACCATTGCCATAGGAATCAGTATGGTGTTCAATATGCAACATATTCTTATTGTTGTGAGTAGTTTAGCCATTGGTTCCCTTTTGGGAGAATGGTGGAATTTAGAAATACGAGTCGAAGAGCTTAGTGTTTTTTTGAAATTTAAATTTCGTATAGTAAGCGAGAAATTTTCTGAAGGTTTGATTACAGCATTTTTGCTCTATTGTATTGGCTCTATGACTATTTTGGGAGCTATTCGCGAAGGAATGGGAGGTTCATCAGATTTATTACTGACAAAATCGTTGATAGATGGTTTTTCGTCTATAATACTCGCTTCAGCTTTTGGTATTGGTGTTTTGGTATCATCAATTCCTTTACTTATTTTTCAAGGTGGTATTACACTGATGGCAATTTTTGCAAGTTCATTTTTTACCTCCGAAATCATTCAGGGACTTAGTAGTGTAGGTGGAATTCTACTAATTGGATTAGGAATCAATATCCTGGAAATTAAAAAACTTCGAATTATGAACATGCTACCGGCTTTGATTGTTGTTGTTTTTTTATTGTGGTTAATTTGATATTTTATCACACTGTATTATTTGCACATTTTTTCTGTTTTTGTGCATGTTTTTAATTTGAAGAGATTAAAATATTGTATTTTTAACATTTTATAATTTAGCTGAATGCTAGATATTTATCTCAAATTCTACAAAAAGCCATGGTTTCAAATATAGAAATAAAGGCTTTTTTCAAATTTTTATATTTTATCTTTGCCCTTAACATCCGAAAAAATTCAAATAAAAAATGAATAAAAACGAAGTATTTGAACAGCGCCTGAAAGCGTTGCAAGAAATGGAAGATAATGCTGCTCTAAGACAACATTTGAAAGGTAAACTAACAGCTCGTGAACGAATAAACATACTTTTTGATGAAGGTACATTTTTCGAATTTGATGCATTTGTATCGCCATCACAGACACCGATAAGCAGCAAACAATCAAATTTTGGTGATGGAGTTGTTGTAGGACGCGGATTGATTCAGGGAAGAAGCCTTTTTGCTTATGCACAAGATTTTACAGTTTTGGGTGGTTCGTTAGGTTATGCTCACGGTATGAAAATTGCAAAAGTTCAAGAAATGGCTTTAAAACTTGGTGCTCCGATTGTTGGATTGATGGATTCGGGTGGTGCCCGAATTCAGGAAGGTGTAAAAAGTTTATCCGCTTATGCTATTATTTTTCGCAATAATGTACGGTCTTCGGGCATAATTCCTCAGATTTCCGCTATATTGGGACCTGCAGCAGGTGGGGCAGTATATTCACCAGCATTGACCGACTTTATTTTTATGACTAATCAAACATCGTATATGTTTGTTACCGGTCCAGATGTGGTGAAAGAAGTTCTAAACGAAGATGTTGATATGGAAGGCTTGGGTGGTGGTAATATTCATGCCAGTAAAAGTGGCGTTGCACATTTTGTCTCGGACGATGAAGAGCATACAATTATGCTCATTCGCAAGTTATTATCATATATTCCCTCCAATAACTATGAATCTTTACCAGTTTCAAACCTAATAAGGTCATATGAATCACGACAAGAATTTCTCAATAGAATTATTCCAGATGACCCGAATCGTCCTTATGATATGAAGGAGATTATTAATATCATTGTAGACAAAGATTCATTTTTTGAAGTTCACGAAAGATTTGCTCAAAATATATTGGTTGGTTTTGCCCGCTTGAACGGAAAATCAATCGGAATTGTTGCCAATCAGCCAAAAGTAATGGCTGGAACACTTGATATAAATGCAAGTGTGAAAGGAGCACGTTTTGTGCGGTTTTGTGATGCATTTAATATTCCTCTGCTCATAATGGAAGATGTTCCAGGATTTTTACCCGGAATTGAACAAGAACACAACGGAATAATCAGAAATGGTGCAAAATTGCTGTATGCTTTTTGTGAAGCAACAGTGCCAAAAATTACGATTATAACCCGAAAAGCTTATGGTGGTGCATATATCGTTATGAGCAGCAAAAACACAGGTGGTGATTTTAATTTTGCATGGCCTACAGCTGAGATTGCTGTTATGGGACCCGCCGGAGCTATCAAAATCGTAAATAAACACGAATTGAAAAATGCCGAGAACAAAACTGATCTCGAGAAGATTTTAATTGATAAATATAAAGAAGATATTGCCAATCCATATAAAGCTGAAGAATTGGGATTAATTGATGAAGTAATTAGTCCGTCCAATACGCGCGAAATTCTTATCACTTCATTTGAGATTTTGTCAAATAAGCAATATCACAAACCGGCACGAAAACATGGCAGTATTCCATTGTAATCAACCAATTAACCAATAACGATTCACCAATCAACGATTTATAAATGAAGAAAAGACTTTTAATCGCCAACCGAAGTGAAATAGCAATCCGAATCATACGTTCTGCTCATAAACTGGGAATTTTGGCAGTAGTTTTTCAAAGCGATAAAGAACCTGATGCTCTTTATTTAAAGTATGCAGATGAAATTATTCCAGCTAGGGATGCCGGAGCAGAAAAGCCTATATTTTTGGATGCTGAACGTATTGTAAGTCTGGCAGTTAAACATAATATTGATTTGATTCATCCCGGATATGGTTTTTTGTCTGAAAATCCCGATTTTGCTGCACTTTGCATCGAAAAAGGAATCAATTTTATTGGTCCTTCGGCCGAACTAATTCGTAACATGGGGCTTAAAACCGTTGCAAAAAGCATGGCAATCGAAGCTGGATTACCATTGGTGCCTGGAAGCGATGGGGCTGTTAATGACTTTGATGAGGCAAAAAATTTTGCCAAAAAAATTGGTTATCCTATTTTATTAAAAGCATCCGCTGGTGGTGGTGGAAGGGGAATGAGAATAGTTGAAAAACCCGAAACAATTGAACGACATTTCAAATCGGCATATGACGAAGCATTAGCAGCATTTGGAAATGGCGATTTGTTTGTTGAAAAATATTTACGAAACCCCAAACACATCGAATTTCAAATTCTGGGAGACAAGCACGGAAATGTTATACATTTAGGTGAACGTGAATGTTCATTACAACGAAAACATCAAAAATTGCTTGAAGAAGCACCTTCTGCAAGTCTTACACCCAAAATGAGAAAAGAAATGGGTGAAATGGCTGTGCGATTTGCCAAAAAGATAGGTTATTTCTCAGCCGGAACTATTGAGTATATTTTGGACGAAGATGGTTCGTTCTATTTTATGGAAATGAATACCCGAATTCAGGTTGAACATCCTGTAACTGAAATGATTTCCAGAGTTGATCTTGTCGACTGGCAAATAAGAATTGAATTGGACGAAATACTGACCTTAAAACAGGAAGATATTAAAATTAATGGTTGGGCGATTGAATGCAGGGTAAATACTGAAGATCCGCAAAACCGTTTTAGTCCTCAAACAGGGTTTATCGATAAAATTCTTTTCCCAAAATCTGAAGATATTCGAATTGAAAGTGGTGTGCAAAGTGGTTCGGTAGTAACACCTTATTTCGATTCCATGATTGCAAAAATCATAGTACATGGGACTGACCGTAAAGATGTAATTAAAAAAACACTTGCAGCTTTGTTTGAATTTAGTTTGATTGGTTTGAAAACAACCGTTCCGTTTTGCCGAACAGTGTTGCAACATCCCGAGTTTGTGGATGCCACTTATACAACACGATGGGTTGATCAGATTTTTACACCCGAAATGCTCGAAAATGATGATGATGAACTGATTGGTGCACTAGCAGCAACAATTATTTATGCTTCTGAATATCTGCAACTTTCATCCGATTTACCTTCATATAAAAATGACTCATTGAATGTTTGGGTGTTAAATAAAAGACTAAATTATTGAGAGTCCCCCAAATTGGGACTATTTTACATATATATTTTGAAAATTTAAATTTAATAAATTCTTGAACCCTAGCTCCATCTGCTTTGGAGAAGGCAGGGGGAAAGGTTAATATCAATATGGGAACTTCATATATTTATAAACGGGATGCATCGCGATTGTTTATAGCATTACGTGATAACGGCAAACGCTATAAAATCTATATTCCTAAAGAATCTAAACCTGTTATTGATAGTCAGGAATACGACATCGATTTTGTTGAACAGGAAGATTTTCATTATACTTTCGACTGGAAAGGAAAGCGTTTTCATTGTGAATTGGTTTCGCACGATCAAAATAAGGCATTGATAAAAGTGAATGGAGTTGAATATAAATTTAGTCTTGAGTCAATATTTTCATATATCCGTCACGGAATGATAGGAAAGGACGATAAATCGATTGATGAGAATAACATAACATCACCTATGCCAGGCAAAATTGTTGATGTTTTTCTTTCCGAAGGCGATTTAGTAAATGTTGGTGAACCTATTTTGAGTTTAGAAGCAATGAAGATGCAAAATGAAATCACCGCTACCTGTAATGGTGTAATTCGTAAAATACATGTTACTAAAGGTCAATCTGTTATGAAAGATGATTTGTTAATAGAAGTTACCTCTATTGATGTTTAATTTGTTAGAAATTATCTTTTTTCATCATTTTTAAAAAATGCAAATCTTTCGGGATTTATTTTTTTTTGCACTAAATGTAACATGTTATCAGTTTTTAAAAAAAAATATACTGTTCAGTAAGAAATTGTCTAACCTTTAGTATCTTTGTACAACAAAAAAGATAAAAATTTTTACTCAGATGTCTTTTGAAGCTATTCGCATGAAAAAATATTTTTTTTTCTTTACTTTTTTTCTTATACAGTCTCAATTTGTTTCTTTAGCTTTTGCTGCGGAACCTTTTCGCTTCGTATTATTTACCGATTTACATATTTCACCTACCAATCATAAACCTACTGAAGATTTGCAAAATGCAGTTAACGATGTAAATGCAATGAAAAACATCGATTTTGTAATAGTAGCCGGTGATGTGACTGAAAGTGGCGATAACGAATCGTTATTAATTGTAAAAAAGGTACTCCAAAAACTACTTATTGCTTATAGTATTATTCTCGGAAATCATGATACAAAATGGAGTGAGTCCGGAGCTACCGATTTTCAACGCATATTTGGAGATGATAAATTCTCCTTTGCTCATAAAGGTTTTCAATTTATTGGATTTAACACAGGACCAATTATTAAAATGGGAGATGGACATATTGCACCCCAGGATATTAATTGGATGAAAAATGTGCTAAAAAAAACCGGGAAATCTATACCGATTTTTGTTTTCACACACTATCCGCTTCAAACCGGTGATGTTGATAATTGGTTTAGTATAACAGACGTTTTGCGAAAATATAATATCCAAGCCGTGTTCAGTGGTCATTATAATCGAAACACCTTGTTGAGTTATGATGGATTGCCCGGAATTGTTTTTCGTTCTACTTTGCGGGATAAAGAATATGTAGGAGGTTATTCCATACTTTCAGTTTCCGATTCCATTCAGGTTTTCGAAAAAAAGATTGGGCAACCTGAACAGAAATGGCTTACATTGCCTTTGGAAACAAAAAAGAACGAAAAAGCAAATCCCAATTTGCGTCCATCGTTTGAGGTTAATAAGTCGAATAAAAAAGTTACTGAGGTTTGGCGTCTAAATACAAATGTAGGAATTTATAGCACACCAATCGTGTCTGGAGATAATATATATTATGGTGATAATTTGGAATATATGCATTGTATTTTGCTTAAAAACGGCAACGAAAAATGGAAATTTAAACCGGAAGCCGAATTATTTCTTCGTCGGCTATTAGTAATAACAAAGTAATTTTTGCTTCTACCGATGGAAGTATTTATTCTCTTTTTATTAATAATGGAAAAATTATTTGGGTTTATGAAACAAAAATGGCTATTTTGGGTTTACCGTTGATAAAATCAGATACATTGTTTATTGGTGCGAGCGATGGTTTATTCCGGGCATTAGATATTGACAGCGGATCACTTATTTGGAGATTTACCGGTTTGAAAGGAAATGTAGAAACACGTCCGGTTATTTCTCAAAATAAAATTTTTTTTGGTGCTTGGGATGCTAATTTTTATGCATTGAACATAAAAGATGGTAGTTTAGCCTGGAAATGGAACAATGGTCAAGCCGGAATACATTATTCTCCTGCCGCAGTTATACCGGTTTATTCCAAAGGAAAAATATTTATTACTGCTCCCGATCATTATTGGACGGCATTAGATGCTGAAAGCGGAAAAGAAATTTGGAGAACAAATGAACATCAAGTGCGCGAATCAATAGGAATTTCGGAAGATGGTAATGTGGTTTTCAGCCGTTGTATGAACGATAGTGTAGTGGCTTTGGATGCAAACGCTGATTACCCCTCAAATATATGGAAAATAAATGCAGGCTATGGATATGATCACAATCCAAGTATGATGATTGAACGTGACGGTGTTATTGTATTTGGTACAAAAAACGGTTTACTACACGGCATTAATGCAATAACAGGAGCAGTTCTGTGGCCAATATTAAATTGGCAACTCAATTATCAATACTGTGACCCTGATTTCAAAAAATGAATGCATACTAACAACGACTGAAGGTGTGGTTGCTAGAATAAAATATTAACACATGAAACTTATTAAAATAGCACAACTGATTGGAGTTGTTGAGAAAAATATTCCTGATTCAGAAATCAATTGGTTGCTCACCGATAGTCGTTCCTTGTCATTTCCAACCGAAAGTATATTTTTTGCTATCCGAACCGCAAGAAACGATGGACATAACTACATCTTAGAACTCTATAAACAGAATCTGAGGTATTTTGTTGTTAGCAAAATACTTCTGGAATTTAATGAACTTGCCGATGCAGTTTTTCTTAAAGTTAATGATACATTAGTGGCTTTACAAGTATTGGCAGCTGCACATCGGGGATCATTTAATATTCCGGTAATTGGAATCACAGGCAGTAACGGTAAAACGGTAGTCAAAGAATGGCTTTACCAACTTTTACATTCCGATTACCACATCGTACGTTCTCCACGTAGCTATAACTCACAAATTGGTGTTCCGCTTTCGGTTTGGGCATTAAATGAAAATACCGAATTGGGAATTTTTGAAGCCGGTATTTCCGAAATGCACGAAATGGAACATTTACAAGCAATTATACAACCTACTATTGGTGTTTTTACGAATTTAGGAGATGCGCATCAAGAAAATTTCTCGGGATTGAAACAAAAGTGCGAGGAAAAACTCAAACTGTTTACTCAAACCGATACACTGATTTATTGTTCTGATAATAAGCTTGTTGAAATTTCAATTACACAATCCAATTTAAAAGCAAAACTATTTTCGTGGGGAAAAAGTGAAATGTCAATATTGCGAATTTTAAACATTCAGAAAGTATCAGATATTACCGAAGTAAACTTAAAATATGCAGGTTCTGAATTTAATGTTAGTATTCCATTTTCAGACGAAGCTTCAATTGAAAATGCGTTACAATGTATCGCTGTGATGTTATATCTTGGATTGAAAACAGATGAGATTGCCAAACGAATACTACTGCTCGAATCAGTAGCAATGCGCCTCGAGGTAAAAGATGGAGTTCGTGATTGCATGATTATCAACGATAGTTATAATTCCGATTTAAATTCATTAAATATAGCACTCGATTTCTTGAATCAACAAGCTACCGCAAAAAACTTATCACGAACACTCATTCTATCTGATATTTTGCAAAGTGGGCAATCGGCTGATGCTTTATACAAAAGGGTTGCAGAACTTGTTAAAAGTAAGAATATCTTACGGATAATAGGTATTGGAACTGAAATTTCGAAACATGCTGATAAATTTCAATTAATTGAAAAAGACTTTTTTAATACTACCGAAGATTTTCTGAAATTGGCATTTGTTCGGGAATTTCAGCATGAAATAATACTTTTAAAAGGTTCACGAAAGTATCATTTCGAACATATCTCAGAAAAACTTGAGCTTATTACACATGAAACCATTTTAGAAGTCAATCTGAATGCATTGGTCGACAATTTGAATTATTTCCGATCCAAGTTGCGTCCTGAAACTAAAGTAATGTGTATGGTAAAAGCCTTTGCTTATGGAAGTGGTTCTGTCGAGGTTGCCCGTACACTACAACATCATCATTGCGATTACCTAGCAGTGGCAGTGGCCGATGAGGGAGCCGAATTGCGCCAAGAAGGTATTCGTATTCCAATCGTAGTAATGAATCCCGAAAAAGGTAGTTTTGGAATGATTTTCGACAATAAATTGGAACCTGAGATTTATAATTTTCGATTACTCGATACATTTATTGCTTCAACAGAGAAATTAGGTTTGACTGATTATCCTATTCATATTAAAATAGATAGTGGTATGCATCGTTTAGGTTTTGAACAAGAAGATATGCCACAACTTTTAATCCGTTTACAAGAACAAAGTCAGGTAAAAGTACGGTCGATCTTTTCACACTTATCTGGTTCTGATGAAGTGCGATTCGATGATTTTACAAAACTACAGGTGACTGTTTTTAATGCTTGTGCTGACCAAATTTCGTCTGCATTTTCACATCATATAATGCGTCATATTTTAAATTCAGCAGGTATTGAAAGATTTCCTGAATTTCAATTTGATATGGTTCGACTGGGAATTGGTCATTTTGGTATTAGTGCCTTGTCAGAAGTTAATTTGAAACAGGTTTGTGCACTGAAGACCATTATTTTGCAAATTAAAAACGTAAAAGCCGGCGAAACTGTTGGTTACAGTCGAAAAGGAATTATCAATACAAATAAACTAATTGCGGTTATTCCAATAGGTTATGCCGATGGTTTCGACCGCAAATTGGGAAATGGAGTGGGAGAGGTGTTAATTAATGGAAAACGAGCTAAGGTTATTGGAAGTGTTTGTATGGATTTATGTATGGTAGATGTGACTGATATTGAGGCAAAAGAAGGTGATCAGGTTGAAATATTTGGAGATCATTTAACTATTTCGGAAGTAGCTTCCTGGCTGAAAACAATATCCTATGAAGTGCTTACCAGTATTTCGAGGCGTGTTAAAAGGGTTTATTTTCAGGAATAAAACTCACTAAATCTCAAAGTGTAATTGGAAAAAATATTCGTTTTTTAAAAAAAGTTATAATATATATATTAAGTCCTCTTTCGAGGAACTTTGGACTGAATCATGGTACTATCTTATATTCAACAACTTTCAACTTCAAAGATATTGCTGAAAAGTGCTACTAAACTGGCTTTTCAACTTGGAAAGTCATTTGCAGTTTTGACAGAATCCGATAGTGAACCCGAATTATTATCGTTGTTAAAAGAGTGCAAAATAACAGATTGTCAGGTTTTTGTAAAAGAAAAAGGAAAATCCTTAGTGGAGATTTGTGAAACACAGGAAGTTTCCTTTTTATTTGTTCAGTTGCCTTATTTATCATCAAGAATTATTCGGGCTTTATTGAATAACTGCAGGGATTTACGTATTCCTTATTTGTTTTATAAAGATTCATTTGACGTGTTGAATTTGGATAAAGTGATTTTACCTGTTAGTTTTTTGGAAGAAGAATTAGAAAAAGCACAATTTGCATCAGCATTTGGAAGATTTTGCAATTCGCAGATTATCATGCTTTTGGCTAATGATTATGGCTCAAAAGCAGTTACAAATGCTGAAAAAATGAAACAACTTTTTAATTTATTTCAACTGAAATACACCTTGCAGAAAGCAATAAAAGATAGTTTTAAAGTTGAAGCAGAATCGATCCAACTGGCTGATAATGAACATGCTGGGATTATTATTATTTCTGCTTCACGCGATTACGGGTTAGATGATATTTTGTTTGGACCTAAAGAATATCATTTTGTAAAAAAATCGTCAATTCCGGTTTTATTTGTCAATCCAAGAGGTGATTTGTATGCGCTTTGTGACTAAGTTTTTAAACAAATTTAAATCCATTTTTAAGGTTAAATGAAGTCAACTGAAATGAAAGATAATTCAAAAGTAAAATCATTGTTATTAAAAGGTCTGCTGATGCCATTTTTAGCTATCTTTACGTTATTAATCATTGGTTTTGTTGGATTCATTTTATTTGAAGGCATTAGTCCGTTAGAATCGCTTTATTTGTTGGTAATAACCTTTGCTACAATTGGTTATGGTGATGTTGTTCCGGTTACAGATGTTGGAAAGGTTTTTACAATATGTATTATCATTTCAGGTTTTACTGTTGGATTATATTCAATTGGAAAAATTACAGCTTTCTTTGCCGAAGGCGAATTGTCAACTTTACTAAAGAAAAGAAAAATGAACAAGACATTAGAGAAAATGAATGATCACTACATTGTTTGTGGTTATGGAAAAACGGGTAAACATGTGTTGGAAGGTTTACTTAAAAAGGGTCTTGAAGTAGTAATTATCGAAAATGATTCGGAACGAAACGAAAAATTAAAAGAATTATACAGCTATAAATATATTCATTTGGTTGCCGATGCTACCGATGATGAGGTGTTGATTCAAGCAGGAATAAAAAAAGCCAAATTTTTAATTTCTGTACTTTCTACAGATGCAGAAAACCTTTTTGTTACACTGAGTGCCAAAGATATAAATAAAGATATTAAAGTAATAACTAGGGTTGCGGAAACAAATTCGTCGGAAAAATTCCGAAAAGCTGGAGCTGATTTTATTGTATCACCAATTGAAATTGCCACCGATCGTATCATTTCTATTGCCAGCACCAGTACCGATTTTTATAGTTTTGTAGAATTTGCAGGTGCAAAAGAGGAATTAAAAGCTTATCAATTTGGGTTGGTTGTGATAAATGAAGGTAGCGATATTATTAATAAAACTTATAGGGAAGCCAACATTCCACAACGAACAAATCTGGTGGTTATTGGTTACTATTCTTCCATGAGTGAGTTACAGGTAAATCCAAAAGCCGATAATATCATCCAATTAGGTGATAAATTATTGGTATTTGGTGACGAAATGCAGATAGAGAATCTGAAAAAAATAGCAAAACATACTACAAAATAAAAAAAAGGAATAACAAAATGGAAAATCCTTTTTTCTAAATACTATCAACAGTAAACTATAATCTATTTTTAATAACCCCACTTCAAATATACAGATCCCCAAGTAAATCCGGCACCAAAAGCTGTAAGAATGATATTATCACCTTTCTTGAATTTCTTTTCCCATTCCCACATACATAGTGGAATAGTTGCTGCAGAAGTATTTCCAAAACGTTCAATATTTATAGTAACTTTATCATAATCAAGTCCAGTGCGCTGAACGACTGCATCAATAATTCGCAAATTAGCTTGATGTGGTATTAACCACGAAACATTAGCATTTGTCAAGCAATTCTTTTCCATTATATTAGCCGAAACTTCAGACATGTTTGTAACTGCATGTTTATATACATAAGCTCCTTCCTGATAGGTAAATTGTTGACGATTATCGATGGTTTCATGTGTTGTTGGAATTGCCGATCCACCTGCTTTAACGTGAAGATGTTTATAACCAATTCCATCTGTATAAATCATTGAATCCATTACTCCAAGGTTTTCTGTAGTTGGTTCTAACAGCGCAACACCTGCACCATCTCCAAATAAGGGAGCTGTGGTACGGTCGCTATAATCTGTAATTGCAGACATTTTTTCAGCTCCAATTACCAATACTTTTTTATAACGCCCTGACTCAATAAAACTTGATGCAGTGGAAAGTGATACAATAAAACCGGAACAAGCTGCCTGTAAATCAAAAGCAAGTGCATTTTTAATGCCAACACGTTCAGCAGCCATAGAAGCACAAGATGGGTAAATATGATCGGGTGTGGTTGTACCACATATTACTAAATCAATTTCTTCGGGTTTAGTTCCAGTTTTGGCAAACAAATCTTCAATGGCTTTTGCAGCCATAAAAGATGTACCAAGATTTTCGCCTTTCAAAATACGTCGTTCTTTAATTCCAACACGTGTAGTTATCCACTCGTCGTTGGTATCCATCATAGTACTAAGTTCATGGTTATCAAGAATATAATCAGGAACATATCCTCCAATACCTGTAATTACAGCGTGAATTTTTGACATATATATTTAATATTAAGTAACCAAAAATAAGCCCTGAAGCTTTTGTGCTTAGGGCTCAACTAATTCTTTATAATTGCAAAAAATGCATGTTTTATTAAGCAGTAGCCATTTTTTCGATAGCTAATTTACCTCTGTAATAACCACATTCACCACACACTGTGTGATAAATATGTGCTGCACCGCAATTTGAGCATATAGCCAAAGTTGGAGTTTCAGCTTTATAATGGGTTCTTCTTTTTCTTGCTCTTTGTTTCGAGATTTTTCTCTTAGGATGTGCCATTTTAGATGTTTATTTAATTGTTTTCTGTTATATTTTGCAAAACATCCCATCGTGGGTCTGTTTGGTTATCACTAATTGTAATGTCATCGTCGTCATCAAAATCTAGAGCTGTACTTTCATCATCATCTTCATCATTTTTTTGACGTGTTATATGTTTTTTTAATTTTCCAACCATCATTTTATTACATTCTCCCTGAGCATGAACATGCTTTATTGGAATGTTCAAAACAATAAATTCATATAAAAACCATGCGATATTGATTGCTCCATCGGATTGGGGAACAATCACAATTTCGTTTTCTTCCGAAAATTTTTCACCAAATTTTACTAAAAGCTTTTCTTTATACTGTATGGATTGGTTCATATTATCCAAACATCGGTCACAAGGTATGGAAATCACTCCATTAAGGTCAAATTTAAGCTCATAAGTACCCGATTTTTTTTGAACACTAACTTTTGCTAATACCTTTCCTATTTGTACTTCAGGACTATCGATTTTTTTGAAATATGCACTGTCTAAGTCAAACTCGAACATGCGAGCTTCATCCAAAATATCCTTTAATACGATATTGTATTGTTTAAATTTTGACATTATTCACTTGACTTTAAAAACTGCGCAAAGGTACAAAAATATGTTCTATTACAAAATAGTTTCATTTGTATTTTTCTGAAATAATCAAATTATAGGTTTAATAATAACAAATTAATTAATTTAATCACTTTGTTAAATCAGAGATTTGTGATTTATTTATGATTTTTAAAAAGATGAAGAAAATTATGATTTATTTTATAATTAAATAATCAAAGTTAGTTGTTTAAGATTTATTTTAACGACAAAAAACATACGATTAATCTTCTAAAATACATAAATATATTACAAAAAAAAGTTTCGTAACACAAACTCAAACAAACCCAATTTTTTATATTTAATTTCACGTGTTAAACATTAAATCTGAAGTGCATAATGTCACCATCCTGTACTATGTATTCTTTTCCTTCAACGTTCATCTTGCCGGCTTCTTTACAGCTGGCTTCGGATCCAAACGTTGTAAAATCGAGGTATTTGATAACTTCTGCACGGATAAATCCTTTTTCGAAATCTGTATGTATGACCCCTGCGCATTGGGGTGCCTTCCAGCCTCGTTCAAAAGTCCAAGCACGCACTTCCTGTACGCCCGCAGTAAAATATGTTTGCAAATCTAATAAGTGATAAGCTGCTCTGATTAATCGTGCTACTCCCGATTCAGTCAATCCAACTTCTTCGAGAAACATTTGACGTTCTTCGTAAGTTTCAAGTTCTGCTATGTCAGCTTCGGTAGCTGCAGCCACTACTAAAATTTCTGCATCTTCATCAATGACAGCTGCGCGAAGTGCTTCTACATAACTATTCCCCGATTTTGCAGAAGCTTCGTCAACGTTGCAAATATACATTACAGGCTTATCGGTAAGTAAATATAAATCTTTAACCAACCTTTTATCAAATGGATCTATTTTCACGGTTCGAGCCGATTTCCCTTGTAACAATGCATTTCGATACTGAACATAAATATCATAAATAACTTTGGCTTGTTTATCACCACCAGTTTGTGCTTGCTTTTGTACTTTATTAATACGACTTTCGACAGTTTCCAAATCCTTCAACTGTAGTTCTGTATCGATAATTTCTTTATCGCGTACTGGATTAATACTGCCATCGACATGAACAATATTATCGTTATCGAAACAACGTAAAACATGTAGTATGGAATCGGTTTCGCGAATATTTGCCAAAAATTTATTACCCAATCCTTCGCCCTTGCTTGCACCTTTTACTAATCCGGCAATATCTACAATTTCCACAGTAGTAGGAACAATACGTTGAGGATGTACCAATTCAACTAATTTATTGAGTCGCTCATCGGGTACTGTAATAACACCAACATTTGGTTCAATGGTACAGAATGGAAAGTTAGCAGCCTGTGCTTTAGCATTTGAAAGACAGTTGAATAAAGTAGATTTACCTACATTGGGTAAACCAACGATACCACATTGAAGAGCCATATATGTGAAATTTTGAAAAGTTAAATTTTGAAAAGTTGACTTTGTTAAAACAATCAACAATTTTGGATTGCAAAGGTACAAAAAATATCGGAGTGAAATAAAAAGGTTCAACTTAATCCAAAATTAATGTGAGTTCGATATAAGAATTAAATTAAAATGCTGTAATACAATGGTATATATTTTCAATAGAGAATCACGAAAGCAATCGAGTCCAATAGAATATTGAATTTAATATATTAATTTCCCAATAGGGAATTAATATATTTATTTCATAGGGGAAATTATTCTACATGAAATCATATTTCTACTGATATTGAAGTTTTTACTGACTAATTATTATATCGAACTCACGTTAAATTATTATCAGGAAATTACTTTTAACACTATTCGAAAGACGGTTCCCTTATTCAATTCCGATTGTTTTACAAAAATTTTTCCACCATGATATTCTTCGATAATACGTTTTGCCAACGAAAGACCCAAACCCCAACCTCTCTTTTTAGTAGTAAAACCCGGTGTAAATACCACTTTAAATTTTCGTTTATCAATGCCTTTTCCCGTATCTTTTACATCAATATATACTTCTTCATTTTTACTTTTTACGGAAATATCAATACGCCCTACACCATTCAAGGCATCAATTGCATTTTTACATAAATTTTCGATAACCCATTCAAATAGAGGAACATTTAATTTTATAAATAAATGATCGTCCGATGGAAATTGACATTTAATAATTACTTTTTGTGACGACCGATTACTCATGTATTGTACCGCATTCAGTATGGATTGGTTTAAACTTACTACTTGCAAATCAGGTTTTGATCCAATTTTGGAAAACCTTTCGGCAATAATGCGTAATCGGTTAACATCTTTTTCCATTTCCCCTATCAATTTATCCTCTTTGTGTCGACTTTTAAGTAAATCAACCCAAGCCAATAAAGAGGAAATGGGCGTTCCCAGTTGGTGTGCCGTCTCTTTCGATAGTCCAACCCAAACTTGATTTTGTTCTGCTTTTTTTGTACCCGAAAAAGCAAAAAATGCAACCAACAAGAATACTATAATAACTCCGAACTGAATAAAAGGAAAATAATATAATTGCTTTAAAAACAATGAATCATCGTAGTAAAGATATTGTACTGATTTGTCTATTTTAAGTTCTATTGCAGGTTTTTTAGCTTTTAAGCGGTTGATTTCTTTTTTATAAAACTCATCAATATTTATTTTTGGTTCTGTGATATTTCGGGAGAATAGCATACTATCTTTTTCATCTGCAATAATCATAGGAATACTTGTGCTTCCTTCAATTATGGTGCTGATAAAGTTAATATCCGTATTCTCATTGGCAATAATCAATTGATGAGTAGCTTCAGCCCAAATTACTACTTTTTTTTGCTCCTCAGCAGCTAATGATTTGGCCAATTGATTGGTAAATAATGTTGACAACACCACGATTCCAACTGCAATAACAATGAAAACCAATTTCATTCGTTGAGTCAATTCATATAACTTATTGATTTGTAGCATGAAATGAATTTACAATTTAATATGATAAAACCACCCTGTAACATGGACAATGCTAAATCCTTTGAATTTTTTTTAAACGACAAATATAGCAATAAAGTATGAAATGACAGTTCAATTTTAAAATTACATAAAATATTGTACCTTTGCAGTTTAATTATTAAATGTTAATCAAATAACATAAAAGTAGTAACATGAAACATATAACACTTTGAATTATAATAATATACCATGCATAAATCAGGTTTTGTAAATATAGTAGGAAATCCAAATGTAGGAAAATCCACTTTGATGAATGCCTTGGTGGGCGAGCGCATTTCAATAATCACATCCAAAGCACAAACCACTCGTCATCGCATATTTGGTATCGTAAACGGTGAAGATTTTCAAATCGTGTATTCCGATACGCCAGGTGTGTTAAAACCAAATTATCGTTTGCAAGAGTCAATGCTCAATTTTTCGCGTTCAGCATTGACTGATGCTGATGTGTTATTGTATGTCACCGATGTGTTTGATATCTACGAGAAAAATGAAGATTTTGTAGAAAAAGTAAAACAAAACTCTGCGCCTTTATTACTTATAATCAATAAAATAGATTTAATTGACGAAGAAAAACTGGTTGTATTGGTCGAAAAATGGAAAACACTATTTTCCAATGCAGAAATATATCCGGTTTCGGCTATCGAAAAATTCAATATTGATAATTTATTTTGTCGTATTAAAGCGTTGTTACCCGAATCTCCGGCTTTTTTTGAAAAAGATCAGTTGACTGATAAACCGGCACGATTTTTTGTAACTGAAATTATTCGTGAGAAAATTCTGATGAATTATGAAAAGGAAATTCCTTATTCGGTTGAAGTAGAGGTTGAAAAGTTCGAAGAAGATGACAGGTTGATACGAATAAATTCCATAATTTATGTAGAACGCGATTCGCAAAAGGGTATAATCATCGGTCATGCTGGAAAATCGCTAAAAAAAGTAGGAACTGAAGCTCGCAAAGACATGGAAGTGTTTTTTGATAAAAAAGTTTTCTTGGAATTATTTGTAAAAGTAGAAAAAGACTGGCGAAATAAAGACATTAAATTAAAGAGTTTTGGTTATACTTTGGATTGATTGATTGATTGATTGATTAATTTATTGATATTAAATTAAATAAAACATTTTTTTATGAAAAATTCAGGTGGTATTCTGGCAGCATTTTTAGGTGGTGCTATTCTTGGTGGCTTGTTAGGAGTTTTATTTGCTCCTGCAAGTGGTGAGGAAACGCGAAAAAAGATAGCAGATGCGCTTGAAAAAAGAGGCATTAAATTGAGCGATAGCGAAATGGATGATTTGGTAGACGAAATTAAATCAGAAGTGAATACAGAAGAAAAATAATTTTTAAATTTTACTTATGTTAAATACACATGAACCTACCGATAATTTTCAACAACTTTATGCTGATGTAAAGAAATATGTTGAACTGCAAACGGAATATCTGAAAGTAGAATTTGTTGAAAAATTAACGATTTTACTATCTACACTTCTGATTATTACTTTGATAATTATTTTAGTAATTGCAGCCCTTTTTTATCTATTTTTCTCATTGGCTTATGCGTTAGTACCCATACTTGGAAGTTTAGCCATCAGTTTTGGCATTATTTCAGTGATATATCTTATTTTAACCGGACTTTTGATTTTGCTTCGTAAACGAATTATTATCAATCCATTAGTAAAATTTCTGACAAAATTATTTTTTAATAAATCTAATAAATAAAGATATGGAAATTGTACCTACTTCAATTCCAAAAAAGAAGGGAGATGCTTTTGAAGAATTATTATTACACAAAGAAGCATTAAAGCAACAAATTCAGGTTCAAAAGCAACAAATTGCTGTTTCCACTCAAAATTTATTCTCAGTATCTTCGTTAACTTCGTTGTTTTTAGGAGTTATTGGAAAAAGTGTGAATATTGTTGATGGCGTTTTGATAGGTTTCAGAATTATGCGAGCCATTCGTCGTGTTTTTAAAAAAGAAGTAAGTTCTCCCTAACACATGCAATTGGGTATCAAAGTAGTTTGTTCAAATCTAGGAAAATACTTAATTTAAACTTCAATTTTTGATTTAGACCGAAAACTTTTATCCCATACACTTCAAACCTTTCAAACTCTTCAAACTTTTCAAATTTGATACACCATCATGTCTTCGCCCAATACAGTATTTTCAAATTCTGCTTTTGCTTCATTAAGTAGTTCGTTTTGATTAATATACCTAGCCGAATAATGTCCTATAATAAGTTTTTTTACCTTGGCTTTTCGGGCAATTTCACCGGCTTGCCTGGCTGTTGAATGTTCAGTTTGTTTTGAACGTATCAATTCTTCATCCATAAAAGTTGCTTCGTGAAATAAGCAATCCACACCATCGATTATAGGAATTATTTTTTCTGAATATGCAGTATCTGAACAATAAGCAAAACGTTTTGGTAATTCAGATGCAGTGGTTAACAAGGCGTTTGGAATAATTACCCCTTCATTGGTTTCAAAATCTTCACCTAGTTTTATTTTTGGAATTCGCCAGGTAGGAATTTGGTATAAATCAATCATTTCCCTTATAATATGCCTGTCACGCGGTTTTTCTTGGAACAGGAATCCACAACAAGGCACCCGATGTTTCATAGGAATAGAGAAAACCTGTACCGAACGATCTTCGTAAATTAACGCATATTTACGAGGATTGATTGGGTGAAAAATAACCTTGAATGGAAGTTCGGCACAAAAATAGAGTAATTGTACTTCCATTATTTTTTCCAAATCTATTTGTGCATGAATGTGAAGATCGGCTGTACGATTGAGCATTCCGAAACTGGAAATTAGTCCAATCAATCCAAAAACATGATCACCGTGCAGATGGGAAATGAAAATATGTCCGAGGCGGTTTGTTTTTACACCCATTTGCCTCATTCGAATTTGAGTTCCTTCGCCACAATCTATCAAAAATTGTTTATCGCGAAGTTCAAGCATTTGCGAACTTGGGAAATTTTTTCGTGTTGGCAATGCCGAACCGCATCCAAATATGGTGAGTGTTACTTTCAAAAAACAGGTTGTTGTTTGATTATTGAATGGTTAAATTGGTAATTGATTATTTTAAATGAGTATCGGGTGTTGTACCTAAAATTCATTTTTATAGCTAACA
>JACDZJ010000185.1_pt1 | contig 26593 bp, 26 predicted proteins | sample 7365721 | NCBI WGS metagenome assembly JACDZJ01 (sample SAMN15143480, study PRJNA637477) | pond metagenome | biome: freshwater wetland ecosystem [ENVO:00000243]; feature: pond [ENVO:00000033]; material: pond water [ENVO:00002228]; isolation source: pond water containing pink berries ... | reverse complement strand
GAAATCACCTTACGTTAGATTGTGGAGCAACAAAAAGCCTTTATGTTGACTCATATCCTAATCCTAGGGGCTAAGTCCGACAGGCTGCTAGCGGCGAGCTTTTTTCGTGGTACGTCCCCTGTTTCCCCCACCAGCGCGCGCATGACCCCCGAGTGGCAGACGATCAGCAGGTGGCATCCCGGATGGGTGGCGACCTGCCGGTCGTAGGCCGGAATGATGCGTGCCGCAAAGGCGTCGAGTGATTCGCCGCCCGGCGGGCGGCGGGCGACCGGGTCCTGATACATCGCCGTGTAGGCCGCACCCTCGGTCGCCGCCACCTCGGCATGGGTGCGGCCCTCCCAGGTGCCCATGCCGATCTCGATCAGCGCCGGCTCGATGGCGAGCGGCAACCCATGACGCCCGGCCAGTTCGAGGGCGAATGGATAGCAGCGTGCCATGGGCGAACTGATCACCTGGTCCCAGGGGTGGGCGTCGCCGAGCGCGGCGCGCAACTGCGCCCAGCCGGTGGCGGACAGCGCGTCATTGGCGCCATTGCCGCGGAAGCGCGGGCCGCCCACCGGTTCACCGTGGCGGATCAGGTCGACGAGTGTTTCGGGCATGGGGCTTGGGTGCTGCTGGTGGGGGCAAGGTGCCGAGCGATCGGCCGCGCCGCCTGATCGCTGGGCTGGTGGTCGTCTTGGCGATGCGGTGGCGGCGCGACGCTGTCGTCAGGTCGGCAGGATACCGCAACGATGCCCATGTGCGATGATGAAAGCACGACTGGCGCGACCTGATCGCGCCGCTGGACGTGAGAAAGGAGCCTGAATGATGCGCCGTCGAGCGTTCGTTGCCGTCCTGCTCTGCGCCTGGTTGCTGACTGCCTGCGATCGGCTGCCGAAGCCGACGCCCATTCCGCCCGAGGCGATCGTGGTGGCGTTCGGCGACAGCGTCACCTACGGAACCGGCGCCGCGGCGGGGGAGGACTGGCCCAGCCGGTTGGCCGGGCTCAGCGGCTGGACAGTCATCAACGCCGGGGTCCCCGGCGATACCGCCGAGCGCGCACGCGACCGCATCGAAGCGGTGCTCACCCAATACCAACCGGCCTTGGTCGTCATCGAAATCGGCGGCAACGACTTCCTGCAACGGCGACCACAAGCCGCCGTCAAAGACGATGTGCGCCGCATCGTCCAGTCCGTGAGACAGAGCGGCGCGCAGGCCGTGCTCGTGGCGGTGCCGCAACTCTCGCTGCTTGGGATCCTGTCCGGCGCCAAGAGCGACGCGCCGCTCTACCGGGAGTTGGCCCGGGAAGAGGGTGTGCCGCTCGTCGAGGCGGTGTTTTCGGAGATCTTGAGCCGACCGGAGCTCTGTGCCGACCAGATCCACCCGAATGCCGAGGGCTATCGGAAGATGGCGGCGACGATCTATGCCTTCCTCGCCCAGACGCCCAAGGGCGCTGACTAATCCGTGGTTTACTGCATCACCGCAGCGGATAGAGCCACGACACAACCGTGATCGCGAACCGGGTGGTGAGGATCGGGTGCGGGCCGGCGTCGCCGAGCAACAGCATGGTGTTCGGATCGACAAACCCGGCGACCGCCTCGCGGGCGCTGATCACCGCGGTGAACGGCAGCCCCGTTAGCATCTGCACCCGCCGGCCAAGCTCAGGCCAGCAGTTCCAGATTGGCGGGTCTCACGCGACCCTGACATCGGTCGAGCCGAGACGGACACGGCAAGAAAATCACCAAAACGTGACCCAGATCACGGTTTCAAGATCCCTTCGTGTCTATAGTAACGAGGGCCTGTTTCCGACGCGTCGTGTTGGCTTTCATTGCGTCTGGTTGGGTTCTTGGTCCCTGACGTTCCGACCAACGTCAGACCTCAGGAGCCGCCTGACACTGCCGTCCGGAGTCGGAATCAGGCTGCGCGGCGCTCCGCGCTACGAGCAGTGGGTAGGATGGTTGGGTGTTGGACTGCATTCAGTCTAAACGCTTAGTCGTTAGGCTCCAGACGAGGCAACCCGCATGACAACAAGTCGTCAAAAAGAACTGGAGTTAAAGCACTTACAAAATGCATTGAAGTTGGCTGGCGTGACGGATTACTTAATAATAGATAAAGACGGAGAATCACCAGACTTCTTGATTGATATTTCTGGCGAAGTAATTGGTGTTGAAGTTACGAGCATATATCGCAATTTCGGTGACGGGAATTCGGCAAAAACTGAATCGGATCTCCCAGTAATCACCGAAGAAGCTGTGAAAATATATAATAAAAAAGGTGGGGTTCCAGTAGTGTTCGGCTTCAGTTTTGACGGAAACATTGCAGTTAGGTCGAGAAGGGAGATCGCAAACAAAATAGGAGACTTCCTTTACGAATATATGAATAAGCATTTTCCGCAGGGGATAACCGCTATTGAGAAAATCAATGTCGACAACCAAGATAATGAGTCGTTTAATTTGATAAGGGCTATTTTTGCGCAACCAACAGATCACTCCGCCGCTGTAGGATTTACCGTAAGCGGGTTCAATCCGCTTCCGGTCGTAGAATTTATAATCAAAGAAGCTGTGCGCAAGAAGGAAAAACTATTGCCAAGATACTCGCAGCGCTGCGACAGGATATGGCTGTTGGTTGTTCTGCCAGCTATGAACCTGGCTGGAGACTTAACGTTGCAAGAAAACAAGAACTTAACCTTATACTCTTCTTTCGATTCTGTGTATGTTTTAGATGACTACAGACGCCGATTAACAAAGGTCAATAATGCCTAACGAGTACCTTCAGTCGACCGTCCAAAGCGCCGGCAGCTTTGCTCGCCGCACTTTGGGCGGCTGCTGAGGTTGGCGTTGGATCTGACGAGCAGCCTCCTGATTTGCCATGCCAGAATGCACCTGCCGAGGTACAAATCCCAACTGCTTTAAGTGCGGCGGATGGGGTTGGCTTGGAGACGATATTGCAAGACACCGAGGGGAAAGCGATAACCTCGCTCCAACTCTACCAAACCGTGCACAAAAGTCCGGCAAGCGCCGGATCTCCCGCATTGCAAGACGATCAATTCAGTCGACAGCAGAGCGGGGCATGGTTCAATGCGAATGTTGCGGAGCAATCGTCAGAGAGGACCGCATTGCAAGCCACCGATATCGAGTACACAATGACGGAGGGGCGATGGGGTCAGTTCTCGCATTGTAGCATCCCAGAAGGCGAGAACTGACCCCCATGTTCGCATGTCCGTTCATCCCCCCGTGCCCCTATCCTCCCCGAGTCCCTACGCTGGAGGCCATTTTTCATTCATTGAAATTTTACAAAGCGAGACCTGACCCCATCATCTTCGCGCCGCATGAGAGTACAGGTCTACCCCTCGTTAATTTCTAGACGAAATCCTCCGTACAGATTTTCCTGGTGTGCCAAATGAATCTTTTAGACTATTATGAAGCTTTGCGATCAGATATATGGAAAGTTGTAACAGGAACAAAAGACGCTGACAGCTATTGTTGGGATGAAACCACCCCAAACAACCAAACACGGAAATGGTTAAGTCTCATGGTGTTGGGAAAATACTTGAGGGAAGCTTTTCCGTTTGGATTATACATGTTAAGCGTTCATGAAAACTGTAGCAACCCCAATCACAAAGATCTTGCAAACGCACCGAAAGAATGGCTGCCAATAAAACTCGGCGACAAAAGATATCAATGGCTAGATTTCTCTTGTAGCAAGCAATTCGAGTATTGTGAATGCCCGTGCATATTTACTTTTTTCCAGGAAAGGCCATTTAATCATTTTGTATATGAAACAGCATTTTTTGTCAAAAATATAGATGATGCAATTCCAGCTAGTATAGGTTCCATTTTAAGTGATGTTGCAATAGCTATAGCAAATGCAGGCGAGAAAATGCCACGTTCCGGGATTAGGGAATACTTGCTAAGGGCTATCGTAAAAATTGACGGAGAAAAGCTCAAGATCTTATCAAAGAAGCCAGCTTTGTCTGTCGTCTCTAGCAATAAGGGATAATAGCAGAACATCAGCGCTTCTCGGGGGCGGGGAAAAGCGCCAGGCGCAGTTCCCGTTCCGCCGAATAGAAGAAATCGCCTAGCCCGTGCCTAAGCGCTGACCCAACACTGCGCGCCGCGCTCAGTGCTAAACCTTCGCCCCATTACTGCGCAGCTTTGGGCCGGCTGCGCAGATCGCTGGGCCGAGAAAGTTACAATATGGATAGACAGACTATTCGCAATATTCTTTCCGGGCTAGAAGATGAGAGTATCCAGGGATCGTTTTTGTCTGCGTACTCTGGCCAAATTGATCACTTTATTTTGTTGATGGAACAGGCATTTAAATCGTGGGACGAGTGCGACAAGATAGTTCTTCAGAATCCAACAGCACCAAACGCATTTATTACGGCTCTTGTATATACGGCGCTACACTCTCACATAGTTGCCTTAAAGCTATTTCTTACAGGTTTAATGGTTCCTTCGGGAAACACCCAACGGTATGTACTCGAATGCATAGCAATGGCTTTTCTGCTAGCGCGTCCAAGTTTAGGTGTTGCCAAGAATTATATGGAGAACAAGTACTCAACAACAAAAGCAGTTTCTAAAGTAATTAAACATCACAAATTACTTGGGCTAAACAAAGAAGCTACTGAGACCTTGGGTAGCCATATTAAGCACTATGACAAGTTTTCACATCCGACAATACTTAGCTTAAGCGCGGTTATGACGATACAAAATCCTAATCCACAGATTATTCTAGGCGGAGCGTACGACGCAGGAAAAACATTTGTATATGACAGAGAAATCGCGTCCCGAATTTGTCTCGCCAAGGTATTCCCAAATATCATCGAGGCAGTTAAGATCAACTTTGAAGCTGAAGCTCAACAATAGCGTCAGAGGGAAGGGGGTCAAGTCCAGGGCAATCGCATCAAGCACTGCCAAAACTTAGCGCCATTCGGGCCAGGCGCAATTAAATCAGATCCGCCGCTTCCTGCTGCATGTGTTGCCGAAAGCGTTCACGCTGGTGCGGCATTTCGGCTTCCTGGCGAACCGCTGCCGAGCGCGCTGTCTGGCGCTGATCCGCACGGCGCTCGCCGCCCCGGCACCGGCACCTGCCGAAGCATCGGCGGTCACCGCACCGTTTGACGGCTATCCGTGTCCCACGTGCCGGACGGGACGGCTGCATGTGACCCTGCACCTGGCCCCGCGGCGGCGTGGTCAGGGAGTGATGAACGCGCCTGTCTAAGCATCAGGGCTCACCCGTCACGTTGGACAGGCCGCGCGCGGCCTGCGCTCGCACTCGACCCTACGCTGGAAAATAGTCTACAATCGACTCGAATTCTCCCTTGTGTTCGCCCCGCGGCTCCCTCGGATGCTCGCTTTACGCCGCTCCGAGCGTCGCCCACGTGTTGCGATACCGCCCGGCACCAACCGGCGACCCTGGGCTCGGGGATACAATTCCCTATCTCTAAAGCAGGCCGTGCACACAGTGGGCACCGTGCCAGGATCGGATTAGTCTAACAAACGCTTGTTCGTTAGGCCTCAGCTTATTGCGTCGGCGGGTCCTCGATAGGAGATTCATGGTGATTCGCGCTCTATATGCTGTCGCACTACTACTGCTGTCTGGGTGCGTGAGCTACTCAGAGATGCAGGACCGAGCTCCAGCCCTTGAGTTTGAAAGCTCAAAAGCGCCGAACGTTTACGCTGGGTGCGTCACTCCCAAGCTCATGGAGATCTGGCCAGGATGGGTCACATTGATTCCCGACGGGCAGAACACCGTCGTCACTGTCGCTAGCGCAGATAGTGGCACGATAACGGCCACGCTGACCATTGAGCCTACGGCAACCGGAAGTCACGTCCTTCTGCGTGAGATGCCACATATCAATATCGGCAGCGCATTCGAGCGCGGCCAAGATGCTGTGCAGTCCTGCCAGTGAGCTGCGGCGGCCTGCATTCGAATTACGGTGCGAATTACGGTGACAGTTTACTAAATGGCGAATTGCGGTGACAGTTTACTAAATGGATTATTTACTTAATTCCAGAACCAAGAAACGCATAAAGAATGCCGGTTTCGGGGTCAGGTCTTGTAATCACCCATGTGTGAATGCAAGACCCGACTGCACTCTACGAGACGCGGCAGCGTCGTCAATTCCTTGTCCCACAGCAAACCCGGTCGAGTGCCCGACGCGGAACGCGCGTCGGTTGGTTCTGCGCGGAATGCGGTCCGCGCAGGGGACTCGGCTGAGCCGCCGGTGCCTCCCGCCGGGCGCGGTTCCCCGGAACCGCGCCACTTGTCGCACCGGCGACGCCTGCCTGCACTGCGATGATGCGCCATCCCATCGATCCCAAGGTTGACTGTGGCGGGCGAGGGGGTCAGTTCTCGCCTTCTTGCATGCTGCAGTGCGAGAACTGACCCCGCCGCCTACGCGAGAACTGACCCCACCGCCCACGAGCCTTCGCCCACGCTCCACGCCGCGCCTTGGCCGCCGTCGGCATCTGAATTCCAGGCACCGGCGCCGCCCAACCGGCCCAGCGGAGGCTCCCGCTCGCACTCGCCCGAGAGATTTTGACACCGCGTACTCGGTTCGACACCGAAATCGCGCTGTCCAGCCCCCCGACTGTCCGTCGCAAGCAGGTTTGCCATTGCCGGCTCCGTGCTCTATGTCAAGACTCCCGACTTTGACGGGGCCGTGGGGGGGGCAGCAACCGGTTCTTGTCTGTCTGTTGAGTTCGGCGTACCCTTTGGTTTGGGGTCTTTCCCGCCCACCCCGACGAGACATTGGCGGAATCCGCGACGACTCGCGTATGCAGCACAGCAGATAGGAGCGCTTCAACGGCGGCACCTGCGCTCTGCCGGAAGACGAGCCCACCGCCGGTTTCTATCGTCAACCGAAGAGCGCCAGTGAGAACGCGATATGAGCCTTTCCATTCGCTTGCCAAAGACGCTGGAAGAGCGGCTGGCGGTCTTTTGTCAGACACACGGAATGACAGAAGATCAAGCGATCGAGCGTGCTCTTCACCAGCTCTTGAGCGACGAGTCCCCCTCGCTCACACCCTATGCCCTGGGCGTTGAAGGATTTGGGGCGGACCGAACCCATTCCGGCGATATCGCGAAAAATAGCCGCCAACTGCTGCGGGACCGATTTCGTGACCCCGTTACTCGTTGACACCGGCTTCTTAGTCGCGCTCTACATTCGCGGCGATAATCTGCATAGGGGTATGGGGTCAGGTCTCGCTTTGTAGCATTCCGGGTGAGTTCCGGAGTGCCAGGGACAGTTAACCCACCTCCCTGCTGATTACAGATACCGAATTGAGTAGACTGTCCCCGAAATTGGCGCGTACCCGACGCGGAACGCGCGTCGGTTGGTTCCGCGCAGGATGCGGTCCGCTCAGCGAACCCGGCTGAGCCGTCGGTGCCTCCCGCCGGGCGCGGTGCCCCGGGACCGCGTCCCTTGTCGCGCCGGCGACGCCTGCTTACACTGCCACCATGCGCCATCCCATCGATCCCAAGGTTGACTGCGTCTTCAAGGCCCTGCTGGGGGCCGAGTCCAATCGCGACCTGCTGACCCATTTCCTCAACGCCATTCTCGGCGCGGAGAGCTGCCCCGGCCCATTACCGCGGTGGAGATCCTGCAATCCCTATAACGAAAAGGAATTTCTCGACGACAAGCTTACCGTGGTCGACGTCAAGGCCCGCGACGCGACCGGACAGTTGTATCAGGTCGAGGTCCAACTCCTCAATCACCGCGACCTGCCGGCGCGCATCCTCTACGGTTGGGCCGATCTCTACAGCGCGCAGATCAAGGAGGGCGAGAGCTTCCGCAAGCTGCGCCCCACCTATGCGATTTGGCTGCTGGGTCAGACCCTGTTGGAGGATGACCCGGACTATGCCCATGAGTTCCGGTTGCGCGACCCGCACGGTCGCGTCTTTCTGGACCACGGCGGTATCTGGTTGCTGGAACTGAGTAAATTCGCTGCCGATGCGGTCGAAACCGAGCAGCAGCGCTGGCTGAAGTTCTTTAACGAGGCGGAGTGTCTGGATGAAGACGCACTGCCGGCCTGGATGCAGACCCAAGAGATGAGGCGCGCCATGAACACCCTGAAGGCATTCTCCGAGAAAGAACACGCCTACCATGCCTACCAGGCGCGGCAGGACTATCTGCGCGAACAGCAAAGCATCCAACTCGAATTCGATGACCTGCGCGCGGAGGTCGAGCAGGCGCGGGCAGACGCGGAGCATGAGCGGGCGGCGAAGGAGCAGGAGCGGGCGGCCAAGGAGCAGGAGCGGACGGCCAAGGAGCAGGCACGGGCAGACGCGGAGCAGGAGCGAGCCGCCAAGGACGACGCTTTGGCCGAGATCGAGCGGCTGAAGCGCTTGCTCGCCGACCAGCCGGAACCGTCTGACCCCGAGACGCGGTCGTGATGTAGTGCGGGGTTCGGGCTCAGGTCTTGTAATCACCCATGTGTGAATGCAAGACCCGACTGCACTCTACGAGACGCGGCAGCGTCGTCAATTCCTTGTTCCACAGCAAACCCGGTGACAAATAACTCCCGGTAGGCGCCTCGCCGAGCCACTGCAGGTAGGCATGGTCGTCCTGTTCATCGAAGAAGCACGGCTCACGATTATGAGTCCTGTAGGATGGGTGTTTAGTCCCGCCAGCGAGCACATGCCGAGACTGCCAACGCCATCAATCCGCCACCTCGACGCGGTTGCGTCCGCCGTTCTTGGCGGCATAGAGGGCGCGGTCGACGCGCGCGAACAAGGACTGGAGGCTCTCGCCGGGCCGGGCGAGGGTGGCGCCGAGGCTTACGGTCCTGGCGCCGACGACCTCGAAACGATGGGCGGCGATGTGCTGGCGCAGGCTGTCGGCCAGGATCGCCAGGCCGGTGCGGCTGGCGTTGGGGCAGAAGATGATGAACTCCTCGCCGCCCCAGCGGCCGAGCCAGTCGCTCTCGCGCAGTAAACTGGCGAGCAGGCGCGCCATCTCGGTGAGCACCTGATCACCAACCAGATGGCCGTGCTGGTCGTTGACCTGCTTGAAATGATCGATGTCGCAGAGAATGACGCCGAAGGGCGGCCCGCCATGCGCAAAGCGCGCATGCTCGGCGCCCAGCAGATCATCGATCTTGCGCCGGTTGTGGACCTGGGTGAGGGTATCGGTGCTGGCCAGACGCTCCAGGGTCCGCGTCTCCTCCTGGCGCAGGCGCTCGCGGACCATGGTGGCGGCCAGTTGGCTGGTGCGCTCGTCGAGTTCCTCGATCATGGCGTTGAAGTGCTGGCTCAGCGCGTCGATCTCCTGAACGCCGACCGCCCGCAGGGGCTGATTGCGCAGCCCCTGGCCCAGATGGCTGGTGGCCTCCGAGAGCGCGTGGATGGGCATGGCGATCCGGGTGCCCAGGCGCCGCGCCCTGGCTTTCAGCACCAGAAAGAACAGCAGATAAAAGAACAGCATGCCGCCAATGGCCAGATAACCGATGCGAGTGCTGAGCGCGCGCAGATCCGCGATGGGGGCAAAGATATTCGCCTTGTCCGCCAGCACCATGAGACGCCAGCCGTTCTGCGCGACGATGCCCTGAATGAGCAGATAATCGGCGCCATCCACATGCAGTTCGGTGCTGCTGTCGCGCGAATTGAAAAAGTGGCTCAGGTGGTCGCGAAAGACCGGATGCCGGCCGGTCAGCAGATTGTATTCATCGGGCTTTTCGTGCGTCTCGACGATCGGGCCCTGATAGTCGTACTGGTGCAGTTCCTTCAGCCCCATGAGCCGCTCGACGCGCGGCGGCATGGCCAGGATGGTCCCCCGTGCATCGACCAGGAACCCCATGGCCTCCCAGGCGAGGTGCAGATCCAGCACATGGCTCACCACGTGATCGAGGGTGATGTCGATGCCGCTGACCGCCACCAGGCGATCATCCCGGTAGATGGGCACCAGACTCGACATCACCCAACCTTGCCCCGCCGGGTCGAGGTAGGAGCCCGTCCACACCGGCCCGCGCCCGGGGTTGTGCGCCGCATCGGCCTCGACGTAGAAGGCGAGGTCCTCCACGTTCCAGGACGGGCCGAAGCGCGCGGCGGCATCGTGCATGAAGGGATAGAGCCGGTTCATGCCGTCGGCGGTGTTGATGTAAGCCTGGGTCACCAGCGGATGGGTCTCGACGATGGCGCGCAGCAGCGGGTCGATGGCCTCGCTACAGCGCGCCTTGCGCCGCTCGGCCGCGCCGATGGCGGTGCTGGCCGAGTAGTAGAGGCTCGCCCCGCCATTGTCCGCGGTCTTGAAAAAGGCGCCATTGGGATGCGGCTCCAGGCGCGGCTCGCCATTGGGCAGCACACAGGCCTCGGGGTTGGCGAAGAACCGCTGATGATCGGCCTGCAGGAGACGGTTCAGGCGGGCGATCTCGGCGAGCCGCATGTCGATGCCCGCAGTCTCGGTGGCGGTGACCTCGAGCAGGTTGCGCCGCACCTCATCGAGCAATAGCGCCTGATTCTTGTCGGAAATGTAGAGCGTGATGCCGAAATAGAGCGCCAGCAGCAGACACTCGACCAACAGCATCGGGACCAGCGCGCTGCGCAGATAGTGGCGGTAGATGATGCGCTGCAGGCACGGGCTGTTCGACATCGATGCGGTGCTTGCGAGGGTCGTTTGAGTGGGTGTCCAACAGTCGCTCGTCGACGCGGTGGACGATGCTGAGGGAGAAGGGGTCATGAGGGAGAAGGGATCAGGTCTCGCATCGTAACATTCCGATATCTGGGGCGATTTCCGAGTTAATTTATACCACTGCATGCGATAGTAGTGGCATGTTAAGAAACGACGACTCCAAGCGCGTGATTGCGCGTACCGCCCCGACGTTTCGCAGTACGGACACTTTCACGCGGTTGACGGTCGCGGAAGCGCTCACGCTTGATCTAGCTCGGGTCCTCGATCAGGTGGCGGACCGCGCGTCCCGGAACAGCTCGCTGGAGGGCTCGAACTGCGTGCGCAGCGTCTCCGCGACGCCCTCATCGACGATCAGCGATGGCAGCATCCCAATTCTCCCTGGGTTATTACCCCGTTCATTACCCTCATGTGAGGGTCATTCATTACCCTGATCGCCAGCGTCGCCCCTCGACCAGGCCGCGCCGGCGCCGCGCCCCGAGCAACTGATGGCGCCTTGCCCCTGCTGCTCCCGCAGGACGTGACGGATCATGTCACGGCTGACGCCTGGGCACACCGGCTCCAGCTCACTGATCTTGAAAGTGCCTTTCGGTCTGGAGAGAAGCTGATCGATCCCTTCGAGCACCGTCGCGCGTTTTTCGCCGCGCGGGGCCTTGATGCACAAGAAATCCAGATTGAAGGCCGCCAGGGCGAGGAGCGGCGGCACCCACCGCTCCTCAAGGCATAGGTTCCAGTCACGGATCAGGATCTCCATGGCCGCCTGGGTTTCCGCCGCCGGCACGGTGCGGAATCGTACCCGCTCCGTACCGTCCGGAGAACGCTCGATGATATCGCCGTCCTTCGACTTGTACTGCCCGGCATCCCAGATCTGGCCGCGCGTCAGGGCGTGCAGACGGCGGATCGTCTCGTGGCTGATCGGCAACTCGTCGGCATTCCTGTGAATCAGCGTCAGGGCATCGCGGTAGCCCCGCACTTCCTCTTCATCCCGATCGCGGAAGAGCGGACGCGGCGCCACCAGGATGTCCCGGACGCGCTGCGGGTCGATGGTCACCCCTTCAATTCGGTTTGAGGGCAGAGCGCTTTCGATGATCGCCGACTCGCGTAAAGCCTTGAGGCGTTGCGGCGACTGCTGGGTGTAGAGTTCCTGCTTGCCCCGCAGCTCGCCCAAGTCGTTCAGATACCAGGCCGTGCTCGCTTCGAGGCTCAAGCGATTCAGTGCAAAGAGGCGCAGCGTCGTCATCATGCGTCTGGAAGATCGTCCTGAGTGGCTTGTCGAAGTTGATGGGCACGTAGCCGGGCTCGGGGCGGGCCTTGATGTAGAACAGGAAGATCAGCCGCTACATCAAGACTACACCGGCGCATCAGTCCCTTCCAGGCAAGCATCCACGATCCGCGCCCGACATCGTCAGGACCATACTGGGAGAGGACGGCGGTTAGTCCCCGTGGGTCGCCAATCAAGGCCTGCGAGAGATATAACCTTCGGACGTGATAACCGGACGTAGGGGCGGGTTTCAAACCCGCCCCTACACGAAGGTCTGTCTGGATATCAGGTGCGAACGCTAGGTCACGGCTGTCGTGCCACCGACCGATTTAGTTTGCTGTAAGCGGATGATATCAAGAGAAAAATAATCTGAGGTGTTAAACTCTGTTAGGATAGCGGGGTGAGGCTGCGCTAACCCGACGACGATGACTTTCACCGACCCTGGTGTGGGGGATGCCGAAAGGGTGACGCGGGGCACCCCGAGCGCGTAAATTCCCGCCCAGACAGCCACCGGACCGACACGATGAACCAAAAAATCTATCAAGGGATCAATCACGAGCCCAAGGGCGGCATGACCCCCACCGCCAACATCATTCGTGATGCCTGGGTGTTTGGCCTCATTCCCGAGGAGCAGACCTGTGAGGGCTGGACCATTCAGGGTATCGAAAACCTCTATGACCAGGTCCATGACGCCTGGCTACCCTACGGCCACTTGGTCTCCAGGCTGCCCCCGGAACTGGCCGCGCGCCATGCCCGCATCTATGGTGCGGCGGTTGAGCGCGCCCGCGCCGAGGGTTGGGACCCGTCGCTGGACGACGAGTCCTGATCCTTCCCGGCGAACAGAGTCATGGCTTGTTATCGGATCCGTGAAACCTTCTTTCGACCGGAGACGGAGCACGCCCACGAGACCGGCACGCTGCCGGCCGATCTCCACAACGGGTTGCAACTGCTGCTGGCACGCGACGGCGCCGAGCACTGTTTTTTGCCTATCCGCTCCATGCAGTACCTGGCGGTCATCGCGCGCGACGAAGTGGTGTTCGTCGATGCCAACGGCGGTTATGCCCATCAGGATGGGGTTGGCGGCCGGTTGATCCGGATCGCCTGGCGGCCGACCGGCGGGCCGCGTGAATCGATTTCGGCCCCGCTCCCTTACGCAATCATCTACTATTTCTCTGGTTTAGCGGAAACCCAGCGGCGACTGATCGGCGAGACCCGCGCGGCGCTCCGGCTTCAGGCGGCGCGTCAGCGGGAACGGGCCGCGCCGGTCCGCGCGTCCTGCATCGTGCCGATGCGCCGCCGCTGAAGAGTCCCCGTCAGACCCATTGCCCCCCGTATCCTTGGGGCAGGAAACGTGCTGTGCAATCGAGATAGAACAAGATGACGAAGTTGCTGACCTGGCGTGATGAATGGGCCTTGGGAATCGATGCCTTGGACGCGGATCACCGGGCCCTGATCGGGACCGTGATCGACATCTGCCTGCGCTTCTGTCCCCAGGCAGCGATTCCATCCGGCGTGACCGCCGGCGTGGCGCCGCCGCGCACCGCCGGGTTTCCTGGAGCGAGCCCGCGGGATCTGGTCGAGGCGTTGGTTGCCTTCGGTGGTCAGGTCCATGCCCATTTCCGGCGGGAAGAGTCCTTCATGCGCGCCATCGGGTACGCGCGGGCCGAAGAACACGCCGCCGAGCATGTCGTCCTCATGAGCCAATTCAGCGAGATGCTGCGCAACTGGCGGGCGCTCGGCATCACGGTGTTCGACGAGGCCGCACAGGAGCGGGTCTGTCAGTGGCTCCTCACCCACATCCTGGAATCCGATCGGGCGTTCGCCAAGGACTATTTCGCGTTGTGCGGCTGGCCGGAGTCCGATGCCGATTCCGCTTAGGAACCGTTTACCAATAAGTTAAACAGCGAATAACAATCGTTGTCGTTGTTTACTTTCCAGGCATCGCCTCTCACTGACGCGCCATGGCCGCCCGCACGCAGCGCAGCAGGCCATAATCATAGTGACCCTGAAAGGCGTCATAGACCGGCTTGAGCGTCTGCGGCGAATCCGGTCCCACCAGTTGGTCGAAGGCGGACCGGATGGCCTCGATCTCGTCCTCGCGGAGCGTGACCACGTCGCGCAGGCCGAGCTCGCCTTCCTCGATGCAGCGCGCCAGGTGGGTGAACACGGTGGTGAGCTTGAGGTCGCGTTGCTTGCCGATCGCCGCGGGCGGGAGGCCGGCACGAAACAGCTCCAGGGTCTCGCGGACGGTACCGCTCAGGCCCAGGTCCCAGGTGCGGCCGGCGGCGGGTGCTTTCTCTGCCAGCGGCCCCGCGGCCGATCCCGCCACCGACCGGTCGGTGCGTGTCGGGGGCTCGGGCAGCGGTGGGAGGTCGGCGGGCCGGCCGTGCTCGGCCTCATGGTCGGCCAGCACGCCCAGGAAGCTCACGCCATAGCGCTCCAGCTTGACCACGCCAACCCCACTGATCCGGCTGAACGCGTCGGCATCGCGCGGTCGGTAGGTGACCATGTCCCGCAAGGTCGCGTCGTTGAAGATCACATAGGGCGGCACGCCTTGCTGCTGCGCCAGTTCCCGCCGGTGGGTGCGTAAGCGCTCCCAGAGTGCCGAGGCCTCGGGGTCCAGCGGGGTCTGCGCCGCGATCACTCGCCCCTTGCCTTCCACGGCGCGGCTGGCCGGTCGGCGCTCCGGGTCCTGGCGCAGGTGCACCCGTTGCTCACCGCGCAGGACCGGGCGGCTCAGTTCGGTGAGCTTGAGTGCGCCGTGGGCATCCATATCGACCGCGACCAGCCCGGCGGCGACCAGTTGTCGGTAGACTGACTTCCACTGCTCGGCGCTCAAGTCCTGGCCGATCCCGAAGGTGGAGATGCGGTCGTGGCCGAACCGGCGGATGCGCTCGTGGTCCTTGCCGAGCAGGACATCGATCAGGTAGTTCACACCGAAGCGCTGTTCGGTGCGGAAGATGCAGGACATCGCCTTCTGCGCGGCCACGGTGCCGTCCCAACGCGCCACCGGCGCCAGGCAGGTATCGCAGTTGCCGCACGGCTCGGCCAAGGTCTCGCCGAAATAGTTCAGCATCACCCGGCGGCGGCACTCGCTGGTCTCGCAGAAGCCCAGCAGGGCGTTGAGCTTGTGCAGCTCGACGCGCTTGAACTGTTCTTCGGCCTCCGAGCCCTCGATGAAGCGCCGCAGCATCACCACGTTGCCCAGGCCGTAGGTCATCCAGGCATTCGCCGGCAGCCCGTCACGGCCGGCACGGCCGGTCTCCTGATAGTAAGCTTCCAGGCTCTTGGGCAGATCGAGATGGGCGACGAAGCGCACGTCCGGCTTGTCGATGCCCATCCCGAACGCGATGGTCGCGACTACGATGACCCCCTCGCCGCGCAGGAACTCCGCCTGGTGGGCGCGCCGCTGCTCGGCGGAGAGGCCGGCGTGGTAGGCCAAGGCGTTGAACCCCTGTTCGCGCAGGAATTCGGCCGTTTCCTCGACCTTGCGGCGCGACAGGCAATAGACGATACCGGCGTCGCGCGGGTGCTCGTTGCGCAGAAACTCGATAAGCTGGCGGCGCGGCTGCGCCTTCTCGGTGATGCGGTAGCGGATATTCGGTCGGTCGAAACTGGAGACGAACTGCGCCGCCTGTTCCAGTGCCAGCTTGGTCACGATCTCCTTGCGGGTCGGGGCATCCGCCGTGGCGGTCACCGCGATGCGGGGCACCTGCGGCCAGCGCTCGTGCAGCAGGTTCAACTGGATGTATTCGGGCCGGAAATCATGGCCCCACTGGGAGACGCAGTGCGCCTCGTCGATCGCGAAAAGCGCGATGGGCACCCGTCCCAGCAGGTTCAGGAAGCGCTCGCTCAGCAAGCGTTCAGGGGCCACGTAGCAGAGATCCAGCTCGCCGGCCAGCAGGGCGCGCTCCACCCGCGCCTGTTCGTCGGCCGCCAGGGACGAGTTCAGAAAGGCCGCCCGCACCCCGAGCTGCCGCAGCGCGTCTACCTGGTCTTGCATCAGTGCGATCAGCGGCGAGACCACCACGCCGGTTCCCGGTCGCAACAGCGCCGGAATCTGGTAGCACAGCGACTTACCGCCCCCGGTCGGCATCAGCACCAGGGCATCGCCGCCGCGCATGATCTGCTCGATGACCGCTTCTTGAGCGCCGCGAAAACTCGGGTAGCCGAAGACCCGGCTCAGTATCTCCAACGGGTTCTGGTTCATCGTCTGGTGCAGTTGCGAAGGATGGATTGGGTCGGATGGCCACTGTCCATGCTACCGATTTGGGGTGAAAAAATCTTCGCGGAAGGGCGGCCGGGTGCGATCGGAACCGATCGGGCCGGGCCTCTGCGGACGCGTAGACAGCGTTGGCGTACCGGATGCCAGACGCTCGGTCAGCACCTACGAAAACGTGTGCGAGTCAATCTATACAAATCATTTGTAATGCCCAATCGAAGTCGCTAAAATCCCTACATCGCGTCCGATCTCGGATCGAGAGACTGCAACTGAAAGAGGGCGATAAGGCACTGACCGCTGTGGTCCGGCCTCAGCGCCCCGCTCCAAACCCGATGTACCGGGCGAGGAGGACACCAATTCCCGGCCGGCCCACTCTGGGCCGGCATCCCCAGCCTAAGCCCCGGCAGTTGGCGCATCACGCGCCCGGTTGCCGATCAGGGTGTCTTGCGAATCCATACTGAAATCATCCTGACGACCAGTCGCTGGTCGCGCGCGCGCCTGATATAGCCGTCGGACGGGATTGCCGGACGTAGGGGCGGGTTTTAAACCCGTCCCTGCACCAGTGGTCTGTCTGGATTCCGGGCGTGGCGGCTGCCCACGAAAGCAGTCGGTTTATACAATACAAACCATTTGCAAAGACCGAATGTCCTCGTTAGACTTACGTTACGTCGCCGGACTCGTGGCGGGGCATGATGACAATACAGAGGGCGATCAGGCCGCGACTCCCGCCGGGGTTACGGTCAAAAGCCCCACATCCGAGCCTGATTGGGTAGGGCGAGGAGGACAACATTCAATTTCCGACTTACCCGGAACGTCATGCCCGTCAGCACCTGGCTGTCGGCGTTTTCCCCCCGCCCGCCCCCCGACCCTGAGTCGGGGGCGCGGGCGGTTCTCAGGGGGCTCAGATTCCCGCCCGTCTGCTCTCATTGATCCTGGAAAAAGCGGTCAGCAATCAGCCGTCAGCTTGAGTTGGGAGCGCTTGAGCAGCGCTATGCGTTCATTCAATGGGTGACCGACCCCGCACAAACCGACTGTTTTCCGTGGGAGCGGCCTCCGGCCGCGATACGGTGCCTTGGTGAACGCGGCTGGTCGCCATCCCGCGCGGCCCCATCGCGGCCGGAGGCCGCTCCCACGGGAACCCGGTGTGACTTTCACGGTCACACGCTGAGCTTACGAGGCTAGCGGTTCATTGCTGTTGTTAGGGTTACCGCTGTCGACGGAAAGCCCTGCTAAACCGCGCCAGATCTGACGATCGCCGATTCTACCGAGGCTGACCCAATCCAAGAACATCGCATATCGCGCCGGGCGCGGTTTAGCAGGGGATCAACTCCAGACATTGATCCAATGATTCCTTCCAATCCGGCATGTAGAGCCCGAAGGTCTCGCGGAATTTGGTATTGTCCAAGACCGAATAGGCGGGGCGCTTGGCCGGGGCCGGGTACTCGGATGAGTGGATGGGGATCAGGCGACAGTTGGCACCGCTCTGTTCCAGGATCGCCTGGGCGAACCCAAACCAACTGACCTCGCCGCCGCCGGTCAGGTGATAGAGCCCGCCGACCTGTTGCAGATCCAGGTCGCCGCGCAGCACACGGTAGAGCACCAGGGCGGTCTGCTCGGCGAGCATCCGGCTCCAGGTCGGGGCGCCGATCTGGTCGTCGACGATGCGCAACTCGTCCTTTTCCCGAAACAGGCGCAGCATGGTGAGCAGGAAGTTGGCACCGCGTGCCCCGTACACCCAACTGGTGCGGAAGATCAGGCAAGGGGCACCGGACTCAAGCAGGGCAAGTTCGCCGCCGAGTTTGGTCTCTCCGTAGACATTCAGCGGGCCAGCGCTGTCGGTCTCGGTGTAGGGGCGGCTTGCCTGTCCCGAGAAGACGAAGTCGGTCGAGTAGTGGACGATGGGTATGCCGCGTTCGGCCAGCAGCGTCCCCAATTCACCTACCGCGTCGGCATTGATGCGCCGGGCGACGTCGCGGTCGGTCTCGGCCTTATCCACCGCGGTGTAGGCGGCGGCATTGACCACCGCGTCCGGCCGCGAATCCTCCACCAGCTTGGCGAGTAGACCCTTGTCGAGCAGGTCGACGATGGGGCCGTAGCCTCCTTCCACGGAAGCGGCGATAACCTCTCCGAGGCTGGCCAGAGTCCGGCGCAGTTCCCAGCCCACCTGACCGTTGGCGCCGATCAACAGGATTCTCGACCGCTTTGATTCCTGGCGATCCGGGGTGGTGCGTGGCTTGGTCATGGATAGTCCTCGATGGCAGGCAGCCGGTCGGCCGGAATCTCCGAAAGGCCTGGCGCTGCTTGGTCTTTTAAGGAGAGTTCGGGTGTGGCCTGGCTGTCCAGGGGCCACGCGATGCCGATCGCCGGGGCATCCCAGCGCACGCTGAACTCGGTTTCAGGTCGATAGTAGTCGGAGCACTTGTAGCCGAACAGCGCCGTCTCGCTGGTCACCAGAAAACCGTGAGCGAAACCGGCCGGGACCCAGAACTGCCGTTTGTTCTCGCCGGAGAGGGTAACACCCACCCAGCGGCCGAAGGTTGGCGAGCCACGGCGCACATCCACCGCCACGTCGAACACCTCGCCGGCATAGACCTGTACGAGTTTGCCTTGGGCGCCGGGATGCTGGCAGTGCAGACCGCGCAGAACGCCGCGTCGGGAGTAGGACAGATTATCCTGCACCAGGGGCGCGCGGATACCGAATTCCGCATAACGGCCGGCGCGATAGGTCTCCAGGAAGAAGCCACGTTCATCCCCCCAGACCTTGGGTTCAATGATGATAGCGCCGGGAATGTCGGTCGTAATCACGTTCATGCGTGCCACCCACGGTGTAACAATGCAAGCAGGTATTCGCCGTAACCGCTTTTACGCAGTTCCTCGCCCATGGCGGCGAGTTGCGCTTCATCGATCCAGCGATTGTTGAAGGCGATTTCCTCCGGACAACAGATCTTGAGTCCTTGGCGTTTTTCGATGGTCTCGATGAACGCTCCGGCCTCCATCAGGGATTCGTGGGTGCCGGTGTCGAGCCAGGCAGTACCGCGCCCCATGCGCTGCACAAATAGTTCACTGCGTTTGAGATACAGCCGGTTGAGATCCGTGATCTCCAACTCGCCGCGGGGTGAAGGCTTGAGATTCCGCGCCAGTTCGCAGACCCCCTCGTCGTAGAAGTAGAGGCCGGTCACCGCCCAGTTGGACTTGGGGTTCGTGGGCTTCTCTTCCAGGCCGATGACCTGACCGGTGGCGTCGAACTCGGCGACTCCATAGCGTTCCGGGTCCGAGACCCAGTAGCCGAAGACGGTCGCCCCGCTTACGCGTTCGCCGACGGCCTTGAGCTGGTCACCGAGACCTTGGCCGTAGAAGATGTTGTCCCCCAGAATCAGGCACGAGGGGTCGCCGTCGATGAAGGCCTCGCCGATCAGAAAGGCCTGCGCCAAACCGCCTGGATGGGGCTGTTCGGCATAGGTGAGACGGATGCCCCACTGGGCGCCGTCGCCTAATAAGGTCTTGAACAGGGGCAGGTCCCGCGGGGTAGAGATGATCAGGATATCGCGTACCCCCGCCAGCATGAGCGTGGACAGCGGGTAGTAGATCATCGGCTTGTCATAGACCGGCAGCAGTTGTTTACTGACCGCCCGGGTGATGGGATAGAGCCGGGTGCCGGACCCGCCGGCGAGGATGATGCCTTTTCGGTTCATGGGGGGCGTCCGTCTGTTAAAGGGCCGCGCCCAGGCGCTCGCCGCGATAGCTCCCGTCGGTCACGCGGCGGCACCATTCGGGATTGTCCAAGTACCACGCGACGGTGCGTCGCAAACCGGTCTCAAAGGTCTCGCTGGGCGTCCAGCCCAGGTTGCGCTTGATCTTGTCGGCGTCGATCGCATAGCGACGGTCGTGTCCGGGACGGTCGGTGACAAAGGTCTTGAGGTTTGCGTGGGGGCGCCGCGGCGAGTCGGGGAGCAGTTCATCGAGCAGGGCGCAGAGGGTATCGACCACTTGGAGATTGGTGCGCTCGCTGTCGCCGCCAACATTGTAGACCTCGCCGGGGGTACCGGCCTCAAGTACCCGCCAGATGGCGCGACAATGATCGGTGACGTAGAGCCAATCGCGGATATTGCCGCCATCGCCATAGATGGGCAAGGGTTCTCCATGTTGGGCCTTGTGGATCATCAGCGGGATCAACTTTTCGGGGAACTGATAAGGCCCGTAATTGTTGGAGCAATTGGTCGTCAGTACCGGTAATCCATAGGTATGGAACCAGGCTCTCACCAAATGGTCCGAGGCCGCTTTGGATGCTGAATAGGGTGAATTGGGGGCATAGGGGGTAGACTCGGTGAAGCGTCCGGTGGCACCCAGTGACCCATAGACCTCGTCGGTGGAGACGTGCAGAAAGCGAAAACTCCGGCGTACCGCCTCGTGACGCTTGAGCCAATGGGCGCGGGCGCGTTCCAGCAGGTTGAAAGTCCCCACGACGTTGGTCGTGATGAAGGGGGTTGGTCCGTCGATGGAGCGGTCCACATGGCTCTCGGCAGCGAAGTTCACGACCGCGTCGACTTCAAAGTCTTTCAGCAGTTGTTCTACTAATGCCGCATTGCCGATATCCCCATGGACAAAGCAATGGCGCGGGTTGTTCGCCAGTGGGGCAAGGGTATCCAGGTTGCCGGCATAGGTCAGATTGTCGAGATTGACCACCCGGCAATCGGTCTCGTCCATCAAAAAGTGAACAAAATTGCCGCCGATGAATCCGGCACCCCCGGTGACCATCACTGCGTGCATCAAAGAGACCCTCCTGGTGGAGTTTATGAATTTGGACGAGGCACTTCTTCGTCGCATCGGGTTCCAGCAAAACCCGTGGAACCTCCCAACGAATCAGGGTACGTTTCCGGCATCCCTCGGCGCCGTGCGAGCAGTAACGGTTTTCCGTGGGCCGGCGTGATGATACCGCGTCAGAGCCGGTCCGTGAATCCGGCCGCGCGCGCCTGACGGTGCAGGTCCTGATCGGCGATACGCGGTGCCTCGCGCGTGTCGGTCCAGGGTTTGATGCGGGTCGGTTGCAGCGGGCGTAGCGCCGTCATCAGCCTGGTCAGCGTGCGGTAAATGCGCGGGTGTGCGCAAGTCCAGGCCCACAGGCGCCAGAGTCCGGCCTGGCCGGCCAGCCGACGGCTGCCATGGCCCAAGGTGGGTGAATCCGCCTGGGCGTTGACCGCCTCAAAGCGCAGGCGATTCAGAAGCCGGGGGATCGGAATGCGGACCGGACAGACTTCGGCGCAGGCGCCGCACAGACTGGATGCTTCGGCCATCTCGCCGCGCTCGGCCAGGCCATGGAGCTGGGGTTCGAGGATGCTGCCGATGGGCCCCGGATAGACGGTGCCGTAGGCATGGCCGCCCAGGCGGGTGTAGACCGGGCAGTGATTCATGCAGGCGGCGCAACGGATGCAGCGCAGCGTGGCGGACAGCTCCGGGTCCAGGCGGATGCGCGAGCGGCCGTTGTCGAGCAGGATCAGGTGGACGGCCCGCGGCCCGTCTTGTTCTCCCGGTCGGCGCGGCCCGCTGATGAAGTTCACGTAGGTGGTGATCGGCTGACCGGTGGCGCTGCGGGTGAGCAGGGTGAGCAGCGGCGGGATCTGGTCCAGTCGGGCGACCACTTTCTCGATGCCCATCACCGCGATATGCAGATCCGGCAGGGTGGTGCAGAGCCGTCCGTTACCCTCGTTTTCGACCAGGCACAGGGTCCCGGTCTCGGCCACCGCGAAATTGACCCCGGACAGCCCTGCGGTCATGCCGCGAAAGCGCTTGCGCATGACGCGGCGGGCCAGCGCGGTGAGTTCCTCAATGCGCTCGGCGGGCGGCTGGTCCGGGTAATGTTCACGGAACAGGGCGGCGATTTCGGCGCGGTCCTTATGGATAGCCGGGGCGATGATGTGGGATGGGGCTTCACCGGCCAGTTGGATGATGAGCTCACCCAGGTCGGTCTCGACCGCCTCAATGCCCGCGTGCTGCAGATACTCATTGAGCCCCATCTCCTCCGAAACCATCGACTTGCCTTTGAGCAGCGCGGTTGTCCCGGCGTGCCGCAGGATGTCCAGGACCAGCCGGTTGGCGTCCTCCCCGGTCTCGGCCCAGTGGACCTGGATGCCGTTGCGGGTGCAACTGCGCTCCAGTTCCTCCAGGAGTTCCGGCAGGCGGGACACCGACTCGCCGCGGATGGCCTCGCCCTGATCGCGCAGGCGTTCGCGCTCGTCCGCATCCGGGAAGGCCGCCGCCCGCTTGCTGACCAATCCGTCCATGGCCTTGCGGATATTGGCGCGGACCCGTTCGCGCCCCAGGGCCGCGCCGATGGCAAGGCGAAACTCAGTCGTCATGGCTGGTGCGCTCCCAGATGAACTCGGCAACGTGCTTGATCACCGGGCCCCCGCCGCGGCGGGCGAAGGTGCCGCCCAGGTTCATCAGGCAGCCGCAGTCCTGGCTGACCAGGACCGCGGCGCCGGTGGCGGCCACCGCACTGGTTTTATCCGCCGCCATGGCCGCGGAGATCTCCGGCTGTTTGATGGCGAAGGTGCCGCCGAAGCCGCAGCACTCGTGGGCGCGCTCCGGTTCCACCAACTCCACCCGCGCAAGTCGCCGCAGCAGTTCCATGGTCGCGTCCGCGACGCCCAGTTCCCGGCGCGAGGAGCAGGAGTTGTGCACCGCGACGCGGATGGGCGGACCCCGGTCGGTGAGGCGCAGGTCGAGGACCCGCGTGAGGAAGTCAGTCAGCTCCACCACCCGTCCGGCAAAGGCGTCGGCGCGCGCGGCGTCGGCCGTGCCGGCGAGCAACAAGGGGTAATGAACCTTGAGCATCCCGGCACAGGAGGCCGAGGGCACGACTACCGGTAAGCTCTCGGGAAAGGCATCCAGTTGCGCCCGCGCCACGCGGCGCGCCTCGTCGCGGTAACCCGTGTTGTAGGCCGGCTGACCGCAGCAGGTCTGACCCTGGGGGAAGATCACCCGCAGGCCCGCGCGCTCCAGCAGCCGCATCGCCGCGAGCCCGGTACGTGGGAACAGCAGATCAATCAGGCAGGTGCCGAAGAAGTAGACGGTGTTGGGCATCTTTAGGTGTTCGGTGGTCCGGGCGCGGTCGACAGTATCGCCCGCGGCGCGGCCGCGGACCAGCCGCGTTCGGCGACCCGACTCACCGATCGTGCCGGAGAGCGTGCCGGACGGCTGGAAATGAGGCGGGGATTCGACATCAGGCCTCAAGTATGATGCGCTCGGTTCATTCGTACCGCCAGGTTTTCCATGTCTGCTGCGCCTCGCCCACTCGCGGTTTTTGCCTCTTTCTCCGGAACGGGCGGGGTGGAGCGCATGCTGATCAATCTGATCCGCGGTTTTGTGGATTTGGGGCAACCGGTGGAATTGGTCCTGGTGCGTGCCGCGAGTCCGCATCTCGCGCGTTTGCCGGGTTCGGTTGAACAAATCCGCTTGGATGCCCGTCACACCTTCCTGGCGGTCCCGGCGCTGGCGCGATATCTGTATGACCGTCGGCCCGCGGCCCTGCTGGTCGCCAAGGACCGGGCCGGCCGCACCGCGGTGCTGGCGCGCGCCGTGGCCGGCACCGCAACGCCGATCGTGCTGCGGCTCGGGACCAATCTCTCCACCGCCATGGCGGGCCGTTCCTGGTTCGACCGCTGGCTGCGCTACCTGCCGATCCGGCTGCTGTATCCGCGGGTCGACCGGATCGTTGCGGTCTCGGTCGGCGTGGCGGAGGACACTGCCCGCATCGCCCGGCTGCCGCGGCAGTCCATCCTGGTCATCCGTAATCCGGTCATTACCCCGGAGCTGGCGGCTCAGGCGGCACAGCCCCGCCCGCATCCCTGGCTGGATGATCCGGGTGTCCCCGTGGTCTGCGGGGCCGGCCGCCTGGAAGCGCAAAAGGACTTTCCGACCCTGCTGCGTGCCTTCGCTTTGGTTGCGCGGGATCGTCCCTGCCGGCTGCTGATCCTGGGCGAGGGTAAGGCCCGCCCCCGGTTGGAGGCATTGATCGCTGAGCTGGGATTGAGTGAGCGGGTGGCGCTGGTCGGTTTTCAGCACAATCCCTATGCATTCCTCGCACGGGCCGCACTGTTCGTGCTGTCGTCCGCGTGGGAGGGGTCGCCGAATGTGCTGACGGAGGCCATGGCGCTGGGCATCCCGGTGGTGTCGACCGATTGTCCCAGCGGACCGGCCGAAGTGCTGGACGGCGGTCGCTTCGGCCCCTTGGTGCGGGTGGGTGATGCGTTGGCGCTGGCTGCGGCGATGACGACGACGCTGGAGCGGCCGCTCCCCGGCGCGGTCCTGCGCTCCGCGGTGAGCGAGTATGAGCAGGGTCGCAGCGCCCGGCGCTATCTGGAGGCGCTGGGATTGGGTGTGGCGGGCGCCCCGCGCCATTGACTCCTTGTTCCCAACTGGAAGTTCGGAACGAGAAGGACGGGATGCAGCGAAAACCATCACGCATTCTCCCTCCGTCGCAATGCAACCGGAGCTTCGATCAATGACCGAATGGCGCAACCGTATCACCGTGGACCCCGCGGTACTGGTCGGCAAGCCGATCGTCCGTGGCACCCGCATCTCCGTGGAACTACTGCTGGACCGGCTCGGGGACGGCTGGAGTGTCGAGCAGATCCTCGACGCCTATCCACGGCTGAGCCGCGAAGACGTGCTGGCGGCGATCAACTTTGTCAGCGAGGTCTTCCGTGAGGAGCGGTTCATCGCGGTGGCGAAGGCGAGTGTATGAGGCCGCGTCTGCTGTTGAACGAGAACATGCCGATCCCGGCGGCACGCATGAAAGCGACCGGCATAAGTTGCCGGGCTATCATGTGATCAATGCGCTTAGATGACGGCGTTGCTGGACCTTCACGGCTCAGATCGGCTCAAGCAGCCTGGCGATCTCGCGAACGATTACGGACATATCCTCCTCCGCATGGGTACCGTTGTCGCGCCAAACCGGTGCGCCGTTCTTGGGTCGCAGGTTCAGCCGCGCCAGCCATGGGACCTCGGACCAAGCGCAATGCTGCGCGATCACCGGCACCACGTGCAGCTCGCCGCGCGCTTGCCTGTCGAGTATCCGCGGCACTTCGACGTCTAGGATGAACTTCGACTTCAGAAAGTCCGCGGTGACCAGCAACACCGCGACCTCCGCTGTATCGACAGCATCGACGATTTCCCGATACCAATTGCCGCCAGCTTGGATCAGGTCGTCGCACCAGGCCCGGGCACGGGCTTGGCCGAGCACGGCGAGGTGCGTCATAAGCCGGTCCTTCATGGCTTCGTCGCGATGGCTGTAGCTGACGAAGATGCCTGGCATTGCCGGTCCTGATGTGCGAGGGAGGCCCTTGGCGAGTAAGCCGTCGAGGCTCCTCACCTTATCCGGGGTGTGAATCATGCGTATCGTGTCCACTGTCAGCGCGCCGTGCTGCGCGAGGGCCTCCTGAAGATAAGCTTGCATCCGGTACGGATTGCCGGCCGTGAGTCGGTGCAGTTCCGCGGCCGCCGCGGGCTCGGCCGACCAGCCGTGCCGCGCCGCAAGCGCTGTCAGCGCCTCGCCGTCTGCCGGGTCGAGTGGGCCGAGCTCGCGACAGCCGTTGAGCAGGTAGCGCAGGTCCGAGACCGTATCCGGCACCGCCCCCTGGACCATGGCCACCAGCGGTTGGCGGCTGACCAGCAGCACGCTCAGGTGCCCACGGTCCGCCTCCCGGTTCAACGCCCCGAACAGCCCGCGAAGGATCGTGCCGTCGTGCAGTCGATGCAGGGCGTCGAGCAGCAGCACCGGACGCTGGATGCGTCCGACCGCCGCGAAGCCGCGGGCCGCCGCCCCCTGCAAGGCCAAGTCCAACCGGCCGTCGCGGGCCTGGCACAGTAGCGCGTCGCGCGCCTCGGCGGGCCAGGGCTGTCCCTGGCGACATTCCAGGGCTGCGACCAGCGCGGCGGTTATGCGCTCGAACAGCTCGCCAATCCCGGTGATGCCGCGGTGGTAGGCCACCTGAAACGGCAGCGGGTGCGCGCCGCTGCCACCGGGCGACGGCCCGTTAAGCCGCCGGCAAATCCGCGCCAGCAGCGCAGATTTGCCGATGCCCGCGGGGCCGTTCAGCCCGTAGCTGCGGCCCGCGGCAAGTCCCGCGGCCAACTCCTCGATAAGCCGCCCGCGGCCGACGAAGGTCTCGTCGAGGGGGTGGATCGGGTCAAACGGGTTCTGTGGCGTCTGTGTCATCTCGATCACCTCAAATCGCTCTTGCGCTGGACATCAACGGCTGCCGAACCATCGGTGCCACCAAGAACGCCTCGGCACCGTCCTCGGTTGCTTAACCGGTTCGGGACGAGGGGCTTCGTACTTCGGCACCGTTCTCGGCTCCTTAACCGGCTCGCGATGCGGGGCTTCGTACGTCGGCACCGTCCTCGGTTCCTTAACCGGCTCGCGAGGAGGAGCTTCGTGACTCGGCTCCGTCCTGGGCTCCTTAACCGGCTCGCGATGCAGGGCTTCGTACGTCGGCACCGT
>JACDZJ010000184.1_pt1 | contig 26619 bp, 31 predicted proteins | sample 7365721 | NCBI WGS metagenome assembly JACDZJ01 (sample SAMN15143480, study PRJNA637477) | pond metagenome | biome: freshwater wetland ecosystem [ENVO:00000243]; feature: pond [ENVO:00000033]; material: pond water [ENVO:00002228]; isolation source: pond water containing pink berries ... | reverse complement strand
TTCCCATGCAACATTCTCTCCCGATTATGTTGCACTTGGATTTTGAGCGCGCCAAGCGTAGGTAGCGACGGCAGCGTCACACCCCGTTCGAAACGGGAAATGGTAATGGGATCGACGTCAAGGGTCATGGCCAATTGTTCCTGGGTCATCCCTTGTGCCCCTCTCCAGCGGGCGATGGTTTTGCCTATGGTAAGGGCAAGCTCGTGGCGCACGGTAAACCCAATCTGAATGGAAATTTTTCAGACAGAAATGATTGAGCTTATTGAGTGTTTATGTTAGGGTTTGATATGCCTACAAAATATGTAGGCGTTTTAGGTTTAGATAACGTACTTACAAGAGATGGGAGGTTTGCTGATGAAAGTTCGTCCAGTTGGAACAGCGCTCGCCTTGGCGGCGATTGTTGTCGGTTGCGCCACGCCCTATAGCGAGGCGCCATTTGCCACCAATTTCCCTACGACCAAGCAGCTGAAAGTTCAGGCGGCAAGCCACTGGAACACGATTGCTGGCGATGTGGCTACCCAGATCGCCTCGAAACTGGCTGACCGACGCCCACTTTATGTTACTCAGTCAGTGACCAAGTCTCCGTTTGACAGGGCCTTTGGCAATCAACTGATCTCCGCCCTTATTTCAGGTGGCCATACGGTATTGAAAAACCCAGCGGGAGCACTGACGGTAGAAGTTGATACGCAGGTTGTCAGCTTCTCTTCAACGCGGCCCCAATACCGGCACACTGGTACCGCCACGGCATTAACCGCCGGTGTCTGGGCCTTGCATGTCGGGGAGGCTACGGCGGGTGCTGCACTGGCCTCGGCCATCATAGCCACTGATGCCTATACCTGGTTCCAGTCCGAGTTTGCATCTGGCGCGACACCGCAGACCGAGATTATCGTCACCACAAGCATCAGCGACGGTAATCAGTACCTTTCCCGCAACACGAGTGTGTATTACGTGGCCGACTCGGACAAGATACTTTATGAAGCCGTAGACGTTTCATCCCGCAGCATCAAGGTCATGGGAGGCGAATGATGATGAGGAATTTGCTATTTACCGTCATTGCCTCCATGGTAGTTGTTTCACTTGTCGGGTGCTCCGGCGCAACTGCCCAAAAGCCCCTCCCGACTTGGGAGCAGGCCGCCAATAATCCGTTGATACCGGCCAATTACAAAGCAGCCGATGCGCTCTTGGCACAAGTAAAAGGCTCCCTCGGAAAATCGCAGCCCCTGATTATCGCTACCGTGGTGAATATAGACAATCTTGAGCAGTCCTCAACCCTTGGTCGGGTGGTTTCCGAGCAGGTGTCGGCCCGCTTTACGCAAGCGGGCTTCCACATGGTCGAAATGAAGTTTCGCAACAACGTCTATGTGAAGCGCAGTCAAGGCGAGTTAATGCTGACGCGGGAAATCAAGGATCTTGCGCAAACCCATGACGCCCAGGCTGTCATCGTCGGTACATATGGTCAAAGCGACGATTATGTTTTCATCAATTTGAAGGTCATTCAGCCGGCCAGCAATATTGTTATGGCAGTTCAAGACTACGTGTTGCCAATAGATAGCTCGATCAAGGCGTTATTACGCAACCGTTGAGTGAGAATGAGACCTGCCAGCCCAAAAAGTCGGCGCTGGCAGCACGGTCGCTAGCGAACCAATAGCAAGGGAATCTGCGTCTGATGGGCGACCTTCGAGGCGACGGAACCGAGCAGCGTGCCGCCCAGCCCAGTATGGCCGCGGGTGCCGATCAGGATCTGGTCGGCTTGGCGGCTGGCAGCGAAGTCGACGATAGTCGTGGCGGTGTCGCCAACCGAGACGTGCAGTTCGGGTTCGATGCCGGCGCTCCGTAGCCGCTGCGCCGCGTCGGACAGCGCCTTCAGGCCTTCTTCGCGGTGGTAATCTTTCAATTGCGCGGCATTGACGAAGCGGCTGGCATCGGCCGTCAGCGGTGTTTGGACGCTGAGCAAATGGACGGCGGGTAGGGTAACCCAATCCTCGCGGTGGGAGAGCACCCACTCGATCGGCCGCAGCGACAATGCCGAACCATCGACAGGAATGAGCCAGTTGCGTACCGGTGCCATATCAGCCTTCCTTGGAGTTGGCCAGCAGGTCGGCCGGGGCGGATGGGCGGGCCTGGGCGGCGCGCCGGGCCAGCAGCATGCCGATCGCGAGCACGGTGACCGCGCCCGCCAGCGACAGCACGTACTTGGCGAAGGGTAGGCTGGCGAACAGGTTCGGCGGCAGGGCTGGGTCGGAGATGATCATGCCGCCGGCAATCCAGCCGAGCAACGCTCCCCCCGCAGTGATCACCTGCGGGTAGCGATCCATCAGCTTGAGGACCAGCTGGCTGCCCCAGACGACGATGGGGATCGAGACGAGAATACCCATGGCGACCAGCAGCATGCTGCCGTGGGCCGCCGCCGCGACGGCGATGACGTTGTCGAGGCTCATCACCACGTCGGCGATGATGATGGTCTTGATGGCTGACAGCAGCGAGGAGGGTGCCGCGACATCGCCGTCGCCTTCGTCCTCGGACATCAGCAGCTTCACCCCGATCCAGATCAGCAGCAGCGCACCGACGATCTTCAGCCACGGCATTTCGAGCAACTTCAGAGCGAAGAAGATCATGACGAAACGCAGGGTGACGGCGCCCGCCACCCCCCAGAAGATGCCTTGGTAACGCTGTGCCGGTGTCAGCCTGCGGCAGGCCAGCGCTATGACGACAGCGTTGTCGCCACCGAGCAGGATGTCGATGGCGATGATCTGGAGAACGGCGATCCAGAACGGCAGGGTGGAAGGATCAAGCAAGCAATCAGCCGCCGGTAAGCTTCTTGAACTTGGCCATCAACTGGTCCTGCGACTCGACATGGGCCGGGTCTTGCGGGATGCAGTCGACGGGGCAGACTTCACGGCACTGTGGCGTGTCGTAATGGCCGACGCACTCGGTGCACTTGTCGGGATCGATGATGTAAATCTCGTCACCCTGGGAAATCGCGTTGTTCGGGCACTCGGGTTCGCAGACGTCGCAATTGATGCATTCGTCGGTGATGATCAGGGACATGCTTTTCCTCTCGCTATTCAGGATGTTCAGGAACGTTTTGCCTGCAACTTGGCCGCCAGCCGTTCCGCTACCAGCGGATGCACGAATTTGGAGACATCGCCCCCCAGGAAGGCGATTTCTCTCACCATCGTCGCCGAAATGAACATGTATTGCTCCCCCGGCGTCAGAAACAGGGTTTCGATATCCGGATGCAGGCTGCGGTTCATGCCGGCCATCTGGAATTCGTACTCGAAGTCGGATACGGCCCTGAGGCCGCGCAGGATCACGCGTGCGTTGCGCTCGCGCAGGAACTCCATCAGCAGGCCATCGAAGCCGATGACCTTGACGTTGGGCAGATCGCGGATCATTTCCCTTGCCATCTCGACCCGCTCGGCGAGGGGAAAGATGGGCCGCTTGCTGTGGCTCTCGGCGATGCCGACTACGACATGGGCGAACAGGCGCGCGGCGCGGCGCACCAGATCCTCATGGCCGCGGGTGAAGGGATCGAAGGTGCCCGGATAGACGGCGATGCCGTTGTTCATGCCTGTTCCAGCAAGTGGTAGAAAACCTGACCGGCCTGGCCGTGCTTCAGCGTCCGCCAATCCCCGAGTGATGCGATGTAATGCTCCGCCTCGGCGTAGATGCGGGCACCGGGTGCGGCCAGCGGCGCCAGCAGGGGCGCAATGCGTGGAAGCCAGCCTTGCCGATACGGCGGATCGAGCAGGATCAGGTCGAATTGCAAACCCTGCCGTGCCAGAGCGGGCGCGAATTCTAGCGCATCCCGCTGTTCGACACGCAAGGCCGGGCTGGCGAAGCCGGCTACGTTGTCCCGCAGGGTGCGCAGGGTCCCGGGGTTCCGTTCCACCAGCACCACCTCGGTGGCCCCGCGCGAGGCGCACTCGATGCCGAGGATGCCGCTGCCGGCAAACAGGTCGAGGCAGCGCCAGCCGGCCAGGTCCTGGCCCAGCCAGTTGAACAGGGTTTCGCGCACGCGGTCCGGCGTCGGTCGCAGGCCTGCGGTGTCGGTGACCTGGATGAGGCGGCTGCGCCAGCTACCGCCGGTAATGCGGATTTTGTTCAATCCGCCGCCACGATCACGGTGATCAGATTCTCCGGTTTGACGTGGCGGCGGAATGCCGCCTTGATGTCGTCGCGCGTCACCGCCTCGACCTTGCGCGGGAACTGGTCGAGGTAGTCGAGCGGCAGACCGTAGAAGCCAATGGCCGACAGGTAGCCGAGCAGCTTGGCGTTGCTGTCGATGCGTAGCGCCTGGCCGTCGATCAGGTTCTTCTTGGCGGCGGCCAGTTCCTGCTCGGTCGGCCCCTTGGCGAGGAAGCCGGTCAGCACTTCATCGACGACTTTCAGCGCGGCCTCGGCCTGTTCCCGCTTGGTCTGCAAGCCGATCTCGAAGGGGCCGGGCAGCACGCGCGGCGAGAAATAGGAATAGACGCTGTAGGCGTAACCGCGCTTTTCGCGCACCTCCTGCATCAGCCGCGACACGAAACCGCCGCCGCCCAGCGTGTAGTTGCCGACCAGTAGCGCCCAGTAGTCGGGGTCGCTGCGCGCCACGGCCGGCAGGCCGATGTGGATGTGCGACTGGGTGGCCGGGTGCGCCACCTTGACGGTGTTGCGTTCGGGCAGGGTGACGGCGGGCAGCGCGGCCGGCGCGCCGCCGGCCGGCAGCGCCTCGGTGAGCTGCACGGCGATGGCTTCGGCCTCGCTGCGCGACACGTCGCCGATGATCGACACCACGGCGTTCTTCGCCACGTAGTAGGTCTTGTGGAAAGCGACTAGGTCGTCGCGGCCGATGCGCGCGATGCTCTCCGGCGTGGCGACGCGGCCATAGGGATGGTCGGGGTAGATCGCCGCCGCGAAGCGCTTGCCGGCGATGGCGTCGGGTCGGGTGTCGGCATCTTTCAGAGCCTCGATGGTCCGGCCTTTTTCGCGGGCAACCACGGCTTCGGGAAAAGTCGGCGCTGCCAGCACGGCGCGCATTAGGGCCAGCGCTCCGGTTTTCTCTTCGGCTGAAGACAGCGTGCGCAGCGTGACGCTGGCCTTGTCATGGTCGGAGCCGGAGCCGAGCTTGATGGCGAGGTCGACCTGCCGGTCGGAGATCTGCTCTTCGTCCAGGTCCGGGGTACCGGCATCGAGCAGGCTGGCGGTGAGGCTGGCGACGCCTGCCTTGTCGGCCGGGCTACGTGCGCCGCCGGCGGTGAAGTCGATCTGCACGTCGAGGATCGGCAGGCTGCGGCTCTCGACGAAATAGACGCGCGCGCCGGTCGGGGCGACCCAGTGCTGGATCTGTGGGCCGGCATGGGCGACGCTGGCAATCAGGGCAGTGAGGAGGGCAAGCAGGAAGCGCATGGTCGGTCTCCTCAATGGCGGGTGGCGAAGCCGGACTTGCGCTTGGGCGCGCTGTCGAGCGGTTGGGGATCGAGCACGGCGACCGTCAGCGTGTCGTCGCTGAAGTATTTCTTCGCGACGGCCTGCACTTCCTCGGCGGTGACGCTGCGAATCCTGTCGAGCAGCCTGTCGATGTCGCGCCAATGCACGCCCGAGGCTTCCGCGTGGCCGATCTCCATTGCCTGCGCCATCAGCGAGTCGCGCTTGTACACCTGCGCGGCGACGGTCTGCGTCTTGACGCGCTTCAGTTCCTCGTCGGTGACGCCCTCGTCCTGGATGCGTTTGATCTCGGCACGCAGCGCGGCTTCCAGTTCGGCGACGCTCTTGCCCGCCGCCGGCTGGCCGGCGAGGAAGAACTGCGTCTCGCCGCGCAGCGAGACGTCGTAACCCGAGTCGGTCGACTGGGCGATCTTCTCGCCGCGCACCAGCCGCTTCGGGAAGCGCGCCGAGTCGCTGCCGTCGAGCAGCGCCGACAGCACTTCCAGCGCGAAGGGGTCGCGATCCTTGTCGATATCCACCAGCTTGGGCGCCTTCCAGGCCATCAGCAGGTACGGCAACTGCGCCGGCGCCTTGACCGTGACGCGCCGCGTGCCCTGCTGCGGCGGTTCGTTCTGCGGCTTGCGCAGCGGCAGCGGCTGGGTCTTGTGCTTGCCATAGGTCTGCTCGGCCAGCTTGAAGACTTCGGCGTGATCGACATCGCCGACCACCACCACGTAGGCGTTGTTGGGCGCGTACCAGGCGCGGTACCAGTCGCGCGCATCCTGCCAGGTCATGTTCTTCAGGTCGTCCATCCAGCCGATGATCGGCCGGCGGTAGGGATGCGCCATGAAGGCCGCGGCGCTCAGCGCCTCGTAGACGCGCGCCTCGGGGTTGTCCTCGGTACGCAGGCGGCGCTCTTCCATCACCACCTGGATTTCGCTGGCGAATTCCTCGGGCGTGACTTGCAGGTTGACCATACGGTCGGCTTCGAGGCGCATCATCTCGGGCAGCGCGCCCTTCGGCACGATCTGGAAATAGGCGGTGTAGTCGAGGCTGGTGAAGGCGTTATCGCGCCCGCCCGCTTCCGCCACACGCTTGTTGAATTCGCCGGGTTTCAATGTCCTGGTGCCCTTGAACATCATGTGTTCGAGCAAGTGGGCGACTCCGGAAGTGCCATCCTTCTCGTCCATCGATCCGGCACGGTACCAGACCATATGCACGGCGGTGGGCGCGCGATGGTCTTCCTTGACGATCACGCGCAGGCCATTCGCCAGGGTTTTCTCGAAGGTAGCTTCCTCTCCCGCAAAAGTCGGCGCTGGCGGGACGGCGAGCAACAGAACGCAACTGGCAAGAAACAGTCTGTTTTTCATGGGGCTGTAATCATCTGATTTAGAATCGGCGTCGCGCATATTAGCGTATGCGCTGACTACGACATGCCATCCCAAGTTTGGTTTCATGTTCACAGGGGGCCGCGAAAAGCAATGACTGCTCTCGTCCCTTCAAATATCAAATCCCCGGAGCAGTTGGAGCTTGAGGAGAAACGACGGCAACTGGAAGTGCGGGAGGCTGATTTTGCCTCCAAGCAGTTTGAATATTCCACACTCGCTGGCGAAATTGGCGGACAATAAATCCGACGATCTGCGCCCCGAATACGACTTTGACTTCTCCACGGCGGTGCGCGGCAAGTATCACAAGCAATATATGCAGAGCAGCAATGTGGTCGTACTGGATAGTGATGTAGCTGAGCGGTTCCCGAATGCGAAGGCAGTCAACAGCGCGTTGAGAACGATGCTTAAGTTCGCCGCGCAAACAGCCAGTTTGACTGCAACGCGAAGGTAAAAACGCCGAATGATCGTACGCTCAACCAACAGCATCGACATCCACTACGAAATCTCCGGCAGCGGACCCTGCGTGACGCTCGCCCATTCGCTCGCCACCGACCTGACACTATGGGACGAATTGGCTGCCGTACTATCGCCCCGCTTCACCGTGCTCTGCTACGACCTGCGCGGCCACGGCCGGACCAGCACGCCGGCCGGCCCTTACGACTTCCCCATGCTCGTCGGCGATCTGGTCGGCCTGCTCGACTCGCTCGGCATCGAACGCACGCATTTCGTCGGCCTGTCGATGGGCGGCATGCTCGGCCAGCACTTTGCGCTGGCCGCGTCCAGACGGCTCGACCGGCTGGCCATCGTCAGCTCCACCAGCCGCATCCCGCCCGAGGCCGGCGCACTATGGGATAAACGCATCGCGCTGGCGCAAACGCAAGGCATGGCCGCGCATGTCGAGTCGACGCTGGCACGCTGGTTCACCCCAGCCTACCGGGCAACACACCCCGAAGTCATGGCACGCATCGGCGCGCTGATTGCTGCCACGCCAGTGGCCGGTTTTGCCGGCTGGGGCGCGGCGATTTGCACGCTCGACGTCACGGCCCGACTTGGCGCCGTAGGTGCGCCGACGCTGGTGATGGTCGGTGCCGAAGACCCCGGCACGCCACCCGCTGCCAGCCAGGCCATTGCCACCGCGATTCCCGGCGCCCGGCTGGAGATCATCCCCGCCGCCTCGCACCAACTGGAGATCGAGCAGGCGGAAACTTTCAACCACCTGCTACTGGACTTTCTGGGCGGCTAGCCCCTTTTTTTTTGCTTCGCCGGCTGGCGCGCCTTCGTCAGCGTATCGAACAGCCGGTTGAATTCGTCCGTCACTTTGTGGCGCGGATCGAGATGGATCATCGGCTTCGCCTGCTGGTGCGATTCCTTGATCTTCACCGAGGCCGAGATGAAGGGCTCCAGCACCGGCAGCTTCTCGTCGCGCAGTTCCTGCACTACCCGCTTCGGCAGGCCGGCACGCGACTGGAACTGGTTCACGATGATGCCTTCGACTTCCAGCGCCTCGTTATGGTCGGCACGGATCTCGCCGACGTTTTCGAGCAGCGTGTAAAGCGCGCGGCGCGCGAACTCGTCGCAGTCGAAGGGAATCAGGCAGGTATCGGCCGCGATCAGCGCCGAGCGTGTGTAGAAATGCAGCGCAGGGGGCGTGTCGATCCAGATCTCGTCGAAGTCGAGCGTTTCGAGCGCTTCCTTCAGCTTGTAGATCTTGTAGCGCGATTCGAGCTTAGCCTGCAGTTCTTCCAGCGCGGCATCCGCCGCCATGACGGACAGGTTGGCGAAGGGCGTGGCGTGGATGAAGTCCCCGGTCGCCTTCGGCCGCAGCTTAAAGTTGAGCATCTGGTCGAAGAATTCGGTCACTGTCGCATCGAAGTCGTCGGTGGCCGCGCCGAGCAGGTAGCGCGTCGAATTGGCCTGGGGATCGAGATCGACCACCAGCGTGCGGGCACCACGGGCAGCGGCAATGGCAGCCAGGTTGCAGGTGATGGTGCTCTTGCCGACACCGCCCTTTTGGTTGAACACGACACGCTTCATGGGAGTCTCCACTGTTCGGAGGGGAGATTTTGCCATGACGCAGTGGTTTGCGCCGACGCAGGTAGCATTTACGCCGCGCGCGAGCACTTCGTCGCATGCTCCGGACAGTTTCACGGAAAGGAGCGAAATTGCAGCCACTTCGACACTGAAAGTGCTGCCATGAACCGAAACCACCGCGCTTTACCTTTGCTAGCCGCGATCCTGATTGCAAACTCCCAAGCTACTTCCGCCCAGCCGGTCGAGACCTACGCCAACGCCAGCGCCGTATTCCGGAAAGCCATGGCCGGCGATGTGGCCGCGACGGGACAGGCAGTGCGAGCCTTCGAGATTCTGGTTGCCGCCGATAGTCCCGAAACACCACTCTACCTGTCTTATCTCGGCGCCGCCCAGAGCCTTGAAGGACGCAACGCATGGATGCCATGGGCCAAGATAAAGGCTACCGAACGTGGTCTCGATACCCTGGACAAGGCATTGCGAAGCCTACAACCACCTCAGGACACCATACGGGTCAACGACGTGCCCGTCTCGATGGAAGTGCGCTTTGTCGTGGCACAGACCTTCCTTACCGTTCCGGACAGCATTTTTCATCGTGCCGATCAGGGGCGAAAGTTGTTGCAGGACGTCTTGAAGCATCCCCTTTTTGTCGACAGCCCGGCCGAATTCCGTAACCGGGTAGAAACTGTTGCTGCCTCCCGTGTAACCAAACCGTGAACGGTCAAATGATCGAACTCAGAGGGATCGGCAAGCGTTACCGTGTCGGCGACAGCATCGTTCCGGCGCTGAGTGAGGTATCTCTCACGGTGCCGCACCGAGCCTTTGTCGCCATACGCGGCCCCTCGGGTAGCGGCAAGAGCACACTGCTCAACATATGCGGACTGATCGACGGCTTCGACGACGGCAGCTACCGCCTCGAGGGCGAGAACGTCGGCGCGCTAAACGAGGCCTCCCGCACCCTGATCCGCCGTCGCCACATCGGTTTCGTATTCCAGAGCTACAACCTGGTGCCCGTCATGAGCGTGCGCGAGAACGTCGAATACCCCCTGCGATTGGCCGGCGTCAGCGACAACGAGCGACAACGACGCGTCGATGCGGTGCTGGCCCAGGTCGATCTCTCCGATCAGGCGGAACGTCGTCCCGACCTCCTGTCCGGTGGCCAGCGCCAGCGCGTCGCAATCGCCCGCGCGTTGGTCAAAAAGCCGGCCCTGGTGATTGCCGACGAGCCGACCGCCAACCTCGATACCGCAACCGCCAACCGCGTGATTGAGCTGATGCGAGAACTCGGTCGCCAGTACGGGGCGACCTTTCTGGTGGCCACCCATGACGACCGGATGACGGCCCATTGCGACCAGGTTCGTACCATGCGCGACGGAGTACTGCAATGAGTGCGTTGGTGCTGGCTTGGCGCAATGTGTTGCGCAACCGCAGGCGCTCGTTTGTGACCTTGCTGATCGCCGCACTCGGGACGGCATCGATCCTCGTCGCAGGCGGTTTCGCCCAATACACCTACGACTCCTTGCGCGAAGGCGCGGCGCGGGAATTCGGCCATCTCACGGTGGCCCACGCTGACTACTTCGACAAGGATGAGGAGTCGCCACTCCAGTACGGACTGGAGGGCCATGAGGCCCTAGTCGCAGAGTTGGAACGGGACAGGCGCGTGCGCCGGGTGTTGCCCCGGATAGAGTTGTCGGGCTTGATCTCCAACGGTGACAAGTCGATGATTTTCATGGGTATCGGTGCGGACATCATGGCAGAGGCGGCAGTGCGCGGGCCCTTCCTCAAACTGGTTGCCGGCGAACTGGCCGACGGTGATCGCACCGATGGCCCCCCGCGCGTTCTGCTCGGCGTCGAATTGGCGGAAAGCTTGAATGCCCGCCCTGGCAGTAGCCTGACACTGATCGGGACAACTGCGGCCGGCGGCATGAACGCAATGGACGTGGAGGTCGCCGGCACCATTTCGACCAACTGGCCTGACGTCGACAAACGCCTGATTTATGCCGGGATCGGGACCGCCCGCCGTCTGCTGGCGACCGACAAGGTCGGGATGCTGGCGGTTTTCCTGCAAGAGACCGGTGATACGCCTGCCTTGCGTGCAGAGCTGGAGGCGCGCGATCCGGTCCATGCCTTCAAGCCGTGGTGGGAGCAGTCGGCCTACTATGTCTCGGTGCGCGATTTGTACGATCGTATTTTCGGCCTGCTGGGTGTCATCATCGCCGCGCTGGTCTTTTTCTCGGTGACCAACACCCTAACCATGGCCGTGGCCGAGCGGACCCGCGAGATCGGCACCCTGCGTGCCTTAGGCGCCGCACCCGCCGACATCGTCGGCGAGTTCGTGCGTGAGGGGGTCCTGATCGGCGGCATCGGTGCCGGGCTGGGGATGCTCGTGGCCGGCAGTACGATGGTTGCACTGCTGATGTTCGACATCCAGATGCCGCCGCCGCCGGGACGCGCCGATGCCTATCCGCTTCGGCTGTATGCCGATCCGGTGTTTTACCTGCTTACCTCGCTGGTCATTCTGGCACTGTGCGCGGCAGCGGCCTGGCTGGCCAGCCGCAAGGCGGCGGCCCGTCCGATCGTTGAGGCCCTCGGCCATGTGTAGATATCTGCTCGTTGCCCTGTGGCTGGCAGCTTCGACCCTCAGTGCGGTTGCAGCCGAGGATGTACCGGCACTGCTGAAAAAAGCCGATGGCTATCGCCTGGATGGCCGCGCCGCACGCGTCGAAAACACCGTCGAACTATATCGTGGCGAGGTTCTCGACAAGGTACGCAAATACACGGTCTACGTCAAACCGGGGCGGCGCTCGCTGGTATTGATGAAGTCCCCGCTGGAGATCGGCCAAAAGGTATTGATGCTCGGGGATCAGTTCTGGCTGCTGATGCCCGACAGCCAGCGTCCGCTGCGCATCACGGCAAGCCAGAAGCTGCTCGGCGAAGCTGCCACGGGCGATGTCGCATCCATGACCTGGAGCGATGACTATGTCGGGCAGATTGTCGGCGAGGAGGACCTGCGGGGGCATCGGTGTCTGCGCCTGGAACTTGCAGCCACACGTCCCGCTGTCACCTATGTCCGCATCGACCTGTATCTGGACAAAATCACCGCACTGCCCATCAAGGCCGACCTTTACGTCAATTCCGGCAAGCGCGCCAAGGAGGCGTGGTACGAAGCCGGCGTCCTGGAGGGCAAGACGCGCATCGTTGCCATGACATTGCAGGACGACATCCAGACCGGTCGCAGGACGGTGATCCGTTATCACAGCATCGAACCCCGCGAGGCGCCGGACGAGTTCTTCAATCCCGCCGCCCTGGTGCGCAACGCCCTCGCGGGATGGTGATCGGCAAAGGCGGAATGCTGGCCGTTGCGATGGCCATGACCAGCTTGACCATGATGGCCGGGACGGGTATCGCCGGGGAGTTCAGCGCTAGGCTCGACCTCTCCCCGGAGTGGCGCGCAGACAATGAGCACAGTCCGTATCTCGTCCCCGCAACGGCATCATCGGCCGTGCGGAGCCTGCGTCAGGACCTCGGAGTACGCATGCGTGAAGGCGGATTCAATGCGCAGGGCACGTTGCGTCTGCAGGCCGCCGAAGGTAGCGTACCGGAGTACCGTGGCATCGTGAACCAGTTGTATCACGATGGGGAGTTCGGGGCCGGCATCGGTTGGACCGTCGGCAGGAAGGTAATGACCTGGGGGGTCGGTCACGGGTTCCGGCCCCTCGACGTGGTACAGCGGGAGGACCGGCGCGGCATCAATCAACCCCCGCTGGTCGGGGTGACATTGCTGGCGCTTGACTTTCTGGATGCCGAGGAAGCAACCACCCTGGTCTGGCAGCATCCGGGCGCAGGACAGCGTGGCGTAGCCGCCGACGATGAAGCGCTGGCAGTGCGGGGCTACGCGTTTGCCGATGAGACCGATCTCCATGCGGTGGCACGATTGTCGCAACGATACGGGGTCGAGGCCGGCGCAGGATTCAGCAAAGTGGTTGGCGAAGAGTGGGGGTTCCATGGGGCGGCCCTATACCAACGGAAGTCCGGGCAACGATTGAACCACCTTGCCGAGCAGACCGTGACGGTGCTGGCAATCGCCGATCCGACCGTCACGAACCATCGGCGCAATGTATTCAAGGCGGTGGCTGGAGCGCAATGGACAGGTACCACCGGCGTCGGTGTACTGGCAGAGGCGTGGTATGACGGCGAAGCCTGGACACGCGAGCAATGGCGCCAACTCGATGCCCTGACCCTCCGCCAGCGCGCGCTGACCGGGGTGGTCCCCACCGTGGCGATCGAAAGTAACATCGCGTGGTCGGCGCAAGCCTTCGACCGCCCCAACCTGATGCGCGAAAATGTGATGCTGCGCCTGACGCATGAGGCGGATCAACGTTGGAAATCGGCCCTGGAGTGGCTTGCCACGCCGCGTGACGGAGGCCGCGCCGTCACGTTGAGCATGACGTATGAAGGCAACCACTATCGTCTCAGTAGCGGCGTGCGCTGGTTGGGCGGTGCCACGCACTCGGCGCTGGCCCAGTCGCCACTGCAACGCGCTGTCTGGCTTCAATGGGGCCTCGCCCTGCCGTGACATGCAACTAACTGTGAGACCATAACACCCGACATCATGCCTGCCGACACCCACTCCGCTGCGTCCCTGTTCTTCACCACCATGATCCTGAGCAAGTTGCCTCGGGTCATCATCTATAACACGGCGATTGCTTTATTCATGACGGCTGCCACGCCCTTCGGCTTCTGGCAGAACTTCGTCTATTCGCAGGGAATCGGTCTCGGCATTTTCCTGGCGCTCCATGCGTCGTGCCGACTTCGCGGCAAGTCTGCGCCGGAATTGGTCGATGTCATGCTTGGTCTGCCATTTGGCTTTATCGTCGGATTCGCGCTGGGCACGTGGGCGGTCGGATTCTCGTTGGTGGAAGTAATGCGGCAGCATCCACAGGCCGTGCTGATCTCGGCCGCCGCCGCGCTGTTGTTCGGCCTGATCGCGACGATTTACTTTGTCGGCGAGCTGCGGTTGGAAACAGCCGAAGCCGAGGTTCGCGCCGAAAAACTGCGGCGTGCGGAACAGGAGACTTTTGCCTCACGAGCCGAACTGCGCCTGCTGCAGTCGCAGATCGAACCTCATTTCCTCTTCAACACGCTATCGGTAATTGCCGACCTGGTGGAGAGTCGCCCCGCAGCGGCGCGTACCATGCTACTCGACTTGGTAAGTCTGCTGCGTGATTCCCTGGTCAACACACGGCAAGAGTTGGTCAGCCTCGACGAAGAACTGACGCTGTTGCGCGCCTATCTTGCCATCATGGGCGAGCGCATGGGCGAGCGCCTGTCTTTTGACGTCACGGCCGACGCCGAGGCACGGCGTGCGCTACTCCCTCCCCTGCTGGTCCAGCCACTGGTGGAGAATGCCATTCGTCACGGTTTGGAGCCCAAGATTGAAGGGGGGACGCTCCGTATCGCTTCCCGCTGCGACCGCGAGCGCCTGATTGTCGAGGTGATCGACAACGGTCTTGGCGTGGGTAACCAGGCGACCGGTGGCATCGGCCTGGCCAATATCCGCGAGCGACTCGCCAACCACTACGGGACGGACGGCACGCTATCGCTGATTCCAAACCCGGAAGGCCATGGTCTCGTGGCCCGGATCGAAATTCCATACATATGCGTATCTTAATCGCCGACGACGAAGCGCCGCTGCGTCACTGGCTGCGCCGCCTCCTGGCCGAGCGGGCGCCCTGGATCGACGTGGCCGGCGAAGCAGCCAACGGAAATGAGGCACTCGACATGCTCCGGGCGCTGCGGCCGGACGCGGCGTTCCTTGACATACGCATGCCGGGCCTGTCCGGACTGGAGGTCGCCGCGCAGGCGGGGAACCTCTGCCGGATGGTCTTCGTGACCGCCTATGACGAGTTCGCAGTGAATGCTTTCGAGCAAGCAGCGACGGATTATCTGCTCAAGCCGGTCACCCCGGAACGTCTAGACCGCACATTGGAGCGTCTGCGCTCCCCTATGGCCCCCGATGCCGCCGGGTTGATGCAGTCCTTGCTGGACCGTCTGGAGGCCCCCGTCGCGTCTGGGCTGCGCTGGCTGCGCGTCGGTAGCGATGAATCGACGCAGCTGGTCGACGTCCGGCAGGTGGATTATTTCAAGGCAGCCGACAAGTACACCGAAGTACATCAAGGCACCAGCTCGTGGCTGGTACGCATCTCCCTGTCCGAACTGGAAAAACAGCTGGCGCCCGACGAATTCTGGCGCATCCATCGCAGCCTGGTGGTTCGCGTACAGGCCATCGCAGAAGCACGTCGTGACCTGATGGGCCGGTTGTGGGTCCATCTGCGTGACGGGGCAGTTCCTCTGCCGGTCAGCCAGGCACATGCCTGCCTGTTCCGGCGCCACTGAGCGTCCGCTTCGGCAGGTGGCCGGCGCACAATGGCCGCAAGGATATCGCTGGCCGGCGGAGTAAGATTGCTGCCTTCCAACTCTGGAGGTCGATGGCGAGATGCATGGCGATGCTGCCAACATTGCGTTCAAACTGATGAAGGAAACCAACGGCGACGGCATCACCGTCGGCCCGATCCTGCTCGGTGCCGCCCAGCCGGTGCATATCCTCACCTCGACCACCACCGTGCACCGCCCGGTCAACATGACCGCGCTGGCCGTGGTGGATGCCAACCACCTCCGTTCATAAGGGGAAATTCATGTCCTACGCGATCCGTATCCACGAAGTTGGCGGCCCCGCAGTCCTGCGTTGGGAAAAAGTCGGCGCTGGCGAGACGGCGCCCAATGAAGCCCGGGTGCGCCATGAGGCGGTCGGCCTCAACTTCATCGACATCTACCATCGCACCGGACTCTATCCGCTGCCACTACCCTCGGGCATCGGCCTCGAAGGTGCCGGCGTGGTCGAAGCCGTCGGTAGCGCCGTCACTGAAGTGAAAGTGGGCGACCGCGTCGCCTATGCCGGTGGGCCGATCGGTGCCTATGCGGAGGTGCGCAACATCCCGGCCGACCGGCTGGTGAAACTGCCCGATGCCATCGACGGCAAGACCGCCGCCGCGATGATGCTGCAAGGGATGACCGCGCAATACCTGCTGCGCCGCACCTACCGCGTGCAGCCCGGCGACACCATCCTGATCCAGGCGGCAGCCGGCGGCGTCGGCCTGATCGTCTGCCAGTGGGCCAAGGCGCTCGGCGCCACGGTGATCGGCACGGTGAGTTCCGACGAGAAGGCGGCGCTGGCCAAGGCCCACGGTTGCGACCATCCCATCGTCTACACGCGCGAGAACTTCGTCGAGCGGGTCAAGGACATCACCAGCGGGGCCGGCGTACCGGTGGTTTATGACTCGATCGGCAAGGACACCTTCACCGGCTCGCTCGACTGCCTGCGCCCGCTGGGCATGATGGTCACCTTCGGCAATGCTTCCGGCCCGGTGCCGCCCGTCGACACACTGGAACTCTCGAAGCGTGGCTCGCTGTTCCTGACCCGGCCGACGCTGTTCACCTATGTCGCCAAGCGCGCCGACCTGTTGCAAAGCGCGCAGGAACTGTTCGAAGCCGTTACCAGCGGGAAGGTAAAGATCGAGGTCAACCAGACCTACACCCTGAAGGATGCCGCACAGGCGCACATCGACCTGGCTGCGCGCAAGACCACCGGTTCGACGGTATTGCTGCCGTAGTCTAGAAAAACTCGACCTCGGAAACCGCCTGGGTCGGCGGCTGCAACTTGCCTTCAGCCACCAATGTTTCGTAGGAGTGACACTGGTTACGGCCGTGTTCCTTAGCCCAATAAAGAGCCTCGTCGGCGCTATCGAGGATCACCGATGGCGTATCACCGAGCTTGATGCGCGAGAAGCCGATGCTGATCGTCACCTGCCCTACCTGGGGAAAATCAAAGCTCTCGACACGCTGGCGAAACCGCTCGAAGGTGCGCAAGGCTTGCGAGAACTCGGCCGGGCGCAGCAGCGCGACAAACTCCTCGCCACCGAAGCGGAACAGCTTATCCTGGACGCGGAAGCTTTCACGCATCAGGTTGGCCATCAGGATCAACACCTCGTCGCCGATCAGGTGGCCGAAGCGGTCGTTGATCGTCTTGAATTTGTCGATGTCCATCACACCCAACCAGTGATCGCGCGCCTCGGGGCGTGACTGGCGGCGATGAGGCAGGTACAGTGCCGTCGAATGCCGGTCGTCCTGCTCCGGGGTGTTGGCGAGGATACGGATCAGGTATTCGTCGAAAGTCTTGCGATTGAGCAGGCGGGTCAGCGAATCCGTCTCGCTGTAATCAAGCATGGCGAGCGCGTTCTTCAGCAGCGCGGCAAACCCGCACACGATATCGAGTTCCTCCGGGTTCAGCGCCTGTGGCCGGGAAACGACCAGAAAACCATAGGGCTGGTGACCCTCGCTCCTGAGCATGGCAACCATGCGCATGCTGCCATCGGCGAGCGTTTCCTGTCTCGGCATGTCATTACCGAAACACAGTTGCAGCCAAGGCTGATTCTCGATCGAGCCCGTCTGCTCCGGCCAGGAAAAACCGTCAGCATGCGAAATTGCCTCCCCGTCAGCGGAACTGATGTCGCAGGAGAGGCCCACCAGCACGTCGCCCGGCGGCATGAAGATCTTGTGCAGTTCAGTGCGCTCGGCACCCAGCAGGCGATGCAGCGCGGTGACCACCTCCGCCTCGATTTCAAGGCGGTTGCGGCTACGGGTGATCAGATCTACATGGTGGAGTAAAGGGTTCACGGGTCAAGTATATCGCCGGCCTTGCTGCACCGAAGCTTGACTAGTGCCCTCACCCAAAAGTAGTTTGTATACAAAATACCGAGTACACGGATAACTCTTGTACGCTCTCATTCAGCGCTCCTCGTTAGCACAACAAGCTGTCGATCTGTTGCGCGAACGCATTTGCCAGCACGAACCTCTTCCGGGGCAACGGTTGGACGAAGCTGTCCTTGCCGAGGAGCTTGGCATCAGTCGCACACCACTGCGTGAAGCTCTGAAAGTTCTGGCCACAGAAGGCTTGGCTGACCTCAGGCCGCATCGGGGCTGCTTCATCGCTGAACTGACGTTGACCGATCTCGCAGACATCTTTCCGATCATGGCCATACTGGAAGGATGCGTGGCCAGCGAGGTCGCGAAAATACGCACGCCGGCCTCCCTCAGAATCTTGGACGAACTGCATGATCGCCTTGAAAAACATGCGGCATCCGGCAATATCGATCATTATTACGAAGCAAACTATGCGTTCCACGATACTCTGCAGCAGCTTGCAGGCAATCGCTGGCTACAAGCGGTGATCGGGGATCTGCGCAAAATTCTCAAGCTGTCCCGCCACCGTTCCTTGCGTATGGAAGGGCGACTGCAGGCATCCTTGCAGGAACATCGAGCGTTGATGAAAGCCCTGCACACCGGCCAACCAGAGCTGGCAGAGCAGCTGATGCGTGCCCACCTGCTGGCGCAACTGGCCACCTTGCGGGACATCATGACCAGGGTCGAGGCTGCTTATGAAGGTTGAACGCCTGATTGCCCATCTGCGAGCGGGGGCGCATACGCCGCCCGCATCAGCACAAGGCGCCTCGCCGAATGGCGCATCCAGTTGCAGGAGTGCGCCGAGTGCAAGGGAGGTAAAGTCTCTGCCCGCAACCGCGCAGCGCGCCTTAGCAGAACTTATCTCGGTCTCGACGATGCTGGTCGACATGCTTTCCTGCGCCTCATCGCACTCGAGTTCGGTCCCGATCCGGAGCGGGTTGCCCTGGCTCACCGCGCCTATCAGAATGCCGTCGGCACTGCTCGCCAATGGGATGCGGAAGCTGCCTTGCGCGTCGCAATGCGCTCCCCGCAGATTCGCATCCTCACACAGTTCAACGCTATTCTTCAGGGCGTCAAGTTCCTGGTCGATCTGCGCGCCGGCCTGCTGCTTTACCTCGAAACAGATCCCGAGTTGAGCGTGCTCGATCGCGAACTGGAAGCACGACTGACCGCCTGGTTCGATGTTGGCTTCCTCGAACTACAGCTCCTGACTTGGAATTCGCCAGCCGCTCTGCTCGAAAAGCTCATCCAGTACGAGGCCGTGCATGAGATTCGCAGCTGGGCGGATTTGAAGAACCGTCTCGACTCCTATCGGCGTCTGTATGCCTTTTTCCACCCACGCATGCCGCATGAACCACTGATTTTCGTTGAGGTCGCCCTTGTCGACCACCTGGCGGACAGCGTCCAGGTGATCCTCGACGAGCAGGCACTGGCCTTCGAAGCACAGCGTGCTGACACCGCTATTTTCTATTCAATCTCCAACACCCAAGCTGGGTTGCGCGGTGTCTCTTTCGGGAACTTCCTGCTGAAGCGCGTTATCGACTACCTTCGGCGCGATTTCCCGCGACTGAATGCATTCGCCACGATCTCGCCAGCGGTGTGTGGGCGCTGGACAAAATCCAGGCACGCCGCCTGCGCCAGCCGCTGCTACAGCTCGGCGCCAGCTATCTCGCCACCGCAAAAAACCAGCAGGGTGACCAACCCTATGACCCGGTCAGCCGCTTTCACCTCGGTAATGGCGCGCGCATCGAGCGCATCAACCATCTTGCCGACACCGCGCCGAAAGGTTTTCGCCAATCCTTCGGGCTGATGGTGAATTACCTGTACGATCTTGACACAATAGAAAAAATGTCGAAGCCTTCGCCACGACCAGCCATGTCAGCATGACCGCTGATGTGAGGCGGCTTACCCGTATTCCATCAAAACCTGCCACACCATAACCACATCATGAGGAGAACCACCATGCGTCGTAGTTTCATCAAACTCACCCTCGGCTCGCTGGTTGCCGCCGCCACCCTGGCCATGAGCAGTACCCCGGTAATGGCCCAGGCCAAGACCATCAAGATTTCCCACCAGTTTCCGGGTGGCACCATCGACGAAGGAGATTTTCGTGATCGTCTGACGCGTAAATTCGCTACAGAAGTTGAAAAGCGCACCAATGGCGCGCTTAAATTCGAGATCTACCCGGCCGCCTCCCTGATGAAAGCCATACCCCAGTTCAAGGCTGTCTCGACTGGCGCACTGGACATGGCCCTTTATCCTCTGGCCTACGCCGGTGGGGAAGTTCCGGAAGTCAACATTACGCTCATGCCTGCCTTGGTGACCTCCTATGAGCAGGGGTTGCGCTGGAAAGATGCGCCGATCGGCAAAGAACTTACGCGCATCCTCGACGAGAAGAACGTCAAGATCGTCACCTGGCTCTGGCAGGCCGGTGGCATCGCCTCCAAGCAGAAGCCGATCGTCATGCCGGACGATGCCAAGGGCCAGAAGATTCGTGGCGGCTCGCGCGAGATGGACATCATGATCAAGGCAGCTGGCGGTGCTGTCACCAACGTAGCCTCGAACGAGATTTACAGCGGCATGCAGTCCGGCGTACTGGACGCTGCACTGACTTCCTCGACCTCGCTGATCAGCTTCCGCCTCCATGAGACATCGAGTTTCCTCACCACCGGTCGCGACCATGCCTTCTGGTTCATGTTCGAGCCTTTGCTGATATCGAAGAAGACGTTCGGCAGCCTGACACCCGAACAGCAGAAGGTCGTCATGGAAGTCGGCGCCTCGTTAGAAAAATTCGGCATGGAGGCTGCCAAGGTAGATGACCAGCGCGTTGCCGAGGTATTTGACAAAGCAGGCGACAAGGTGGTCGACATGGACAAGGCGGCGTTCGATCAGTGGCGTACCGTGGCGCGTGACTCGGCCTGGAAAGACTATGCCGAAAAGATCAAGAACGGCCAAGCCCTACTCGGCATGGCCACCGCAGTGAAATAAGGCGGATCATGCGCGAACTATGGGGTCTTTTTGGCCGCACCGTGACCACCCTCAACACGCTGGCAGGCTATGCCTCCGGTGTGTTGATCGTGCTCTGCGCCGGCATTTTGGTTTATGAAGTCGTGGTGCGCTACCTTCTCGACTGGCCCACCGACTGGGAAATCGAGTTGTCGATCATGCTCCTGATCGGCGCCACCTTCATGAGTGCAGCCTTCACACAAGCTTCGCGCGGGCACGTTGGCATCGAGGTATTGGACAGCGTGCTCTCGCCGCGCGCCAACCGCTGGCGTTTCATCATCGGTGACGTGCTGTCTCTGGCCTTTTGTGCCTTCATTGCCTGGAAGTCCTGGCTCTTCTTCCATGAAGCCTGGAGCGATGGCAAGATGAGCAACACCTCGTGGGGGCCGCAACTGTGGCCGACCTACCTGACGATGGCGCTCGGCATGAGCCTGCTCTCGCTGCAACTGCTGGTGCAGATCGGCGATCGCCACCTGCACACCCATCGCGAGGACGAAGAGTGAGCACTGTACAAATCGGCCTCCTGTTTGCCGTCGCCACCTTCGTCGCCCTGTTTTCCGGCATGCCCATTGCCTTTGCCATCGGCGGCGTCGCACTCGTCTTCATGCTGGTCTATATGCCGCCGGAAACCGTGGCATTGGTTGCTGAGACGCTCTATTCCGAACTCGACAACTTCGTACTGCTGACCATTCCTTTGTTCGTGCTGATGGGCGCAGCAATCGGCAAATCGCGCGCCGGCGGCGATCTCTATTCTTCACTCAACCGCTGGATGGGACGTATTCCCGGTGGCCTCGGCGTCGCCAACGTGATGGCCTGCTCGGTCTTTGCGGCCATGTGCGGCTCCAGCCCGGCTACCTGTTCTGCAATCGGCTCTTCCGGCATTCCCGAAATGCGCAAGCGCGGCTACTCATCCGGTCTGGCTACCGGCATCATAGCGGCTGGCGGGACGCTGGGCATACTGATTCCACCTTCGCTGACACTGATTCTCTATGGCATCGTTACCGAGCAGTCGATCGGCAAGCTGTTCATGGCGGGGATCGGACCCGGTCTGCTGCTGACCTTCCTGTTCGCAATTTGGGTGGTCATCCGCTTCCGCAAAGAACAGGCACTGGCGCGCTCGGCCGGCAACCAATCCGAGATCTTGCGTGAGGAAATTTTCAGCTTCAAGGAAAAGCTGGAAACCTTGCCACGTCTGTCTCCCTTTTTGGCCATCATCGTCATCGTCATGGTCGCGCTGTATGGGGGCTGGGCCACACCATCGGAAGTCGCCGGCATCGGCGCCTTTGCCTCGCTCCTGATGGTGATGACCATCTACGGTTGCTGGCGACCGAGGGATATGGGCGCCATCCTTGGCGGTACGGTACGCGAGTCGACCATGGTAATGATGATCATCGCCACCAGTTTTCTCTACACCTATGTAATGAGTTATCTCCACATCACACAGGAAGTCGCGCAATGGCTGGTATCGCTACCTCTCGGTAAATGGGGGTTTTTCACGGCTGCTTGCGTGTTGCTGGTCGTGCTCGGATTCTTCCTGCCGCCCGTTGCCATCATTCTGATGGTGACACCGATCATCCTGCCCGCGCTCAAGGTGCATGGCATCGATCTGGTCTGGTTCGGAGTAGTAATGACCATCCTCATGGAGATGGGGCTGATCCATCCACCGGTGGGCCTGAACTTGTTCGTCATCAATTCGATCGCCCCCGACATCAAGCTCTCCGACATCATATGGGGCACCATGCCGTTTATCGGCCTCATGGTGCTCGCTATCGTGCTACTGGCTTTATTTCCCGAAATCGCCATGTGGTTGCCTGACAACGTGAAATAACCCGATACGACCATGAATCTTTACAGTCTGCTTGCTGCAAATTTTCCCAAGGACGACAAGGCCCCCTGCATGATCCTCTCCGATGGACGGGCATGGACCTATGGCGATGTCAAGCGCGCCTCCGGGCGCTTGGCCAACCTGATCGTCGCCCTTGGTCTCAAGCCGGGCGATCGTGTCGCCGCTCAAGTTGAGAAAACACCGGAAGCACTGGTGCTCTACCTTGCTGCTTTGCGTGCCGGCATGGTTTTCCTGCCGTTGAACCCGGCCTATCAGCGTCACGAAATCGAGTATTTTCTGGGCGATGCGACCCCCGGCCTGTTTGTCTGTCGTCCCCAGGTGAGTGGTCTGGCAAGCGAGCTGGCTGCCAAGGCCGGCGTGAAGCAGGTGCTGGAACTTGATGACAGCGGTCGCGGTTCCTTGATCGACGCAGCAACGCCTTATTCTGATCGTTTCAAGTCCGTGGCCTGCAAGGACGCTGACCTGGCCGCGATTCTCTACACATCGGGCACGACGGGGCGTTCCAAGGGCGCCATGCTTAGCCACGGCAACTTGATTGCCAACGCCAAGACACTGCACGCTTACTGGCATTTCCAGCCCGGTGACGTGCTGCTGCACATGCTGCCGATCTTCCACGTACATGGCCTCTTCGTCGCTTGTCATTGCGCCTTGCTTAATGGTTCGGCCATGCTTTTCGAAACGAAGTTCGACGTGACGCGTGCGTTGAAACTGCTGCCACAGGCCACCGTCATGATGGGGGTACCGACCTATTACGTGCGCCTGCTGCTGGACAAGAATTTTGGCCGCGAGATAGTGTGCAACACCCGCCTCTTTGTTTCCGGTTCGGCGCCGCTGCTGAAAGAAACCTTCGATGAATTTAAGGCCCGCACCGGCCATATCATCCTCGAGCGCTATGGCATGACCGAAGGCGGCATGTTCACCTCTAATCCCTACGCCGGCGAACGACGCGGCGGGACAGTCGGATTTGCGCTGCCTGGCACCAAAGTACGTATCGTCGATGATGCAAGCAACCCCGTGAAATCTGGCGTGATCGGCAACATCCAGGTGCGCGGCGCCAACGTCTTCGTCGGCTACTGGCAGATGCCAGAAAAAACGCTGGAGGAATTCACTGCCGATGGCTTCTTCAAAACCGGCGACATGGGATCATGGGATCCGGACGGATATATCGTCATCAGCGGCCGCTCGAAGGATTTGATCATCACCGGCGGCCTCAACGTCTACCCCAGGGAAATCGAGGAGATGATCGACGCCATGCCCGGAATCGACGAATCGGCCGTGATCGGCCTGCCGCATTCCGACTTCGGGGAAGCAGTGACTGCCGTGGTGGTCCGGAAAAAAGTCGGCGCTGGCGGGACGGCGTCAATTACCGAAACCGAAGTCATTGCTGTCCTGAAAGCGCAATTGGCCAACTTCAAGATTCCCAAGCACGTGCATTTCGTCGACAAACTGCCACGCAACACGATGGGCAAGGTACAGAAAAATCTGCTGCGCAACGCCTATACGAAAACCTAACTGGTCAATAGCCCGTGCAGCATCTTTGTCGCCAGTAGCGCCAGAAAGCCACCAAAGGCGCGCTTGAGTTGCTTCACCGGCAGCTTGTGAGCTGTCTTCGCCCCCAAGTGGGCAATCAGCATGCTCATTGCCACTACACCAGTGAAAGCCGGCAAATAGATATAGCCCAGCGAAAACTCGGGCAACCCGGCTTTGCCGATGCCGCTGGCAATGTAGCCAATTGTGCCGGCGACGGCAATGGGAAAACCGAGTGCCGCTGAAGTACCAACAGCTTGGTGAATGGCTACATTGCAGAACACCATGAAGGGAATCGAGAGAAAGCCGCCACCAGCTGCCACCAGGCTGGATACGATGCCGATGATGCAGCTCGCGATGAACATGCCAGCAGTTCCGGGGAGCACCCGGTGTGGCTTCGGCTTGAAGTCGAGCATCATCTGGATCGAAGCGTAATAGACGATGGCGGTGAAGACCATCGCCATCGACCGCGTCGGTACCCAGGTCGCGACAAAGGAACCGCCCAGCGTACCGAGCATCAAGCCCGGCGAGAAGGCCTTAACGATGTCCCAGCGCACGGCACCGTGGCCGTGATGGGCGCGCATGCTTGAGATCGATGTGAACACGATGGTCGCCATTGAGGTGCCGAGCGCAAGGTGCATCGAATGCTCAAGCGGAAATTGCTGAGCCGTGAAGATCATGAACAGCAGCGGAACGATGGTCAGGCCACCACCGACACCGAAAAGGCCGGCGACAAAACCGGCGAAAATGCCCAGCAAGGGGTAACTCAACCACCAGAGTGTCACTCTTCTTCTTTCATCAGGCGGCCGACAATGAAACCCCACTCCGCCGGATCGACCGGGGTAATCGACAGGCGGTTGCCCCGCTGTAGCACGCGCATGTGAGCCAGTTCCGGGTGGCGGCGCAGCTCGTCGAGGCTGACCAGGCGTGTTTTCCTGACGACGCGCACGTCGACGTTCATCCAGCGCGGGTTTTCCGGAGTGGCTTTAGGATCGAAGTAATGGCTCGCCGGATCAAATTGGGTGCGATCGGGATAAGCTAGCTTCGCTACCTCGGCCAGGCCGGCAATGCCAGGCATCGCGCAGTTGGAATGATAGAAAAACACCTGGTCCCCCACCTTCATCTGGTCGCGCATGAAATTGCGCGCCTGATAGTTGCGAATCCCCCACCAGTCGACGGTTTGCTTCGGCATCGCCAACACATCGTCGACACCGACCACGGAGGGTTCACTTTTCATCAGCCAGTAACGCATCGTCTGCCCTTCGTCTCAGGAGGCTTCAGTTCCCAGGCTCTGAACCCAGGCGATCGACTCGACCAGACACTGGTTCAGCACCTCCCGGCCGATGCAGTGGCCGAGCGTGGCGAGTACGGCCTCGACACCTGCGGGATCATTATTGTCGTAGCAATCGGTCAGGTCGAGGAGGATACCGAGTTCTCCGCCGCGCATCAGCAGGGCCTGGCGCAGCAGCGGGGCGATCGCCAACTGGTCGAGGATATCCTCCATCTTCATGCACAGAACCGCCGGCATCGGCGACATCAGGCCGGCGAGAAACGCCTGGTCCTGCAAACCGCTCTGCTGCGGAAAGCATCGCAGCGCCAGCCGCTCCATGAAATTGCCTTTCAGGGTCGCCAGTTGCATCAGGGGGTTGGCCTCGATGTCGCGGCCGCCATTCTGGCTGTACAGCAGCAGTTGCAACCAGCGTTGGATATGCCAGCGGCCAATGACATTGATCGCCTGGCGCACCGAACCGATGCGCACGCGCAGGCCGATGCCGAGCGAGTTGGTGAGGCGTAGCAACTTCATCGTCAGTGCCGCCTCACCCTTGAAAGCCTGTTCGATTTCGGTCAGTTCGGCATCGTGGTTCAACAAGCTGATGACATGCATCAGCGCCTGCGTGGCCGCATCGACCTTGCGGCCCTCGACCAGCGTCGGCTGCGCAAAGTAGTAGCCCTGGAAGAAATGGAAGCCCAATGCGGCAGCGCGCCGATAGTCACTCTGGGTTTCAACGTGGCTGGCGATCGGGGTCAGCTTGTATGCAGCAGCCTGGTCGAGGAATTCCTGCAGCCGGGGATTGTCCTGTGCCTTGATGTTGAGCTTCAGATACGTCGTCGACTGCTGAAGCAGGGGAATGATCTGCTCGTGCAATGCCGGAGGGTTGGTCAGGCAAAAACGGTAACCCTGCTGGCCGAGCGTCTCGCAGCGCACGGCGATCTCCGCATCATCCATCAGCATCGCGGCCAACTCAAACACCACGCCGTCCGGCGGCAAGATCTCGATGTCCTGGTGCTTGAGAAATTCGGCATCGACAATGATGAAGGCCTTGTGACCCCCCAAGGCACTGGAGAGGCCCAGTTCGGTGTACGCCTTGCAGACGACATCGGCCGTGGCGAGGCCGGGCTGGACGGCAGGAGCACTGTTTGTCGGCGAATCGCGAAACAGCAACTCGTAGCCAATCAGCGTCTCGCGGGCGTCTAGGATCGGCTGGCGCGCAAGAAACAGGCGCGCGCGCGGATCTGTCGTCGGGACATCATTCATGACGACCATAGTAGCGCAGACGGGCAATCGGGATAGGGGCGGTCAGGATACCTGACCGATCCCCTCCCACACCACCCGGC
>JACDZJ010000183.1_pt1 | contig 26636 bp, 21 predicted proteins | sample 7365721 | NCBI WGS metagenome assembly JACDZJ01 (sample SAMN15143480, study PRJNA637477) | pond metagenome | biome: freshwater wetland ecosystem [ENVO:00000243]; feature: pond [ENVO:00000033]; material: pond water [ENVO:00002228]; isolation source: pond water containing pink berries ... | reverse complement strand
CGGGCTCCTACGGAGCTTGATTCTTGATCGCGTCTTATTCGGAAATCGCCTAAAGTCCGACAGGCTGCTAGGTCCGGTTATCACGTCCGAAGCTGATATTCAAGCCGCCCGACGCAAGGTCTGCAAGGGCGGCCGGATCAGCAACGGCCAGGTGGCCAAGGTGCCGGCCAGACCGATCAGCAGCCCGGAACCCAAGACGCCGGTGACCCACAGCAGCGGGTTAAAGCTGAATTGCAGCCCGAACAACTGTTCCGCCAGCAGCCAGCCGGTGACTTCGGCGAAGATGGACGCGAGGAACCCGGCCAGGAGCCCGGCGGCCGTGAACTCCACCGCGAGACTGCCGAGCAGGGCGTTGCGGCCGGCGCCCAGGGTGCGCAGGATGCCGTGCTCGGTGCGGCGCTCGGCCAGACTCGCCTGGATGCCGGCGAACATCACCAGCACCCCGGCGGCCAGGGTGAACAGGAACACGTACTCCACCGCCAGGACGCCGCGGTCGACCACGGCGCGGACCTGAGTCAGCAGGGCCTCCACGTCCAGCAGGGTGACGCTGGGGAAACGCGCAATCAGCGCGGGGATCACCGCCTCCCGGTCCGCGGGCAGATGGAAGCTGGTGATGTAGGTGGCCGGTTCCACCCCCAGCAGGGCGGGCGGGGAGACCACGAAGAAATTGACGTTGAAGCTGTCCCAGCGGACTTCGCGCAGACTCGTCACCGGGGCACTGACCTCGTGACCGGACACGAAGAAGGTCAGACGGTCCCCGAGCGCAATTCCCAGGGTTTCGGCCAGGCCCTGCTCCAGCGAGAACTGGGGCGCGGTCTCCCCCGCCGCCCACGACTGGCCCGCGACGAGACGGTTATCCGCCCGATCCTCCAAGGCCGGCGCGTCGCTGAAGCTCAGGTTGAACTCACGGGCGACCAGACTTTCGGCACGCGGATTCGGATAGTCGGACGGGTTGATCGGACGCTCGCCAATGCGGATCAGCCGCCCCCGAATCATCGGGTACAGTTCCGCCTGGGTGATCCCCTGCTCCACCAGGAAAGCGCGCAACGGCTCGACCTCCTGCGGCTGAATGTTGATCAGGAACTGATTGGGCGCGCCCGCGGGCAGGCCCTGTTGCCAGGTCTGGAGCAGGTCCACCCGCACCACCGCGAGCAGGAGCAGCGCCAGGATGCCCAACCCGAATCCGGCGATCTGCAGCACCGCGAAGGTCGGCCGTCGGGTGAGCGCCGCGAGCCCGAGCCGCCAGACCCCGCGGGTCCGGCCAGCCAGACCGCTCGCCGCCTTCACCAAACCCAACACGGCCAGGATCAGCGTGACCAGGGTCAACGCCACCCCGGCCAGCAACTGACCGGCCAGCACCGCGTCACCCGCCTGCCAGAAGACCAGCAGCGCCAGCGCCAGCAAGGCCCCCAGCACCGCCGCCGCGGCCGATGCGCGCGGGGTGCCCAGATCGCGCCGCAGCGCGCGCAGCGGCGGCACCCGGGTGAGTTGCAGCAAGGGCGGCACGGCGAACCCCAGCAACGCGATCAGACCGGTGAGCACGCCCACCGCCACCGGCGTCAGCGACGCCGCCGGCAAATCCGTTCCGAACCAGTCGGCCAGGGCGGCGACCAACCCGAGCTGCCCGACCCAGCCGACCAGCGACCCCAGCAGGCTCGCGACCAGCCCGAACAGGACCAGGCGCAGCAGGAAGACCCGCAACAGCAAGTGTTGCGGCGCCCCCAGGCAGCGCATGATCGCCACCGCGTCGATCTGGCGCTCCACCAGGCGGCGGCTGGCGAGCGCGATGGCGCTGCCCGCCACCAGCAGGGTGACCAGGGTCGCAAGATGCAGAAAACGCGAGGCGCGGTCCAATGCGGATTCGAACTCGGGCCGGGCGGTGCGCCCATCAACCAGAGTGAGATTGGCCGGCAGACGGGGCTTGAGCCAAGCGGAAAAAGCGGCGACCGCATCGACCTCACCAGCCAACAACAGGCGGTGCCGCACCCGGCTGGCCTCGCTCACCAGCCCGGTCGCCGGCAGATCGGCGTCGTTCATCAGCACCCGGGGAGCCAGATTCACGAGGTTGCCGCCCCGGTCCGGCTCGTAACTCAGGATGGCGCCGATCCGCAAACGGGTCTCGCCCAGCCCCACGGCGTCGCCGATCCGGGCCTCCAGCAGCCGCAGCAGCCGCGCCTCCACCCAGACCTCACCGGCCGGCGGTCCCTGTTCGACGGTGCGTTCCGGATCGGTGAAGCCGTCGCGCAAACGCAACCGGCCGCGCAGCGGATAGGCCGCGTCCACCACCTTGACCTGCACCAATTGTGCACCGGCCGCGCCCATGACCACGCTCGGGAACTCCAGGGTGCGGGCACTTTCCAACCCTAGGCTGACCGCCTGGTTGAGATACGCGTCCGGCGGCCGGGATGACCCGTCGACGGCCAGATCCGCGGCGAGCAACTCACCGCCCTGGCGGACCATGGCGGACTCGATGCGGTCGGTGAAGAACCCGACGGCGGTCACGGCGGCCACGGTCAGGATCAGCGCGGCGGCCAGTAAGTAGAGTTCGCCGCTGCGCCAATCCCGGCGCAGCAGACGCACACTGATGCGCCAGGTGGGAGACCTCATGAGCATGCCCCTGATCATGCGATGTCCTCCAAGGCGCCCTCGCGCATCCGCAGCCGGCGGTCGCAGCGCTCAGCCAGCGCCGGGTCATGGGTCACCAGCACCAGCGCCGCGCCGGCCTCGGCGCGCAGGTCCAGCAGCAGGTCGATGATGTGTTCGCCGGTGGCCTGATCCAAATTGCCGGTCGGTTCATCCGCGAACAAGACGACGGGACGCGGCGCATAGGCGCGGGCAATGGCCACCCGCTGCTGCTCCCCGCCCGAGAGCTGGCGCGGGTAGTGGCCGGCACGCGCGGCGAGCCCGACGCGCGCGAGGGCCTCGTCGGCGCGCGCCTCGGCATCGCGAGTGCCGGTCAGCTCCAACGGCAGCAGGACGTTCTCGCGGGCGGTGAGCGTCGGCAGCAGTTGGAAACTCTGAAACACAAAGCCGACGCGCCCGGCCCGCAAGGCTGCTCGCCCGTCCTCGGTCAGGTCGTCGAGCCGCTGGCCGCACAGCCAGACGTCACCCGCGGTGGCGCCGTCGAGTCCGGCCAGGAGCCCGAGCAGCGTCGACTTGCCGGAGCCGGAGGCCCCCAGGATGGCCACCGCCTCCCCGGCCTGGATCTGGAGATCCAGACCCCGCAGGATGGTCAGATCACCGCTGGGACCGTTAACATGCTTGCCTAAACCCTGGGCCTGGACTACAACCGCGACCGGAATGCCTGTCATGATGCGCCTATTGCTTACTGCTGTGCTGACGAGTGTGCTGGCTGTCGCCGGCGCGGGCCGCGCGAGCGATGCAACGACCACCACGCCGGGCCAACCGCCGACGATCGTGGTGCTGGGAGATAGTCTGAGCGCCGCTTACGGATTCGCCCAGGCTGACGGTTGGGTCGCCCTGCTCCAGGAGCGGCTGCGCGCACGCGGCCTCGACTATGCCGTCGTCAACGCCGGGATCTCGGGTGACACCACCGCCGGTGGACTGACCCGTCTGCCGGCGCTCTTGGCGCGTCACCGCCCGGCGCTGCTGCTCATCGAACTCGGCGCGAATGACGGACTGCGCGGCCTGAAAACCGAGGTTCTGCGCGATAATCTCACCCGTATGGTGCAACTCGGGCGAGCGGCCGGCAGCCAAGTCCTGCTCATCGGCATCCGTTTGCCGCCCAACTACGGTGCGGCTTACGAGCGTGCCTTTCAAGCCGTGTTCCAGGAAGTGGCTGCGGCGCACGGCGTGCCCCTGGTCCCTTCCCTGCTGGAAGGGGTCGCTGAGGATCGGGGGCTGATGCAGGCCGACGAGATCCACCCGACGGCCGCGGCCCAGCCGCGTATCCTGGAGAATGTCTGGCCCGTATTGGCCCCGCTGCTGGGTGCGGGCCAGCCGAAAAACGACTGATCGGGCGCGGGATCGATCCCGCGCTAAGGCGATTTCCCTCAACCGCCTAAACACCAAACTCCCGGAGTCTTCCATGCATCGCATCACCATCGTCGGCTCAGGTTTCGGCGCACTGACCGCGGTCAACACCCTACGTGAGTCGGGCCTGAGCGCCGACCTCACGGTCGTCAGCCCCACGGCCGAATTCGTCTACCTGCCCGCCCTGATCTGGGTCCCCAGCGGTCTGCGCACCGGCGATGACCTGCGGATCAACCTCAAGCAGTTCTTCAAGCGCACGGGGGTGACGCACCTTGCCGCCGAGGCGACCGGGCTGACCGATGGCGGCCGTACCCTGCAAACCAGCGCGGGGCCGGTCACCAACGATGGCCTGATCATCGCCAGCGGCGGACGTTTCATCAAGAAGCTGCCGGGGATCGAACATGCCATCACCCCCTGCGAGGGCATCGCCTCTGCGCAGCGCATCCGCGACCGGGTGCGCGCCATGGCGGGCGGCACCATCGCCATGGGTTTCGCCGGCAACCCCAACGAGCCCAGTTCCATGCGCGGCGGACCCGTCTTCGAGTTCCTCTTCGGCATGGACCAGCAATTGCGCAAAGAAGGCCGGCGTGAACGCTTCAAGCTCGTCTTCTTCACCCCAGCACCGAATCCCGGCAACCGCCTGGGACCCAAGGCGGTCGGCAGCCTGCTCAAAGAAATGGCCAGGCGCGGAATCGAGACCCATCTCGGCCACAAGCTCAAGGGCTTTACCGACCGGACGGTGACGACCGAGGGCGGCACCTTCGACGCCGACCTGATCATCTTCATGCCGGGCATGACCGGTAACACCTGGTTCGACAACACCGACCTGCCGCGCTCCCCCGGCGGCCTGCTCCAGGCCGATGCCCAGTGCCGCGTGCCGGGGTTCGAGCGGGTCTATGTGGCGGGTGACGCGGGCAGCTTCCCCGGTCCGGACTGGATGCCCAAGCAGGCGCACATGGCGGACTTGCAGGCGCGTGCCGCCGCACGCAACCTGGCGGCCGAATGCATGGGACGGGAACCGCGGGAGACCTATCGGGTCGAGCTGCTGTGTATCGTCGACACCAATGACCGCGGCATGCTGGTCGCCCGCAACGCGAAGTACAACCTCGTACTGCCCTCCATGCGCCTCTTCCACTGGATGAAGCGCTTCTTTGAATGGTGGTATCTGCGGCAGTACCGGTAACCTAGCGGAGGACACCATGGTCACCGACCCGCTGCGTGCCGCCATCGACGGCCGCCACCCCCTGATCTATATCCACTCGGCCGAGGAAGCGCGCGTGACCGAACGGGTGCGCCGCCTGGCCGTCGACCTCGATCCCGCCATCGCACTCTTCACCTGGACCTGCACCCGCGGACTCGAGATGCAGAGCGGCGGCACGCCGATGACGCCCGCCGCTGATCCGGTCGCGCGGGCGCCCGACACCCGCGACCCGGTGCTGGCCATCCAGACGGCCGCCGCCGCGACGGGGCGCGCCTTTTTTCTGTTCAAAGACCTGACGCCCTTCCTGGAGCGGCCGGAGGTAGCGCGCGCTCTGCGTGACGCCCACGCGACACTGATGGGGCGACCGGGCAGCGCGATCTTACTGATCGCGCCGGAGGTGAGCATCCCGCCCGCGCTGCGCCCCAGCGTATTGCTGGTTGAAATGCCGCTGCCGGACACGCAGGAAATCGGGGATCAGGTGCAGACCGTGTGGAACGGCTACACCACCAAACCCTTACCGGAGGATGCCCGCGACGCCCTGACCCTGGCCCTGCGGGGCCTGACGCTGGATGAGGTCCAGCACGTCATGTACCGCATCCTGGCCGGTCGACACCTCAACCGCGATGCCATGCTGGCCGAGATCGGCGCGGCCAAGAAAGCGGCGGCGAGCGGTGCCGGCTTTCTCGACTATGTCCCGGATCTGGTGGACTTGGAGCAGATCGGCGGCCTGGCCGCCCTCAAGGACTGGATCGAACGGCGCACCCCGCTGTTCAACCAGCGCACGGTGGACAGCGGCCTGCCGGTGCCCAAGGGGCTCCTGTTCATGGGCATCAGCGGGTGCGGCAAGAGCCTGTGCGCCAAGCTGGTGGCCCATGCCTGGCGCGTCCCCCTGTTCCGGCTGGACATGAACCTGATCTATGCCGATCTTTACGGCAACCCCCAGGCGACCTTTCATAAGGCACTGCGGACCATCGAGTCGGTCGCCCCCGCAGTGCTATGGATTGACGAGATCGAGAACGGCCTCGGCGGCGGCGCCGGACAGGCCGACGCCGCCTCCCACATCCTCTCCGCCTTCCTCACCTGGATGCAGGAAAAACCGCCGCTGGTCTTCGTCGCCGCCACCGCCAACCGCATCGAGGCGCTGCCGGCCGAGATGATCCGCAAAGGCCGCTTCGATGAAGTCTTCTTCTTCGACCTGCCCAACGACGAGGAGCGTACCGCCATCTTCACCGTGCACATCCGCCACAACCATGGCGATCCGGCTGCCTTCGACCTGGAACGACTGGTGCGCGACAGCCGCGAGTGGACCGCCGCCGAGATCGAGCAAGCGGTGATCGCCGGGCGCATCGATTCGGAACGCGACCAGCGCCCCTTCACCACCGAGCACATCCTGGCCCGCGCCCGCACCCTGGTGCCGCTCTCGAAAAGCATGAACGAACAGATTCGCTTCATCCGCGACTGGGCCTGGGATCGGGCCACACCCGCATCCAGTGCGCAGAAGGTGCGGTTCGATTGAAGCAAGACCCCGGAAGAAACTGAAATATCTTAACTTTATCGACATCTACGCGAACTTGGACGACAATGAGCGGGCCAGATACCAACGCGAGTACCCGCAATAGGCAGCAACCATGGGCATTTTCTCGGAACGCTTCCTCCAGCAAGGGCTGGAGCAGGGCGAGCACATCGGCCTGCGCCAGGGCGAGGCCAGGGTCCTGCTGACCCTGCTGCGGCTCAAGTTCGGGACTGTTTCGGAGGCGGTCGGGGTCCGGATCAACCAGGCCGATGCGGATACCCCCCTGCGCTGGTCCAGGCGCGCCCTATTGGCCGGCAGCATTAAGGACATTGTCGGGAGCGACGGCTGATGTACCTGAAGTCGTTCTCGGTTTCCGGGTACCGCTCGTTTGCCAGTCCGGTGACGCTGGAGGGGCTCGGCTCGGTGGTCGTCCTGTTCGGAACCAACAACGCAGGAAAGAGTAATCTGCTGCGGGCAATCGACCTGTTCAGCCGACTCTTAGGCTCGCCGCTCCTGCGACTCCTCGATACCACCCCCCGCAATAGCGAGGCGTTCTACCAGGAGTACGCACAGGACGCCTGGATGTTCAATCTCGCGGGTACGCCAGCCATCAGCTTACATGGTGTGCTGGCGCCCGACGAGGCCAACGGCGAGTCGATCAGCTTCGGTTTCCGCATCGAGAGCCGGGATGGCACCATCGTTACACAACTGACCGACTGGGCAGGCTGCGATGCGGATAGCCTGCTGGCGCGTTTGAAACAGGCACACAGCGACTACGCCTCCGAACTCCAGGCCGAATTGCCGTTCCCTCCGGGCACTACCATTGCCGACCACATTGCTGAGCGATGGCAGGCGATCTCGGGCCAGTGGGAGCAAACGGTTGCCGCCCTGCGGCCAGGGATGACGATCCACCGCTCGGCCGGTCAAGAATCGGTTAGCCGAGAACTGCGTGATCGCTTTATGGGCTTGGCTCGTACGATGGACCTCGCGCGGCGTAAGCGTAGTGCTTGGGCCATCGACCGCTTCGGTCAGATTGCGGTTGGACTGGCTCAAGGTCGGTTGGATCTGATCGAGAATCCGCCCGACTATCCAAACGACTTCGGCTGGCTCAGCGATACGGGTGTGCTGCCCTTAAACCAACTCGGGTCCGGGGCCGTGGCGACCTTTTCTTTGCTGGCCATTTTGGCGTTGGCGGAGCAACCGCTGATGGGTCTTGAAGAACCGGAGTCTCACCTCAATGCGCAGGTGCAATCGAGTCTCGCGGCTTGCCTTGCCGCCGCAATGGAAGGCGACGGTGCGGTGAGCCAGTTGTTCATCGTGACCCACTCACCGAATTTCGCACTGCCGCGTTTCGACAGCCGGTTGATCGAACGGCGCGGGAATGACACTGTTATCATCAAGGCGGTGCCACCGAAGTTGAATGACTTCGCGACTGCAGTACCCGGTGGTGATGGGTCGGCCAGAACTGCTTCACTATTGAACTACGACGGTAGCGTGCGGCTGCCGGCCTATGTGTTGGACGAATTGAAAACAAGCAGCGGTCGCTTTGTCTATTTCGTCCGTGCGCAACCCGCGGGTTTTCGCATCGTCAGCGAGCCCGAAATGGCAGAGATGTTGGGAGAAAGTGAGCCGTGACATGCTTCGCTGGACTGGGTTATTGCTCGTCACGCCTTGGGAGGTGACCCAGTGATTGTTTCCGATGATCTTGGCAGCGAATTCACGAGTGTGCGGCGTGTTGGACCAGCCGAGGCACTGGAAATCGCAATGGTGGACGGGAACTAGACGATGATCGCGATTGCGATGATAAACCGCAAGGGTAGCGTTGGCAAAACGACACTGACCCTGGCATTGGCGGATTTTCTCAATGCAGTCCATGGCTTCCGCGTATTGGTGATCGACATGGACTCCCAAGCGAATGCATCCCTCACCTTGCTCGGGGAGAAGCGGTGGGTCAAGTGTGACCAGGATAATAAGACGGTCGCAGATATCTTCGCGGAGGTAAAAAGGACCGGCTCCATACCGGACGCCTTCGGTAAGGCATTGGTGATTAGCGGTATCGAACGGGTCAAAGGCGTGGCCGGGACCCTTAGCCTGATTCCTTGTACCCCGCGCCTCCAGCAGATCGAGGAGGAGTTGATGGAAGGAGACCCGGCCTGGCGCTATGTGATGGGGAGCCCCTATTTCGTCCTGCACGCAGCCCTATCAAAAGACGTTTTTCCCGCCTTCGACTTCGTCTTGCTCGATTGCCCCCCGGCATTGGGTGTGGCAACACTCAATGCGCTGACCGCGGCGAACGGCTATATCATGCCAACCATCGCCGACCATGTTTCTACCATCGGTGTCAGCCAACTCGATGTGCGAATTCGAGACCATAGCAAAGGTATCCGCCGGGAGATCAAACGTTACGGAACCGTCGTCAATCGCTTCAAGTCCGCTACCATACTGCATCGCACGATACTCGCGGAGATGCGGGCAAAACCAGAATTTCAACCGGTTTGGGATACCATCGTTCCCGATACTGTAACGGCCGAAGAGGCCTACGCCAAACACGAGGAAATCCTTACGCTGAGGGGCCGTTATGGTCAAGAATCCCATATTTACTTCCAGGCCCTCGGGCAACTCGCCGAAGAGTTCATCCGCAGGGTCTCGTGAACTGAGCCAAGGACTGTGGGTCCTTCAGCGGTTCGTACACGCCTGGCGACGGAAACGATGTGACAGCGGAGAGATCGGCGAACCCGCGGGTCCCGTCTTGGAATGTGACCGCCAAGCGGTCGTCGGAGACGACCGTCATCTCTTTGACGCGCCAAGGGGCGGCGGCCGTTACTCCAACGGCGCGATGCGTTTCGTATGAACGCGAGCCAGGATCCCGTTCAGCCAACGACCCAGGCCGCGGACGGTCTCGGTACCGGCGGGCAGCACGTTCGCCTCGGCCCCGTCCTTCAGCAGCCCCACCTGCTCCGGGGGCAGGTGCGGGTCCAGCAGGAACAACCGCACCAGGAACAGCAGATGCTCCTGACCCTGGTCGAGCAACGCCTCCAGCCCCGTGAGCAGGGTCGCGGGCAGCCCACGCGCGTGCAAGGGCCGTCTGATTCGCGAATCGAATAGCGGCCAAGCGAAACGATCGTCTATTCTTCGCCTTGGCGTCCTGCGGCCCATTGCTCTCCCTCATGAAAGTTGGCGATTTAAGGGGAAAAACCCATCAGGGAAGGTGGCCGGGCTCAACCGCTGGCGAATCTCAACCGCAACCGTTCTCAAACTGAACCCAGAGAGGATTCACATGATGCAACCAGAGGATCCGCGGCCATACCACCGTCGCCGCTTATTCGGCGCCCTCGGCCTGACCCTAGCCACGCTGGGAGCCCTGTCCTGCGCAGTGGCGGCCGACAAACCCAACATCCTGGTCGTCTGGGGCGACGACGTCGGCCAGTCCAACATCAGCACCTACACCCATGGGCTGATGGGCTATCAGACCCCCAACATCGACCGCATCGCGTCTGAAGGCATGACCTTCACCGACTACTACGGCGAGCAGTCCTGCACCGCCGGGCGCTCGTCCTTCATCACCGGCCAGAGTGTCTTCCGCACCGGGCTCTCCAAGGTCGGCATGCCGGGCGCCGCCGAGGGCATGCAGATCCAGGATCCCACCATCGCCGGTCTCCTGAAGGCACAAGGCTATGCGACCGGGCAGTTCGGCAAGAACCACCTGGGCGACAAGGATGCGATGCTGCCGACCAACAACGGCTTCGACGAGTTCTTCGGCAATCTCTATCACCTCAACGCCGAGGAGGAGCCGGAGAACGAGGACTACCCGCAGGACCCCGAGTTCCGCAAGCGCTATGGCCCGCGCGGCGTCATCCATTCCTGGGCACTGCCGGACGGCACCCAGCGGATCGAGGACACCGGACCCCTGACCCGGAAGCGCATGGAGACGGTGGACGACGAGACCTCGGACCGCGCGCTCGGTTTCATCGAGGAGCAGACCAAGGCCGGCAAGCCCTGGTTCGTCTGGTGGAACGGCACCCGCATGCACTTCCGCACCCACGTCAAGAAGGAGCTGCGCGGCATCTCAGGGCAGGACGAGTATTCCGACGGCATGGTCGAGCATGACCTGCACATCGGCAAATTCCTCAAGAAGCTCGACGAACTGGGCATTGCCGACAACACCATTGTCCTCTACTCCACCGACAACGGCCCACACATGAACACCTGGCCGGATGCGGCCATGACGCCCTTCCGCGGTGAGAAGAACACCAACTGGGAAGGCGGCTGGCGCGTCCCCGCCATGGTGCGCTGGCCGGGGCACATCAAGGCCGGCACCTGGAACAACCAGATCGTCCATCACATGGACTGGCTGCCGACCTTCCTGGCCATCGCCGGCGAGCCCGACGTCAAAAACAAGCTCCTCACCGGCTATCAGGCGAACGGGCGCGACTACCGGGTCCACCTCGACGGCTACGACGTCCTCCCCCTGCTGACGGGTCAGACGGACAAGAGCCCGCGGCATGAGATCTTCTACTTCTCCGACGACGCCGATCTGACCGCCCTGCGCTACGACGACTGGAAGGCCATCTTCCTGGAGCAGCGCGCGGAGGCGACCTTCCAGTCCTGGCGCGAGCCCTTCGTGCACCTGCGCGTACCGCTGCTCGTGAACCTGCGCCGCGACCCCTACGAGCGCGGCATGGTCACCTCCAACACCTATGACGACTGGTTTCTGGATCGGCCCTTCCTGCTGATAGCGGCACAGGATTACGTCGGCAAGTTCCTGATGACCTTCAAGGAGTACCCGCCCAGGCAGAAGGCCGGGAGCTTCAACCTGGACCAGGTGATGGAGCAGTTGACCAGTCCGGGCGCGCACTGATCCCGGGTACAAGCTGACCCCGGGCTGGATCGGCAGACAGGGATGTCGCACGATCCGGCGACGGGATCGCCAACGGCCTTCGCCACAGGTCACCGGTTCGGCAGCCGGCCAACGATTTCACCCCAGGAGCCACCATGCGTCATCTTCTGACCCTCGTTACCCTACTGACCTTCAGTCCATTCGTGAGCGCCGAGGCGCTCCCATCCTGGACGGACGGAGCGGCCAGGACCGCTTCAAGACCTTCATCGTCTCCGGCGGCGGAATAGACTTCATGCGCCCGTGGACCGAGCGCGTCTACGGCATCCCGCCGGAACAGATCATCGGGTCGCAGATCGCCATGAAATACGAGGTGAAGAACGGCACGCTCGTGCTGATGCGTGAGCCGGAGATCGCCTTTATCGACGACAAGGCGGGCAAGCCCGCCGGCATCCAGCGACATATCGGGCGCCTGGCTGCTCGCCCTCGGACTCTTCATCGGAATCCTGATTCTGCTCATCCTCATGCTGCGGACGTTCTTGTGCTGTTGATTGGGGTCGGCGCACTGCCGGCCCCTTTTTCCTTCTTCTTCTCTTCCTGTTATGCTTTTTCCGAGTAACCCGCCGCGCGCTGGATGTGGGCAACGGAAAACACTTACATGTCATGTCACGACGGGGCATCGCGTCTCGTCTTATCCGCATCGGCAGGTGGCACAGGCCGCTCCCGCTGCTCCAAGCTTACCCCCTGTCGGCGGGCAGCGTCGGCACGCGGGTCTACTCGGTACATGTGACCGGTGCTTGCCGCCGGGTCGGCCCGGCCCGCGGCCTCGATCAAGATTCCGGCCACTTGGGCTCGCCGGCTGCGTCGTCAGGCCATCCTGGCCTGACACCGTCAGGGCTGGAAGCCCTGACGACGCACGCCGCCGGCCGGGATTACGATCAAAGCCCGGCCCGCCGCGCGCGAGCGCGCCGAATGGGGCCGGGCAACGGCGATCGATCGGGTCTTCGATGCGGCGGCGCCGGCGGCTACCGATCTGAAATACGGAGCGAACGGAACGCGGATGTCCATGAACCCAAGCCCGGAGAGAAACCCGCCGATCGGGCCTAGGCCCTGCCTCGCCGACCTGATCACCGGCCCGGCGCTACGCGCGCCGGCCGACCTCCCGATCGGCGACGCTGTGCGCCTGTTCGCCGGTGCGTCGGCGGGGTCCAGCCCCGCGCTGGTCGTCGTCGAAGGCGACCGACCGATCGGCATCGTCACGCCGACTGACCTGCTGCCGTGGTTGGTGGCCGAGCAGCCGGACCGGGCACGGCCGGTCTCGACGCTGATGCGCAGCCCGCTGATCGTGCTGCCCGCCGATGCGACGCTGGAGGCGGCGCGCGCGCTGCTGCTGCGGGCGCACATCGGCCGACTCGGCGTCACCGATGCGGACGGCAACCTGGTCGGGCTGGTCACCTGGTCGGCGCTGGCCACGGCCCTGTGCGGCGAGGCCGGAACCGCACTCCCCCCATGCGGCGCCGCGGATCCCGCGGGTGACGCCCCCGACGCCCCCGACGCCCCCGACGGCCCCGGCCTCACCCAGGTCCAACGCCCGCTGGCGCGCCTGTACGACCTGCTGGAGACCACCACGGACCTGGTCTGGGACGTCGACCCCGAGGGCCATTTCACCTTCGTCTCCGATCGCGTACGCGATCTTCTCGGGTACGAACCGGGGCGGCTGATCGGCCATTCGGTGTTCGACCTGATGTCGCCGGCCGAGGCGCAGCGCGTCGGCGCGCAGTTCGCGGACATCGTGGCCGTCGAGCGTCCATTTCGCGATCTGGAAAACCGCTGTCTGCATCGCGACGGCAGCGAGCGGGTGCTGTCCACCAGCGGCGTGCCGCTGCGCGCGGCGAACGGCGGGCTGATCGGCTACCGCGGCATGTGCCGCGACATCACCGAGGCCTATCGCACCGCCCAGGCGCTGCGCGACGGCGAGGGCCAGCTCCGGGCCATCTTCGACAACGCCAACGTCGGCATCATGCTGCTGACCGGCTACCGGATGCTCGAGCGCTGCAACGAGCGGTTCGCCGAGATCCTCGGCTACGACAGCCCGGACGCGATGCGCGGGCTCAGCATGCGCGCCCTGCATCTCGACGAGGACCACTTCGCCGCCTTCGGCAAGGAGCATTACCTGTCGCTACGCTTCGGTCAGCGGCGCCACATCGAGTACCAGTTTCGCCGGGCCGACGGTAGCCCGGTCTGGTGTCTGCTCTCGGGGCGGGCGGTCGATACCGGCTCGCCGGCGGACCTCGGGCTCGGCGTCATCTGGACCGTGGAGGACATCTCCGAGCGCAAGGCGCGCGAGGCCGAGTTGCTCGCGCTCAATGCCCGCCTGGCCGAGGATCAGACACTGTTCAACGAGGGACCGGCGATGGTGTTTCGCTGGCGGCCGGAGCCGGGCTGGCCGGTCGCCGAGTGTTCGCCGAACGTCCAGCGCCTGCTCGGCGTCAGCATCGCCGACCTGACCGCCGGGCGGGTGCACTTCGCCGATCTGTTGCACCCGGACGATCGGGCGCGCGTGACGGCCGAGGTGACGCGCCACATCGCCGCGGGCGTCGCCGAGTACGAGCAGTTCTACCGGCTGCGCGGCGCCGGCGGGCAGTGGCTGCACGTCTACGACTACACCCGCGTGCTGCGCGCGGCCGACGGCACGGTGCGTGCTTACCATGGCTATCTGGTGGACCTGACCCCGCAGCGCCGTCGCGAGGAGGAGTTGCGCGCACTGATGGACGGCATCCCGGACCTGATCTTCTTCAAGGACGACCACGGCCGCTACCTCGACTGCAACCACGCCTTCACCCGCTTCATCGGCCGCCCGCGCCCCAGCATCCTCGGGCGCACCGACGTGGACCTGGTCGCGCCGGAGCTCGCCGAGTTCTTCCGCGCCAACGATCACGCGACGCTGGCCGCCGGGGCGTCGCACCGCGCCGAGGAGTGGGTGATCTGGTCCGATGGGACGCGACACCTGCTCGACACGCTGAAGATACCTTACACCCGGCCCGGCAGTGACGTCGCCGGGGTGCTCGGCATCAGCCGCGACATCACCGAGTACCACTGGCAGGGCCGCGACCTCGACCGGGCCCAGGCGCTGGCGCAGGTCGGCAGCTTCTTCATCGACCTGGTCGCCGGGTGCACCCATTGGTCCCCGCACCTGTACCGCATCCTCGGGCTCGAGGCGGCCGACGCTGCCCCGAGTGATGCCGGACTGCTGACGCTGGTGCTGCCCGGGGACCAGCCGCACCTCGATGAGACCTTCCAGCGGCTGCGGCGCGGCGACCTCGAATACGCGGAGCTCGACTACCGCATCCGTCGCCCGGATGGTGAGGTCCGCTGGCTGACCAGTCGGCGCGAGCTGACCCGCGATGAACAGGGCGCCCCGGTGCGCATCGACGGCGTGATTCAGGACATCACCGCCCAGCGCTTGGCCCAGCAGGCGCTCGCGGAGAGCGAGACCCGCTATCGGACCCTGTTCGAACACATGGCTCAACCGCTGGTCGTCGTCGATGGCGACGGGCTGATCAGCGCGGTGAACCCGGCGTTCTCCGGCCTGCTCGGCTATCCCCAACCCGCGGCGCTGATCGGCGCCGCGCCGGGCAGCCTGTCGCCGCGCTGCCAACCGGACGGCGAGGTCTCCGGCCCCAAGGCCGAGCGGATGGTCGCGCTGGCGCGCGCGCACGGGGTGCATCGCTTCGAGTGGGTGCACCAGCGCCGCGACGGCACCGGCGTCCCGGTCGAGGTGACGCTGAACCCGATCCTGCTCGGCGGACGGCAGGTACTGCTCGCCAGCGTCTACGACCTGCGCGACCGCCGGCGCGCCGAGGACTGGGAGCGGCGCGCCGCCACCGTGTTCAGCGCGACCACCGAGGGCATCCTGCTCACCGACGCCGCGGGGCGCATCGTCGCCGTCAACCCGGCGTTCACCGCCATCACCGGCTATCGCGAGGACGAGGTGCAGGGGCGCCGGCCCAACGTCCTGCAGTCCGGTCGCCAGGACCGCGGTTTCTACCAGGCCATGTGGCGCGAGCTCAACGAGACCGGCCGCTGGCAAGGCCAGCTCTGGAACCGCCGCAAGGACGGCGAGCTGTTCGCCGAGTGGCTCAGCATCAGCGCCATCCGCAACCCGGCCGGCGAAGTGCAGAGCTACATCGGCATCTTCAGCGACATCACCGCGGCCGAGCGCACCGCCGAGGAACTCGAGCACCTGACGCACCACGACCTGCTGACCGACCTGCCCAACGCCACCCTGTTCCGCGCCCGGCTCGATCAGCTCATGCGCACCGGGCTGGCCGGCGCCCAGCAGGTGGCGGTGCTGGCGCTGAACCTCGACGGCTTCAAGCACGTGGTCAGCGCCTACGGGCACCGGCAAGCCGACGCCGTGCTGGTGCAGGTGGCGCACCTGCTGCGCGGCTACCTGCCGGCCGACGCGACGCTGGCGCGCCTCGGTGCCGACACTTTCGCCGTAGGCATCGCGACCGTGCCCGGGCCCGAGGCCGTCAGCGAGCACGTCGCCCGCATCCAGGCCTTGCTGCACCGCGGGCTGCGTGTCGAGGGCGTCGGCACGCTGGCCATCGGCGCCGGCCTCGGCGTCGCGCTCTGTCCGTCGGACTCCTGCGATGCCGCGGAACTACTGCACTTCGCCGATTCGGCGCTGGCCACCGCCAAGGCCGGCGGCCCCGGCGCCTGGGCCTTCTTCCGCCCCGAGATGACCGCGCGCGCCGGCGAGCGCCTGCGCCTGGGGCAGGCGCTGCGGACCGCGCTCGCCAACGGCGAGCTGGTGCTCTACCTGCAACCGCAACTTGACCTGTCGAACGGCACGGTGGCCGGGGCCGAGGCCCTGATCCGCTGGCGCACCGCCGACGGCGTGCTGCACCCGCCGCAGGACTTCATGCCGGTGGTCGAGTCGAGCGACCTGGTCTGGCCGGTCGGCCTGCGCGTCATCCAGGAGGCCGCGCGCATCATCGCCGACTGGCAGGGCGCGGGGCTGACCCCGGTGCCGATCAGCGTGAACGTCTCCAGCGCGATGATCGGCGACGGCCGGCTGGCGGACGCGATCGGCGGCGCCGCCGCGGCGTTCGACATCGACCCGCGGCTGTTCGGCATCGAGGTGCTGGAGAACGTACTGATCGGCAACCCCGAGCGCGCCCGCGCCGAAATCGCCGCGGTGCGCAGCCTGGGCGTGGCCGTGGCGCTGGACGACTTCGGCACCGGCTATTCCAGCCTCGCCTACCTCAAGCGCTTCGCCGTCGACGCGCTGAAGATCGACCGTGCCTTCATCGGCGACCTGCGGCCGGAGTCCGAAGACCTGGCCATCGTGCGCTCGACGATCTCGATGGCGCATCACCTGGGGATCCAGGTCGTCGCCGAAGGGGTCGAGTCGACGGACCAGCTCGCGCGCCTGGTCGGCCTCGGTTGCGACTTCGCCCAGGGCTACCTGGTCGGGCAGCCGATGCCGCCGGAGGCCTTCGCCGACCTGCTGCGGCAAACCGACCTGCGGCTCGGCGCCGTCCCGGTGCAGGACCTGCTGGCCCGCCGCGCGCTGCTGGTCGAGGACGACCCGATCCAGCGCACCATCCTTGCCGCGTTTTTCCGCGACCTCGGCTGGCGCCTGTTCGCGGTCGCCAGCGCCGAGGAGGCGCGCGAACGGCTGGTGCACGACGACGTCCACCTGCTGATCGCCGACTACCGGCTGCCGGGCGAGAACGGCGTCGGTCTGCTCCAGCACGCCCGCGCGCATTATCCGGAGGTGGTGCGGGTGCTGATCTCAGCGTCGGACGACCCGCAGGTCATCACCGCGGGCATCAACTCAGGCGGCATCTTCTACTACCTGCCGAAACCCTGTACCCGCGCACAAATCGCGGACCTCTGCGAGGCCGGCTTCGCGCTCGCGCGCCTGCTGCGCCAGGCCGGGCCGCTGGTCGCGAGCCAAGTCCAACACTGAGCGGGTCAGCGCAGGCCACCGGTGAACTCAAGTACAATAAGGGCCAGCAAACTCGCCGATTTTGGACCCGCCGCCGCGGCACCAACACGGCGTCTCACGTAGGGCTCTGCTTGAAACCCCGTCCCGACCTGTACATCATTGAGTAGGAGATCCCCAGATGGCGGATTCGCTACACCCGGCCGCGATAGCGCATTTGCCCCCCTTTATCACGGCCCCGGGGGAGACCGACGTGTTGTTCGTGGTCATGGCCATCTTCGTGGTGCTTGCCCTGATCGGCATGGGTGTCTTCTACTTCAAGTTACACGCCTTGCCGGAACAAATGGCGCACCGCGGCCAGAAGGTGCAGTTCCAGATCGTCGCGGTGCTGGCGCTGCTGGCGCTCTTCACCCACAACCACGCCTTCTGGATCGCCGGGCTCTTGCTCGCCCTGATCCCGTTGCCGGACTTCACGACGCCGTTGACGTCCATCGCTCGCGCGCTCGAGCGCATCGCCGAGTCCAAGACGCCGGCGAGTACGGCTCCAGCGCCCGCACCGGCACTGCCAGGCCCGCCGCCGGCCGAACCGCCGGTCGGGCCGCAGGGAGTTTGAACCATGTTGGAACTTCTCCTGTGCTCGTCACTGACGATCCTGCCCGACTTCCTGTTCCGCCGCTTCGTCCAGGGCAAGCGGCTCGGCCGCGAGATCACGCTTTTTTCGGTCTGGTTCGAACTGCGCTGGGGGATCACCCTCTGCCTGATCCTGACCTTGAGCCTGATCACCACGATCTTCTACTTTCACCCCTCGACCAAGGCCGCCACCTCGGTGTTTCGGACCGTCACCGTCCTGCCCGAGATCAGCGGCCGGGTCGCGGAGACCTTCGTCGATATCAACCAACGGGTCAAGGCGGGGCAGCCCTTGTTCCGGCTGGACGCAACAGAACAGGAGGCGGCGGTCGAAACCAGCCGCCGCAAGATCGCCGAGATCGAGGCCGCCATGATCGTGGCCAAGTCCCAGTTGGCGGAGGCGGACGGTCGGATCGTCCAAGCGCGCGGCGGGCTCCGGCAGGCCGTCGACGAGCTCGCGGCCAGGGCCGAGGTGCAGCGGCGCAGTCCCGGTTCGGTCGCGGCGCGCGACGTTGAGAAGATGCAAGTCAACGTCGAGACGCAGCAGGGCGCGGTCGACGCGGCCCTGGCGAGTCGCGAGGCCATCGTGTCCGAACTGGAGTTCCAACTCCCGGCCCAGCAGGCGAGCGCCGAAGCGGCACTCCGTGAGGCCCAGGCCGACCTTAAAAAGACCTTGATCGTGGCCGGAACCGACGGGATCGTGCAACAATTCGCGCTGCGGCCGGGCGACGTGGTCAACCCGATGCTCAGACCCGCCGGCGTGCTCGTGCCGGACCGCCGGGTGACGGCACTGTTGGCCGGTTTCGGGCAGATCGAGTCGCAAGTATTGAAGGTGGGCATGATCGGTGAGGTGACCTGCATCGCGATGCCCTGGCAGATTGTTCCGATGGTCGTGACCGAGGTCCAGAACGTCATCGCTTCCGGCCAGGTACGGCCGACCGACCAACTGGTCGATGTCCAGCAATTCGCCCGCCCCGGTACCATCACGGTCATCATGGAGCCGCTGTACGCGGGCCAGCTCGACGCCTTGCCCCAGGGCGGCAGTTGTATCGCCAACGCCTATACCAACAATCATGATGCGCTCGCCGACCCCGCAATCGGCGCCCTGCGCCGGTTCGGGCTCCATGCAATCGACACGGTCGGGCTCGTGCATGCGATGATCCTGCGCATCCAGGCACTGCTGCTGCCGATCCAGACCCTCGTCCTGGGTGGGCATTGACGCGGGGACGACGAGCGCAGGCCGTGCGGCCGACGCTCGTCCTGCGGGCGCCCGTTACTCTCCTGTGGAATCCATCCTATGTCGCTCGAACCTGTCAAAGTCGCTGCCGGACTGCTGGCCGCCCTCCTGATCGGCGGCTGCGCCACCAGCGCGCGCCAACTGATGCCGACCCCGACCCTGTACCAACTGCCGGGCGGCCAGCCGGTCTTTACCCTGCCCAAGGAGGCCCGCCGCAGCCCGGACCTGGACCTGCTCTACATTACCGACCGGGCCGCGCCGACGGCCACCGAGCTGGCAGCGCAGGGCAAGGATCAGGCCCCCTTACCCTACGGCCAGGAGCGCGCCCGGCGCATTGCCTTCGGCTCCGCCCAGGTGCGCGTGGTACCAGGGCTGGACTGGGAGACCCTGCGGGAACAGAGTCAACTGGCCGAGCGCACGCGCGCGGTCGATCTGGAACTGGGTCAGGTGCGGCAACTGGGGGCCTTTCCAATCGAGCCCTATCGTTTGCACCGCGGTGAAAACGGGAAGCTGCTGCGGGATCGTGCCGAGCTGGCCAGCCACTACGATGCCAAGGCCAAGCTCCAGGCCGAGGTTCAGCGCCGCCTCGCCGCCGCGCCCAAGAAGGAGATCCTGCTCTATGTGCACGGCTTCAACGAGACCTTCGCCAGCGCGGCCTTTACCGCCGCGGAGCTCTGCCACTTTCTCGGCCGGGAGCAGGTGTGCACTTTCTTCACCTGGCCGGCCTCCTCCAGCGGTAGCTTCTTGACCTCCTACACCAGCACCACCGAGTCCGCGGACTTCGCGGTGGAGCACCTCAAGAAGACCATCCGTATGCTCGGGACGACCCCCGGTGTGGAGGGCGTGCAGATCCTGGCCCATAGCCGCGGCACCGCATTGACCCTCAAGGCGGTGCGGGAGCTGGGACTGGAGGCCATCGCCGCCGGTCAGGAGCCGGTCGACCTCTATAAGATCGATAACCTGGTGCTGCTCTCGCCGGACATCGACCTCGACATCGCCACTCAGCAGCTCACCGGCTTTCTCTCCGACCCGGACCTGGTCACGGTGTGGCCCGAGGGGAAGCTGCCGCGCGTCCTCAAGGGCCGGCTGACCGTCTACACGGCGCCCGACGACCGGGCGCTGCGGGTCTCACAACTCCTGTTCCGCAGCCGCAACCGGGTCGGCCAACTGCGGCCGGAGGACATTCCCGAGAAGGGCCAGCGCTACATGGCGGCGCTGGGACGCATGGACCTGATCTCCTACCTGGGCAAGCGCACCGATTTCTTCGGGCACTCCTACTTCACCACCAACCCCCAGGTCAGTTCGGACCTGATCCAACTGGTACGTTACGGCAAGCAGTTGGGTGAACCCGGGCGGCAGCTCGTCAAGACGGGGCTGATCACCTGGACGTTCCCATCCGCATCGGCGTCGGCGTCTTCAAAACGATGAACATTCTGACGGTGGATCTGGTTACATCACGCAACGGTCGGGTAGCCAAGCTGCGTTATCGCCTGCGGACGTGACAACCCGACGTAGGGGCGGGCTTCAAACCCCGCCCCTACACGAAGGTCGGTCTGGATATCAGGTGCGAACGCGATACCGCCACCCAAGCCCCCACGCCGCCGCGGCTCCAACGCTGAGCTTACCGATCATAGCCTTACCCTAGAATCAGCGACCGCCACTCGCCTCAGCCCGCCGGGAACAACTCCGCGATGGTGGCCTGGATGGCCGCGGCGGCGGCGTGCGGGTCGGCGGCATCGCGGATCGGCCGACCGACGACGATATAGTCGGCGCCGTTGCGGAACGCCTGCTCCACATTGACAACGCGTTTCTGATCGTCGGCGTGCACGGTGTTATCGACCGGGCGGATACTTGGCGAGACAATCAAAAACCGGTCGCCGAGATCGTCACGCAGGCGGGCCGCCTCCAGGCCCGAGGAGATCACCCCATCGCAACCCAGCTTCAGTGCCTTGCGGGCGCGCGACAGCACCAACTCTTCGACATCGCACTGAAAGCCCAAGGACTCCAGGTCGGAGCGGTCCAGACTGGTCAAAACGGTCACCGCCAGAATCTTCAAGTCGCTCTTCTCGCGGGCGGCGGCCTCCAACATGGTGTCGTTGCCGTGCACGGTGGCGAAGTCGACGCCGCGGTCTTTGAGTTGCCGGACCGCGCGGGCGACGGTTTCCGGGACATCGAAGAACTTGAGGTCGCAGAACACCCGCTTGCCCTGACCGCGCAGCCATTCGATCAGCTCGAAATAGCCGCCGGCCATGAAGAGTTCCAGACCGATCTTATAGAACACGACGGTGGGGCCGAGCAGGTTGACCAGTGCCTCGGCTGCCGCGCGGTCGGGAACGTCGAGCGCGAGGATCAGGCGTTCGTTACGGGGAATGGCTTTTTGCGACAGGCGGCTGTTCATAAGCGACGACCTTGGTAGACAGCGAAACGACTGAGTTGACCGCGACGCGCGGCGCATGAGCGCAAGCACGCAGGTCAAACACGGCACCCACAAAAAAGGCCGCGAAATGCGGCCTTTTTTGTTTGACTGAATTGGCGTCCCCACGGAGATTCGAACTCCGGTCGCCGCCGTGAAAGGGCGGTGTCCTAGGCCTCTAGACGATGGGGACCTAACTGATTTTCTGCGGTTACCGGCCTGCTGCCATCAAGCAGATCACGGACACCGACAATAAAAAATCCGGTTTCCAGTAAAGATCCGTGGAAGACCGGATTTCCGATGTTTGGTGGAGCCAGACGGGATCGAACCGTCGACCTCAACACTGCCAGTGTTGCGCTCTCCCAGCTGAGCTATGGCCCCGTCAATCGAGACGAGTAATATTAGCGGGTCATCCCCGGTTTGTCTAGTCCACTTGTTCGCTTCTTGCCTGCCAAAGGCTGGTTGACGGTCTGGCTGGTCATCGCGTTTCACCCTTGGGTCCGGTCGCCGCGAGACGTTTGGCGATCAGCCCAATGGCCCGACCGTAGTCGGTGCTGGTGTGGATAAACGTATCGTCGGCGCGGTCCGCGGCGGTCGGCAGGTTAGATGTCAAGCCACTGGTTTGCATAAGTTTCAGGCCATCGAGCCCGCGGACGGGTAGCGGCGAACCCTCGTGCACTGCCGGACCGACGTCTGTGACGTGTACATCCCCGCGACCCTCCGCCAGTGCGACCAGCTCCGCGGCCATGCCGCCGAGCCCGCCAAGCGGGAAGACCGGGATACCGCGGGCGCGGGCGAGTTCCAGCTCCTCCAGCGTGCCGGGCTTGTTGTCGGTCCCGATCCAGCGCTTGCCGCCGATAACGACCAGCGAGTCCATCTCGGCGATGAGCTGGTCGCGCATCGCCGCGAGGCTCGCGTTACGCACCGCCGGGTCCTCGGCGCCGCAGCCCTCGTGGCCGGGCGGGACGACGGGATCGACCACGATCAGGCGTAGCACCCCGGCATGGCGCGGTTCCTGAAGTTGGCGTGCCAGCAGGCCGTCGGCGAAGAGCCCCGACAGCACAAAGGTGACCACCGGCGCGCCGCGCTCGCGGGCGTAGGGCTCGGCCTGGGCAAGGATGCGCGGCGTGAAGCTGGGATGCGCGCCGTGCACCAGGTGGCCGCCGCCGCGGAATACGGTATCGGCGAGCGTCGTGACGGCGTTCAGGATCTCCCAGTCCAATGCGCGCCCGGCCCATTCGCCAGGCTCGGGGATGGCGCCGGAGAGGCCGATGCGACGGCCGCGCAGGTCCGGGTCGAGAGGGTCGGATAGGGTGGATGCGTTCATGGCGGGTGTTCCGGGTTAGACATCGGCCTGGTAGCGACTCAAGAAGGCGGCAAGTCGTCCGGGGTCCAGCAGACGCAGCATGGGATCGCGATCGAAGCCGTGATCGCGGGCCAGGCGCTTGAGCGTCGGTGTCGGCAGTGGCGGCTCGTAGACGAACAGCCGATGGTTGAACGTGGGTTGCCCGGCGGTCGCGTTGTAGCTTTGGAGTGCCCGCACCGCCCAGTGAAAGTTCGGGTTTAGTGCCGAGCAATGGGAGAGCAGACGCACGAGGGCCGTGTCGTCTTCGTACTTGGAGCAGGCGAACAAAAAGCGCTGGGCGTCGAGCGCCTCCCAAGCGAACCCGGCGTCACGGAAAGCCTCCTCCACCTTGGCCTTGAGTGCGTGCTGGCTGCGTAGCAGCCGACCCAGATAATCCTCGACCGCGACCAGCAGCCCCTCCAACTGGGCGTCGTCGAGCGGCTCCACCGCGCCCGCGGGCGACAGGGCCACCGCAATCCGATGCGACACCAACTCGGCGGTGCTGTAGACCCCCGGCGCGGCGTCCCGACCGCTCGGATCCGCCGGCCGCAGCACGACCGACACGACTGGTACGAATCCGCCGATGGCCGTGTCCACCTCCCGCGCGATCCACTCCGACTCGCAGGCGCACGGGGTATCGAGCAGCAGGAGCAGGTGCGCGGCGGCGATCGTCCGTTCAATTTCGTCCTGAACGATTTCGCCGCCGTCGAGGCGCTCCTCGTCGCGCCAGGCGTTGTACCCTTGGTCACGCAGATAGGCTGCCACCTGGGTCGCCAGCGCCTGGCCGTCCGCCTGCCGGTGCGAAACAAAGACCCGGCGGTCGTCGCCGCGCAGCCACAGCGATACCAGTGCGCCGACCCGGTGCGCGAGCCGTTGCCCGTCCGCGCCGGTCGGGTTGGGGCAATGGACCGCCTTCACCGCGTCGAGCGGTTCCGGCGGGCGGCGGTGTGCGGCGTGCGTCGAGACCGGCAGGATGCGGCTGGCGCGGCCCTGCGCGCGGGCCCGCTCGAGCTCGCGCCGGATCGGGGCATGCAGTGCCGCGGGCAGCGGCGCCGCGCCGAACACCAACAACAGCAGATCGTCCCAGTTCGGTCGGCCCTCACCACCGATGAATGGCAGGGCCGGCAATGCGGCCCCGTTGCTCGGCAACGTGGCAAGCTGAGGCCATCGCGTGGCCAAGGTTGCCGCGACGGCCTCGGCCGGATAGGCGGCATCGGTGGTGGCATAGATTCCGATCATCCAAAGTCTCCGTGCGGTACGCGCGTCGTTAAAGAACACCCACCCGGAGGGTTGCCATCCGGATACAGGTGCGCGAGGTGTATGCAAATCCCGCTGGCATACCGTCAGCCCAGATGAACGTCCTGGCGCGCCAGGGGCAACAGCCGTTCATGTTGCTCTGCCGACTGCCACAGCCGCACCATGACGTGCTTGCCCAAACCCGCTCGACCGATGCGCTGGCCCCGAGCCGCTGGTCGCACCCGAGCGATTCCTGTACCCTGAGCGCCGCAGGCGGCTATCCTCCGACGAACTAAGGCGATTCCCGGGAATATACATCCCAACTGCGCATGCCTGCAAAATCTGTAGGGCCTGTAGGGGCGACTTAAGTCGCCCCTACATGTTGGTACATCTTTATCCCGTCAATCGCCTAAGCCCCGTCACGCCAGTGCGGCACGACGGCGAGCCTGTCCAAACCCCATGCCGCCTGCCAGTACCCTCACCATGCAAACGCTTGTCCCATTCGCCATCATCGTGCTCAGTCTGCTGCCCTTGTTGCTCCTGGCTGGCGCGGTTTGGGTCTGGCGGCTGGTCCAGCGCCGTCGCAAGCGCCGCTCGCCGCTCACCACAGACCTGTTGCGCCCGCCCGGTTACGGGCTGTCGGAGCGGATCGATGACTTGCGCCTCGACCTGGACAGCTATGCCGTCGCCGCCTTGATCGCCCCACTGGTGTTCTTGGCAACCTACCTATTGCAGGAACGGCTTGGACACCAATTCAATTTGGCGACGACCGGAGTCATGGTCGGCAGCGCATTAATTTTGTCCTTGGCCTTCATCACCCAGCGGGTGATCCGCCTGCTCGGGCTCATCCGCAGCCACCGCGAAGGCCGCGACGGCGAATGGGCTACCGCCCAACTGCTGGAGCCCGTCATCGCCGGCGGCGGTCGCGTCCTGCACGACATCCAGGCGCCCGGTTTTAACATCGACCACGTCGTCATCGCCCCCGGCGGGGTCTTTGCCATCGAGACCAAGCACCGTTTGAAGCCCACCACCGGCGATGGCAAGGCCGATGCCAAGGTCAACTTCGACGGCAAGGCCCTGCGCTTTCCGGACTGGACCGATACCAGCACCGCCGACCAGGCAACCGCCCAGGCACGCTGGTTGTCCGAACGCCTGACCCGCGCCACCGGCCTGCCGGTGAAGGCCCGCCCGATCATCGCCTTGCCGGGTTGGTACGTGACCTTGACCGAGCGTTCCGAGGTGCTCGCCATCAACCCCAAGGCATGTAGCTTCATGTTGAAGCCCTTCACTGGCGAACCGCTCGCCCCTGACACCATCCGGCGCATCGCCTACCAGGTCGAGCAACTCTGCCGCCTGCCGGACCCGAATCGGACTACCGGTAAGCAGTAGCGCGGAAGCGCGACGAGGATGCTGCCGTCAGGCATGCGCCGACGCTGACTGAAAGCGCGCGGATCGCGGTCGTAGGGGGCTCCAACGATTTCGGTCGCAGCGCGCTCTCACCAAGTGAGCATCCGATGCCATACTGATTGCCTTCACTATCCAAATCTTTCCAGCCGATGCGCCACCCCATCGACCCCACGGTAGATGGTGTCTTCAGGGCCCTGTTCGGCGCCGAGGCCAATCGCGATCTACTGATCCATTTCCTCAACGCGGTGCTTGCTGCCGATCTGCCGGCACCGATCACCGCGGTGGAACTGCTGAACCCCTCAACGAGCGGGAGTTCTTGGACGACAAGCTGTCGGTGGTGGACGTGAAGGCCCGCGACGACGCCGGACCTGCCGGCGCGGATCCTCTATGGCTGGGCGGATCCCTACAGCGCGCAGTTGCAGAGCGGCGAGGACTACGGCGATCTGCGACCGTGCTGGTCGATCTGGCTCTTGGGCGAAACCCTGCGCGCGGCGGTGGACGGCTACGCGCACCGATTGCGGATGCAGGACGACCAGGGCCGGGCCGCTGCTCGACCACGGCGGCATTTGGCTGCTGGAACTTGGCAAGTTCGCTGCCGTCCATCGTGGGAGCGACGCCATCGACAGCGAACTGACCCGCTGGCTCAAGTTCTTCACCGAGGGCGAGCGGCTCGACCCCGCCGCCCTGCCCGACTGGATGCAGACCCCCGAGATGCGACACGCCATGAGCACGTTGACGGCCTTCTCCGACAAAGAGCGCGAATACCATACCTACCAGGCGCGGATGAACTATCTGCGCCAGCAGCGCAGCATCCAGCGGCGGGCCTTGGTCATAAATCCGCCCAAGACCGAGTGCGTCACTTGGTTATAGGGCA
>JACDZJ010000182.1_pt1 | contig 26659 bp, 23 predicted proteins | sample 7365721 | NCBI WGS metagenome assembly JACDZJ01 (sample SAMN15143480, study PRJNA637477) | pond metagenome | biome: freshwater wetland ecosystem [ENVO:00000243]; feature: pond [ENVO:00000033]; material: pond water [ENVO:00002228]; isolation source: pond water containing pink berries ... | reverse complement strand
TTTCGGTAGCTCGTTTGGTAAAAGCATGTATCAGAAATAAAGCTACCGAACCACCTAGCAGCAATGCCAAAAAGGTACGAAAAGCCAATTGAGGAAGGTATATCGGATTTAAAAATCCATACCAAAATGTTCGTTTTTGTTCCCAATCGCCCGGATCCATCATAAACCCAAGAATTGCAACGATAATTGCCATGGTAACCCACGAAAAAATAGTCAGAAAATAGCCAATGGCAAAATGCTTTTCTTTGCTAATGCCCAAGGTCCATTTTTTCCAGGTAAGGTAATAAAACATGACCAAAGCAACTTCGCTCACAAAAATTACCCATTCGAATAGCCATGCCGAGAAAAAAACGCGAATCAAACTCCCAATTGAATTGGGATTAACTAACGATGCCGAAAACCATATACCTACACCGGTAGCTGCCCCTACGGTGGTGGTAACGATAAAAACCACGCGCATCATTTTGTAGGCTAAATCGTCCCAATCGGAATTTTTACTTTGCAGCCCCTTAAATTCCATGATTGAAATAATAGGAACTAAACCAATGGCAAAACCATGATTCACAATGGTATGGATAATAGCTATTACAACGAATAGAAATCTATCACCAAAAAATGTTAAATGAAAAATTGGAAAATCCATATTGTTATTTTTTAATTATTAAATGTTTGATAATGAGACTGTAAAATTAATAGCTCATTTTTAAATAAAGTTCTACACTTCGTCCGGGTCGTTTTATTCTGCCCCAGTCCAGATGCTCGTAATAGACATTATTTAGTAAATTTGTAATTCCCAGTCCGGCATTAAAAGCAACTTTCGATAAGCTAAACCGATAGGCACTTTTTACATTCAAAACAGCATAAGCAGGTGTAACCCGTTCACCATAAGTTACATTAATTCTGTTTTGTGCCAATGCCGATTCGCATTCAGCTTGCAACTCCCAACTGTTTTTTTCGTACTGAATGGCAACAATGTTTTTCAGTGGCGAAATGAGTGGCATGGGTGTGTTTTTATTTATCTCGCCCAAAGTGAGTTTCGAAAGCACAAAAACGGATAATGATTTAAGCGGCGAATAAAGAATTTGTAAATCAGCGCTATACAAGCGTGCCGTTAGCACATTGGTATAAACGCGAGTGCCGTTGGTGTAAAAATTCATGGCTTGAATGTTGGGGTTTGTCGCTCCCATAATGTAATCGCCTATAAAACTGAGCGATTGATTCAGATTTGCCTTCAGTTTTGAATGGCTATACTGCAAATCGAGTCTAAAAAAGTTCGATTTCTCGGCTTTCAAATACGGATTCCCAATGTAATCGTAGCCATCGTAAGCGTTGAATAAATAAAATCCGAAAAGTTCGCCAATTGTCGGCATACGTTCGGCATAACCGGTAGAAGCCAGCATCGAAAAATGCGTATCAAAGCGGTATTGACCAGAAACATTCAGACTTTTCACCAACTTCGTTTGTGTTTTTTCAAGTTCGTAATTGAATACTGAAAATTGTTGCTGACCGTATTCCGATTGCAAATGGTCGATGTTGAAATCCAGTCTGCCATTTAGCGTTAAGGTAAGTTTATTGTTCAGATAAGTATTATTTTCTACAAAAAGTCCAGTTACATTGCGCAGCATTGCCGGCCAAGTTTGCATATACATGGGCTTTTCGGGCGCAAAACCGGCGTATCGCATGTGCATGGTCATTTCGGCCACCGAATTATTGGTGTAATTATCTACCTTTAAAGTAAATTTATTTTTTTCGTTCCAAGGCACAATCAGTTGAGCATAAGCACCCAAGGTAGAACTTTTCCCCGGCATATCCATACGCATATAAACCGAGTCGGATTTGCCAACAGGAGGATTTTCCAAAAAATACAAACTGTCGCGCTTCGAGTCGTCCATAATATGCACCACCTCGTTGAAATACAGTTTTGCTTTGAGTTGCGTTTTTGCTTTGTGTTGATATTCAAGCGCAAACAAAGTTGCCCGCGCCAAACTTACATCCATTGGTAATGCCGGATAACCCACATTAAAGCCAGCATCCATTAGAAAGTCGGCTTTGAAACTATTTTGTTTATTTGGTCTAAACATTATAGCCGAATGGATATTGGTTTTTTCGAATTGCGAGAATTTCACTTCCTGATTGTTCCCAACGCGGTAATTTTCGTTTTTACGGTACACGCCGTCCAGCAGCCACGACCATTTTTCGTTTCCCAACCCCAAAGTAAGCAATAGATTTTTACTTCGCGAAATACTTTCGTAACCAAAAGCAATGGACGCTATTTGAGCCTGAGCGCTATCCACCACAGGTTCCATCAAAGTCATATCCACAGCTCCACCAATATTGCAACCCGTATTAGAACTGCCTGTGCCCTGTTTTACAGTGATATTTTTGAGGTTTGTTGGTTCAATGTACGACGTGATGGGGTCCATCTTGTCGGTACAAGCTCCAAACATACGCATCCCGTCGATGGTAACATTGAGCTGACCGCCCGAAAATCCGTTTACCTGCGGTTCGAGCGCATAAGCGCCGCGTTTTATAAGTGACAAACCATTCAGGCGCGAAGTAATATTATCGAGCGTAGCAAACTGATTGGTTCGATAAAAATCAACCACATCGTTGTTGTTCAGGGGCAATGTTACAGCCACTACCAGTTCGTGCAATAACACAGTATCGCTCATATTATTTTTTACCTCCTGAGCCGAAATTGAAACTGAAAACAATATTGATAGAACGAAAAAATATTTTTTCGACATAATTGTTTGTTTGATAAGTAAAATACTTCCAGCGCATTAGCCCTGAAAATATTGTACTTTTTGAAAAAAGGCTATAGCTATTTAAAATGTAATGGTAAACGAAGCATTATTCGAAACCGGAGTTCCATCTTTTTTCACTAGCACATTTACTTTCCATTCACCAGTCATTGTAAAGTTCACTTTTCCTTTGTAATGTCCATTACCTGTGTGAGTCGGATTTACATTGTTTGGCGAACCGTGCCCCATGCTTGGCATTTCGGGTGTAATTTCAATAGTATAAGTGGAGTCGGCAGGCCAGCTCATCATGTTAGCTTTGCGGTGAAGTGTAAATTCAATGTCGTTCATTCCCACCTTTGGACTTGCAGGCTCAACCAACGACAAAACCAATTTCGAAGCATCGGCTGTTGTGGCTGTAAACACACTCATTACTGCCGGCGATGCACTGGCAACCACAATATCGAAGCTTGCAGTGCCTTCTTTATCGTTTTTATGATTGTGAATCATTGTGCTGAGTTTCCAACTTCCACCCATGCTTGGCATTACAAATGCTACCACTCCCGGAAACACACCATTAACAGCTGTTTCAGCCGGATTTTCGACCGGACAAGCGTGTACCATTGGCATTCCAGTTGTTTGAGGCATGGTCATTACAGGCATAAACTGAATATGTGCATCTTTAATTGTATCAGTAGGGTTTATTGAATCCAGCACCACAACAGTAAGTTTGTTGTAGCCCACAAAAAAGGCTTTTACGCCCCAAACTTGCACTTTTGCCGAAGCTCCGAGAGCATAACCTTCTGAAAGTTTTGTGAGTCCTGCCAATGGATTTACAGGTGTTACTGCTTCTTCGTCGCACGATGAAAAAATGCTAATTGTGATAATGAGTGCCAGTATTTTTGAAAGAATTGACTTCATATTTTATTGTTTTGTAGTGTCTTTAATTATTTATACGATGATTGTACATGCCTGTAATGCTGGATTACCGACATGCAAAAAAATGAGATGTATCACATTTGCAAAATAAATAGCTGTGAAACAAACTCTTAACTAAATAGAATGCTACATTTGTGGAGGCACAAAAATGAATGAAACGCATCGGGTTTCGAAAATCGTTTCGGGTTGAATAGGGTAATTGAACGAAAATTCGGTTGCACTTGGTAGTAAAGTACGAGTTTGTAAATACTCTTTGGATTCTTTCGATACAGGAATTTTTGTTGATTTTTTTTCGTTGGTTGTTTGGGTTTCGCGCGTTTCATTCACTTGTTTCACTTGCTTTTACATAAAACATTTTCCCTCACAACAACTTTCGGGCACATCTTTGTTTTCACACAAATTTTCAGCAATATAATCTTTGAAAAGCGCATACTCAAGGTATGGAATTTCGAATCTGAATATATTGAATATCAAGATGATTAAAAGCAGAATGGACAATACCCGATATTTCATTTGTAGGTTTGTAGAAGCCGAAAGAGTGAAATAGTCTAATAGTAAATCGTACAAAAATAATCAAAAAAACAAGAAGTACTCTACTATTCCTGATTTTTATCCGTATTTTTTTTCTTTGTAATTGATGATTTTAAGAGCTAATTCAGTCAAATTTTATTAAATATCCAACTTTTTTTTCCAATCTTTATATTTATTCAAAAACTTCAACTATCTTTGTGAGCGAATACTCACTTACTTTTTAAATATTGTTAGATTAAATATAAAATGGATATAACACCCCGACAATTAGAAATAATAGAAGCCACCAGCAAAATACTCACTACTTCGGGTATAAATGGGCTGACTATTAAAAATTTGGCTAAAGAAATGAATTTCTCCGAAAGTGCAATTTATCGCCATTTTTCGAGCAAAGAAGAGATAATGCTTGCCATGCTTAATTATTTGGCCGCAAGTATTGACCACCGATTGTCGAATTTGCCAAAAACCGAACATCCTGAAGATAGTTTAAGAGCTATGTTTCAGGAGCAATTTAATTTTTTTAGTCGAAATCCACATTTTGTAGTGGCTGTTTTTTCGGATGGATTGATGGAAGAAAGCAAGCGCATAAATGCATCTATATTGCAAATAATGGCTGTGATGATGAAACATTTGCTGCCCGTAATTATCGACGGACAGAAGAAAAATGTATTTACAAGTGCAATAGAATATGAGGATATTTTACACATTGTGATGGGCACTTTCAAACTTCAAATGTTTAAATGGCGACTGTTTAATTTTGAATTCGATTTAAAAGTAACTGGTAACAAAATGATTGATTCCGTATTAATTCTCATAAAATCAACTTAATATGAAGAAATTTCTGCCTTATTTTTCGGCTGTCATTCTGGGCTTATTTGGTACGCTCACCTTGTTTATGACAACTTCTGTCATTCTCGATTTATTTGGAATAAGAGCCAAAGAAGGCAATTATGTATTGTTTGTGGTGTGGGCAAATTTTATCAGCGGTTTACTCTATGTTGCTGCTGCTTATGGATTTGTAAAAAAGCAAGCGTGGACATCCAAGCTGTTGGGTGTAGCTGTGTCTATAGTTTCAATCGCATTTGTGGGATTAATGGTACATATTAAATCAGGAGGAATTTATGAAAATGAAACTGTGGGAGCTATGATATTCAGAGTTATTCTTACGCTTACTTTTGCCATACTAGCTCATTTTACATTATCTATTAAAAACAAAATGTCAAACTAAATTTTTTTAAACAATTATGTTAGTAAATACTCACAAACTAAAAAATGCACTTTTTGTGGCAATGGCAATAATGGCTGTTCCATTGCAAGCGCAACAATGGTCGTTGCAGCAATGCATCGACACTGCTCAGGTAAAAAATAAAATGCTGCAAATGAGCGCAAACAATGTATCGATAGGCGAACAGCGACACAAAGAAACTGTTGCCGGATTAATACCCAAAGTCAATATCAATGGCGATTACAAGTATTATTTTGATTTGCCCTATCAACTTATGCCAATGTCCACATTCAACCCATCTGCACCTGCCGGTCAATTTAAGGAAGCGCAGTTTGGAGTGGCTCACAACCTGAACTTCAATGTACAGTTTTCGATGCCATTGTTTAATTCGCAGGTGCTTGGTGCAATGGAAACTACTAAAATTGGTGGAGAATTGAGCAAACTTCAGCTGCAAAAAACGAAAGAACAAGTGTTTTTTGATATTTCAAATTTGTATTATAACGTACAAATACTACAAAAACAACTGGCTTTTATTGACAGTAACTTAGTAAATACCTCAAAATTGCTATCGAATATGCAATTACTAAAAGAACAGTTGATGATAAAAGCAACGGATGTTACAAAAGTGCAATTGCAATTGGCTCAACTAACAACGCAAAAGGAAATTGTAAGTAGCAAAATAGCACAAGTGTTGAATGCTCTGAAATTTAACATGGGAATTCCCATAAATCAACCTATTGAGATTGTTCCTAGCATTGAATTTAAGAATACCCGTGATTTCGCAACGCAAACTACCGTGGATATTCGCCTTGTTGAAACACAAAACAAGTTTTTGAAAAGCGAATTAAGCACGTTGAAGAATTCGCGTTTGCCATCGCTATCACTTTATGGCACGTATGGACAAACCGGTTATGGGTATGATGTGAAACCCAATGATTTTTTGAAATTCTTTCCGGTAAGTTTTGTAGGAGTGCAATTAAACTACCCTTTGTTTAATGGAACGGTAACGCAACGAAAAATTAATCAGAGAAAATTAGAAATATCCAATAGTAAATTGCAATTATCGTTGGCTACGGAGCAGAATTTAATGCTGATTGACAATGCAAAACGAACTAAATTCACAGCGCAACAAACCGTTGAAAATACATTGGCACAAATTAAATTATCCCAAACGGTATATGAACAAACCATTTTGCAACAAAAACAAGGAACGGCCAATTTAACGGATGTTCTGCTGGCTGACAATGCTTTGCGCGAAACGCAGCAAAACTACCTGTCGGCAATAATTGAGTATTTGAAAGCAGAATTGGAACTGAAAAAATTAACAGGAAACTTTTAAGTCAATTAAGAATTAAGAATTAAGAATTAATAATTTTCAAAAAAATTGAAATCATGAAGAAAAATATTATTTATATAGTTGTGGCATTGGCAATAGTAATTTTTACTGTCATTCGTCTGAAAAGCAATAAAGAAACTACTCAAAATAAAGTATATCAATACAATAAGAAATTGCCGGTGTATGTGCAAGCCGACACGCTGAAGCTCGAAAATGTAGAAAATTCCAATTTTTACACCGGAACTTTTGAGCCCAATAAAGAAACAAAGATGAGTGCCGATATTCAGGGTAAAATTAATGCTGTACTTGTTGATGCGGGAAGTGTGGTGGCTAAAGGTCAATTGCTGGTTCAGTTGGATAACTCTTTATTAAAACTACAGCTTCAAACTATTGATATACAAATAGAAGGATTGGAAAATGACGTGCGACGTTACCGGATTCTTGCTCAGGCAGATGCCATTCAAGGTGTGCAATTAGAAAAAACCGAACTGGGTTTAAAATCTGCCAATGTGCAACGTGCAACATTGCTGGAGCAAATAAGCAAAACAAACATTAAAGCGCCATTTGCGGGCATTGTAACTGCTAAACTAACCGAAGTCGGTGCTTTTGCTGCGCCAGGAGTTCCTTTGCTACAAATTACGGATATTTCGCAATTGAAATTTACGGTGAATGTGCCCGAAGGTGAGTTGCAAAAGTTTAAAACAAATCAGCAATATACGCTTCAAGCCGACGCATTTCCAGAAACAAATTTAGTGGGAAAAATTTCATTGATAGGCAGTAAAGCCAACATGGGCAATAGTTTTCCTATACAGTTTGCCGTAAAAAACACATCGGATTTGAAAATTAAATCGGGCATGTTTGGCAAAGTAAATCTGAAAAACAATAGTTCCAATAAACAAATAATTATTCCTGCTTCAGCCATTGTGGGTTCTAATATCCAACCACAAGTATATGTAATTACAAATGGAAAAGCAGTGATTAAAAATATTTCTATTGCAAGCAGGGTTCAAAATAAAGTGATTATTTCGAGTGGATTGAGTGCGAATGATATACTGATAACCAGTGGATTTATCAACATTTTTGAAGGTGCAAATGTTTTAATTAAGAATTAAGAATTAAGAATTAAGAAAATGAAAGAGAATATTATACAAACTAAAAGTTTTGCATTTGCAATTAGAATTGTGAATGCTTATAAATACTTACAATCAGAGAAAAAAGAATTTGTGTTGTCAAAACAAATGCTTCGAAGTGGTACATCGATAGGAGCAAATGTAGAAGAAGCAATTGGTGGACAATCAAAAAAGGATTTCATAGCAAAAATTTCTATTGCATACAAAGAAGCAAGAGAAACAAAGTATTGGATAAAGTTGCTTTTTGCAACCAATTATATGGACGAAAAAGCTGTAAATGCATTGCTGGAAGACATCGAAGAGTTAAGTAAAATTCTATCTTCTATACTTTTATCGTCAAAGGAACAAAATTCTTAATTCTTAATTTTTAATTCTTAATTGTAATTCCATGAACATAACAAAAATTGCCATAGAACGCCCATCACTTATCATCGTGCTTTTCAGCGTGTTGACATTGTTAGGGATTATTGGTTTCAAAAGTCTGAGTTACGAACTGTTGCCGGATTTTAACCAACCTGTAGTTGTTATTAAAACAGGTTATCCGGGTGCTGAGCCACAAGAAGTGGAAACATCAGTTTCGCGAAAAATAGAAGAAGCATTGTCGAATTTGGAAGGCGTTGATTATTTGGAAACAAAGTCGATGCCCAATGCTTCGGTTATCATTGTCAATCTGAAATACGGCACAGATTTGAATAAAACGATGCAAGCTGCTCAGCTATATATTGATAACATCAAAAAAGATTTGCCGAAAGACATTTTGAATCCCGTAATGAGCAAAGTTTCGCCCAACGATTTGCCCATCATTTCGATTAGTGCCAACAGCAATCTGTCCGAAACTGAGTTTTATCAGAAAATGAAAGATGATTATCTGCCTCAAATTCAGCAATTAAAAGGAGTTGCCGAAATTACTCTGATTGGAGGCGAAGAGCGTGAAATTCAGGTAAAAGTAAATCAGGACCAGCTCAAACTCTACAAAATATCACTTTATCAGGTTGTGGAAGCCATCAATCGTTCGGGAATAGACATTCCGGCGGGTAAAGTGCTGACTGGCAAAGAAAATAATTCGGTGCGCCTAACAGGGAAATTTGCTAACATTGATGACATTAAGAACGTGCAAGTGGCTATGCCAGTGCCAGGCAGTCCGGTTTATGTAAAAGATGTGGCTACTGTAATTGATGGTGTAAAAGAAATTAAATCGGTAAGCCGATTCAACGGAAAGTCGGGGATTGGACTTATGCTGAAAAAACAAGGTGACGCCAACGCGGTGGATGTGTCGAAATTGGTACGTACAAAATTGAAAAGCATTGAACAGCAAAATGCGAAGTCGGAAGTAAAATTTGTAATTGCCGACGACAGTACCGATAAAACAATTGCAGCGGTAACTTCGGTGGTGGATGATTTGATTTTGGCAGTAATTTTGGTTTCGTTGGTAATGCTCTTATTTTTGAGAAGTTACCGAAATTCGCTGATAGTTTTGGTGGCTATTCCTACATCACTGGTAACGGCTTTTGCCGTTATGTGGCTGATGGGTTACACCTTAAACTTGATGACGCTACTTGCTATGTCCTTAATTATAGGCATATTGGTTGACGATGCCATTGTGGTATTGGAAAACATTCAACGGCATTTGGACATGGGCAAAGACAAGCGAATTGCTGCTATGGATGGTCGTATGGAAATTGGATTTTCGGCGTTGTCCATCACTTTAGTGGATGTGGTGGTATTTTTACCCATTTTGTTTTTGCAGGTTTTTGTTGCCGATATGCTCAAGCAGTTTTCAATTGTTGTAATCACCTCCACATTAACCAGTTTGTTGGTTGGATTTACGATTACACCCTGGATGGCTTCCCGAATTGGGAAAAAGGAACATATTCTACCTACCAATTTTATGAACCGATTTTTAATTTGGTTCGAACACCAATTGGATACATTTATTGCATTTTACGGTCGATTATTAAAATGGGTATTGGGTCATAAAATCGTTTTTACTTTGTTTGTCATCTTTCTGTTGATTTTTACCGGTGCAGTCATGAAACAGGGTATTATTGGTAAAGAAATGATGTCAACCGGCGACCAGGGCAAGTTCCGGTTAAACTTAGAATACGACAAATCAATTACAGTTCAGCAGAATAACATCACTTCGCAAAAAATAGAAAGTTTTATTTTACAACAACACGAAGTAGCTTCACTTTTCAGTAATGTGGGCGGTCCAAGTACCGGAATTGGCAGTTTGGGTGTGGGCGTAGCTAACAAATCGGAATTTACCATACAGCTAAAACCTGAAAAGGAAAGAATCATTAAAACGCTCGATTTTATGAAATCGCTCCGTGTGGAAATGAAAAAGCAGTTCCCAAGCATCAACTTTTCGATGGCTGTTATTGGTTTATTACCCAAAATGGCGCCCATAAAAATAACGCTGAGCGGCAATGATTTAAGCTTAGTAATGAAAACCGCCAAAAATCTGAAAGCGATAGTGGAGAAAGTTCCCGGAGCTGATAATGTTCGGCTATCGGTCGAAGATGGGAATTCGGAGTTTAAAGTGATTCCCGATAAAGATAAAATGCAACGCCTGGGACTAAACACGGCTTATGTGGGTGTGAATTTGCGCACAGCATTTACCGGAAACGATGATGCTAGCATGACTGAAAATGGAACTGAATATCCGGTACGAATTTGGTTCGACGATTTCAGCCGGAAAAATTACGAAGATGTGCAGCGATTGACCCTTGTTAATCCGTTGAATATGCCGGTTGAAGTTTCTCAATTTGCCGAAATTAAGCAAGATAACTCTCCTTCCATGTTGGAGCGGTTGGATAGGCAAACTTCGGTAACACTGACAGCTGAATCGTTTGGTCGTCCTTCGGGAACGTTGGCCGATGAAGTAATTAGTGACTTGAAAAAGAACCCATTGCCCGATGGTGTAAAAATGTCGTGGGGCGGTGATATTAAAACGCAGAACGAAAGTTTTGGTGCACTTGCTACCGTTTTACTCATTTCATTTTTGCTTATTTACCTTATCATGGTAGCACTTTACGATAATTTTATTTATCCGTTTGTAGCTTTATTTTCTATTCCAATGGCAATTATCGGAGCTTTTTTAGCGTTAAATCTATCGCTGAATGACCTGACGCTATTTGCACAGCTGGGTTTGATTATGCTTATGGGACTTGTTACTAAAAATGCCATTCTGATAGTAGATTTTACCAATCAACTCAAAGCACAAGGCAAACATTTCAAAGAAGCATTGCTTATTGCCGGCAAAGAGCGGATGCGCCCCATTTTGATGACTACACTTTCGATGATTATTGGTATGTTGCCCATTGCGTTGGCAAAAGGCACAGCCAGCGAGTGGAAAAATGGTTTGGCTTGGGTAATTATTGGTGGCTTGTTTTCGTCATTGATTTTAACTGTATTTGTGGTGCCAATGGTTTATTATGTGGTTGATACCGTTAAAGAGAAACTTGGCAAAAAGAAATGATTTTTTGAATTTATAATCTAATAATCAACACATTAATTGTATGAACTTGAAATATAAAAACGAAATCTTGGTAGCATTATTATTGGTAATAACCGTAGTTGCCTTTTACTATCTCTTTGCAATAATACTGCCTTTTGTAATTGGATTAGTACTGGCATTTTGGTGTTTGCCTTTAGTAAATTAAATACAGAAACTTGTAAAAGTTAGAGCATTAGCCACAAGTTTATTTCTGGCTGCTTGCGTAGGTCTAACAGTCCTTTTTGTTGTTTTATTGGGTAATTACGTCAATAGGGATTTTAAACGATTAGCTACCAGTTTTCAGGTTCTAAGTTCCCAAAACAAAGACAAATTGACCACTGCCGAAGTGAAAATCAAAGAATACATTGCCGTTTTTTACGATACTGATCAATTGGAATCGTCCCTAAAATTGAAAGCAGATTCAGCAAGTCAAGTATCCACAAGTGGAAGCCTTGCTGGAATTGACACTCAGGTTATTGAAGATAGTTTTGCAAAAATAACGGACGGCTTTGGGAGTAAACCGACAGACGAAGCATCAAAGAAAAGCAGCATTGGCATCGTTAGTATTTTACTTATGTCTGTATCCTATTTTGTACTAATTCTTTTTAATATTGAGTATTTCGAAACACTCCGAAAACGATATGTTGGTAAAAAAACAGCTTCGCGATTTAATACCGTAATGTCCGATTTCAATCAAAGTTTTGTGAAATACTTTGCTTTACGAGGCAAAATTGTTCTCCTTTTATCACTTATTTATCTTCCGGTATTTATACTTTTGAATATGCCAGGAGCCTTGCTTTTCACGTTTCTGATTCTATTTCTTTCGTTTATTCCTTATCTTCAATACCTGGTTTTAATTCCTGCTTCGGTGGCTTGTTTGGCACTTTCAACAGAAGGAAATCAATCCTTTTTGTTGTATTTTGGCATAGTAGCAGGTACTTTTGTATTGGCAAGCATCATTGAAGAATTTGGACTTAGCCCCAGAATAATGGAAAAAAACATTGGAATAAATCCTGCAATAATGGTACTTTCAATCAGTGTTTGGACTTATGTATTGGGCATGCCCGGACTTATTATTGGCATTCCGCTCACAAGTTTGTGCCTAATTTATCTGAAACGATATGTAGAGCCGGTGATTTTGAAGTTAAATAATTGAAATACGTTCGATTTCGTGATTATTTTTATAATAACACAAATAAATAGTCTTTAAATTAGGATAGCAAAAGTAGATTTGAATGCATCTAACAAAAAACAAATTCACTCGAAAGGAAAAATTTGTCACTCAATAATGGTTTTTCGTCACTAAGAGAAGTTTTGGCTCTAAATTCCGAAAGAAATGAAACCGACTAAAATTTCTTAAGAAAATTCAGAAAAAAAAATAGTCGTTCGGAAAATTTCCAGACGACTATTTTTAATTACTAAGCTTTTAGTTTATTTTGCAACCCAAAAACAACGAACGGGTGACACGATTGAACCTGATGCTTTCAGTTTGTTGAATGCTTTGTCAACTTCTTTACGGTCGAAGCCGGTAATTTCTGCAATTTTTCCTGCGTTTACTGGTTCTCCCACTTTTTTGATGGCTTCCAATACTTTTTCTGCTGTTTCCATAATTTTTGAATTTTACTAATTGCTTATTTATAAGTGTATTATATTAATTTTTTTTATATAATGTTTTTTAACTCAATATTGATGCATTTAATTTTACTTAGATTGTTGTTATATAGCATTATAGCATTTTTAAATTAGCACATGGTAGCAAAGCGGACATTCCGCATGACTGGATTTTCAAATTAACAAATCAACAGGTTCTTGTCTATGTTATCTTATTCAATGTTCTTCCTTACTTTTTTTAAAAATACCTGCATTCTTTCCGAATCTTTGTTGTCAATAATATCCATCAAATCTTTTAATTCTGCTCGTATTTTTTCTACCTGATTGTGAGTGTGCGGATTAAAAAGAATTTCGGTTAATAAATAATCATCTTCGCCCAGCAAGCCTTTGGCAATATCCATGTGACGTTTGAATGTTGTACCTGGTGCTTCCTGCGGAATCATTACCGAAGCAAAAACCAAGGTTGAAGCAAATGGAATGGACAAAGAATATGCAATTGTTTCGTCATGTTCATCAAAACTGTATTCAAAAATTTTTAGTTTCAACGAACCATACAATTCTTTGAAAAAAGCTTTACTTAAATGGTCAGATTCAGAAATAATAATAGCACCTTGTGAATTCAAATTATCCAATGTGGCAAAGGTTGGTCCAAACATTGGATGTGTGGAGACATAACGCATACCCGTGTTTTCGTAATATTCCTGAATTCCAGTTTTTACAGATGCGATATCCGAAATAATACAATTTTTTGGTAAGTATGGTAATACAGCCTGAAAAGCTTCAATAGTAAATTTTAGTGTTACACAATTAATGACCAGTTCAGGTTCAAACTCACGAATCTCATCGTATTCGGTCATACGATAGGTGTTGAATACAAAACGCAATCGTTTCGGATCAGTATCGAACAGCGCTACTTCGTGCTGAATGCACAATACATCGGTAAGAAAAGTGCCCATTTTTCCGGCACCCAAAACTAATATCTTCATTTCAATTTTTATTTGACTGCAAAGGTAGAAAAAATGTGCCAATAATCGTTTTATTCTGATTCGGTAAATGCTGCCCGTTTACTGAGCAGTTTTTAGATTTCAACCAGGATTATTGTGCCTTTTTTCCCTCTAGCGGAACAAAGAGCAAAGTTATTATGCCGGGAATACCCAATACAACCGTAATTAAGAAAAAATATTGATAGCCCATGCCGGGGAACAAGTTTGCAATGGTCATTTGAAGTTCACCGCTAAAGAAGCCCGGAATCATCATACCCAATGCTGAAATACCCGTTGCTATAGCAAAATATGTGGTTTTGTACTGTCCTTTAGAAATTTGCATCATGTAAATCATAAGTGCAGTATATCCAAAACCATAACTGAATTGTTCAATCGCCAACAAAGGAACAGTGGCACTAATTGATTCCGGTCGAATAAAAGCTAGGATACTGTACACAATAGTGGGAATATTGATAATTAATGCCATGTACCAGATCAATTTTTTTAATCCATATTTAGCAACAATCAGCCCTCCCAAAATACCTCCTACAATAATGGCAGTTACACCAAAAGCATAAATAACACCTACATCTTCTGTCGAAAAACCCAACCCGCCAATTTCCCGTGCATCTTTAAAAAACGGAACAGCTAATTTTATAAGAAATGCCTCACCCATTCGGAATGTAAGTATAAAAAGAACTACTGCAATAATTCCCGGTTGTTTAAAGAATGAAATAAATGCCTCTTTTGCAGAAGGTCTCTCAATATTCGTGTCTGCAATCGTCGCCGAATTTAAACTTTCCGAAGCAGGTTTGGGTAAAATAAACCTATGGTATAAAAAAACCAAGGCAAACAGAATTGCAGCAAAGTTATAGGCAAAAGTCCATGCTTTGTCGGGAGAATATGAATGTTGGATAAGATAACCGGCAAACCATACGATAAAACTATTGCAAAAAAAGTTAGAAACACGGTAGAACGTGCTTCTAATACCGGCAAACGAACTTTGATGTTCTTCGGTTAACGAAATCATGTAAAAACCATCTGCTGCAACGTCGTGGGTTGCTGACGTAAAAGCAATTAGCCCCAATATTACCATACAAGCCAAAAAGAAATTGGGTAGTTGGAGTGCAAAGCCAAATGCAAGAAATAATGCGACTATTACTAGTTGTGTGCCCAACACCCAATTACGTTTGGTCGAATTGGTGTCAACAAAAGGACTCCAAAGCATTTTAAAAATCCATGGTAAATAAAGCAAACTGGTGTAGCGTGCAATATCGGCATTATTTACACCCATGTCTTTAAATACCACAACGGGAACCATGTTTACTAAAAAATAAGGAATACCTTGCGCAAAATAAAGCGTTGGAACCCATGACCAGGGAGAGGATTTTTTGATGTTGTTGTTTTTCATATTTATAAATTCATTTTTTTTTGACATTCATTCACCCCAAATTCTTCAGTGATTAGCTATGTTATTCTACCTGAAACTTTTTTAGAACAAATCTTCCATGGTCAACTCATTTTGAATCAATCCCATTGAATACTCATTTTGTTTTACGCCATAAGTTGTAATCATGGTCATAAAAACTGCTTTGCGTGTTTTTGTTTCGCTCTTGAATGTGCCGATTTTATTTCGCAAATTTTCATTATACTTTTTATTTATTGTGAATTCATTGATAGCGTATTTCATTTCACAGAGGTTGATTACTTGATCGTTACGTTCGATCAGCAAATCAATTTGTACACCATTTTCGGCCTCTTTGCTTCGCCAGGCTGCCGATTTAGTTTTAATTCCTGAAATTCCAAGTTTGATTTTTATTTCAGCTATATGTGCCATGCAAACCTGTTCGAAGGCAAATCCTGCCCATGCTCTATGGTTAGAATTATCGATGCTGTTCATCCAATAATTTTCATCATTTATTTTATTTCCATTTATGAAATGGAAATAAAACATGGAGTAGAAATCGGTTAGGTGGTATTGGCTGTCTCTCGTTTTTTTTTCAATTGGAGTATAACGCCTTATAAATCCGCTGCTTTCAAGCTCTTCTAGCTTTTTTGTGGTTCCACCACCATTAGGTAATTTAGTGTTTGTAATTAGTTCTTTACGAGTAAAACCCTCTGTCTTACGACTCAAAGCTTCAATAATTTTTACATGATTTTCGGAATGCTTAAATAAAGAAGCATACAAATTGTCAAACTCATTTCGAAGCATTCCGTTTTGTGCAAAAAAGAGCAAATCAATGTTTTGGTATAAACTAAGTTCGGGTTGCAAAAGGCTTAGATAATAGGGTATTCCGCCCATTATCATGTAGCTTTCTACTATTTGGTATCGGTTCCATTTTATGTTTCGTTTTCGAAAATACTGCTCACATTCGTTCAGCGTAAAGGCATTTAATTTAATTTTGCATGTTAAGCGGTTGTGTAAACCTCCTTTGTTATTTATCAACTTGTTTGTAATCCAAGAAGTGGCTGATCCACACACAATCAATAAAATATCCTTACGCGCCGAAGCCCAACTATTCCAAAAATGCTCCAAGGCACTGATAAAGTCAGATTTTGGAGTATCTATCCAAGGCAATTCGTCCAAAAACACCACCTTTTTTTGTTTCTTTCTCTTTTCGAGCATGACAATAAGCTGATGAAAAGCTTCAAACCACGACTTTGGTTTCGTGATTTTCTTTTTAGTTTGCTTTTGTAAAGCTGTCTGAAAATTTAATAATTGCTGCGTTGTTGTCAAATTTGCTAATCCGGTAAGCTGAAAATCGAAAGAGTTCTTAAAGTATTCACGAATTAAAAATGTTTTTCCAATTCGTCGTCGACCATAAATAACCACAAACTCCGAATTATCAATATTTACTAGCGAAGTTAGTATTTTTCTTTCTGTTTCTCTACCAATGAGTTGAGTCATTTTGAGTGCGTTTATAATGCGCTACAAATATATAAATAATATGAGATATAGCGCATTATAATCAAATTTAATTTCAAACTTCATCTTTTTTATTGCTTCATAGTACGCTATAAGTCTAATAAAATTGGAGATATAGCGCGCTATAACGATTATATAATACAATAATTATAAGTGTATCTATCAATTTTACAAGTAATTATCAGTATATTCTCTTTTACTCGACTTCATCAAAATAATAGAACAAAATGCGTTGTAATCAAATTAAGATTTTCAAATATAAAACTTAATATTGTTTTATAATGCGCTATAAGTCTAATAAAATAGGAGATATAGCGCGCAACAACAATTATATAATACAATAATTATAAGTGTATCTATCAATTTTACAAGTAATTAACGATATATTCTCTTTTACTCTACTTCATTAAGATAATTGGACAAAATGCGTTGTAATCAAATTGAAATTATCAAATACGAAACTTCATTTATATTTTATAATGCGCTATAAGTGTAATATAATAGGAGATATAGCGCGCTATAACGATTATATAATACAATAATTATAAGTGTATCTATCAATTGTACAAGTAATTATCAGTATATTCTCTTTTACTCTACTTCATTAAGATAATTGGACAAAATGCGTTGTAATCAAATTGAAATTTTCAAATACGAAACTTTATTTATATTTTATAATGCGCTATAAGTGTAATATAATAGGAGATATAGCGCGCAATAACGATTATGTATTTCGATAATTTAATGTATATGTGTCAGTAATACAATTAATTATCATTATATTTTTTTTAACTCTGCACCACGGAAATAATGCAATAAAATTTCATTATACCGATATCCTTTTTCGCCCATTACGGCTGCGCCAATCTGGCAAAGTCCCACACCATGACCCCAACCTGCGCCTGTTAAAGTGAAATGTTGCGGAATATTGTCGATTATTTCAGATTTGTCTACCACAAAAGCTGAACTATAAAGATGCGAATTGGAAAGCCATTTGCGGATTTCAAGTTCTTTTCCTACGGTCAAAGTTTGCTTTGTTCCAACAATTTTAAGTTCGATAATTCTTCCTGATTCGCCCCGTTTAATGGGAATTAAATCAATGATTTGTCCAAAATCTATTCCCGAACGACGCGAAAGAATTTCAGATAGTTCGGTTTGTGCGTATTCCACTTTCCAACGATAAAAATCGGTAGTTTCCTGATCATAATTGTTTAATACCTGTGACAATACTTTCTTGTCAGTAGTATTGCAGAATGCAGCCGGTGATTGACGAATCCATTTTTGTGCATTTGTTTCATCCGTCAAATCCAAATCAAAACCTTCGGGATTTTGAGGATTATCAATAACCGGTGTAAGATACGGATAATGCTCCGGCGCCCAGCAATTTTCAAATGATTCAGAAATTCCACCGCATGATTTTGAATATCGTGCATCGCAAATCCCGTTTTCAAACATCAATACCTCACCTCGGGTGGCTTCTATAGCATTTTTCACCGCTTTGGTTGAAGCTCTGGTAATGCCCTGATAACGTTGACAATGATCGTCGGCACAAACATCAAAATGCGTGTGAGTGTCACGTTCGTACCATTTTATGTGTTTCGTGTTTCGTGTTTCGTGTTTCGTGTTTTCAGTTTTATATCTTGGTTCTTGGTTCTTGGTTCTTGACTTCTGAAGTGGACACAACAACCAACTTCTGGAAATTACCGCATGTGCTTTCAGTAATTCGTTGGAGGCAGTGGCGCTCATTTCGCTCGAAATAACGCTTGTGAGATAATCTTCAACATCAATTTTATTTATAGCAGTCAACTGTCCACTGTCCACTATCAATTTTAATTGCCCTTTAAAGCGTTGATTTTCTTTGCGTTCCCAATGGAAATTGATGCCAATCACCACATTAATCAAATCAAATGATGCATTTTCAGTTATGGGTTCAAGAATAATTTCATCTGTATAATTGTTATCGAATACAATCTTATTATCCTTATATTCAGCATTTTGTTTTCTGGAATAACATTTTCCGTTCGACGATTTGAATTCACCATTCAGTACAAATTCAATGGTACTGGCTGATAAAATACCGACATGTATGGTTGGTTCAGTTTTCATGTGTTTTTTTAGTAAAAAGACACTTTGATGTCTAAAGTGAGCTTTGTTCAAAGATGCTAATAATATCTTCTTTTGTTATTTTTTCAAAATGACTTTCAATGGGCGTAATGAATATTCCACTCATTTCTACAGTTGCGGGGCTAACAAGCAATTGTTGGTCACCTTCTACCGAATACTGCCATGGTCGAAAATTGGCACGTGGTAGTATAAAAGTGAACCAGTTTCCTTTTTCGTAAGAGCAAACAATATTCATCATGGGCTCAGTTTTGTTTTCAGTTTGAAATTGTACAAACAGTTTTTCAAAGGCAATTTTTGCGTCCAAAATCGTATTTGATTCAATACATAAAACAGTTCTCAGGTAATTCTTCAGCGAAAATAGTTCGTAATTATTTCCTTTTTCAATCAACTCTCCATGTTGCGACTTGAGATTTTTATAATCCTTGATAAGGGGCAAAAAATTCTTTGTTCCTGCCTGAAAATGTAAATGATCGGGTGCAGAAGCACCACATTTCGGTCCGTTATAGAAAACCACGTATTGGTCCAAAGTTTCTGCTAATTCAAGCATATCGGTAAAATATGGTTTGATTTGCTGTTCGATATGTTCTTTGTGTGGAATGGTGAAATGTTCAGGGAAAATTGGGAATGGATTGACCAGAATGGTGTAATCGCCGGCATCAATGCATCTTTGTTCGGCAGGCAAATTAGCAGTACAAAGAAAACATTTCCGCTCTGCTATGGTTTTTGCATCAACTTTTGCTCCCGAAGAAACCATTCGTGCCGGATTAAACTGAACCTTTACTTCGAAATTGTCGAAAGTAAAGCTTTTAGTTTTCACGGTTTTCAATCCTGCATAATTTACTCGGGCAAGTTCCCAATCAGTTAATTGTTGCTTGAATAAAGCCGAAGTTTGGGTGTTTCGTTTTTGCATTTACCTGTTTAATTTTGGAACGCGAATTACGCAAATGATTCGCAAATTTTAAATTAAGGATACTAGAACACAATAATCAGTTATAAAAAATAATTTTTTTCAACGCAAAGCCGCTAAATTGCAAAGCCGCAAAGAAAAACTGAAAGTTTTTGTCTTAGCGTTCTTTCTCTTGGTGTTGAATATGAGTTATTAAAACTTAGCGGCTCCACGTTGCACGGGATGTTCCATTTGCGTTTAGTTTTTTATTTGGAGCAATCATCAAAATCATTAAATCATATAGCTAAAATGTTGTTTTTAAATACAATAGATGCTTTTGTAACGAACCATTGAGAACAAAAAAACCTACTTAAGGAGTTTTTGGTTCATTCTAGCTTTCAATTCTATCGTTCTAATTTTATCTTTGTAATGGTTGTGTCCATTCATTTTCACTACATCCAATTCTGCATCGGAGTTTTCGTCCCAGCGACGACAAAGGTAAACTGAATCGTAAATACGCCCAATCTGATATTCTCTGCTGATATTAAGACCTAATGCATAGTCTTCACCATAACTGGTGTTTGGCACTTTTATTTCGCGGAGTACAGGTGTGTAGAAAGCACGTGGAGCACCCAATCCATTGATACGCAAAGCATTATTTCTTCCGTTTTCCGGCGACCATTCCTTGTGGTCGATAAGTCCCGGTGCAATGGTTTCCATTTTGAAATTGGTCATGGTGTACGAACCAATCACCATAGCACAATTTTGTTCGTAAAAAGCATTCACTATGGTTTGGAGTGTGTTGTCTTTTTCATAAACGTCGTCACTGTCGAGTTGAACAGAAAATTTACCACAATTGATGCTTTCAACGCCTACATTCCAACATCCGCCAATTCCTAAATCGCTGCGATTCGGTATAATATGAATAACACGATTGTCGGCTTTTGCGTATTTTTCAATTATTTCGGAAGTGCCATCGGACGAGAAATTATCTACAATTATCAAATTAAAATTAAAAGACGTTTTTTGAGAAAGCACTGATTTTATGGCATCTTCCACTGTTTTTACACGGTTTCGAATAGGAATAATTACCGAAGCTTCCACCGGAAAATTTCCCTCGTTGAAAGCAATTGATTTAAATTTTGGAGGCAAATATGCTCCAATTTTTTTTAAATGATCGGTACAAGCTGCTTCCATTTCAATTTGAACTGCCCGATTTTTTGGATCTACATAATCGAAAAGTTTCTCACCGCTTTTGCGGGTGTCGAATTCAATTTCAGAATATAAATACTCGTTAATATGAACCAATTCAGCTTGTTGTGAAACTTTCAACCTGAGATTGTACAATCCGGCATACTTATAGTTTTCGCTTGTTTCGCTCACTGCTTTTTTCAAATTATCTGCATTATAAAACAGCACTGAGCCAAAATTAAAATCATCGCGCAAACTTCCGGCTTGATAATCAATTAAAGGTAAAGTAGTGCGTTCGTCATTGACAATTTGATAATAATCGGAATAAACTAAACCTGTATCTAAATTCTCAGCAATATGAAAAAACCTTTCTAATGCGTATTGTCCTAATTCCAGGGTTGTATCCTTGGTATAAATCAACGAAAATTGTGTTGTTGATTTATTTGCAATTTTTTGTAAAGTGCTACTAGTCAGTAATGAATCAATTTCGATGCATTCACATCCTGCAATGGTAGCATTGTTTCCGGGAGTACAAAGCAGATAAACAGCATTTACGAGCTCCGATTGTAATAAGTTTTGGGCTGTTTTTTCAGCTTGAACCGGATTGTTGAAAGCGATAAAGCAATTAATTGGTTTCATAATAGTTGATTTTTTACTTAATTCCTCGGAAAAGGATTAAGTTTATTTTAAAAATGTGTTTTATATATTCGACCTCTCCCTAAATCCCTCTCCCAAGGAGAGGGACTTTGCCGAGTGCAGAACTGAAAATTATACGATATTATTTATTTCCAACTACTTATATAAAGTCGTTCTTGTTGTTTTGAATCATTTGTAAATCATTGATTTATTTCATTTTCAAATGAATTTTACGCTACATTGGTATATGATATTGAACAAATGCTTCAATTGCTTCGTAGGATGCCAATCCCAATTGTGAATAAAGCTCAGCAGTTGCACGATTTCGGTCTTCTGACCGTTGCTAGAACAAGCGTTCGTCGTTTCCCATAAATGGAGCACTTTCCATTTGCGATTGATGACGCAAAATTGCATTGCGTTTATTCCTCAGTTCCTCTGGGCTGATTGGAACTGCCATTTCAATGTGGTCAATTTCCCATTCTTTCCAGGCTCCCCGGTACATCCATATTCGGCAGTTTTTCATCCAATCTTCGTCTTTCATTTCGTCGATAGCTGCCAGTGCTGCGTCAAGGCAAACTTTATGAGTTCCATGAGGGTCGGCCAAGTCACCGGCTACAAATATTTGTTGCGGTTTCATTTCTGCCAGTAATTTTTTAATAATATCAACATCAACAAGATTTATAGCCCCTTTTTTTACTGTTCCGGTTTCGTAAAAAGGCAAATTTAAAAAATGTACGTTTTTGGAAGGTAAACTCATATATCGACAAGCAGCTTTGGCTTCTCCACGACGTATCAGAGCTTTCATTTCTAAAATTTCAGGTGTATCCAAATCACCTTCTTTTTTATCATGGAGGATGAATTGACTGAATTCTGAGTATTTTGATTCCAAAATTTGATTTTCATTGTCGTACTTATCTTTAAAACCCTTCAGAAATGACAGGAAACTAATTACTTCTTCGTCAGCAACGGCAATGTTTCCAGAGGTTTGGTATGCTACATGAACATTGTGATTCTGATCAATAAGACGCTTGAAAGTTCCACCCATCGAAATGACATCATCATCGGGGTGAGGACTGAATATTAATAGATTTTTTGGATATGGAATTGCTCTTTCGGGGCGATTTGTGTCATCAGCATTTGGTTTTCCACCGGGCCAACCGGTTATGGTATGTTGCAAATCGTTGAAAATACGGATATTTACGTTGTAAGCTGAGCCAAAAAGAGCCAACAATTCGCTCAAACCATTTTCGTTGTAATCTTTATTTGTAAGTTTTAAAATAGGTTTGTTAATTTTCATACAAAGCCACACAATAGCACGGCGTATTAATTTATCATCCCACTCACACGAAGTTACAAGCCATGGACGACTTATTCGAGTCAATTCGCTGGCTGCTGATAAATCGATACATAATTTTACGTTTGTGTGAGTTTGTAAATACGATGCTGGTAATGCATCGGTAACTATTCCTTCAATTGCACTTTTGATAACCGACGATTTGTGTTCGCCCCATGCAGCCAAAATGATTCGTTTAGCTTTCAATATTGTTCCAACTCCGAGGGTTATGGCACTTATCGGTACTAATTCAATACTTCCAAATAGCTCAGAAGCATCTTTTCGGGATAAATTATCTAATAAAATAAGGCGTGTTGAAGAATTTAACTGAGAACCGGGTTCAATAATACCAATATTACCCGAACGACCAATTCCTAATATTTGAAAGTCGATACCTCCAAGATTTGCAATTTTTTGTTCGTATATTTTACACTCATTGATAATTTCCGATTTATCAACTGTAATGTCGGGAGAGTAAATGTTTTCTTTTAAAACATCAATATGATTGAATAATAACTCTTTAAGTTTTGATAGACAACCTTTAGAAGATTTATTTAAAGGATAAAATTCAAATAAATTGACAAAAATCACATTTTTAAAGCTCAATTCTTCTTCTTTGTGTAATCGTACCAATTCATTATAAATACTCACATGTGTTTTTCCATTTGTAAGTCCGATAACACAATTTTCACCCAGTGTTTGTTTTTCTAAAATAAGTGTTGCAATTTCAGCTGCAACATGTTTTGTCCCAATTGATTCGTTATCGAAAATTTCTGATTGTGTTTTTTCAAATCGGGTCACACGTGACAATTCGAAGATATCTTCGGGTTGATAATATCTTTTTGGAATTCGAACCAAAGTGATTTGTGAGCTTAAGTTAGTTCTCATAAAATTTCAATTTGGATAATTTTGAGTAAATAAACTTTGAGCAAAAGTAGTCAATTTTTTTAAACTTTCAAACTTTCTGCAAACGTTTGCATTTAAAACTGTATTTTCTCGCTTTTTTTGGTTGGGTCAATCTTTTTCTGTTATTTTGCATTGAAATTTTTAAATAATAACTCTTAAAAAATTGTATTATGATGTTAATTGCCGATAGTGGTTCTACAAAAACTCATTGGTGTCTGCTCGAAAAATCGGGCGAAATAAAACATATTTTCACAAATGGAATCAACCCATATTATCAATCAGAGGTAGAAATAACCTGTGATATTGAAATGAATTTGCTACCAGAGTTAAAAGATACTGTTGTAAATCATATTTATTTTTATGGTGCAGGGTGTTCATTCCCAGAGAAGAAAGCATTAGTAATCGATGCTTTGGGTAATAATTTCAGGGATGTTACAATAAAAGTAGAAAGCGATTTGTTAGGTGCTGCACGTTCGCTTTTCGCAGGAAGTAAAGGAGTTGCTTGTATTTTGGGAACTGGTTCAAATTCTTGTTTGTACGATGGCAGAAGTATTATCGAAAATGTATCGCCACTAGGATTTATTCTGGGAGATGAAGGAAGTGGTGCGGTGCTGGGTAAAACTTTGATAGCAGACTGCCTGAAAAATCAACTAACACCGAAATTAAAGAATAAGTTGTTGACAGAATATAAATTAACTCCAGCCATTATACTGAATAAAGTGTATAAGCAAGCATTTCCCAATCGATTTTTAGCAGGATTGACTCCATTCTTATTAGAGCACATCGACGAACCGTCAATATTTAATCTAGTTTACGATAGTTTTGATGCTTTTTTTGTTCGGAATGTAATGCAGTATCCGCTCAAAGACATCAAAGTGGGATTTGTTGGTTCCATCGCATTTTACTTCCGCGACACACTTGAGATTGTTGCTTCGAAACGTGGAATAGGCATTTCTGAAATTGTTCAAAGTCCGATGGAAGGCTTGATTGCGTACCATAGAAGACTTCCGGCTACTGAAGGAGAATAAGAAAAGAGCCCCTAACCCCTAAAGGGGAAAAAGAAATATTACTAATGATTATATGCAACTATAACATGAAAAATAAGGAAAATAAGGTAATCGAAACTAACTTCAACTCCTGGGGAACTGAAGTTCATTCCTTTATAAAAATTACCGAACAAAATTCGCTACACGATAATCTCGATAAAAAGTCTGTAGGTCAGTTACTTATTGAAATGAATGAGGAAGATAAAAAGGTTCCATTTGCGGTTGAAAAAGCAATTCCACAAATTGAGGCTTTGGTTGAAAAAATTGTAGACCGAATGAAAAGTGGTGGTCGTATTTTTTATATGGGAGCTGGTACCAGTGGGCGTTTAGGCGTTTTGGATGCTTCCGAAATTCCACCAACATTTGGTATGTCACCTCATTTGGTTATAGGATTAATTGCCGGAGGTGAACGAGCATTGCGCAATCCGGTTGAAAACGCAGAAGATGACCTGAATAAAGGCTGGGAAGAGCTTTTAGGTTATAAAATCAATAAAAATGATACGGTGATTGGAATTGCAGCTTCGGGAACAACACCCTATGTGATAGGTGCTTTGCGAAATGCCCGTGCCAATGGAATTCTGACTGCTTCGGTGTCTTGTAATCCCAATTCGCCAATTGCGCAGGAAGCAGAAATTAAAATTGAAGCCATTGTAGAACCTGAGTTTGTAACAGGAAGTACACGACTTAAATCGGGAACAGCACAAAAACTTGTGTTGAATATGATTACAACGGTTACAATGATTAAACTGGGGCGTGTGAAAGGTAATAAAATGGTGAATATGCAACTTTCAAATGCAAAACTGGTAGATCGGGGAGCTAGAATAATAGTAGAAGAGTTGGGGATGGAGTACGAAAAAGCAAAAAATATTTTATTAATACATGGATCAGTTAAAAAAGCAATAGACATATATCGTCAACAAAATAAAAAATAATTGAAATTATGTTTTATAACATAATTGCAAACGTTTGCAGATAGAACTTTTTTCTTTCCTTTGTAAATAAATTTTTTATAAATAATTGTCAATATGTTATTCAATTATATTGCAAACAAATAAATTAATTTTATGTAAAAAATTATTCTTTTATTTGTAGGTTTCATTTTCATTTTACAATATAGTTATAGTCAGAAAACGACTGTAACCGGAACAGTAAAATCCAAAGAAGATGGTTTGCCCATTATTGATGCATCTGTTATGGAAAAAGGAACTACAAACGGAACAATTACAAATTTTGATGGAGTTTATTATATTACGATTTCAGAGGTAGCAACACTAGTTTTTCGCTATATAGGGATGGAAAAGATTGACCGAAAAGTAGTAGGAGCAGGTGTGTTGAATACTATTATGAATTCGAGTTAATTGCTAATATCGTTAATTTTGTGGTCGAAACCTGCATCATGCATTCTATTTCGAGTTTCAATGCAGAGTTGGTTGGTCCGACAATTATCAAAGATAATAACAACAATTATATTTTGATATAAAACAAAGGAAGTTATACACATAATTTAAATAATTATACTCATTTTATTTAAATCGATTTAAAAGCCATCAAGTTTATTAAAAAATAAATCACTGTTGTCCGGTAAAAGAATTTTGATTAGATTGAAAAAAGAGGAGCCA
>JACDZJ010000181.1_pt1 | contig 26670 bp, 22 predicted proteins | sample 7365721 | NCBI WGS metagenome assembly JACDZJ01 (sample SAMN15143480, study PRJNA637477) | pond metagenome | biome: freshwater wetland ecosystem [ENVO:00000243]; feature: pond [ENVO:00000033]; material: pond water [ENVO:00002228]; isolation source: pond water containing pink berries ... | reverse complement strand
GTGTAGACGGGTACTGCTGTATTTTATGCTACCTCATCAGTTTCGATCGCACCCCTTGGCGAACCCAATCTCGCCTCCGGCAGCCTGCTGCTTTTCGTAACGAACTACGTGGCGATCCTGCTCACCGGCTCGCTTGTTTTCGTCGTGATGGGGTTCCGGCAGGCCGCGACGGCGCCGTTCGACGCGAGGGCACGACGCCGAGCGGTGGCAATCGCCTTCGCGGCCTTACTGATCATCGTGATTCCACTCTCGGTGGCCAGTTATGACTTGATCGTTACTAACAAGATCTCCGCGCGAACCTACGCCCTTGGACAAGAGTGGCTCCAAGGTTCCGGATACCGGCTCATGTCGGTTGATGCCGAAACGGCGGACGGAACGGTGAACCTCCTCCTCTTGGGCGACGGAGACCTCCCGCCGCTGAACAAGCTTGAAGAGCGCACCCGTGACCTCATTTTCGGCCGAACCATGCGCGTGAAGGTCGTTGAATCACAGACCCTCTATATCGGCACTAAATAACGTCCGTTCATGCTGGGTTCAGGCTCATCGTGGTACATCTCTGCTAGCCGGACGCGGTCGGTGCGACCGGGGACCGCCATTATCGCGCGCAAGCGGCGGCGGTCGGCTCACCCTCCCGTAGACCGGAAGGGCCGACGGTCGAAGGAACCGGATTTCAACATTAGCTCGGTGTAACCAGGATCAATCGATGTCCACACGCGCCTTCCCTGCTCCCTTAGCCGGACTGCTCCTGATTTTTGCGGTACCGCTGATCGCCAGTGCTGACCCGAGCCTCCCCGAGTCGGCACTGGGCGGCCAGAACGCCCAGTATCAACAGGGCTTCAGGGACGGCTTTAGCGCGGCCAGCCAGATGATTTCAGCCGGCGCGTCCAGTGTGCATCGGCATAGTCATGACCGGACGATCCGCATCGAATCGGCCGTCTATGGCTCCCAGTTCGCGGTTTGCAACTTCACCTCCAGTTTAGCCGAACTGGCCGATGGGAAGCTCCAATTGAGGTTCAGCGCCGGGAACGATTGGTGCGGCAATCCCTCCCGCGGCAACTTCAAGATGGCGCGCATCCGCTACTCATGCGGCCGGCACGACCGGCGGAACCTGGAGGTGCGAGAGGGTCAGTCCGCCAACCTCCGATGCAATTGACCGGATCCGCGGCAACTGACCCTGACCCCGGTGCTTGTTTCTGAGAGACGTGGTGGCCGGAACCATGATCAAAGGCAACGGCCAGGTGGCGGACACAAATCGACTGGACACCCTCTTGGCGGCGGGGCGCGGGTGCGGTAGGATACTTGGGTGCTGAACGGTGCCTAGTCTAGACCGCCAGCATTCTATTGCTATCTTAAGTATAGGCATCCTAATCCAACCTAGAACACGTGAGAGATTTCTGATTTTCGGCGTTCCGGAAAACGGAAGGCACCTCGTTGTATCGTTTACTGAAATAGAAAACGTGATTCGGATAATTTCAGCGCGACCAATGACTCTTGCAGAACGAAAAGCCTATGAACAACGATGATACGCTCCATGCAGAGTATCCTGCTGAACTAATTATGTCGGGTGTCCGCGGAAAATATGCTTCGGGATATCGAGAGGGCACAAACTTGGTCCTCATAGATCCGGACTTGCATCAAGTTTTTCCGAACGCAGAAGCTGTCAATGAGGCGCTGCGAAGTTATGCTCAAGAACATCATCTAAGATCCTAATCTTCGGCCAAAAAGCGAGCGCGCTACGGAACGTCGTGCTGACGCGAAACCATATCAGGAAGCTCCTGCTCTCAGATTTGTTCAAGACATTCCGGAGGAAAAATTAACGCACACTATCGTATCTTAATTCAATGCGCCAAAGAAGATTAGGCTTATATCGCTTCGCTCCCGGAGTTCGAGCCTTATGATAACATAACGCACGGCGCTACCTACGAAGAGGCACTTAAGAATGGTATGGCTATAGTAAAGATCGGTTTTTCGCTATCCAAATCCCCGCTGCATTGCGGGAAGCTTTACTGAAAACAGCCTAGAATCGGAAGAGAAAAAAGAGGCCAAGCTTGAACGGCGCTAAGTGCAAGCCGCTGATATCGCAAGGCCACTCCCAGACTAGGCACCATTCGAGCTTGGCTCCTTTTCGCTTTTCGAGATAAGCCAGGCGTAATCAAGAATACACGATGACACAGGTGAAAGGTGAGCTATGGTTGACTATGACGAACAAGATGACGAACAAGATGACGAACAAGAAATAAGGATTGCCGGCCTCCTGGGTTCGGACGAAGTGCCCGAAGTAAATGATAAAACCTTGATGGCATATCTTGCTTATCTCAGAAATAATCTGAGTTTTCCATGTTTTTTGACCGGCATTGAAGACTTCGATTGGGAAGAGCGTTACGTTTTCGGGCATGGCAGCAAAGCAGAATATGAGAGACTGAAAAAAAGTCAGCCTTCCTACACCGATATTTTCGAACTTCTTGATTTGGATGAGAAGATTGACCAAGGATATGGAATCCTCGCCAATGTGAAGCGAGTAAAAGACAAAAAGAGTTTCACATTACCTTTGGCTGATTTAAGAGATCGAGATAAGCACTCAGCGAACTATCAATTGCTTGATGACTATTCCGTATGGTTTGTTAACAACAGATGAAATCGTGATTTTTGGCGTTCGCCGGAACGATGACCAAGCCCGACGAGCTTGGCACCCCACGACCGCGATTTCCGCGAGCGCATCACCATGATCAATGGGCTTGTGATCCGTAATATGACCCGTCCCGAGGTGGACGCGCTCGTCAACTGGGCCGCGCAGGAGGGTTGGAACCCCGGCCTGCATGATGCCGAGCTGTTCTGGGCCACCGACCCCGCCGCCTTCATTGCCGCGGAGTTTGACGGGGGGTTGATTGGCGGCGGAGCCATCACCTCCTATGACGGCGAATTTGGCTTCGTGGGTTTCTTTATCGTCCAGCCGGTCTTTCGCGGCAAAGGTCTCGGCAATGCCATTTGGCATGCGCTCCGGGAGCGCCTGCTCGCCCGGCTGCGGCCGGGCGCCGGTATCGGCTTGGATGGCGTCTTTGCCATGCAGGACTATTACGCCAAGGGCGGCTTCGTCTTCGCGCATCGCGACATCCGTTTTCGCGCCGAGATTCCGAACCCTCCGGTCCCCCCGATGGTTGGCAACGAAGCGATTGTCCCGCTCGGCGAGGTCCCTTTCGAACAGCTCCTTGCGTACGACCGCGGCTGCTTCCCCGCCCCGCGGCCGGGGTTCTTGACCGGGTGGATCGCCCAGTCGGACGGTCTGGCCTTAGGCTGCCGACGCGCCGGGAAACTGATCGGTTATGGCGTGGTCCGCCGCTGTCGGGACGGATGCAAGATTGGTCCCTTGTTCGCTGACGACGCGCAAGCAGCGATGGCCCTGTATGCGCACCTGGCCGTGTTCGCCGCCGGCGGTCCGCTGTTTCTCGACACGCCGGAGAACAACCCCGCCGCGCTTGCGCTCGCGCACCAACACCAGATGGTCGAGGTCTTCGGCTGTGCCCGGATGTACTTGGGTCCGCCACCGGAGCTTGCGCACGAGCGCATCTTCGGCGTCACGACCTTCGAGCTAGGCTGATGGGCGAGGAGGAACTGTTGCGCATCCTGGCGGCGATCCGGATCGGCCAGGCGATCCCCGGTATGAATAGAGGGACCCTGTATCGGTTCGCCGGTCTTGGGCTCTATAACAGCCATGGCCGGGCTCGGGATTTCGATGGTTGGCAGATCGTCACGCTCGAGTCGCAGCAACGCAGTCGCGCGCATATTCGGCTGTTCGTCAGCGTCCTAGCCACTTATCTGAAAGACGGCAAGGCATCCCTGGCCTATGGGGGAACACCGCGTTCGGTGGTCCTGACTTATCTGCCTGGCGATGGACCAAGAGTCCCGCATCTCGGTGAATACGGAAGTCACTACAAATCGCTGGGGCGCTATATCTTTTCGCTTCGCGCCTGACGGTTTGCGCCCGCGCGGCCTTGGTCCGGCTAACGCGGTGTCCGCTAAGGCGATTTCCGAAAAGCCGGATTCCACCCACGATCGGCTCGGATGGAGGTGCGACTTCAGTCGCACCGATTCGGACGCAGGTGCGACTGAAGTCGCACCTACACCGACCTGTATCCAAATTGTCGGAAATCACCTAAGCCGGTCGCCGCGCTTCATATCCGCGCCGCTTGGCGGACGCGTTAGTCGACCCCGAGGATCCACCCTTCGATGTCGGCCAGGGCGCGTTGCGGCGGCGTCAGGGCGGGTGCCAGGGCGCCTTGCAGGCGGCCGTCCAGATCGGCTTGACGCAGCCAGGCCGCCACGCTCCAGGCGTCGTGCTGGTCCGGGGTGCGTCCGTCCGGAGGGAACAGACGCTTCCAGCGGGCTGGGTAGACCTCGGCCAGCATCGAGCGCCCGGCCGGGATCTGCCAGCCGTCGAACGGCCAGCAGTGGATCCGGTCGCCCAGGTGCCGGCGCAGATAGAGCAGCCATGGCAGGCCGGCGTGGGTGGACTTGGCGACCGCACCTTGCACGTCGAAATGAAAGACCGACTTGGCCGCGCCGGCGCGTGTCTCGGTCAGCCGACGCCAGCGGGTGCTGCCCATCCGCGCGGCGCCATTGCCGACGTTACCGTAGCGGACAAAATCCACGTAGATGTCGTCGTCGGTCGGCCAATGGCGCTGGAAATCGGCGAGGAAGGCCGGCCAATCGAGGGGCAGGTGGTGGGCCTCAAAATAGGCTAACGGAAACGAAAAGCCGTGGTCGATGCCGACCAGGGTGGGCTGGTCTTCGGCCAGGCGGTCCACCAGCCATTGCGCGATCCCGCGCCGCGTCCAGTAGGTGCGGGGACTCGGCGGCGGCAAGACCTCCGCGGGCAGCGCCGCCCGATCCGCCAGGTAGACGCGTAGCGCCTTGAGACTGGACTTGGGGGTTGCGGCGCCCGAGTAGTCGATGCCGATGTAGCGGGCAAAGGTCGGGATAGGGTTGCTGTTCATATCTATAGGTGTTCCGCCGACCCGGTGAGCCGATCGGCCAAGATCTCGATCAGGGCCGGGTGGCTGCCGACCAGTGGGGTGGGGTGGGCCTGGAAGCCGGGGACCTCGGCCTGTACCGCGGTGCAGATGGCGGCGATATCCCCGCCGGGTCCGGCGTGGCGGCCGGGCGCGAGGAACAGCATGGCGACGATCACCGGGGTGCTCGGGTCCGCGGCGGCAAGGCGGTGCAGCACCAGGGTCAGCAGGTCGCCGTTGAAGTCGTATTCAGCACCCGGCCGTCGTTCCATCGCGGCCTCGGTCAGGACGGCCCCGGGATCGATGCGTTCGCGCAACCGCTGTGCGAGCCAGGTGCGCACGGCGGTGACTTGGGGCATCGGCGAGCCGTGATCGACCAGCACCAGCCGGCGAGGGGCGATGGCATGGGCGGCGGCGGTCGCGCGGATGTGTTCGGCCAGGAGGTCCGCGAGACGCGGCTCGCCGCGCGGCAGGGGGCACAGTGCAGGGGCGAGGCGGACCCGGAATGGACCATGGACGCGGCGCAGGTCGGCAACCAGGTCGGGAATGAATCGACTCAGGGCGCGGCTGGGTCCGAACAGGAGGGGGATCAGGTGAAACTCCCGCTCACCACTGGCCAGGGCGCGGCGTAAATAGGGTTCGAGGGTGTCCGCGGGTCGGCCGTTCAGGGCGGCGGCGGGGAGCTGATCCGCATGCAGGAGCGAGACCGGGTGGACCGCCGCGCCGGTGCGCCGGCCGAGTGCCTGCGCCAGGGCACGCAGCGCCAGGGTTGAGTCCGGGCGCGACGAGCCGTTGTCGATCAAGAGTATTGCGGGCATCGGGCAGTCCGGGTGGCGGTCGCGTGGATCGTGAAAGATGGCCGCGGGTAAGGCGAAATGCAACCGATCCGAGCCGCCGCGTCGCGGCCGCCGGCCGTGCTCAGGGCGCGCTGGCGGGCGGCGCAAGAAAATCTGGGTGACCCGGTGCGCCGACGGGGGTCTAATGTCGGGTATGAACCCGTTCTCAACATTCTCCGCCCGGCGTCGCCGACCGCTCTCGACCTTGTTCATTCTGGTCGCGGCCTGGGTTGGGGTGTGCTGGTGGGTGACCGGTTGGGCCGGGTCGCCGGCGGGCGAGACCGGCGGGTCCGCGGGCGTCGCGCGCGCGCCCTTGACCCCGATCTCGGTGCAGTTGCAGTGGCGTCATCAGTGGCAATTCGCCGGTTTCTACGCGGCATTGGAGCAGGGGTATTACCGTGATGCCGGGCTCGCGGTGGAGTTGCGCGAGTACGCCGAGGGGATCGACATCATCGACGCGGTCGTCGCCGGGCGTGCCGACTTCGGTACTTACTACAGCACGGTCATCGCCGAACGGATGCGCGGGCGGCCGATCCGCTTGCTTGCCTCCTATCTCAAGCGCTCGCCGCTGGTGCTGTTGGTGCGGCCGGGTCTCTATTCGCCGGCCGACCTGAAGGGGCTGCGCGTCATGGCCAATGCGCAGGAGATCGGCAGCGCCAACATCCGGCAAATGCTCAAACTCGGCGGTCTGACCGAAAGCGATCTCCACGTGGTGCCCCACAGCTTTTCGGTCGAGCCCTTCGTGCGCGGCGAGGTGGACGCCATGACGGCCTTCATCACCAACGAGCCCTTCTATCTGCATCAACGTGGCGTACCTTTCAATGTGGTCGACCCGAGCGATTACGGAATCGCGCTCTACGACCTCAATCTGTTCGCCGCGGCGGACTATGCGGCGGCCCATCCCGAGCGGATGCGCGCGTTCGTGGCGGCGACCAACCGGGGGTGGGAATACGCCCTGGCCCATCCGGACGAACTCGTGGATCTCATTCTGGCGCGCTACAACACCCAGGGTAAGGGGCGCGATCACCTGCGCTTCGAGGCGAATCAGACCCATTCGGCCATTCTGCCGGAGGTTTACCCGATCGGATCGATGGATCCGATCCAACTGAACCGGATTCAAGACCTCTTCGTGGCGACCGGGCTGGCCGCGCAGGCACTGCCCAGTGCGGAGCTGGTGTTCGATCCGGCGGCTGCCGGGTCGCCGCCACTCCCTGACGCCCCCTTGGTCCTGACCGACGCCGAGCGCGCCGCCAGCGCCGCCCATCCACGGTTGCGGGTCGTCTTCGCGGAGATCGCGCCCTACGCATTGACGCGCGACGGCCGCCCCACCGGCTATACAGTGGAGCTTCTGGCGCGCATGGCGCAATTGGCCGGGCTGGAGCTGGACTGGCAGGACCAGGATTTCGGGCAGACCTACCGGGATTTGCGGGAGGGCCGCGCGGACCTGACCATCAACAGTCTGGTGACCACGGAGCGCGAACGCTTCTTGAGTTTCAGCGCCCGCCGTTATCCGGTCCTGTTCACGATTTTCGCGCGCGCCGACTGCACGGCGTGCGCCGACCTCGACGCCTTGCGCGGCAAGACCCTGGCCACTCCCGCCGAGTCGGGTCCGATGCAGTGGCTGGCCCGGAGTCATCCGGAAATTCATCATCTCCTCGTGGCCGGTTACCGCGAGGCCTTGGAGGCCGTCGCCGCAGGGCGCGCGGATGCCGCGATCCTGGAGCGGCAGAACGGGCGTTATCTGCTCGCGGAGCACCTGATCGGGGGCATCGAAGCCAAGGGAACGGCGGATCTCGGCGACGGCGAAGCACCGAGACAAGCGGCACTGTTCGCGGTACGCCGCGATCTGGAACCGCTGACCGGGATTCTGGATAAGGCGCGCAACACGCTGGGAACCGGCGAACTCCAGGCAATCTGGGATCGGTGGTTCCGCGACCCGGCGACGACCGCGGTCCCGCCGCCGGCCCACCTGCCGACACTGACCCTCCCGGAGCGCGAATTCCTGGCCGCCCACTCCAAGCTCCGGATTGTCTATACGGATGCGCCGCCGGCCGCAACCCGGCGGGACGGGCGCCACACCGGGTATACCGTGGAATTGATGGAGCGGGCCGCGGCGGTCTTGGGTTTGACGATCGAGCTGCGCCAGACCTCCCTGGTCGAGGCCATTGCCGCGGTCAAGGAGGGGCGGGCGGATCTCGTCCTCAATGCCGCGCAATCCCCTGATCGGGCGGCTGATTTTCGCTTCGGGCAACGCACGATGCGGGTCGCGGAATACATTTACGCGCCAAAGAATCGTCCGGACCTGACCGACCTGCAGTCGTTGGCCAAGGCGCGCGTCGCCGTCTGGCCCGGCTATATCTATGTCGATCTCCTGCGCCAACGTGCCCCTGGGGTCCGGCTGGTGGAGGTGGCCGACTATGTCGATGCCGTCCGTGCGGTGGATGACGGGCGGGCTGACGCGGCCATCCTGGCCCCGTTGGTGGCCCGCGCCGTGCTGGCCGAGCGGGTGATCACCGACGTGGTGGAACGCGGTCCAGCCAATTTCGAGCAGTCGGGCTGGACCACGGTCAGTCATTTTGCCGTGGAGCGGCATCAGGAAGTGCTCGCCGCCCTGCTCGACAAGGCCATCGAGGGGCTCGACCCCGGTGAGCTGCAGCGGCTGCATGCGCGCTGGTTCGGCGAGGGCGATCCTGCCGTTGCGCTCCGTGCCCAGGTGCATCTGACCGACGCCGAGCGTGTCGACATCGCCGCGCGGCCCGACCTGGTGTTGGGCGTGGACGAGGACTGGTCACCGCTGATCAGCCGCAACCCGGACGGCAGCTTCTCGGGAATCGACGCCGACACGGCGGCACTGATCGATCGGGTGCTCGGCACCCGCATTCGTTTCGAGCTCGGCCCCTGGGCCCAGCAGGTGAACCGGGCGCAGCAGGGGCTGATCGATGGGCTGTCCGCCTCGGCCGTCCATCCCGAGCGGGCGCCCCATTTTCTGTTCACCGTGCCCTATACCGAGCTCGGCCGGCGGGTTTTCGTCAAGACCGGCAACGCGCTGGGCCTGCGTCGGCTGGAGGATCTGGCGCAGCGGCGGGTCGCCTATCTGCGCGGCAATCTGAGCGACGAGAAATCCCTGGCCACGGTCGCCGGGGTCCTTGCGGTGCCCGTGGATTCCGCGCTGGCGGGGGCCAACCAGGTATTGGCGGGCGACGTCGATGCACTGCTTGCCGATGACTCATTCGGCTACTGGTTGGCGGAGCGCCGCATCGAGAACATCGAAACCGCCTTCGTCCTGCCCGCGCCACTGCCGCTGGTGTTCTCCATTCGCAAAGACCGCCCGCTGTTGGTCAGCGCCATGAACAAAGTCCTGATTGCGCTGTCGCGCGAGCAGCGGCTGGCCATTCAAAGCCGGTATCTGGCTGCCCCCAACGCGGCCGCCGCACCCCGCATGCCGGTTCTGAGCGCGGCGGAAACGGCGTATCTGCGCGCGAAGGGCGGGGTTCTGACCTACTGCTTCAGCCCCGTCTGGACTCCTTACGATTACCTGGAGAAGGGTGAACACCGCGGGATCTTTCGCGACTATCTGGATCTGTTCGCCCGCAAGCTTGAAATCGAGCTGCGGCCGCTGCCCTCACAGACCTGGCCCGAGGCCTTGGAGTTTGCCCGCACGCGCCGCTGCGACCTGATTTCCGGGGCGGTGCCGACCTCCGAGCGGGAAGATTACCTTGCCTTTACATCGCCGTATGTCCAACTCACGCATGTCCTGCTGGCGCGCGACGAGGCACCTTTCGTCGCCGGAATCGAGAGCCTCGCCGGCCGACCGATCGCGGTGCCCGGCGGCACGGCAGTTGCCGCCAGTCTGCAGGCACGCTATCCGCGGCAGCAGTTCATCGCGCTTGATCGTGTCGAGCAGTTCGAGGACGCCATCACCAGTGGACAGGTCTATGCGGCGGTTGCCACCCTGGAGCACGCGGCGGACCTGGTCGAGCAGGGGCTGGGGCGCTTTCGGATCATCGCCAAGCTCGATGATCCCTATCCGATCGCGGTTGCGGTTCGCAACGATCAGCCGGAATTGCTCGCCATCATGCAGAAAGTGGTTGCGGCCACCACGCCCGCCGAGCGCGATCAGATCACGCAGCGGCGGACCACCTTCCGGATCGAGCAGGGACTGGATCTGACCCGGCTGTGGCAGTTTCTGGGGCTCTTTGCCGTGGTGGGCTCCTTCCTCGGCTGGCGTCACTGGGAGTTGACCCGGCTCAACCGCCACCTGCGGCGGGCCAAGGAGGCCGCGGAGGTGGCCAACCGCGCCAAGGGCGACTTCCTGGCCAACATGAGCCATGAGATTCGCACCCCGCTGAACGCGGTGTTGAACCTGGCAGCCCTGGGGGGGCGCACCCAGGAGCCGACGCGGCTGCGCGGCTATCTGGCCGAGATCGAGCGCGCGGGTCGCTCGTTGCTGGCGGTGGTCAACGAAATTCTGGATTTTTCCCGATTGGAGGGCGGTGCCGAAATCCCGCGCGATGCACCCTTCCAACTCCAGGAACTGGTGGACGAGGTCCTGTCGATCGCCACGGCTTTGGTATCCGAGAAGGGGTTGGCGCTGGAATGTGTCCTGGACCCGGACCTGGACGGCGCTTGGTCGGGCGACGCTCACAAGATCGAGCGGGTGCTGATCAACCTGATCGCCAACGCGGTCAAGTTCACCGATCAGGGCCGCGTGACGTTGCGGGTCGCCGCGAACGGCACCGCGACCAGAAATGAGCGTATCGTGTTCACGGTTGAGGATACCGGGATCGGCATTGCCGCGGACCAGTTGCCAACCCTGTTCACACCCTTCAACCAAGGCGATAACTCACTCGCCCGCCGTCACGGCGGTACCGGGCTGGGGCTCGCCATTGTCAAGCAGTTAACTGGTTTGATGAACGGGGAGGTCGGGGTAGAGAGTCGCCCGGGCGCGGGGGCGCGCTTTACGGTGGTGATCCCGCTGCGGCGTCTGGTTGCCGATGCGCAGGACCCGCGGCCCACGGGGACCGCGGCCAATCGGAGACCGTCGCCCGGTCCGCTTCCCGTTACCACGTTTGGGGAAGGGCCGGTCGCCGCCGTCCCGACCCGGCCGGTACTGGTGGTTGAGGATAATTTGGTCAACCAACGGATCGTGGTGGAGTTCCTTAGCCAACTCGGCATCGCGGCCGAGGCGGTGGTCGATGGCGACACCGCCCTGGAGCGGCTGCGGCAGGCGCCGACGGGCTACTCACTGGTGCTGATGGATATTCAGATGCCCGGCATGGACGGGTATGAGACGACCCGGCGGCTGCGCGCCGACCCGCGCCTGCGCGAACTGCCGGTGATCGCCATCACGGCCCATGTGCTGGTCAGCGACCAACAGCGCTGTCAGGCGGCGGGGATGAACGACCATATCCCGAAACCCTTCGATCAGGCGGTCTTTGCCGCCACCCTGGCACGGTGGATGACGCTGCCGACGGCCCCGGTTGCGCTCCGGGCGACGGCCGATCCGGCCCGGTCGGCCGCCGGATCGCGCGCTGCCGCTGGAGCAACGGCGCTGCCGGAACGGCCATGGATCGATGCCGCGGCCGGAGTCAGGCGCGTGGGCGGCGACCCCGATCTGTATCTGAGTTTGCTTGGGGACTTTCTGTCAAGCTACGGCCCGCGCTTGGCGACGCTGGTACCGGAGACGGCAGAGCAAGGCGGGGATGCCGTCGCCCGGCTCGCCCATATGCTGCGCGGCACGGCCCCGGTGCTGGGCGCCGAGCCGGTCGCTGAACTCGCGGCCGCGGCGGTCGCGCGGTGCCAACCGGGGACGTCCGCGACCGCCGCGTATATCGTCGAATTGCGCGCCGCACTCGCCCGGACGTTGGACGCGGCGCGGACCATCAAGGCCGCGGGCTTGGCGGGTCTGGGGCCGCCGCTTCCCAGGTCGACACCGGCGGTGCCTGGTCGATCGGAGCCCGGCGCGGGGGGCGCGCTGGTGCTGATCGTCGACGACGATCCGCTGGCGGCCGGGCTCCTGTTGCAGTTGCTGGGCGAGGAGTACCGGGTGGTGACCGCCGACACGGGTGATGCGGCGCTGGCGCTGGCGCGGGGACGGCGGCGCCCGGACCTGATCCTGCTGGATGTGATGATGGCGGGGATGGACGGCTATCAGGTGTGTCGGGCGCTCAAGGATGATCCGGGCACCCGTGACATTGCGATCATCTTCGTGAGCGGGCGCGGCGGCGCCGAGAACGAAAGTCAGGGTTTGGAACTGGGGGCCGTGGACTATGTGCACAAACCTTTCGATGCGCAGGTGGTGCGGGCGCGGGTGCGCAACCACCTGGCGGCCAAGCGTCAGGGTGACTCGCTGGCGCGCCTGTCGGAGTTGGATTCCCTCACCGGGCTGGCCAATCGGCGCCGGCTCGACGCCTACCTGGCGGAACAATGGCAATGGGCCATCAGCAACCGGGCCTGGGTGGGTCTGTTGATGATGGACGTGGATCACTTCAAGGCGTACAACGATTGCTATGGGCACGGCGCCGGCGATCAGTGTCTGTGCCAGGTGGCGACCGCGCTGCGCCGGGTCCATCGGCGCGAGGAGGGCTTGGTCGCGCGTTATGGTGGTGAGGAGTTTGTGCGGGTGATGCCGGGCGCCGACCTGGCCGGCGCGCGCGCTGCCGCCGCGCGCAACCTGGAGGCCGTGCGCGCGGCGGCGATCCCCCATCAGGCCGCGCCCGGTCGGTCCATCGTCACCATGAGTATCGGCGTGTGGGCCTGTCAGCCCCAGCCCGATGACCGGCTCGACGACTTCCTGGCGCAGGCCGATCGGCGCCTCTATCAGGCCAAGTCCGAGGGGCGTGACCGTTTCGTGGTCTGAACTCGCTCAATCTATCAGGCCAAGTCCGAGGGGCGTGCCCGTTTCGTGGTCTGAACTCGCTCAATCTGATTCAGATTACCGCTCGCTCAGGAGATTGATCCGCCGTGAACCGTGATTCCGAGCGTTCCAGGCTGTTGGTGGTGGATGATGATCCGCTGCTCGTCCGCTTGGTCTGTCATCAACTGGCGGATGCCGGGATGCAGCCCTGCGGTGTCGGCTCCGGCGGCGAGGCGCGCGCCCGGTTGGCGGTCGAGCGCTTCGATCTGATCTTGCTCGACGTGCAATTGCCCGATGAGAACGGCTATGAACTCTGTCGCGATCTGAAATCACTGCCGGACTACGGCGACCTGCCGGTCATTTTCATGACTGCCCATGGGACTGAGTCCGAGGTGCTGCGGGGTTTCGACGTCGGCGGTGTGGATTACGTGGTCAAGCCGTTCGATGCGCGTGTTCTGCTCGCCCGTGTCAGTACCCATGCCACCCTGGCGCGCCTGTCGCGGCGCCTGCACGAGGACTTGGATGCCCGGACCGAGAGTCTGCACCTCGCCCACCGGCGGATGCGCGAGATGGACGCCGCGCTCTGCCTGGCGGAGGAGCGGGAACGACGGTGTCTCGCGGATCAACTGCACGACAGCACCATTCAGCAACTGGTGCTCGCGCGGATGCTGCTTGATCCCAAGCCCGGCACGATGCCGGGCGACGCATCGCCGCGCACCGAGCGGTTGCGCGAGTTGCTCGACCTGTCGTTGTCCCAGTTGCGCACCCTGGTGTTCGAACTCAGCCCTCCGGTCCTTTATCAGGGCGGGTTGTTCGCTGCCGTGCAGTGGCTTGGGGGCGAATTGAACGCGCGCTGGTCAGTCCGCTTCGACTGTCGGCAGGAGGGCCAGTTGCCGGTGCTTCCTGATGACCTCAAGGTGACACTGTTTCAGGCGGCGCGTGAGCTGATGACCAACGTCTGTAAACACGCCCAGGCCACCCGCGCCGAGGTTCGGATCAGTGGTGCGCCAGGCACCGCTCACTTGACCGTGCACGATGACGGCATCGGCATCGATCCGGCGCGATTGGTTGGTCAGGTCGCGGGGCGGGAGAGCGGAGGGTTCGGACTCTTCAGCCTGCGGTCCCGTATCGAACTGATCGGTGGTCGTCTGATCATGCAAGCATCGCCCGGCGGCGGCACCGCGGCCAGCCTGTGGGTCCCGCTCTGTCATGTGGCCGATGCGCCGCCGCGGCCGTGCTGAGATGATCTTGTTCGGAATATTGCGGCCTTAAGAATAGACCTGGTAAATAAAGGCTTGTCGTGATGACGATACGCGTTCTGCTGGCGGATGATCATACGATGGTGCGCGATGCCTTGGCCGGCATATTGCGCGCCGAAGCGGATATCGAGGTTGTCGGCGTCGCGTCGAATGGTCTCGAGGCCGTCACCCAGACGCAACTGCTGCGGCCGGACGTAGTCGTCCTGGACGTGAGCATGCCCGAGATGAACGGGATCGAGGCCGCCGCCGGTATCCGCAAGGCCGTCCCATCGTGTCGCGTGCTCGCGTTGTCGGCCTTGGGTGATGTGTGCTTCGTGAAGCAGATGGTGGACGCGGGTGCTAAAGGCTATTTGGTCAAGAGCGAGTCGGTGAACTCGCTGATCCAGGCGGTACGACATGTCCATGCGGGTGGGGTTTGGTTACCCGACAGCGCGCCGCTGCCGCTAAGCACTAACCGCACGCTGCTGTCGCGGCGGGAACGGGAGGTGTTGGGTCTGATCGCCGTCGGACGTCGCGCCAGTCAGATCGCGGGCGATCTGGGGGTGGCCGTGAAGACCGTCGACACTTACCGTCGGCGGATGATGCACAAACTGGGTCTCCAGTCACAGACCGAGTTGGTGCGCTATGCGGTTGCCCTGGGGGAGACACGGGTCCTGCCCTCGGTTGACGCGCAATGCGCGGAAATGGCGATCGTCAAGAAAAAGCCATCATAACGGATCGGTATGATGGCTTATGCGGCTCGCGGTTTTTTCTAGCGTGCGCCTTCGGCTTCAGCAGTACCCTAGCTGCTTGCCGGCCATCGCGTGCGCGCGGTGGGCTTCCTGCCTTATGCGTTGCGACCGCGGCTCCGGCCGGGTCGGGCTCTTGGCGATCGGAGCCTGGCTACCTCAGTTCATCGCTGTGCGGGTGCGGACATCCAAGGACTCGACTTGGATCGTTTGCTCGATCTGGGTCGGCGCGTTGGCCGCGACTGAAGGTCCAAATGCGACACGGGCGTCGGGGTCCAGGGCAAACCAGGTGGAACAGACGATGCTGAAACTGATCCAGAGAATGATTTTCGGACCCATGGCTAAACTTCTGTGCCGATTGTTGCTTGACGATAATAAGGCATCCCGCGTGCCAATCTTTCCACATCGATAAATCAGCATGTTAGCGTGACCCTTTGGACGATTGACAGGTGTAGTCCGAACGTGCTACCGATTTTGCGAATCGGTCTGCATGGGCGTGCGCCGGTGTTGCAGATTGCGATGAAGACTGCAATTCGGTCGCGCTCCGGGGTCGATGATCCGGCCCCGCTGGCAGTTATCCGGCGCTCGGGGTAGCATCCGGCGTCACCACCACCAACGCACCTGCGGTGTCCCCATGAACGAAGTGACCCAAGCCGACCGCCGTTTCATGGACCGGGCCATTGAGACCTTCATCCGTATCGCGCTGCTCGCGATCCTGGCGGCCTGGTGCTTCGATATCGTGCGGCCCTTTATCGTCCCCGGCCTGTGGGGGGCGATCATCGCCATCGGTCTCTATCCGGCCTACCAACGGCTGGTCGATGCCGTGGGCGGCCGCGCGGCGCTGGCCGCGGCCCTGATGTCGCTGCTGACGCTCGCCGTGCTGCTGGTCCCGGTGGTGCTGCTCAGCGACTCGGTGGTCGGGGGTGCCGAGGGGTTGTTGCGCGAGTTCGAGGACGGTTCGCTGGATGTTCCCCCGCCGCCCGCTTGGGTCAGTGATGTCCCCGTGGTGGGGTCTTACACCCACGGCTTGTGGGACGACGCATCGAACAATCTGGAAGACGCCCTGCGCCAGATCACCCCCCAGATCAAGGTGGCGCTGCGCTGGCTGGGCGGACTGGCGGCCGGGGCGGGCCTCGGCATCCTGCAGTTTGTCTTCGCCATCGCGATCGCGGGGGTGCTGCTCGCCCATGAGGAGGGCGCCCGGCAGGCGGCACGGACTGTCGCCAGCCGCCTGGCCGGCGCGCGCGGGGTCGAATTTGCCGGGCTGGCGGCGGCGACCGTGCGCAGTGTCACCCGCGGCATTCTGGGCGTCGCCCTGATTCAGTCGATCCTGGCCGGCCTCGGATGGCTTGCGGCCGGGGTTCCCGCGGCCGGTCTGTGGGCGCTGTTGGCGCTGCTGCTGAGCACCGTCCAGGTCGGGATCTTTCCCATCGCGCTGCCGATCCTGATCTACGTGTTCACCACCGCCGACACGACGACCTTCATCGCCCTGCTGGTGTGGACCCTCCTGGTCGGGAGCATCGATAACATCCTCAAACCGATCTTGCTCGGCCGTGGCGTGGAGGTGCCGATGACGGTGATCTTCGTCGGCGCCATCGGCGGATTCCTGAGTTCCGGCATTATCGGACTGTTCGTCGGTTCAGTGGTCCTGGTGCTGGGCTACAAGGTCTTCATCGCCTGGCTTGATGAGGAGCCGGCCGTGATCGCCTGAGCCCGGAATCATCCGATGAAGCGGCGAGCCTGGTTGTTCTGGTGCGCGGCGGGTCTGGTGATCAGCGCGGTCCGCCCCGTTCGTGCGCAGTCGGTCGTGACGATCAGCGGGCCGCTGGCGGGCAGTGTCTATTTCACGCGCGATGCCCCAGGCTTATGGGCGAGTGAGGTGGACCGGCACCTCCCGGAGATCAAGACCGAGTCCGCGCCCGGCCTGACCACCGCGGTCACCATCCGCACCCCGCATCCGATGGACGGCTATACGCACTACATTCTCAAGCACAAACTGCTGGATGCACGCTTTCGGCTGCTCAGTCAGAAGACCTTCAATCCGGAGCGTGATCAGCCGGTCTCCCGCCACGTGCTGCCCGCCGGCTACAGCGGTCCGATCTACGCGGTGAGCATCTGCAATCTGCACGACGTCTGGATCGAAGGGGTCGTTGTCGATGGAAGCGCTGGAGCGCGGAAGCCGGATCATGGAGCGAAACCAGTCCGTTAGGAACGTCTTAAGTCGGCGGTCGGGTCCGGGAGCACCGCCTCGCGCTCCCAGATCCCGCCGCGATGGACCAGCACCTCGCCGCGGCTGGGGTGCCAGTCGGCGAGTACGGTGCGGCGCGCCGGCTGACCATTGACGGTCAGTTCATGGTCGGCCGGGCGGTGCGTGTGCCCATGAATCAGGTGGGTCGCACGATAGCGGCTCAGGTACGCCTGCACGGCAGCGGGGTTGGCGTCCATGATCGCCGCGGTCTTGGCGGCCATGGCTGCCGCACTGCGGCGCCGCGAGTCGTTCGCGACGGCCCGCCGCTTGCTCAGGCTGCGCCACAGAAACAGGCGCTGCACCAGGGGGTTGCGGACCCGGCGTCGAAACCGCAGGTAGTCGATGTCATCGGTGCACAGCAGATCGCCATGCATCAACAGGATTCTAGCCCCGTCGAGCTCGATCAGTGCCGGATCGCCCAGCAGGGTGCAGCCGGTATCGCGGCAGAAGGCGCGGCCGATCAGGAAGTCCCGATTGCCGTGCAGCAGGGCACAGGCCGTCCCACTGGTGGTCAGTCGACGCAATGCCGCCCGGATCTCAGGCAACGGCGAGGTGTCGTCATCATCGCCGATCCAGGCGTCGAACAGGTCGCCCAGCAGGTAGAGCCGCGCGGCCCGTGGTGCGCGGCCGGCCAGGAACCGCAGGAACAGGCGGATGGTCTCCGGGCGCTCCGGCGCCAGATGCAGGTCCGCGATGAACAGCGTCTCGGCACCCTCCGGCAGTTCATCCCGACCCGCGGCGCTGCTCATAACGGCGCGTCGATGACCTCGGCGCGCGTGATCGCGACGTCCTTCGCCGGGACGTCCTGATGGCCATGCCGACTGCCGGTCTTGACACCTTTGATCGCGTTGACCACCGCCATGCCGTCGACCACCCGGCCGAACACGCAATAGCCCCAACCGTCCTGACCCGGATAGTCCAGAAAGGCGTTGTCCGCGACATTGATGAAAAACTGGGAACTGGCCGAATGGGGGTCCATGGTGCGGGCCATGGCGATGGTGCCGATCAGATTCCTGAGCCCGTTGTTGGCCTCGTTCTGGATCGGGGGGCGGGTCGGCTTCGGCGTAAAGTCGGCCTGCACGCCGCCGCCCTGAATCATGAAGCCGTCGATCACCCGATGGAACAGGGTGCCGTCGTACTGTCCGTCGCGGACATAACGTTCGAAGTTGGCGCAGGTGGCGGGGGCCTTTGCGGCATCCAGTTCGATCAGGATGTCGCCGTGGCTGGTCGTCAGTTTGATCATGCGGTCTCCGGTAGCGCCCCGCGGGCGGTGTATGGTGGCGCGGCAACGACTGCGGCCGCGATCTTGGGCCGCATGTTAAGTGCTTTGGTCGGGGCGGAAAAGCCCGATCGTCGCGCGTCCCCCGTGGCCCCGGCGGCGGCGGATTCTCCCGGATCGGACCGATCCGGCTTTGTTACCATGTGGCGCAAACCACCGCCCATCCTTGATCGGCTTTGTCGGATATTTCTGAAATGCTTGAGATTTACAATAGCCTGACGCGTACCAAAGCCCCTTTCATCCCGCTTGATCCCGGTCGGGTCGGCATGTACGTGTGCGGCATGACGGTGTATGACCTCTGCCATCTGGGTCATGCCCGGGTCATGGTGGTCTTCGATGTCGTCTACCGCTACCTGCGCGCCTTGGGTTATCCGGTCACCTATGTCCGCAATATCACGGATATCGACGACAAGATCATCCGTCGCGCCGAGGAACGGGGTGAGCCCTTTGGAGCGCTCACGGCGCGCTTCATCACGGCGATGCACGCGGATGCGGCGGCCCTGGGCTGTCTGTCGCCGGACGCTGAGCCCCGCGCCACCGAGCACATCCCCGAGATCCTGGAGATGATCGCGACGCTGCTCGAGCGCGGACTCGCGTATACCGCGACCAATGGGGATGTGTACTTCGCGGTCGGCGCCTTTCCCGGCTACGGGCGGCTGTCCGGCAAGGATCCCGCCGATCTGCGGGCCGGGGCGCGGGTGGAAGTCGAAGAGGCGAAACGCGACCCGCTCGACTTTGCCCTATGGAAGGCGGCCAAGCCCGGCGAGCCCGCCTGGGACGCGCCCTGGGGAGCGGGACGCCCCGGCTGGCACATCGAGTGCTCGGCCATGTCGACCTGCTGCCTGGGCAATCACTTCGACATCCACGGCGGCGGGGCCGATCTCCAGTTCCCCCATCACGAGAACGAAATCGCTCAGTCCGAGGGAGCGACCGGCGAGCCCTTCGTCGAGGTGTGGATGCATAACGGTTTCGTGCGGGTGAACGAGGAGAAGATGTCCAAATCGCTGGGCAACTTCTTCACCGTGCGGGAGATTCTGGCGCGCTATCGGCCGGAAGAGGTGCGCTATTTCATTCTCACCAGCCACTACCGCAGCCCGCTCAACTATGACGAGGAGCACCTGACCAACGCCCGGGCGGCCCTGACCCGCTTCTACACCGCCCTGCGCGGCCTGCCGTCCGCCGCGCCGGCGGGCGGCGAGGCGTTCCGGGTCCGCTTCAGCGCCGCCATGGACGACGACTTCAATACCCCGGTGGCCCTGGCCGTGCTCTTCGATCTGGTGCGGGAGATCAATCGGGTGCGACCCCAGGATGAAGCGGCGGCCGCGGGCCTGGGGGCGGAACTGCGTTCAATGGGAGCGGTGCTGGGGTTGGTTCAGGGGGATGCGCAGGGGTATCTGCGCGGCTCGGCCGGTGGCTCAGCGCAGGAGGGCGAGGGGAGCGACGCGTTCGTCGATGCACTGATCGCCGCGCGCATCGAGGCCCGCCAGTCCAGGAACTGGGCCGAGGCCGACCGCATCCGCGACGAACTGGCCGCCGCCGGTATCGTGCTGGAAGACGGGCCGAGCGGGACCACTTGGCGGCGGGCCTGAAGCTCACACGCTCTGGCCTTGATCATCATTCCGGCCACCGAGTCTCAACGTAGGGTGCGGTGCGTTCCCGACACTGGTGTTGAATTCGCTAACCCATGGAAGCCGCGAGCCTGCCGATTTTGCTTTCATTGATGTCTGGCCGTTGCCGGTGTCATTGCAAATGACATCCCGTAGGATGCGGTGAGGAACGAACCGCATCACCGACCGTGCGACCTGCGATGCGGTTCGTTCCTCACCGCATGGCGTTCAGCGGAAAACCGAGTCGGCCGGGAGCGGCGCTTTCGCCCATGCCGTCGGCGTTGCCAGGATGATCGCCAGAACGCCTGACCGGACCCATGTCGTCTTGATCTTCATGCGGATGCCCTGCTGCGGTTGACGCCGTGGAACGCGCGGTCAGCGCTTGCTCAGCCGCCGTGCCGCTTGCGGTAGCCGTCGAGGAAGCGGGCGATCCGCTCCATGGCGTCGCCCAGGTCGTCGGTGTTGGGCAGGAAGACGACACGCAGATGGTCCGGATGGGGCCAGTTGAAACCACTGCCCTGCACCACCAGCACTTTTTCCTCCAGCAGCAGATCCAGAATGAAGTGCTGGTCATTGACGATGGGATAGACCTTGGGGTCCAGCCGCGGGAACAAATACAGGGCCGCCTGGGGCTTGTGACAGGTCACGCCGGGAATGGAGGTCAGGATATCGTGGGCGAGATCGCGCTGTTTGCACAGCCGCCCGCTGGGCGCGACCAGATCGTCGATGCTCTGATATCCGCCCAGCGCCGTCTGGATCGCGTACTGGGCCGGCACATTGGCGCACAACCGCATCGAGGCGAGGATATCCAGCCCCTCGACATAGTCGCGGGCGTGGCGTTTCTCACCGGACACCACGACCCAGCCGGCGCGGTAGCCGCAGGCGCGGTAATTCTTCGACAAGCCGTTGAAGGTCAGGAACAGCACATCCTCCGCCAGCGAGGCAATGGAGGTATGGACGGCACCGTCGTAGAGCACCTTGTCGTAGATCTCGTCGGCGTAGATGATCAACTGGTGGGTGCGGGCGATCTCCACCAGCTCCCGCAGCAACTCCACCGGGTAGAGGGCGCCGGTCGGGTTGTTGGGGTTGATGATGACGATGGCACGGGTGGCCGGGGTGATCTTGGCGCGGATATCGTTGAGATCCGGCAGCCAGCCCGACGCCTCGTCGCAGATGTAGTGGCAGGGCGTGCCGCCGGCCAGGGAGACGGCGGCGGTCCACAGGGGATAATCCGGCGCCGGCACCAGCACCTCGTCGCCGCTGTCGAGCAGTGCCTGGATGGTCATCACGATCAGCTCGGACACCCCGTTCCCGATATAAATATCGCCCACCTGGACGCCGGGGATCTGCTTTTCCTGGGTGTACTGCATGATCGCCTTGCGCGCGGCGAACAGCCCCTTGGACTCGATATAGCCGGCGGCGTTGGGCAGATTGTGGATCACGTCGCGCACGATCTCGTCCGGCGCCTCGAACCCGAACACGGCGGGATTGCCGATGTTGAGTTTGATGATGCGGTGGCCCTCTTCCTCCATCTGGTGGGCGCGGGCCATCACCGGCCCGCGGATGTCGTAGCAGACATTGGCCAGTTTGGTGGATTTGAGGACGGGCTGCATGGCGGGTACTTCCGGTTGGTGGGGGGTGCGGGACGCGGTCCGATGAACCGAATGCGCCGGGATGGCGCGGCCGGAACGCGGATCGGGGCCGTTCTTGGCAAGCCGGTCAAGGTACTAGATCCCGCCGGGGGCTGGCAAATCCCGCGGCAACAACCGGCGCTGCGACAGCGTAGGATGGGCAGAGCGAGAGCGATGCCCATCCGGCCATCGCGACGCTTGAGGATGGGCAGCGCCCTCGCTTTGGCCTCGTGACACCGCTCCCGCGGTGTCACGCAGGTCTCAGGCGCTCTGCGCCCCGGAACCCGCTAGGGGTCTTCCCTGTCAACCCGCGGCCGTAGGTAAACGATGGATGCCTTGATCTGGCCCGAGGCGCGCACCCTGGTGGCCCATGCGCTGCAGGACGGCGAGTGGCGCGTCGTCATGACGCTGACAGCGACGGAGCAGGCGGCCGGTCGGGGACGGGCGCGCATCCCGCCCTTCGACGCCATCGAACTGGACCTGGCCGATCTGCTGGGGATTGCCGGAGAGGAACCGCGGGCGTAGGGGAGCGGCAGCCGATGGATGCCTTTACGTGATTTCCGAGAGGGGATCTACCGATATGTAGGGGCGACTTAAGTCGCCCCTACAGCCCTACGAATCTTGCAGGCATGCGCAGTCGAACCGGCGCGTCATCCGGGTGCCCGGCTGGATTGCCGGGCCCGTTCCAGGCGCTCAGGGGATATAGCCCGGTGCGTTCGGTCCCATATTCTGCTCGTCCTCCAGCGCGGCGTCGCGCAGGTCGACCGAGACCTCGGGCACGCCGCCCTCGTTGGTGGTCCCGTCACCGAAATCCTGGACGTCCTGGCCGATACCCTGGTCGGCATCGCCCTGCGGGGCCGTGTCGATGACCCCGCGGACGTCCACATTGATGCCGTCGGTGATGACTTCCTCCTCGGCGGCGGCGGTGACGCCGATCGCCAGCAGCAGGGCGCCGATGGTCGCGCGGGTCAGGTTCTTGGTCGTTGCAGTCTTGGGGCGCACGGGGGACCTCGTGGGTTGAACAGCGCAGGGGTAGGGGAACTGTAGCCGCAAATCAGGATGTGTCACAGCCGGCACGCTAGTCTAAACCGGATCGACGCGACCGGAGGTCGACGCTTGAGCGGGCGGCGCCGCGTCCGGCTGAAGCCTCGGCCTGCGGTCAGTCGGGCGGGTACCACGATCGTCCGCGGCCACCTCCCGTTGCACCGCACCCCCTCGCACCCGTTGCGCGTTGCGCCGCCGGGTGGCGAGGGTTACTCTGTTTGCTTATCGCTCAAAAAGCGCCCTCAATATGAGCGATAGCCGCTCCCTCTATGCCTCATGGTCTGGAACTGGCAACAACCCGACTGGCCCGCATTCGCCTACGATAGCGTGCGGCTCGCGCCGCTGGAGTCGCGCCTGCTGCACGAATCCGGATTCCTGTTCGGGGCCTTCGCCCATCTGAGTGACGCCGAGCAACGGGCGCTGACGGTCGAACTGATCGGCGACGAGGCGCTGATGACCGCCCGGATCGAGGGCGAGTTTCTGGACCGCGACAGTCTTCAGTCCTCGCTGCTGCGCGAGTTCGGCCTGGCCGAAGACCGGCGCCGCATCGCCCCGGCCGAGGCGGGGATGGCGGAGTTGATGGTCGATCTGTATCGGCATTTTCAGAACCCCTTGCCGCACGCGCGCCTGTGGGCCTGGCACAGCATGCTGATGGCAGGGCGGCGGGATCTGCGCGAGATCGGGGGCTATCGCACCCTGGAAGAGCCGATGCAGGTGGTTTCGGGCGCCGTTTATGCGCCCCGTGTCCATTTCGAGGCCCCGCCCGCCGGGCGGGTGCCCGCGGAGATCGAGCACTTTCTTGGCTGGCTGGAGCGCAGCGCCCCGACTGGCGAGCACCCGCTGCCGACTCTGACCCGCGCGGGCATCGCCCATCTGTATTTCGTCACGATCCACCCTTTCGAGGACGGCAACGGCCGGATCGCGCGTGCCATCGCGGAGCAGGTTCTGGCGCAGGGGCTCGGGCAACCCACGCTGATCGCCCTGTCGCACACCATCGAACGGCACAAGAAGGCGTACTACAGCGCGCTGGAGCGGGCGAACAAGACCAATCGCATCGACGATTGGCTGGAGTATTTTGCTCACACGGTCTTGGATGCGCTCGACTCCAGCCGCGCGCGGGTGGTCTTTCTCATCGGCAAGGCCAAGCTCTGCGACCGCCTGCGGGGACAATTGAACGCGCGCCAGGACAAGGCGCTGGCACGCGTGTTCCGCGCCGGACCGGGGGGCTTCGTTGGGGGCTTGAGCGCCGAGAACTATCGCGCGATCACCGGCAGTTCACGGGCCACCGCGACCCGCGATCTTCAGGATCTAGTCGCCAAGGGGGCGCTTGTTCGCAGCGGGGAGCGTAAGCATACCCGCTATGCGTTGAATCTCTCGCCGGGTCAGTAATCCAGGTCAAGAAGAGTTCTCACACAAAGGCACAAAGATCACGAAGATCTTCAACGCGAGGAGGGTGATCAAAAGCGCTGGGGCCAGGCCTTTCGGTAGGATCAACCGCGCTGCCGCGTTGACAGCGCCCGTCCGCCCTGCGAGACTCGGGTCATGATGACGAACGCTTCCAATCTCAGCCTGCACCGCCGCCGCGCTCCGCGCGTGTGGCGCTGCTGCCGTGGCCTGTGGTCCGTGCGACGATGAACCGCTGATTCGCTTCATCCGCTCTCGGGCAAGGCCGCGGACCCCGCCGGGTTTCGCGGCTTTTTTGTTGGCGCGCACCAAGCGGTCCGGCCGTCGGAGACCCTCTCATGCCGATTCCTGTTGCTTATCTTTCCATCATTCTCATCTGGTCCACCACGCCGCTGGCCATTCAGTGGAGCGCGCTGGGTGCGGGTTTCGCCTTCGCGGTGACGGCCCGCATGGCGATCGGTCTCGCCCTGGCGATCCTGATTCTGCTCCTGTGGCGTTTGGGCTTTCCGCGGCACCGGGAGGCACTGGCGACCTATGCGGCCGGCGGGCTCGGTTTGTTCGGGGCCATGACGCTGACTTATTGGGGTGCTCAATATGTGCACTCGGGTCTGGTGGCGCTCGTGTTCGGCACAGTGCCGCTGGTGACCAGCCTGATGGCCGCCCTGTGGCTCAACGAGCGCGCGCTGACCGCGCCCCGGCTGGCCGGGATGCTGATCGGGCTGGCCGGGCTCGCGGTGGTCTTTAGTACGGCGAACGGATTGGGCAGCGACCGGTCCTGGCTCGGGTTGCTCGCGCTCCTGCTGGCGGTGCTGTGCTATTCGGCCGGGTTGGTGTGGGTCAAGCGCATCGGCGACGACAGCCCGCCGCTCGCCATCACCGCGGGCACCATGACGGTGGCGCTGCCGTTGTTCCTGCTGGTGTGGCTGGTGACGGACGGCGGCTGGCCGGATCAGTTGTCTAACCGTGCCGCCGCGGCCATCCTCTATCTGGGGGTTTGCGGATCGGTGCTGGGCTTCGCCCTCTATTACTATGTGGTCCAGCACCTGGACACCGGACCGGTGTCGCTGATCAGCCTGATCAATCCGGTGATTGCCCTGATGCTGGGCAGCCTGGTCAACGGCGAGGTGTTGCCCGGCCGGGTCTGGGCCGGCGCCGCGGCCGTCATCCTGGGATTGGCCATCTATCAGTGGGAGACCCTGGCGGGGTTGCCGCGGGCTTGGTTGTCGGCGGCGAAGTCGTCCATCTGAAGCGGGAGGTGATTGGGATCGGGAACCAATGCCTCTTGCGATCACCGGCTTGACGCTCATGGTTGATCCCAAAGACGACCGGTGTTTTCGGCCCCCCGGCGCTGGTGCCGGGCATAGGCCCAGACAAGCGTCAGGGCAATCGGCAGTTCCAGTAGCAAGAAGACAGCCGAGAACAGGACCAATTCGGGCTGCTTCAGGACCGAGACCCCGATCAGAGCAACCAGCGCCACGTTGCGCACGGCGAATTCCAGGAGCAGGGTAAAACGGTCACACCGGCCGAGACCGACGATCCAGCCCAGGAACCAGCCCGCGCCCATGGCGAGCAGGATGAAGCCGAATGCCGCGGCGGCGGTCTCCGGCAGGCCGCTTGCGAGCTCGCTCCGACGGGCGGACAGGATGGTCCCGACACGGCATCATGGGCTATCGAACGCCGAATATCGATCGGCTGGCCAATGAAGGAGCCATGTTCACCGACTCCTACGCCCAACAGTCGTGCACCGCGGGGCGGGCGTCCTTTATTCTCGGTCAACACCCGTTCCGTACCGGGCTGCTGACCATCGGGATGCCGGGCTCGGACCACGGCATCCCGGCCTGGAGTCCGACCATCGCCGACCTGCTGAAAGAGCAGGGCTATGCCACCGGTCAATTCGGCAAGAACTATCTGGGCGACCGCGACCAGCATCTCCCGACCGCCCATGGCTTCGACGAATTCTTCGGCAATCTCTACCACCTGAACGCCGAGGAGGAGCCGGAGACCTACTACTACCCGAAAGACCCCGAGTTCCGGAAAAAATATGCGCCGCGCGGCGTGCTGCACACCTTTGCCGACGGCCGGATCGAGGATACCGGACCACTGACAACGAAGCGCATGGAGACGATCGACGAAGAGATCCATACGGCGGCGATGGACTTCGTCGATCGGCAGGTCAAGGCCGATACGCCCTTCTTCCTTTGGTACAACAGCACCCGGATGCATGTCTGGACCCACCTGAAGCCCGCGTCCGTGGGCAAGACCGGTATCGGCCTCTACCCGGATGGCATGGTTGAGCACGACGGTTATGTGGGCCGGGTCCTGCAGAAGATCGACGATCTCGGCATCGCCGACCAGACCATCGTTATTTACAGCACGGACAACGGTGCTGAGACCTTTTCCTGGCCCGATGGCGGCGTCACCCCCTTTCAGGGAGAAAAGGGCACCACCTGGGAGGGTGGGTTTCGGGTCCCGCTGATGGTGCGCTGGCCAGGCGTCATCAAGCCGGGTACCACCTATAACGACATTATTTCCCAGGAAGACTGGATGCCGACGCTGCTGGCTGCCGCCGGCGTGCCTGACCTGGCGGCGAAACTGGAGAGCAAAGACGGCTATGCGGCGAACGGCAAGACGTGGCGGATTCACCCCGACGGCTACAACTACCTGCCCTATCTCAAGGGCGAGACCGACCAGGCGCCGCGCAAGGAGATCTACTATTTCGGGCTCTTCGGGATCTCAGTAGGTTGTGATATACTTATATTTCAGCATCTTGCG